>Ga0233424_10002192_pt1 | contig 14507 bp, 19 predicted proteins | sample Watercolumn_Towu_FD_181011 | JGI IMG/M metagenome (GOLD analysis project Ga0233424, IMG submission 181011) | Freshwater microbial communities from Lake Towuti, South Sulawesi, Indonesia - Watercolumn_Towuti2014_125_MG | ecosystem: Environmental > Aquatic > Freshwater > Lake | place: Indonesia...
CATTTTTTATACATGGTTTATATAAGATAAATGCAATTATTATAAAATTTTAAACCCCCCAGAGGGGGTTATTTTTCCTTTTTATTTCTGCAATCTTTTGCAAAGTTTGTATTTCCTCTTGTGATAAAAGTTCTTTGTTTTCTTTAAATTTTTTAAATTGCTGTTCAGTTAAATCGCTATAAAGATAATTAGAATTAAATAAAACTCTGTCAAAAATTATTCCTGGAAGTGAAATAGCTACCTCTTTTCCTATCTCTGCTTCATTTATTTTTTTATTATTTTCTTGAATATCTTTTACTTTTGCTATTTTTTTCCCCGATTCATCTATAAGTGTTATTCCTGATTTTATTTTTCCCGCTTCAATAAAAACGCCAAATACTGCCGGATTTGAATTTCTAAATATGTATTGATGCAATATCTTCAGTCTTGAAATAGAAGTAAGCTCGATCAATTTCTGTTTTTTTATTTCGTTTTCTTTATATTCTTGATACTTTTTAAACTCCTCAATAATCTTGTATATAACTTCATTTTTTATTATTTTTACTTTTTTATTTATATTCCTTATCTCTTCATCTTCTTCGACATTGAACCCTAAAATAACAGCGTTTATAGGATCTTCTTTTAAATTTGTTTCTGCAGAAATTAAATCTTTTTTATTAATGTTTCCTATTCCTAATTTTATTATCTTAATATTACTTTGTTTTAGCAATGTTACAAGTGCTTCCAAACTTCCTAAAGAGTCTGCTTTAACTATTAAACCCTCTTCATCGGTCTTTAATTCATCTTCTATATCTTTTTTAAATTCTTTTTTTATTTCTTTTAAGTTATCTTGAAAAATTGCAAAAGGCATTCCTGGCAATATATTTTCCTTAGTTACAATCTGCATTCTTATGCCAGTTGAAGCAAAAACTTCCTCTTTTGATTTAAATTGAGAAGAAAGATTTATTATTTCTTCAAGAACTCTTATTTTTGTTACAATTGGCTCTTCAAAGCTTGCGATTATTATCTCATCTTTTAGATTTAATTTTCCATCGTATAATATGCTTTCTACATATTGCATATCTTTCTCTTTTTTTATTTCCAGTATGATACCTTTTGCAGTCTCTCCAATCGCAAGATTTTTCTTTAAAAATTTTTCTGAGATTCCAGCAATAGTTAAAATTAATTCTGGTATCCCTTCTTTAGTTTTTGCTGAACAAGGTATTAAAGCTAACTCTTTTGTAAAGTCTGTGATTTCATAATAAAGTTTAGCATTAAATCCATAATGATGTAAACTTCCAATTAAAGTAAATAATTTTTCCTGAAAATGTGTTTTTGTGTTTATAGATTGATGTTCTATATTTTTTTTTAAATCCTCTGATTTTTTTCTCCATCCAGAAATATTGTCTAATTTGTTTAATGCAACTACAAAAGGTACTTTATTTATTTTGAGAAGTGTTATTACTTCTTGTGTTTGTGGTTTTATTCCTTCATGGATATCTACAAGAAGAATTGCTATATCTGCTAAACTTCCTCCTCTTTTTCTTAAATGAGAAAATGCAGCATGTCCTGGAGTATCTATTAATAAAAAACCTGGTATTTCTAATTTTATATTATTTGCTTCTATTAATGGACATTGTCTTTTTAGATGTTCCATTGAAACTTTTGTGAATGAAATTTTTTGTGTTATTCCGCCTGCTTCAGTGCTCTGAACATTTGTATTTCTTATGGCGTCTGCTAAAGAAGTTTTTCCATGATCAACATGACCTGCAATAGTAATGATTGGTTGTCTAATTTTCATAGAAAATTCAATATTATGAGTATTAAAAGTCTTTTCATTTGTGTTGTTACTTCTATATTTATTAATGTTTAACAATTATTATTTTTATGAGTATTATAAATGAAAGGATATCATTAAGCCTGAAAAAAGAATTTCGTCATGAAATAGATTACAAATCCCATAAATGGTGGATATGAATATAGTTATTGAAAAATTTAATTTTCACTATAAATTTTATAAATGTTATGATTCTAATTATATAGATGATAAATATGACTAAAAAAAATAAATACAAGATAGCTACTTTTTCTGGTGGTTGTTTTTGGTGCACTGAATATGACTTTAGCAAAAAAAGAGGTATTATTAAAGTGATAGCTGGTTATGCAGGTGGTAAAGAAAAAAATCCTAATTATAAAGAAGTTTCTTCTGGAAAAACTGGGCATAGGGAAAGTGTGCAACTAATTTACGATCCGAAAAAAATAAAATATGAAGAATTACTTGATTTGTTCTGGAAAAGTATAGATCCTACTGATAAAAATGGACAGTTTGTTGATAGAGGTAATCAATACACTACTGCTATTTATTATATTGACAAAGAACAAAAAAGATTAGCTGAAGAGTCTAAAAAAGAATTAGAAAAAATTGGAAAATATAATAAACCAATAGTTACAAAAATACTAAAATTCAGAAATTTTTATGGTGCTGAAGAATACCATCAAAATTTTTACAAAAAAAATCCTATTAGATATAATTTCTATAAAAAGATGTCTGGAAGAAATGAACTTTTAAGTAATATTAAAAAAAAGTTTAATAAAGAATTAACTCCAATTCAATTTCGTATAACTCAAGAAGGAGAAACTGAGCCAGCATTTAATAATGAATATTGGGACAATAAAAAAGATGGAATTTACGTTGATATTGTTAGTGATGAACCTTTGTTTAGTTCAAAAGATAAATATGATTCTGGAACAGGATGGCCAAGTTTTAGTAAACCTTTAATTGATAGAAATATAATTAAGAAAAAAGATTATAAATTAATATTTCCAAGGACAGAAGTAAGAAGTAAAAAGGGGGATAATCATTTAGGCCATTTATTTTCAGATGGTCCAAAAAACAGAGGAGGAAAAAGGTATTGTATCAATTCAGCTTCCCTTAAATTCATTCCTAAAGATAAACTGAAAGAAGAGGGTTATGGTAAATTTTTAGATTTGTTTAATAAATAACAAGTATTTTTTTATATAGACATAATCTCAAGAAATGATTTTTGTCTGGTGCCTAATATCTCTTCTAATTCGAATTCTTTTGCATTAACTATATTTTTAATAGAGCTAAATTTGTTTATAAGTTTATCTGTTGTTTTAGGACCAATTCCATATATATTTGATATGATTTGATGTTTTAAAAATTCTTTAGATTTAATTGGTCTTTTTAAAGAATCTTCTGTAATTTTAATACACATCTATAATAATTATTGATTTTATAGTTAAAATACATCTTTATATTATGAAAACTTGATGCAGAGAAGAGGATTCGAACCCCTGTAGACACTAAGTCACGTCGGCCTTAACGACGCCCATTTGACCACTCTGGCATCTCTGCATTTTGTAATTAAATAATACAAAGCAATCAATAAAAGTTACTTACCTGATGAAAAAGTATCAGAATAATTAACATGCAATTATCTACTAAATTTCTTTTACAACCTATAAAAGCTTTTTTGCTGACATGAGAATTGTAGCTATTTGATATATAAATAATTGTTGAGATTTCACAAACTAGCAATTTGCATAACATTGTCATAAATTTATCTAATACCTTTCTCCAATTCCTTCAAATTATCATTTAATACTTCTACCGCTTTGAGAAAAATTTCTTTAACTTCTATCTGCCCCCATGACTCAACGTTAAATTCCAACTCTTCGTTGTTTCTAGTTAATTTAATTCTTTTTATTTGATCTTCAGACAATCCTTTGTTATTTATCTCCTCATCATCATAACTTATCTCGCCATTTTCATTGATATGAACATAATCTAAAATTTTATTATCTATATTATGTTTATAGTAAATTAAACCTGGTGAATATTTAGCATGTTCAATTCCTTTTCCTAATTTAGCATTACCAATAACTTCAATTTCCTGTTCTTTCTCGATTAAAACTATTGGTAACTTTTCTTCTGCTTCTGTATTTGGTTTAAAATCGCCAGAAACAATCATTTTGGGACCAGTTTCTATAAGTTTAAATTTTGTCTCTTTAACAGAATTGGTTTTTATGGGTATTAATCCGATTCTGTGAGCCAAGATTTCATCATATAAGGCACTATCATTCTTAATAATCTCAACCTCGTCAATAGCCATAACTGGTATTTCTAAAACACTTCTTCTTATAGCATTTGCTAAACTTATATTCATATCAGTAATAAAACTAATTATTTTTTTTTCTTTGTCATAATTTTTTATTTTTAGCATTTTAATATTATTTTATGTTTTAAATTTTTATACTCTTCTTCCTCTCCTACCTCCTTTCTTTTTTGGACCTCCTCTTGGAATTCTGGTGGTATCTATTATACTAAAAATTTTAAATCCTGCTCTAGTTAAAGATTTTACTGCAGCATGAGTTCCTGGCCCAGGATTTGATTGACCAGTTTGCGCTCTTACTTTTATATAAAATCCAGTTATTCCGTTATCTTTTGCCTCTTCGATTATTTTTTGTGTAATAAACATAGCTATAGTTGGATTTGCTTTTAATCTATCTTGTTTAGTTAACTGTCCTCCTGTAAACTTTGCTAAACTTTTTCCAGATAAGTCGTTAAGGTTCATTATTGTGTTGTTAAAAGTAGTATAAATATTTAAAACACCTATTCTCTCTAAGATTTCTTTTTTAGTTTCTGTTTTTTCTTCTTGATTGACACCAGGATTATCGAATGACTGAAATTGTCCAGATTTATCCAAATTATTATTTTCTTCTATCATTTTTTCATAAAGTATTAGTAGATATATTTTCTCCTGAATTTACTCTTTCTAAAATTTCTTCTTTAATAATTTCTTCTTTAGATTTTAGTTTATTGGTCTTTAAAACAAGATTTAAAAATATTTCTGATTCTTCTTTAAATTTTACCATATAAGAAGGTACATTAATTACTTGCCCTGAAATTGAAACATGTTTATGTACTATTAACTGTCTAGCTTGATTTGGTGTTAGTGCAATACCTTTGCTAAATAAAACAGTTTGTAATCTTCTTTTAAGCCAATCCTCTTTATTTAAAGCTAAAACATCTGAAATCTTCTCCACTTTAAATCCTTTGTCATATAATCTTTTAATAAATGCTTTTTTATTTTCTTCTGTTGAAGTAATTAATTTTTTAGCTAAATTTCTAACTCTCCTAATATCTGCTTCGGCTTTCCATATTTCTAACTTATTTTTTAACCCATATTTTTCCACTAATATATTTTCTTCTTCGATTCTTTTTTTATCAAAAAGTTTTCTCGGCCTTGAATATTTTTTGTGTTGCTTTTTCATTTTATTTATAAATTATTTGTTATTCCTTCTTCTTTTTAACTCCAACAGCAATTCTCTTTATTTTTCTAAAGTGACTTCTTGTTCTTTGTCCTCTAGTTGGTTGTCCAAGAGCATGTCTTAATCCTCTGTAAGATCTTATCTTTTTTAATCTTCTAATATCGAATTCTTTTTTCATATCTAAGTTTGTGGTAACCAAATGAAAACTCTTTCCAGTATCGAAATCGTTTCTTCTATTCATTAAATAGCTTGGCAGATTGGGACTTTTTAAAAAAATACTAATTTGATTTATATCTTCTTCTTTTAAACTAGAAATCTTTAAATTTGGATTTATTTTTAAAATTTTGCATATAGCATTACTGATTGCCCATGATATTCCTTTAATATAAGTTAAACCGACAAGCACACTCTTATTTCCTGGTATGTCTGTCTGCACTATTCTAACTATACTAACGAATTCTTTCTTATTTTCTCTGCTATTTTTTACCGACTTTTTGATATTTTCAACTTCTTCCAACATTTTGTTATGATATTTGTTAGTTACAGCTTTTTTAAACTTTACTATCTCCAGCAAATAAATAATATTTTTCCCTTCCAATTATTTCTTCTACCATTCTTTTTTCTATTGCTTTTCTTGGATCAGGCAAATTTGGTACTCTTTCTTTTAAGTTATCTAAGTTGTCAAACTTCTTTTTATTTCTTTCTTCTAATATTGATTCTGTATGTTTTTTTCCAAATCCTGGTAGTAATTCCAATTGATGTAACCTTGTATTTATCGCCTGAGCGTTATTAAAAAAATCAACAAATTTTTTTTCGTTTTCAAGAATTTTATTTTCAATAAAAACTTTTATTTGTTGTTTTGAGGTTTCTGTGAGTTTATTTTCTGGCAATTTTCCTTGGATATAATAAATTTTATCTCTTTTACCTTCTCCAATATAAACTGTTTCTCCAATTTCTAGCTTTATTGTCCTTCTTGGAATTAATTGTAATAAAGTAAAATTTTTTATCCCTATGGCTTGAGCTAAGGGTATCATCTGTTTGTCCATTGGGTAACCATACGGCAAATAATCTAAAACTAAAGCATTTTCTTCTTTTTCCATTTTAAGTTTACCTTAAGCTTTTAACAATCTGGATAAGTTTATTAATTTCTTCTTCGCTCAAATTCACATCTATAAAAATTTTACTTAAGTCGCTTGCATCTTCAGGAATTATATCATTAATTTTAACTATATGTTCTCTTTTTATTTTTATAGAGTCTAGAGATTCTATTTTCTCTTTAATACTTGTAGATTGTTTGTCATTGATTTTTAAAAATTTCTTAAGATAGGATTCTATTTTCTCTTTTTTTTCACTATCATCAATATCTTTGATAAGTTCCTGTACTTCGTTCATGTTTATAGGCGTTCTATCTAATATCATAATTTAACTTATTTTCCTTAAATGTGCTGGATGTATTAAGTAAAATTTTATTTTGTTTAAATCGTTCATCCTAACTAAATAATATTTCCCTCTCAAATTTTCGACGGCTCCTGACCTGCCTTGTATTTGTTTTGGAAATTTTGGTTGTAAGGATGTTTCTCTGTTTACACTTACTTTATCTCCTTTATTAAATTTTTGAAAGTAAAAACTAAGTTTAATCTTTCCTTTATCTCTTTTATTTTTTCTTTTTAACATCTTAATAATAACTAATATATTCCCCCTAGAATAACTGCATTTTTAAAGCTTACTAAATAAAAAATTAAGTTTTCGCCACCAGCTTATATCCCTTAACTTCAGCTTCTAATTCTTGTCCTTTTTTTATTTCAATTCTTTTATCCTATTTGAATAAATAACTAAAACCAATTAACATACTTTACATCCTCCTTTTATAGATTTTAGAATTAAAATAAAATAGATTGTTGAATTTGATTACATAGGTATATTCTCTATAATAAGATTACTTCTTTAATTTACACAAATATGCTATTCCTTTCTTTCGGATATCAATGACATTCAAATTGACTTTATTAAATATGTCGCGAAGTTGTTCTTTTGAAAATTGCTCATAAATGTTATCTCCTATTTCTTTATCAAAAATAACAGTAGTTCCTTTAATTTCTTTTATTGGTACATTTAATTTTTTATATATCTTCATTCTTTCTTCAAAAGCATCTTTGGAAAATACGCTAATTATGATATATCCGTCATCTCTCAAAACTCTTTTCATCTCCGATAGAACTTTTGATTTATAATCAGTAAAATTTGCAAATGTTGTCATACATATAACAAAATCAAAATCTTTATTTTTAAAAGGTAATGCTCAGCCTTTGCTTTTAAAATTCTTACGGACTCGTAATTTTTAAAATTATTCTTTGCATCGAGAACTGCCTTCTCCTCATGGTCTATCCCTACTATATTTGTTGTTATTTCAAGAATATCTTTTATGCTTCTTCCATCTCCACAACCAACTTCAAGAACTCTAGAGTTTTTTGTGATATGTTTTAAGAGATATTTTTTCTCTTCTTCAAACTATCTTCTATATGAATCTGGCATATTCTTTAGTAAATTTTCCCAAAAGTCTATGTTTTTAAGAACCATAAATTATAAATAAATTTTGTATTGATTATTTTTTGAAATTTCCTTGTTCTAAATCTCCTCTTCCATCTGCTTCTTTCATATTTTGAATAATTGCTGCAAACATCCTTTCTCCAAAAACTCCAATTCCGCATCTCTTACAAAAATCGATCAAACTATCATCATCGAGATGACATTTACAATAAATACATTTTTTCATTTTTCTCTTTAAATGTAATTTAATTTTTTAGTATATAAATATTTATTTGTTTTTGAGCTGTAAAGTTAGCGTGAAGATCTTATAAAAAAGAAAAAATATAAATAAAGTAACTGATAGCCTTGTAAGAATATGAGATTAACTAATAGCATAGTTAATTACTTTGAATTTTCTAAACACAAAACTAATTATCGTACTGAAATAATAGCAGGAGCTTCTACTTTCTTAGCCCTTGCATATATCTTTGTAGTCAACCCTTCAATATTAGGAGAAGCGGGCATTAATAAAAGCGCCGTGTTATTCGCAACAATAGTTGCTTCTGGACTTGCTACTTTACTAATGGGTTTATGGGCAAAAAAACCATTTGTTTTAGCTCCTGGAATGGAAATGAATTCATATGTCGCTTTTTTTGTAGTTTTAGTTTTGGGTTTTACTTGGCAAGAAGCTTTAGGAGCAGTATTTTGGTCTGGAATAATATTTTTTGTTTTAACATTGACTGAATTTAGAAAGAAAATTATTAATTCTATTCCAGATAAAATGAAATCCGGGCTGGCCCTTAGTGTTGGAGTATTTTTAATGTTAATAGCCTTAAAACTAGCAGGCATTTTATTGTATGAAGGAGTATCTATTAAAGGTGTAGGTGTTCTTTTGTCTCCAATGGCTTATGTTTTTTATTTTGGCCTTTTTGCAGTCTTGATACTTAGAAAATTTAAAATCCCCGGAGCAATTTTAATTGGTATAATTCTTACTTCGATTTTTGCGCACTTTTTAAGACTGGGAGAGGTCAAAGAACCAGTTAGGATTTCAACAAGAAATGTTTAGTGCTTTATTTAAATTGGATATAGGAGTAATATTCAATCTAAAGATACTTAGCGTTATATTAGTTCTATTTTTAATAGATTTTTATGGTAGTATTGCTAAATTCATAGGTTTAACAAGAAGGACTTCTATAGTTGATGAAAAGGGAAATATCCCTAGAATGAAAGAGGCTATGCTTGTCGATAGTTCAGCAAATAGCATTGGAGCGGTTTTAGGAACAACTAGCCAGATTACTTATGTTGAAAGTGCGGTAGGGATTGCAGAAGGTGGGAGAACAGGTTTAACCGCAGTAGTTTCTGCTCTTTTAATGTTTGCATTTATTATTCTTACTCCATTAATTAATTTAGTACCATTAATTGCTACAACGGGGCGTTATTTTGGGTTGGAATAACACTCTTTCCTTCAAGAGAAGATTTGAAGACCTACACTAAACTTGATATTTTTAGCGTTTTAGTTATGGTTATTTCAGTAATCGTAACTTTTGCAATAGATAAAGCATTGTTTTTAGGATTCGCTATATTTATTGTTGGATTAATTATAAGTAAGAGATACAAAGAAATCGATCCATATATGGTTTTATCAACTATTCTTTTATTAATTGGGTGGACATTTTCAGTAATATTAAAATAGACTAACAATAAATTTGGTGAAATTCTAATCAAATAAGCCATTTTAATTATTTTTTTATTAGATATTATTATTCTTAATATTTCTTATATTTAGGTACTATATAATTTATATAATAACTTTTAATTAAAAACTAAAAGTTTTAATATAGATTCTTAGGTACTATTTTTAGATAAATATAGTTATTAATATTATAAAAGATGGCATTTCGTACAAGATATATTGTACGAATTATTATACGTGAAATTAATTAAGTATAAAATTTGAGTTTTCAAATTGTGTATGACGCAAATATCTTATACTCGTAATGTTTAAACCATAACTTAGTATAGATTTAATAAAGAAAGAGATAAAAATATTAAGTTATAATAGAGTCGAGAAAAATAAAAAAGAACTCGGTGAATGTAGTGAAAAGATTTAAAAAATGTAAATTGCTTTTGACAAACAAATTAACTAAACAAAAACTATACATTTATTAGATTAGATTACTAAAATAGAATATAATCATCTATTATAGTGCCTAATAAATCTTACTGAAATAATTCGATTGGAAAGTCCAAAAGGAGTATATAATTGTTTTTATAAATAGTATGAAAAAATATTCATATTTTTCTGGAATTCATAAATCTACAACAGAAAATCTAGAAATTATACAATAAACAACCTTTAAAAGCTTTCTAACCAAATAATATTTTAGAACTTTAAAAATATTTATAGGGTCAACGAAAGAAAAAACTTCGCTATAAAATTTGTATTCGTTAGCTTTTTCTGTTGTTTAGTTTCATCTAAAACAATATAAAAATGATTATGCCTTTAGTCTATATAAAAAGTTTTTACACCTTAATTTACAAAACTGAAATTTTTATTATAGTAAATTACGTGTGTAAAAACTTTTAGTTTTTAACAAATAGTTTTAACTTAAATTCTAACAAAATTATTTGTTACAAGGACATAATTTTTTAAGTAACATCAGGATAGACACTAAAATTAGAGCCCATTTAGCCCAATTTGTACCATACCACCCAGGCATTAAAGTTAACAATAAAATTGCAACTGGAAATATCAAATAGCATGATTTACAAACCTTACAAGCACTATTATTTTTCATATTGTTTTTTACCTCCTTTTTTATTATATATAATAAAAATAATTAGTATAAAAATATTTTGTTTTTGACTTTTATAATTTATTTATAAATAAATTAATTAAATATTAAATAATTTTTTTAGTAGATTTATAAGAAAGATTTATAAATCATGTTTATTTTTATTAAATATGTTTGGATTCTTTAAGAAAAAAGTGGAAAAGGATGATGTTGATAAAATAAAACTAGCTGTTCAAACAGGTTTCAACAGTGTTAAATATGATATAAGCAGTTTAACTAAATGGGTTGATTATTTAAATAAGAACAATACTGTAGTAAAAAATGATATTAATGGTTTAAAAAATGATTTAGCAAATATAAATGATGATATAGAAAATTTGAAAAATATATTAGATATAGTTGCTAACAGCAAGATGTTTAAACATAGACAAACAGTGTTTAATAAACAGAGTGTTGTTGATGATGTTTTAAACAGTGTTCAAACAAGTGTTCAAACAGTATTTTTAGATAATTTAACTACTAATGAAAGGGCAATAATTTTTGTTTTAATGAACTCTGATCTTAAATTAAGTTATGAAGATTTAGCAAGTATACTTGGGAAAAAAAAGTCAACAATAAGAGGTCAAATAAATAGTATAAGAAAGAAAAATGATGAACTGATTCAAGAAATAATTGGTGAAAACAACAAAAAAAGAGTATTTATACCTGAAAAGATAAAAGAAATGTTGTTAAAAACAAGAAAAGTGAGAGATAAAAACAAAGGTAAATAGAAATTAGTTTAAAAAGGTGAGATGTGAGAAATATGAAACAACTAAAATTAATAAAAAAGTGAGAGATAAAAATTATTTTAAGAATATAATAGAAAATAGAGTTAAATAGATTTAAGTCCTAAAAAAATAATATTTAAATACTTTAGGGCTTAAAAATAAATTTATCAATAAAATGAATAATATTCGTTCTAACGAATATTATTCATTTTTAAAGTTCTCTAAGCTGAATAATGGTCGGTAAACTAACAATTTTTTTTAAGTTTGGAGGTATAGATAATATTAATTTTTTATTATTTATTTTTTCCTTTTTTATAGAAATGCCTTTATTTATGATTCTTTGTATGTAATCTCTTATAGAGCTTTCTTAGAGATTCAGTGTTTTTGATATTAAATTGTATGTTATCTCTCTATTTTCCTGTTCTTCTAATTGATATATAACAGAAAAAACAGCCATTTCTTGGTTAGTTAAACGCTTAAATTTTAGTCTTATTTCTTTTCTTAAAGAATCCAGCGAGTCCAAGATATTGTTAGCTTCTTTAATGTTACAATCTATATCTTTTTGAATATTATGATCAATAATCTCTGTTGTCTGTCTGTCTGTCTGTCTGTCTGTCGAAACCCCTCTATTTCTTGTGGAGATTTTTAAATTTAGTGCTTTTAAGTCTTTTAATCTATCTTTAACTGTTGGATTATATGTCGAAATAACATTATTTGCCGTATCTATTTGTGGAATTGTCTGTCTACTTATTAAATCCTCTTTTTTTAAATTAATAGATAAATTCTTTATAGATATATTAATATTTTGAATAACTAACTTCATATCTAATAACTCATTATTCAAAAATTCTATATCTTTTTTAACTTTAATAAAAGCCTCTTTTATATAATCGTCCATTAAATAGAATATTCTATATTTTATTTAAATCTTTATATATTATTTATTATTGTTTTGAATGATAAAAATCATAAATTTTATTAGAAAGTTTCCATCTAATTTTCCTTGAAAAAATAGTTCCTTTAAGGTTTTTATTTATTTTAGTAACTATATTCTTATTATTTAATTCTACTAATATTTTCTTGACAAATTCCTCGTCTCTTGCTATTTCTCTTGATATTTCCGCAGTAAATGGGTAGTTTGGAAAAGATTCATACAAATAATAGAGTATCTGTTCTATAATTTTATCTTTTTTTTTCTGACTTATTTTCATATTAACTGATATTTAATAACATTTAAATATATTTACAAATCTAAAATTAGGTAATTATATAAATTTACTCAAAACTATAAAAATGATGTAATATGATAAACAAAATGTATACTAGAACTGAAATGAAAAATCATAGTGATATAATTAGTATAATGGATCCATTAGTTAGTGAATGGTTTTTTAGTAAATTTAAAGAGTTCTCTGATAGCCAATTATATGGAGTTTATAATATTTATCAAAGAAAGAATATATTAATCTCTGCTAGTACAGGTAGTGGAAAAACTCTTACAAGTTTTCTTAGTATATTAAATTATTTAGTTAGTTTATCAAAAAAGAGTGAATTAGAAGATAAAATATATTGTGTTTATTCAAGTCCATTAAAGGCACTAAATAATGATATATTTGTTAATTTATTAAACCCTTTAAATCAAATTAAAGAAATTGCAGATAAAAAAAATATTTACTTGCAAAAAATTAGAATTGGGTTAAGAACTGGAGACACTGATACCGGTGAAAAAAATAGAATGTTAAAAAAGCCTCCGCACATATTTGTTACAACACCAGAAAGTTTAGCTATTTCTCTTACCACTAAAAGATTTGTCGAAGCATTTTTCGGTGTAGAATTTGTAGTAATTGATGAGATACATGCTCTTGATAACAAAAGAGGGGTTTATTTAAGTTTAAGTTTAGAAAGATTGGAAGAAATTAGTAATATAGTTCCTGTTAGGATTGGTTTGAGTGCTACTATCCATCCATTAGAGGAAGTTGCTAACTTTTTGGTTGGTGAATGTAGGGAGTGTTTGATTGCAGAAGTTAAATCAAAAAAAGAAATTGATATAGAAGTTCTTACAGGACAAAGTGATTTAATTAATACAAGTTTCAGTAATATACAGTCTTCAATATATTTATTATTAAACAATTTAATCCAAAATCACAAAACTACTTTAATTTTTACAAATACAAGATCTGCTACTGAAAGGGTTGTTAATCACTTAAAAGAGAAGTTTCCTAAAAATTATAAAAATAATATAGATGCTCATCATTCTTCATTGAGTAAAGAGCATAGGTTTGAAGTTGAGAAAAAATTGAAAAATGGTTTATTAAAAGTTGTTGTTAGTAGTACTAGTTTAGAACTTGGAATAGATATAGGATTTGTAGATCTTGTGATTTTATTTGGTAGTCCAAAAAGTAGTACTAGAGCTTTACAAAGAATTGGAAGATCTGGACACGGATTGTATAATATGGCTAAAGGTAAATTTTTAATATTAGATAGAGATGATTTAATTGAGTGTAGTATTTTAGGTAAAAGGTGTATTGAAAAAAAAATTGATAGAATATATATTCCAAAAAATTGTTTAGATGTATTAAGTCAACAAATTTATGGTATGTGTATACAAAAAACATGGAATGTAGAGGAAGTTTTTAATTTAGTTAGAAAAAGCTATTGTTATTCTAATTTAAAAAAAGAGGATTTTATGAGTGTTATCAGTTATCTATCTGGTGAGTATAACTTAGAACATAGAAATGTTTATGCAAAAATATGGTATGATAAAGATAAAAAACAAATTGGTAAAAGAGGTAAAATGGCTAGAACTATTTATATGACAAACATTGGTACCATTCCAGAAGAAAGTTTTATTAATATTGTTATGGCAGGTGGTGATAAAAGGGGAAAAAATATTGGTATAATTGATGAAATTTTTTTAGAAAAAATGAAATCTGGAGATGTGTTTGTATTAGGTGGTAAAAAATATCAATTCATTTTTAGCAGAGGTATGAAAGCTTATGTCAAAGAACATATTAAAAAGAATCCAACTATCCCTAGTTGGTTTTCAGAACAAATGCCTTTAAGTTTTGATTCTGCTCTAGAAATAGGAAAATTTAGAAAAATAATAAATGATCTATTTGAAGCAAAAGAGTGTAAAGATAATATT
>Ga0233424_10002194_pt1 | contig 14503 bp, 21 predicted proteins | sample Watercolumn_Towu_FD_181011 | JGI IMG/M metagenome (GOLD analysis project Ga0233424, IMG submission 181011) | Freshwater microbial communities from Lake Towuti, South Sulawesi, Indonesia - Watercolumn_Towuti2014_125_MG | ecosystem: Environmental > Aquatic > Freshwater > Lake | place: Indonesia...
CCTGAAACCCGCTTGCGGACCCGGCGGTGCCGGATCTGCCTCGATCGCATGTCGTACTTGCGGTTTGCCATTTACGCTGCCGTGCCCTTCGCGGCGCTCTTGCCCGGCTTCAGTCGGACCTGCTCGCCCGCGAACCGGATTCCCTTGCCGGTGTACGCGTTCGGTGGGCGGATGCGCCTGATCTCGGCAGCCTGCCGGCCGACCGTTTCCTTGTCGGGCCCGCTAACCACCAGCCTGGTCTGGCCGTCGGCGCTCAGTGCGTTCCGCCCGAGCGGCTCGATGACGACCTGGTGCGTGAAGCCCACGTAGAGGGTCAGGTTCTTACCCTGCGCCTGCACCCGGTATCCGGTGCCGACCAGGTCAAGGCTCTTGCTGAATCCCTGGCTCGTCCCCAGGATCATGTTCGACACCAGCGTCCGGTTGAGCCCGTGCAGCGCCTTGTTGCGGTCGTCCTCGCCGGAGCGGTTGAGCACGACCTGCTTGCCGTCGGCCGTGATCGAGATTTCCGTCGGCAAAGTGTGCTTCAGTTCGCCCCGCGGACCTTTGACGGTCACCGAATGGCCGTCGACCTTTACGTCGACGCCCTTCGGGATGGGGATTGGATTGCTGCCGATTCTGGACATGGCGACCCCCGCCTACCAGGCGTAGAACAGGAGCTCGCCGCCGAGCCCCTGCTTCCAGGCCTCGCGGCCGGTCATGATGCCTTTCGAGGTCGATATGAACGAGATGCCAAGCCCGCCGTAAAGCCTGGGTATCTCGTTGCGACCGACGTAGACCCGGAGGCCGGGGCGGCTGACCCGTCGGAGGCCGGTGATCACGGGGTCGCGGTTCTCGTAGTAGCGGAGCGTGAGCTTCAACGAGCCGTGCGGCTTCGTGTCGAGGCGCTCGACACCGCTGAGGAACCCTTCGCGCTCGAGGAGCTTCGCGAGCTCCAGCTTGTGCTTCGAAGCCGGCACGGTGACGGAGTCGCGCCGCACTGCCAGCCCGTTCCGAATACGCGTGAGCATGTCCGAGACGGGGTCGGTCACGTGGGCGTCGGTGACGGGGGGCGTTTCAGTCGTGACCATTACCAGCTCGCCTTGCGCACGCCGGGCAGCTCACCGCGCAGCGCAAGCTGACGGAAGCAGATCCGGCACAGGCCGAAGAAACGGATGAAGCTGTGCGGCCGGCCGCATCGCTCGCAGCGATGATGGAATTGCACCGCATGCTTCGGCGGCCGCTTCCACTTCTCGATCTTGCACTTCTTTGCCAAACGGGCTTCCTCTCGGTGCTCAGGCCGGTCGCGCCACGCGCTCGGCGACACGCGCGAACGGCATGCCGAGCAGCTCAAGGAGACGTCGGGCCTCTTCGTCGGTACGCGCGGAGGTGACGATTGTTATCTGGAGGCCCCGCAGACGATCAATCTTATTGTAGTCAATCTCAGGAAACACGATCTGGTCGGACAGGCCGAGCGTGTACGAGCCGCGGCCGTCGAAGCTGTTGCGGGCCACGCCGCGGAAGTCGCGGACGCGGGGCAGGGCGAAGCTGACGAGCCGGTCGAAGAAATGCCACATGCGGGCATCCCGGAGGGTCACCATGACGCCGACCACCTGGCCTTCGCGCAGGCCGAAGTTGGCGATCGAGAGCCTCGACTTGGTCACGACCGGCTTCTGGCCGGCGATCGCCGTCATATCACGCGTTGCAGCTTCGACCGCGGCGGCATTCTTGAGCGCCTCGCCGAGGCCGATGTTCAGCACGATCTTGCGCAGGCGCGGCACCTGCATCGAGTTCGAGTAGCCGAACTCGCGCTTCAGCACGTCTATGACCTCGGCCTGGTAGCGCGCCAGCAGGCGCGGCTTGACCATCGGCCGGGCCGGCGCGCTCGGCGCCGCCGGCTTGCCGGCCGGGCCCCGGCGCTGGCCGTCCCGCGGCTGCCCGCCGCGTTGCTGGCCCCCGGCCTGGGGCGCCTGCTGCCGGCCTCCCGGCCTCTGCTGCGCCGGCTTCGCCTGCCCGTCGCCCGCCCTGGCGGCCGCGCCGCCCTTCGGCGCGTCCGCCCCGTCCCGTGGCTCGCCGCCACGTCCGCCGCGCTGCGGCTGCTCGCCGGCGCCCGCCGACGCTTCGCCGCCACGGGGCTGCCGCGGCTGCCGGGGCGCACGCCCACCGGCCGGCTTCGCCGGGGACTCGCGCCCCGCCGCTTCCTGCCCGTCGCGCGCACTGCCCGCGGGAGGCACGCCCCCCTCGGGCTGCCGCTCTTCCGGCGCCTGGCCGGCGTCTAGTCCACTGTTTCCTTGCATGTCTTGCAATATCTCACCCTGGTACCGTCCTCGAGGAACCGGAAGCCGGTGCGGACCGCCTTCTCGTGGCGCTCGTGGAACAGCATCACCTTGGAGGCTCGGATCGGCGCCTCCTGTTTGATGATGCCCGCCTGAGGAGCACCCGGCCGCGCCTTGCGGTGCCGCGTGATCACGTTGACCCCCTCGATGACCACCATCTCCTCGCGGGGGAGCACGCGAATCACCTTGCCGCGCTTGCCCTTGTCCTTGCCGGCGCGCACCTCGACGGTGTCGTCCTTCTTGATCTTCAGTGCCATGTCACAACACCTCGGGCGCGAGCGAAACGATGCGCATGAACTCACGGTCCCGCAGCTCCCTCGCCACGGGTCCGAAGATGCGGGTGCCACGCGGGTTCAAGTCCGGGCCGATGATCACGCACGCGTTGTCATCGAAACGGATGTACGACCCGTCGGGGCGCCGGTGCTGGGCCGCCGTACGCACGATGACGGCCTTAACGACCTCGTGCATCTTCACCGCGCCTCCCGGCGTGGCCTCCTTGACCGCAGCCGTGATGACGTCGCCGATGTGGCCGTACTTGCGTCGGCTGCCGCCTTCGACGTGTATGCACATGACGACCCTGGCCCCGGAGTTGTCGGCAACCCGCAGCCTGGTCTGTGGCTGGATCACCGCTTCTTCTCCGCAGCACCTTCGCCGCCGGCCCCGCCGACGCGTGCGTCGCCCGCATCCTTGCCGCGTTCGGCCTCACCCGAGTCGATGTCCTCGGGCCGCAACTCCGCGACATCGCCCTTCTTCAAGATCTCGACCAGCCGCCACCGCTTGCGCGCCGATAACGGCCGGGTCTCCTCGATGCGAACCGTGTCCCCGAGCTTCGCGCTGCCGTCCTCGTCGTGGGCCATGAAACGGGTAACCCGCCGGATCGACTTCTTGTAGACCGGATGGCGCGACGACCACGCTACCTCAACCACGATCGACTTCTGCATCTTGCCGGAGACGACCGTGCCGATTCGCTGCTTTCGACGACTGGTTGTCATTGCGAAGCCTGCTTCCCGGCGATCTCGCGCTCTCGTATCACGGTGGTGAGCCGGGCGATCGTTTGCCTGGTCTTGCGGATCTCCGTCACGTCCTTGAGCTGAAGCGTCGCCTGCCTGAACCTCAGGTTCAGGAGGGCGCGCCGCTGGTCGTCGAGTTCCTTGCGGAGCAGTTCGGCGCTCAGGGTCCTGATCTCGTCAATACGCATCGGCATCGGTCCCTAAATCGGCGCATCCCGGTGGATGATCGCCGTCTTGAGCGGAAGCTTGAACTGCGCCAGGCGTAGCGCCTCGCGCGCGATCTGGTCCGTCACACCCGAAAGCTCTAACAGCATGTGGCCGCGCCGGACGACGGCGACCCAGTGATCGACCGCGCCCTTGCCGCCGCCCATGCGGGTCTCCAGGGGCCTGGCCGACACCGACTTGTCGGGGTAGATCCTGATCCAGATCTGGCCGCCCCGCTGGAGGTGATGGACGATCGTCCGCCGGCAGGCCTCGATCTGGCGCGAAGTGAGCCACCCGGGGTCGAGTGAACGGAGGCCGTAATTGCCGAACTCCAGCGTGCTGCCGCTGACGGCGAGGCCTCCGCGCTTGCGGCGCTGGTGCTTTCGGTACTTGGTACGAATCGGTTGAAGCATGCGTCAGGCTCCGCGCGGCTCGGCTTCAGCAGGTTGATCGGTCGGCGCGGCGGCCTTCGGCGCATCGGCTTCCGCCTCCGGCGTCTCGGCTGCACGCCCGCCCCGGGCCCGATCGGACCGCAGGGCCAGTGGCTCCTCGCCCTTGTAGATCCAGACCTTCACTCCGATCTTGCCGAACGTGGTCTGGGCTTCGCCGATTGCGAAGTCGATGTTGGCCCGCAGCGTGTGGAGCGGGACCCGCCCCTCCATGATCTTCTCGGAACGAGCGATTTCCGCCCCGCCCAGCCGCCCGCCGCAGATGATCTTCACGCCTAGCGCGCCCGACGCCAGCGTCCTTGTGGCAGACTGGCGCATCGCCCGGCGGAACGCCACGCGGCGCTCCAGCTGCTCGGCGACGTTGCGGGCGACAAGGTACGAGTCCAGCTCCGGCTGACGTATCTCCTGGATGTTCAAGCGCGCACGCTTGCCGGTGAGCTTCTCCAGGTCGGCGCGGAGCTCGTCGACCCGCTGGCCGCCGCGCCCTATCACGATGCCAGGCCGCGCTGTGTGGATAGTGACGACCAGGTCCTGCGGGCCGCGCTCGATCTCGACGCGCGAGATCCCGCCCGTCTCGCCGTAGCGCTTCGTCACGGCGTTGCGTATCTTCTGGTCCTCGAGGACCAGTGTCCGGTATTGCTTGCCGCGTGGCGCGAACCAGCGCGCCTGCCAGGGCTGGATGACGCCCAGGCGGAAGCCGACCGGATGGGTCTTGTGGCCCAAGCCTGCTCTCCTATCCCTCGTCCACTTCGACGGTCAAATGGCTGCTGGGGCGGTCGAACGCCCCGGCACGACCGCGTGCCTTTGCACGGAACCGGCGCACCCTTGGCCCGCCGTCGACCGTGATCTTCACGATCTTCAGCCGGCTGCGGTCCTTCAGGTCGTTAGCCTCGGCGTTGGCCACCGCCGAGCGGATCGTCTTTGCGATCAGCCCGGCTGCGGGCGTCGGCACGAACTTGAGCATGTCGATCGCCTCATCCGCGGGCTTCCCGCGGACCAGGTCGGCGACCCTCCGCATCTTGATGGCCGAGACACCGGCCCTCTTCACGTATGCGCGCGTTGCCATCGAAAGCAGGTCCTCTACGCGGCAGGCGCCGGTGTAGTCGTCTTGTCGGACTTGGTCGAGTGCCCGCGGAACGTGCGAGTGGGCGCAAACTCGCCGAGGCGGTGCCCGACCATGTTCTCGGTGATCAGCACGGGCACGTGGCGCCGTCCGTCGTGCACAGCAATGGTCAGACCGACCATGTCGGGCATGATCATCGAAGCCCTCGACCACGTCTTCAGCACGACCCGCGACGACCCGCGACGGGCCGACTCCACGCGCTTCGTGAGCTTGGCGTCTACGAAAGGTCCCTTGCGAGTCGAGCGTGACATTTACGTCTGGTATCTCCGGCGCACGATGTACTTGTCGGTCGACTTGTTGTTGCGAGTCCGGTGCCCGAGGGCAGGCTTGCCCCATGGCGTCTTCGGCCCCGGCATGCCGATGCCGTTGCGGCCCTCGCCGCCCCCGTGGGGGTGGTCGCGGGGCGACATCGCTGCGCCTCTGACCTCCGGGCGCAGGCCCATGTGGCGGGCCCGCCCGGCCTTGCCCAGCTTCCGGTTCTTGTGATCGATGTTGCCGACCTGGCCGATCACGCAGCTGCACTCGCTCCGGACGCGTCGCACTTCGCCGGACGGCAGGCGGATCTGTGAGTACCCCGACTCCTCGTGGGCCATGACCTGCGCGACCGTGCCCGCGCTGCGGCAGAGCTTGGCCCCGGCGCCCGGCGCGAGCTCGATGTTGTGGATGAAGGTCCCCGTGGGGACCTGACTCAGCGTCACCGCGTTGCCGGTCTCGATCGGCGCGCCATCGCCGGCTGTCAGGCGCTGGCCGACGCCTACACCCTCCGGGCAGACGATGTAGGCCCGCTCGCCGCTCTCGTACTGGACGAGCGCCAGGCGCGCGGTGCGGTTGGGGTCGTACTCAATCGCGACGACGGTCGCAAGCGCCCCGGGACGATTGCGCTGGAAGTCGACGACGCGGTACCGGCGCCGGTGGCCGCCGCCGCGGTGGCGGGTCGTCACCCGGCCGGTGTTGTTCCGGCCGCCGCGCTTGCGCAGCGACCGCAGGAGCGCCTTTTCGGGCTTCGTCTTGGTGACTTCGGAGAAGTCCGGCAGGACGGCCGCGCGCTTCCCCTCGGACGTCGGCTTGAAGTTGCGAAGCGGCATCGGCTACACCCTCTCGAACAGCTGGATCTGGTCGCCCGCCTTGAGCGTGACGATCGCCTTCTTCCAGTCCGGAGTCTTCGTCTGGCGCATGCCGTATCGCTTCACCTTGCCGCGGGTCGCCAGGGTGTTTACCTGGACGACGCCCACGTCGAAGGCGCGCTCGACGGCAGCTTTGATCTGAGACTTGGTCGCGTTCGGAGCGACGTGGAAGACATACTTGCCCCGCTCCTGGAGGATCGTGCTCTTCTCGGTCACGATCGGCCGCATGAGGACTCCCCAGTTGCTCATCGCCCGGCCTCCGCGCCGTCTGCGGCCGCCACCGTGGCGGCCCCTGCGGGCGCGCTGGCGGCCACGCCACGCGCCTTGCGTTGCGGCCGCACGATGGGCCCCGACCAGACCTGGTCGACCGTCTTCACCGCGTCGCGCGTGATCACGACATTGGTGGCGCGGTGCGCCTCGCGTGCGTTCAGCTGCTTCGCAGGAGTGACCGCTATCTCGGTCAGGTTGCGCGCCGAAGTAACCAGCACCGGCTGCACACCGTCGGTGACGAGCAGGGTGTATCCCTTGAGCTTCAGCGAGTCGACGACCGAGCGCACACCCGCGGTGCTCGGGCTCTCCAGCTTGATTTCGTCAAGCACGAACAGCCGCCGGCGGCGCACCTTGTCCGAGAGCGCAACCCGCAGGGCGGTGCGGCGGAGGCGCTTCGGCAAGTCCTGGCGATAGCTACGCGGATGCGGGCCGTGGGCGATGCCGCCGCCACGCATCCGGGGCGCCGTGACGTCGCCGATCCTCGCCCGTCCCGTGTGCTTCTGCGCGCGGAGCTTCCGGCCGGAGCCGATCACCTGCCCGCGCGTCTTGGTGTCATGGGTCCCCTGTCTCTGGTTCGCCTGCTGCGCAACGACGACCTGGTGCAGCACCGCCATGTGCATCGGGTGGGCCCATACGGCGTCGCTCGCCTCGAGCGAGCCGACCACATGACCCTGGCTGTTGTAGACCTTGAGTTCCATCGCGGCCTATCTCCTGGCCGCCGCGGCAGCGGCGCCTGGCGCGCCACCGGCCCCGCGGGCGCCGCGCGGCGCCTTCTGGATCGTCTCGGGCTTCTTCGCTGCCTCGGCCTGCCGGAGCCGCTCAGCCTCGCGTCGCTTGATGACCGCTTCAGACTCGCGGCCCTGATACCGCACGGTCACGACACCGTTCTGCGGGCCGGGCACCGCGCCTCGGATCAGCATGAGGTTCTTCTCGGGGTCGACTTTGACGACCTGCAACTTGCTGGTGGTCGCCTGGACGGCTCCAAGATGACCCGCCATCCGGGTGCCCTTCCACACGTGCCCTGGATGGGTAGTGGCCCCGATCGCGCCGGGGGCCCGCTGGCGGTCGGACTGCCCGTGGGTCCTCGGCCCGCCCTTGAAATGGTGCCGGCGGACGCCACCCTGATACCCACGCCCACGCGACGTGCCGGTTACCGACACGAAGTCGCCCGGACGGAAGATGCCGACGTCGAACTTCTGGCCCACCTGGATGGTCGCCAGGTCGGCGGTCGCCGTGAACTCCCTGACGAACCTGAACTTGCCGTTCGCGCGGGCCTGGTGACCGGTCTGCGGCTTGCTCGCCCTCGCCACCGGCTCGAACCCGACCTGCACTGCCTCGTAGCCGTCGCGCGCCTTCGTGCGCACCTGCGTCGCCACGCACGGCCCGAGCTCGATCACCGTGACCGGGACGATCGTGCCATCGTCGCGGTAGTGGGTGGTCATTCCGATCTTCCGGCCCAGCAGGCCCTGAATGCTCATCGCAGCCGCCTACAGCTTGATCGAGATGTCGACACCGGCCGGCACCTGCAGCCGGGTCAGGGAGTCGATCGTCTTGGTGGTCGGCTCGAGGATGTCGATGAGCCGCTTGTGAGTCCGGATTTCGAAATGCTCGCGTGAGTTCTTGTCGATGTGCGGCGAGCGGATGACGCAGAACCGCCGTATGGCGGTCGGCATCGGCACCGGTCCGGCAACCGCGGCGCCCGTGCGCTCGGCGGCTTCGACAATCTGACGCGCCGAAAGATCCAGCACGCGGTGATCGAACGCCTTCAGGACGATTCGGATCTTCTGGCCCGGCATCCGGCCCTACCCCTTTACCGTGGCGAGCGCCGACGCCGGAGCGGGCGCGTAGTGGCTGAGCTCGAGCGTGAACAGGGCACGACCGGTCGTGCGCGAACGCAGCTCGGTGGCGTACCGGAACGTCTCGGCGAGCGGTATGAAGCCCCGGATCACCTGGATGTTGCCCTGGCCTTCCATGCTCTGGATCTGGGCCCGGCGGGAGTTGAGGTCGCCGAGGACATCGCCAAGGAACTGATCGGGCGTGACGACCTCGATCTTCATGATCGGCTCGAGCAGCACCGGCCGGCCTCGTTCGGCGGCCGTCTTGAACGCCATGCTGGCCGCCACCTTGAAGGCCATCTCCGACGAGTCGACCTCATGGAACGAGCCCGCGGTGAGCGTTGCCTTCATGTCGACGGTCGGGTACCCCGCCAGCACACCTGACGCGGCGGCTTCCCGGAATCCGGCCTCGGCGGCACGCTGGTACTCGGCAGGCAGCACGGCGCCGGTGATTGCGCTCTCCCACTGGATGCCGGACCCACGGTCCAGGGGCTCCAGCCGAAGCGTCACATCGCCGTATTGGCCATGGCCACCGGTCTGCCGGACGAACCGGCCCTGCGCCTCCGCCGGTCTGCCGATCGTCTCGCGGTAGGCGACCCGCGGGCTACCGGACGTGACCTCGACTTTGAACTCGCGCCGCAGACGCTCGACGATGATGTCCAGGTGAAGCTCGCCCATGCCGGCGATGACGACCTGGCCGCTCTCGGCATCGGTCCGGACCCGGAACGTCGGATCCTCGTCCGCCAGCCGCCCAAGCGCCGTGTCCATCTTTTCCTGGTCGGCGCGTGTCTTCGGCTCGACTGCGACCGACAGCACCGGGTCCGGGAACTGGATCGACTCGAGCAGGATCTGGCTCTGCTCGTCGCAGATCGTGTCGCCCGTGAAGGCCTTCTTCAGTCCGATTGCCGCAACGATCTCGCCGGGTCCGGCGGCCTTGATCTCCTCGCGCGTGTCCGCGTGCATCTTGAGGAGACGGCCGATGCGCTCCCGTTCGCGCCGCACCGGGTTGTAGACGGGCTTGCCGGTCTCCAGAACTCCGGAGTAGATGCGCATGTAGACGAGGCGACCGACGTGCTGGTCGGATACGACCTTGAACGCAAGGGCGCTCATCGGAGCGGTCGGATCGGGCGCACGGCTCGCCTTCTCGCCCGACTTGAGGTCGGTCCCCTCGACCGACCCGACGTCGAGCGGCGATGGCAAATATGCGACGACGGCGTCGAGCATGGGCTGGATGCCCATGCGGCGAAGGGCGCTACCGCACAGGACGGGGTTGATCTTGCCGGCTACTGTCGCGCGGCGCAGTCCTGAGACGATCTCGTCGTCGGAGATCGGCTCGTCGCCCAGGTACTTGAGGATCAGCTCGTCGTCGGTCTCGGCCACCTTCTCGACCAGACGCTTGCGGTGGGCCTCGACAGCCTCCCGCAGGTCATCGGGCAGCGGCGTCTCCTCCGGCAGCATCTTGTCGGACTCGAACAGATAGGCCTTTCGGGTCAGGAGGTCGACCGCCCCCTTGAAGTCAGCTTCCATGCCGAGCGGGAGCTGCAGGGCGACCGGGTTGGCTCCGAGGCGGCGCGTGAGCGATTCCATGGCGTTGTAGAAGTTGGCGCCAGGCCGGTCCATCTTGTTGACGAAGACGATCCTCGGCACCCGGTACTTGGTCGCCTGGCGCCACACCGTCTCGGACTGGGGCTGCACACCTGCGACCGCGTCGATGACGACGACGCCGCCATCGAGCACGCGGAGGGAACGTTCGACTTCGGCTGTGAAGTCGACGTGGCCGGGCGTGTCGATGATGTTGACCTGGTGGTCCTTCCAGTAGGTGACGGTGGCCGCGGAGCCGATCGTGATGCCGCGCTCACGCTCCAGGTCCATGAAGTCCATCACCGTGGTGCCCTCGTCGATGTTGCCGACTTTGTGGGTCATGCCGGTGAAAAACAGCACGTTCTCGGTGACGGTGGTCTTGCCCGCGTCGATGTGGGCAATGAACCCGATATTCCGGATCCTGTTCAGGTCCGTTATGGCGTTCGTTGCGTTAGTCAAGGTTGCGGTGGCCGTCCGTTGGTACACGATCGAACTCTGGGAGCGCCGGTGCTTACCAGCGGTAGTGGACGAACGCCCGGTTAGCCTCGGCCATCCGGTGCAGGTCTTCCCGGCGCCGCACGGAGGCGCCCTGGCCTCGCGAGGCGTCGAGCAGTTCTTCGTAGAGCCGCTGGGCGATTGGCTTGCCGGCACGCGCCCGGGCCGAGCCGACCAGCCACCGCAGGGCGACCGAGATGCGGCGCTCAGGCCGGACCTCGGCGGGGACCTGGTAGGTGGCGCCGCCCACGCGGCGGGAGCGGACCTCGAGCGCAGGCGTGACGTTACGCACCGCCTGCTCGAACACTTCCAGACCGGGACGGTTGGTCTCGCGCTCCAGGCGCTCGAGGGCTCCGTAGACCGCGCTCTGCGCGACCGACTTCTCGCCGCCGATCATCACCTTGTTGATGAACCGCGTGAGGAGGACGCTGTTGAAGCGCGGGTCTGGCGCAATCAGCCTGCGCTCGGCCCTTCGGCGGCGTGCCATTCGAACCCTCTCCGTACCTTATGGACCGGGCGCCGGCGCACGACGCGCGCGCAAGAGCTCCGGGACTGGGCCCGCAGGCCCGAACCAGCTACCTAGGCCTGTGGCCTGGTAGCGCCGTACTTGCTGCGCCCCTGCTTACGGCCTTCGACGCCGGACGTGTCGAGCGCGCCACGAACAACGTGATACCGGACCCCCGGGAGGTCCGGCACGCGGCCGCCCCGCACGAGGACGACCGAGTGCTCCTGAAGGTTGTGCCCCTCGCCACCGATGTACGCGGTCACCTCGATCCCGTTCGTCAGGCGAACGCGGGCGACCTTGCGCAGGGCGGAGTTGGGCTTCTTCGGGGTGACCGTCTTGACCTGGAGGCAGACTCCCCGCTTCTGGGGGCTGCCCTCACCACGCCGCGCACGGTTCTCGAGGGCGTTGAAGATGAACCGCAGCGCGGGTGTCTTCGAACGCTTGCCCTTCTTTGTGCGCGGACGATGGACTAGCTGGTTGACGGTCGGCATCACATTGCTCCGGCGGCCGATAGGGCACACGAATATCCCGCATCGTGACCTGCGGACGACAAACGGTGATTATATCCACGCCGGTTCCGGTGAGTCAAACGGAAAACAAACGGCTGCCTTAATATGGGCTGAGCTTCGCACTCCCGGAACCAGAAACACGGTGTTTCGACTCGTACTCCTGGGCTTCAACGCGGCCGAGGCCGCACGCCTCTCCCGCTCAATCGCAGGCGCCGATGCCGAAATCGAGGTGGTGCGCGTCGATGGCGGACGCATAGATCCGGCGCGTGCCGGCGAGATCGATGCCGCGATCGTCGCCCCGGACGGCGACGGCAGGCTTCCGGGGCGCGTGCAGGCGGCGCGGGAGGCCGGGCTCCCCGTGGTCGTGATGCTCCCGGGCCACGATCTGGCCGGCCTCGACGCTACCGTCCCGCAGCTTGACTTCTGCCTGCCGCCGCACGCACCGGGCGAGCTCGCCCTCAGGGCGAAGATCGTGGCGTCCCGCTCTGGCCGGCAGCGGGCCTCGACGAGCGTCCAGGTCGGCGAGCTCACCGTCGACACCGACCGCTACGAGGTCCGGGTCTCCGGCCAGAAGGTCGACCTTACGTACAAGGAGTACGAGCTCCTCAGGGTGCTGGCGTCGAACCCCGGCCGCGTCTTCTCCCGCGAAGTCCTGCTCAGAACGGTGTGGGAGTACGACTACTTCGGTGGCACCCGTACCGTCGACGTCCACATCAGGCGGCTCAGGAGCAAGATCCAGGACGCGAAGCACCGCTTCATCGAGACGGTCTGGAACGTCGGGTACCGCTTCCGGTCACCGGACCAGCCGCCGCAGGAAGAAACTGCAACAAACCTGTAACATTCCGGTCCCCGCGCGGCGTTTCGGGGGCGGAATAATGACCGGTCGATGCCGTCCGGTGCTGTTCGTGCCGCGGCAACGAACGAGGAGATCCCACCTGTATGCCTAGACAGTCGTCGAGCCCGAGCGCGTCCGTACTGAAGATGATGCGGGACGCCAGGTGCGACAACCTGGACATCAAGTTCATCGACGTGCCGGGGACGTGGCAGCACGTCGGGCTGCCGATCGGCGAGGTCAACGACGACCTCTTCATCCGCGGGACGGGTTTCGACGGGTCGAGCATCCGCGGATTCCAGGTAATCAACGAGTCCGACATGCTGTTGCTGCCGGACGCGAGCACGGCCGCGATCGACCCGTTCGCCGAGAAGACGGTGACTGTGATCGCCGACATTCGCGACCCGGGGACCGGCGAAGGCAAGGAGTACTCGCGGGACCCGCGGTGGGTTGCGAAGAAGGCCGAGAGGCACCTGGCAAGCACCGGCATTGGCGACGTCTCGTACTGGGGCCCGGAGCTCGAGTTCTTCATCTTCGACAGCGCCCGATTCGCCCAGGACGTCAACTACGGCTACTACTACATCGACTCGGACGAGGGCATCTGGAACTCCGGCGAGGAGACGATGCTCGACGGTTACACCCTGAACCTGGCGAACCGCCCGCGGCTCAAGCAGGGCTACTTCCCGGCCCAGCCGCTCGACACGTTCCACGACATGCGCGGAGAAATGGTGCGCACTCTGGTCGAGTCGTTCGGGGTGATCATCGAAAAGCACCACCATGAGGTGGCGACGGGCGGTCAGGGCGAGATCGACATGCGGTACGCATCCCTGACGAAGATGGCCGACCAGGTCATGGCGTACAAGTACACGGTCAAGAACGTTGCCAGGCGGCACGGCAAGGTGGCGACGTTCATGGCCAAGCCTCTGTTCAACGACAACGGCTCGGGCATGCACACACACCAGAGCATCTGGAAGGGCGGCAGGCCGCTGTTCGCCGGCCGAGAGTACGCCGGGATCAGCAAGCTCGGCCTCAACTACATCGGCGGCCTCATCAAGCACGGGCCGGCCCTGATGGCGCTCTGCGCGCCGACCATGAACTCCTACAAGCGGCTCGTTCCCGGCTTCGAGGCACCCACGATCCTGGCGCTATCGGCCCGGAACCGATCGGCCGCCTGCAGGATCCCGATGTACTTCCCGGACGCGAAGGGCAAGCGCGTGGAGTTCCGGCCGCCTGACCCGACCTGCAACCCGTACCTGGCGTTCTCGGCCATGCTCATGGCCGGGCTCGACGGCATCGACAAGAAGCTCGAGCCGGGGGACCCACTGGACGTCGACCTCTACGAGCTGTCGGCAGAGGAGCTTTCAAAGCTCAATCAGGTCCCCGGTTCGCTTGCGGCGTCGCTTGACGCCCTGGAGAAGGACCACGACTTCCTGCTGAAGGGTGGAGTCTTCACCCGCGACCTGCTTGAGACCTGGATCGAGTACAAGCGGAAGAACGAGATCGACCCGGTACGGCTGCGGCCGCACCCGTACGAGTTCTTCCTCTCGTTTGACGCATAGGACCCCCGTCCGAATCCCCTCGGCTCTGCCATAAGCCGGTCGGGTCCCCCGCCCCCCTTCTCTGGTGGGCGGTGTAGTAGTATGCGACTACATGATTACGGTTCCGGAAGCAGCACGCAAGACCGGACGCGACCCCGAGACGATCCGCCGCTGGATCAGGTCCGGAAGGCTGCGTTCAAAGAAGATTGGCACCCAGCACATGATCGAGGAGACCGACCTCGATCAGACGTCTTCGGAAGATGGCTCTCTACCGCTTCCACGCCGGTGGACCAGAACATGGACGGGCGAACCGCAGCCGGACTGGGTCCGGATGATTCGGCGCTCCCGCCTGGGCCACTGAACAGTGCTGGTGATCGACGCCAGCATTGCGCTTGCGGCAGGCGGATCGCCCGACGGCTTCGCCTATTTCAACGATTCCCTGATGGCGCCACCGTTGTTGTGGCCCGAAGTGAGATCGGCGTTGCACGAGGCCGTGTGGCGTCACGAGGTCTCGGAACAACAGGCGATGCACACCCTGAAAGCCATCCAGGGGTCGAATGTCCGTATCCGTAATCCCCGTGGGCTTGGTGCCACAGCGTGGCGCATCGCCACCGAATTCGGATGGGCAAAGACATACGACGCGGAGTACCTCGCCCTCGCCGAACTACTCAGGTGCCGTCTCGTAACACTCGACATGCGTCTCAGGCGGGGCACAG
>Ga0233424_10002197_pt1 | contig 14494 bp, 15 predicted proteins | sample Watercolumn_Towu_FD_181011 | JGI IMG/M metagenome (GOLD analysis project Ga0233424, IMG submission 181011) | Freshwater microbial communities from Lake Towuti, South Sulawesi, Indonesia - Watercolumn_Towuti2014_125_MG | ecosystem: Environmental > Aquatic > Freshwater > Lake | place: Indonesia...
CGTTTGACAGTCTGCACGGTTCTTCGTAAGCTGAAAGAAGGCGGAAAGAAATCTCAGCGCCTGGCGCCGCCGTAGAAGAGATGGGCGGGGTTGTGCACAGAATCCGGGCCGGTCCTCCGGGGGCTGCCCGTAACCGGGAGGGGGATATGACTGACTCACTCGCAAAGGTTGCTTCCTTATTGGGGGCGCTCTGGTTCGTGCTGATGACGTCCGGCTGCGTCCTGCCGGCGATCGATGCGGGCCATGAAGGCGTCCTGGTTCAGAAGCCGATTTTTTTGGGCCACGGCGGCGTCGATCCGGTTCCGATATCAACCGGGCGCGCCTTGGTGGCCTTTACCACCGAGGTGGTCGATGTCGACATCCGGCCCATCCAGTACTCGGAGCATTTCGACATCATTTCCTCTGAAAACGCACCGGTCTCCTTTGACGCCTTCCTCATCGCCAACGTCATCGAAGGCCGGTCGCCTGAGCTGGTCACCCGGTATGGTCCCAACTGGTACGTCAACAACGTGAAGGAAGCCTTCCGCACCATGGTGCGCGAGGAGGTGCAAAAGTACGAGTTGTTCCGCCTGACCACCGATCCGACCACCAGGGCCAAGCTCCAGGAGGCAGTTGGGCAGGAGGTCCGGACCAAGATTTTCGAGAAGCAGAACATCCCGGTTCGCCTCAACCGGGTGGTGATCGGGAGCATCCTGCCGCCCAAAGGTGTGCTGGATCAGACTGCCCAGACGATCATTCAGGAGCAGCGGCGGATTACGATGGTGCAGTTTCAGAAGGCGGAAGAAGCCCGGGAAAAGGCGGAAAAGCAGCGCGGGATCGCGGACCGCGCCTATCGTGAGTCGCTGGGACTGACCGCGCCGGAATTCGTGGACTTGAGGCGGATCGAGGTCCAGAAAGAAATCGTGCAGCATGCCCCATCGGCCCTGACCATCATCATGGGCATGGAGAAGGTGGGGATCAACCTGCCGCCGGTCGCGGGGCCGTCCCAGTAATCCTCAGCGCGTCGCCGGCGGCTTACGGTCGATCGGCGAGCTGTAGGCGGCTGAATGGATGAAAAGGGATGGGGCCGGCGTCTGCGGGTGTTATCCGAGGCGTCGGCCCTTGACGCGTGATTGGATCAGAGGATCATTTTACCAGCCACACCCTGAAGGATCGGGCGTTCCGAGGTTTCGTGAACTTGTGGGTCCCGATCTGGCCTGGGTTCATCACATCGCCCGCGGAGGTTTTGTGGGCCGGGTACCGTTGGCTGCCCAGTGCCACGCCCTTCTCGTCATAAAAATCGATCATCAAGTCGGCGCTTTCCCGCAAACTCCCGTCATATTCCGTCCCAAGCCAATCCAAACGCCTCAGCGCCTTGAAGACGACCTCGACGGTGCCGTCGTCAACCTCTTTCGCACTGAGGATCTTGAGGGCTCTGTTCTGGTCGATGCCCGGGGACTCGTTCATCTGGCTGCGATTGAGTTCCGTGAGGATGACAACCTTGACCTCCTCAGGGTTGATGAAGGTTCGCACCTTGCAGTACACCGTTCGGCCTTTTTCGGACTGTTCCAGGACTTGCGTGTCTTTCAAATAGCCGGACGCGATGCGCTGGACCAGGTCCTTCACGAGCTGGGATTCCACCACGCTTGACGTGGCGTCGATAAAGAAACGCGATGTGTCGATCGCCAGCCTGACCGCTTCCGTACAGGCGATGTTCTTCGCTTCCGCCAAGGTGACTGGATCATTGTAGTGGTAGCGGTAGGCTCCCACGAGTTCAAGGCGAGGACTGTCGGCTTGCGCCGCCGGCAGAGGAAACAGCACGAGCCCGGCGGCCGCTCCGAGCAAAAGGGCTGTCCAGCCGAAGGGTTGCTTCAGCAGTTCCATGGTTGCCTCCATACCAAACTTCGTTTGAACGGCGGGCTCACCATCGTTTTTCGAACCTGTCGCCCGCCGAGACAACCCTCAAGTAAACCATCAGGAGCAGCGCGTGTACTTCGAGCAGACGAACGGCTGAATGTCATCATACTATGCAGTAGGGACGGCTGCAATCGTCTGGCAGGCACTCAGCGGCAGGTCGGGAGTCGCTGGGTTACGCTTCGCCGGGGACAAGTGCGTCAGCCAGTGCCTGGATGGTCAAGGGAGCGTTGCCTTCGGACCGATTGTTGACCAGGACATAGACGGACGTTTGTTCGGAGACGGCCTGTCGAAGCAAAGCCACAGTGTCCGCTCTCATGCGGGGCAGGGGTTGAACCAGACGGTCATAGGGGGCATAGAGCCGGACGGCTTCGGAAAAAGAGGTGCCCAGTGGGGTCAGCAGACGGATCACCACGAAGTCGGCCGTGAAGGTTTTCCCAAGGGCGGTATGCTGGCCGGAGAGGGGCGGCATGACGTTCCAGTGATTGTAGACATGCGCGATGCCGTGGGCCTTCAGGATGTCACGATAGCGGGCTCCGAGCAGAGCCGGATTGCGCACTTCGACCGCGTAGGCCGGGGCGGCGGGGAGGCGGGAAAAGAAGCGGTCGAGCGAGGCGAGAAAGACCTCCGGCTCAGGCCCATAACGTTGGAACTCAAACAGGAAGGGACCGGCCTGGTTGCCGAGTCCCTCGAGCGAAGGACCGAGGACCATCTCCTGGAAGAGCGAAGGATCGAGGAACCGAGTGTTCGCAGTCCCCGCTTTTGTTCCGTAACGCGCCTGGTTGGCATAGGCGGGGATCGTGATCTCCTCCCAGACCTTCGAGCAAATCCTGAAATCTGCGGGTACCTGCGACCGATAGTGTGCGAGCTGGCTGAACGTCGGGGGGCGGTAGAAGCTATGGTCCAGTCCGACTGTTCTGAACAGCGGGGTCCCCTGATACTGGTAGGAGGCATATTCGCCCAGACAGTCTTTGGCGAACCGGCTCTTGGGATAAGACTTTCGGTAGACCAGTCCCCGCCAACCTTCATAGGCCCAGGAGCTGGTGCCGAACCGAATATTCTCGGGCACGATCACGAAAAGCCCTTACCGTATGCGTGATCGGTGATTGGTTACGGGTGATGAGTCATGAACAACCGGTCAACCGATCACGCATCACCCATCACACCTTATCGGTCTTGTTAACCGGCCAGGAGGAGGCCGGCCATGGCGGCCAAGCCTCCGGCCAAGCACAGCATGAAGCCGACCCCGCCCAGCATGAACCAGGGCTTGATCAGCGCTACTTCCTCTTGTGCCAACTGCCGGTGAAAGTCCGTCGGCGACCACCACCATCCGGCCGGCACTGCGGCCTTTCTGGCCAGGAGCCGATAGAGCATCACGTGGTACCAGAAGCCGGTCGGAATGCCGGCGATGAGTCCGGCGATCAACGTCCAAAGCCCCAGTTCGGTCATCAACTGCGGAGTCAGGATAGTTGTGAGGAGGCCGAGCAGTCCTACCACCAGGATGGTGGCGAGGACCAGGGCGATTTCGAGCATGAACAATTGTACCTGATTGAGCTGGAAGGGCCAAGTTGCCTTGACTTGCCGTCCCCTTGTTCCTAGACTCAGGTTCCATGGGTATGCATCACGAGCAGGAACTGTTGGACGCCCTCGCGGTGCGCTGCGGGATCGCCCTCGATTATTACGACATCTGGGGGAATCGTCATACGATCTCCGGCCAGACTAAACGGGCAATCCTGGCAGCGATGGGCTTGCGGGTCGCGACGATAGAAGAATTGCAGCAGGAGCTGTCGGCCTCTGAAGACGATCCGTGGCGGCACCTGTGCGATGTGGTCCTCGTGCGCCGGGCCGAAGAAGCTGCGGCTACCTGGGCAGTCCGGCTTCCAAGTGAAGAGCCTGACGATCGGGAGGTGCGAATCGTCTGGGAGCTGCGGGATGAGTCCGGCTACTTGCAGCAACAGGGGGTCTGGGGGCCGGGCCTCGTTCCTGCGGAGACTCGTCTGATCGGAGGCCATCGGCATGTTCGATTTGACCTGCCGATTCCAACCGGGCTGGCGTTCGGCTATTACGACCTGACGGCTCGAGCCGAAACGGTGTCCGGGTCGATGGAAGGGGCTCTCCGCCTTATCATCGTGCCGTCTCGCTGTTATGTGCCGCAATACTTCCAGGAAGGACGTCGAACCTGGGGCCTGGCGCTGCATTTGTACGCGTTGCGCTCGAGCCGCAACTGGGGGGTGGGAGATTTCGGTGACCTGGCCGACTTCGCGGACTGGGCCGCCAAGGACCTGGGTGCTGGGGTCATCGGCCTGAACCCGCTCCACGCGTTGAAGAATGTCAGGCCGTACCACATCAGCCCCTATTCTCCAGACAGTCGGTTTTTCCTGAATGTCCTCTATCTGGCGGTCGAGGAGATTCCTGAGCTGCGGGAGTCGGAGGCCGCGCAGCGGCTCCTGGAGGACAGTACCTTTCGCTCCAGGCTGGAGTCGTTCAGAAAACATGACCTGGTCGACTATGACCAGGTCTATGCCGCCAAGCGGGAAGTGCTCGAGCTTCTCTTTGCGACATTTCTCACTCACCACCTTGACGGTTCTGGAGAAGCTTGGCAGCCGAGGACCGACCGGGGGCGAGCCTTCGAGCGGTTCGTGCGAGAGGAAGGGGAGTTGCTGGAGAACTTCGCCCTCTTTCATGCCCTGTCGGAGGAGCTCCACCGGGCCTTTCCCCACCTGTGGACCTGGCAGGAGTGGCCGGAAGCCTACCGTGACCCCCAGTCCGCCGCCGTGGCTGCCTTCAAGGCCAGACAGGGCGCGTGCATCCGGTTTCACCAGTACCTGCAGTGGGTGGCGAGCGAGCAGTTGGAGCGGGCGGCCGCCCGTGCGCGTGGAGCCGGCATGCCGATCGGCCTGTACCATGACCTCGCGCTTGGAAGCGATCGCTCAGGCAGCGATGCCTGGGTCTTCCAAGACGTCCTGGCCCTGGGGGCCGACAGCGGCTGTCCGCCGGATGCCTTCGCACCGGAAGGACAGAATTGGGGCCTCCCGCCCATCAATCCGCGGCAACTACGCGCCGGCGCGTATCGGATGTTTACCGCCCTGCTGCGCAACAACCTGGCCTATGGGGGTGCGCTCAGACTGGACCACGTGATGGGACTGTTCCGGCTCTTCTGGATTCCGCGAGGGCTTCCGGCCTCGGCCGGGGCCTATGTACACTATCCGGCTGAGGACCTCCTCGGCATTCTGGCCTTGGAAAGCCAGCGCTCCAAGACGATCATTGTAGGAGAAGACCTCGGCACTGTGCCGGACTCGGTCCGCGAGAGGCTCGCGGCGGCCAGCGTGCTGTCATACCGGGTCCTCTACTTCGAGCGGTATGGTGATGGAAGCTGGAAGGAGCCCCGAGCCTATCCGGAGCGTGCCCTGGCGGTCGTGACCACGCATGATTTGCCGACTCTGTCAGGATTCTGGAGCGCGGAGGACATCCAAACCCGCTTCAAGTTGGGATTCTATGGAAGCGACGTAGAGCGGGACCAGGCCCTGAGGGAACGGGAGAGAGACAGAGGGCGTCTGCTCGGCGCCTTGCGGGCCGAGGGGCTCTTGCCGGCGGGGATGTCGGATGATCCGACCTCGGCTACCCACTTGACGCCGGAGCTCTGCCGCGCCATCCATATCTTCCTGGCGCGGACACCCGCCTGGATCATGCTGGCCTCCCTCGAAGACTGCTTGGGCGAGATGGCCCAGATGAACGTCCCCGGCACGGTGGACAGCTATCCCAATTGGTTACGGAAGATCAGACTGCCGCTGGGCGAATTGAAAGAAGACTGCGCCGTCCGCTTGTTGGCAACCTCGTTGCGGGAGGCCCGTCCAGCCGGAACATGAAGATCAGAATCAAGAATCCCCTGGTCCTGGCCACCTCGGCCTCACTGTTTCTGCTGATCGTGATCGCCGAGACGGTCGCGCCGGCCAACGTGGTGGGGGCCTACGGCTTCGTCCTGCCCATTCTGCTCATCGCCACCGCCAGGAATCGGCGCTTGATGTATGTGACCGTCGCCCTGTGCATTCTCGCTACCTACATCGGGTTGCTCCGACCGACCAAACCGGGCCGGTTTGTGTCCGCGGTGATCAACCGGACGGTCGTGGCGGGCGTGCTCGTGGGCGTAGCCTACTTCGCGATGACGCGCGAGGAGCGGAAGGCCCGGGAGGAGGCGGCGCGCGCCGAGTTGGCCTTGCAGACGGAGCACTTGCTGAAGGCCAATGCGCAACTGGTTGAGATCAAGGATGCCCTGAACCGCTCTGAGCGGCTGGCCGCTGTCGGGCAACTGGTGGCCTCCGTCGCACACGAAGTGGGCACTCCTCTCCATTCAATCGCCTGGCATGTACAGGCGTTGGCGGAGGAGCCGGGGGTCACGGGGGACATGCGCAAACGGATCGAGATCGTGGATTCGCAGATCAGCCGGGTTGTGCGGATCATCGAAGATCTACTCTCCTCCACCAGGCAGCGCAAGCCCGTCTTTGCACGATTGCCGGTGGAGGCCCTCGTGCAGCCGGTGGTGGGGTTGATGGGGCCCTCCTTCGCCGGTAAAGGGGTGGCCCTAAAGGCGGAGTCGAGAGGAGAGAGCCCGTCCATTTGGGGCGACGTGGAGCAATTGCAGCAGGTGCTGGTCAATCTCCTGACGAACGCGCTGGCCGCGACTGCTGCCGGGGGCGAGGTGGCGATCGAGGTGAACAGTCGTTCAGCCACGGCGGATGAGCGAGACGCGCGGGCACGAGCCGGCGAACCGCCCGTCCAGACCATGGTCACCCTCGTGGTGCGCGACACGGGCTGCGGCATGCCGGAGGAGCATCTGCACCGGACATCCGAGCCCTTCTTTACCACCAAGGCGATCGGCGACGGAACGGGGCTCGGGCTGTTCCTCAGCCGGCAGATCGTCAGTGCGCACGGCGGTACGCTCTCGATCGAGAGCGAGGTGGAAAAGGGAACGAAAGTCCTGATTGTCTTGCCTGCTGCCTCGGCGATGTCGTGGGAGTGACCGGAAGGACCGGTGATGGAACCTGAAGCCAAGATCCTAGTCGTGGACGATGATGTGGTGGCGCGCGACCTGCTGGTAGAAGCTCTGCACAAGGAGGGCTACGAGGTCGAGGCGGTGGCCGGGGGGGCGGAGGCGATCGAGCGGGGGCGGAAAACCCGGTTCGATCTGGTCTTGACGGATATGCGCATGGGGACGGTGGACGGCCTCGCAGTCCTGCGGGCCTTCACGCAGTTCAGCCCCGAAACCTGCACGGTACTCTTGACCGCCTTTGGATCCATGGAGGGGGCAATCGAAGCCATCAAGCAAGGGGCCTATGACTACTTGGCGAAGCCGTTCAAGAAAGAAGAGATCAAGCTGGTTGTGCGGCGCGGTCTCGAGCATAGCCGGCTGGTGCGCGAGAACGCCCGGTTCCGGGAGAAACTGCGCGAGCATACGGAGCCATCCCAGCTCATCGGCAGCAGCCCGCCCATGCTGGAAGTCTACAAGCTGGTGGCCCGGGTGGCGTCCGGCAAGAGCACGGTCCTGCTGGAAGGGGAAAGCGGGACCGGCAAGGAACTGATCGCCCGCGCCATCCACTCGAACAGTCCGCGGCGCGACCGGTCTTTCGTGCCGGTCAACTGCGCAGCCCTGCCGGATACGTTGCTGGAGTCCGAACTCTTCGGACATGAGAAAGGCGCGTTCACGGGCGCGGTCGGCCTCAAGTCTGGGCTCATCGAGACTGCGGACGGGGGGACCCTGTTTCTGGACGAGATCGGCGATCTGGGGGTGGCCCTCCAGGTCAAGCTCCTGCGGGTGATTCAAGAGCAGGAGGTCCGCCGGGTCGGCGGCACCGTGGCGACCAAGGTGGATGTGCGTATCATCGCGGCGACGAACCGGGACCTGACTGCGTTGGTCAAAGAGGGGCGGTTCCGCGAGGATCTCTTCTATCGGCTGAACGTCGTCCGGATCCTGCTCCCGCCTTTACGGGAGCGCCGCGAGGACATCCCGATGCTGGCCCATCACTTTTTGCAGAAGTTTTCGGGAGGCAACAAGCCGATCAGGGGATTCGTGCCGGACACCATGACGCTGCTCCAGCGCTACCATTGGCCGGGCAATGTGCGGGAGTTGGAGAATGTCATTGAACGGGCTATCTCATTGAGCCACGGCCCTCTTGTGCTGCCCGATGATCTGCCGGAAGTAGTCCGCACAGCCGGCGCGGTCGAGTCGGAGGCGTCCCGAAGGGAAGCTCAGGACAAGAGCCAATTGCCGACGTTGGAAGAGATGGAAAAACAATATCTCATGAGGGTGCTGCGTGAGGTCGGCGGCAATAAAGTAAAGGCGGCCAGGGTTCTGGGGATCGACCGGCGGACACTCTACCGGATGGCGGAACGGTTCGGGGTGCCGCTGGACGAAGAGGGTGAGGGGTAAGGAGCGGCAAATGGGCTAAAGCAGGCCCAGCGCGTTCTTGATCAACCGAACCTGATTCGCCGCGCTCTGCGGCAGAGGCGGGACGTAAGGTTGCCAGGAAGAGAAGAGGCTGTCCTTGCCCTCGTAAGAGACCTGGATCGTGACGCGGGTGTCATGGTCGTTTTCCGGGACGATGCTGACCTCAACCCTGCTGCGGCCCCTGCCGAACCGAGACCGGTGCAGCCCATCCCAGGGGCTGTCCATTTCTTCACGATAGCCGGTCCGCAAGGCCGGTTGTGTGCCGTCCCCGCTGAAGACTTCGTACCCGCTTTCTACCAGGATCTGAACGACCGCGGCTCTGACGAGGTTTTCAGGCGCCGCCACCGTCATCTCGGCGCTGTCCGATGCGTGCGGCGCGGTGATCGTCGAGCATCCGACCATCAAGAGAGCCAGCGAGAGCTGCATAAGCCGTCTCATCAGGAAGCCCTCCGCGCGGTATCCTTATTGCTTCAGTCGATACACCAGATGTGTGTCGGTCTGCGCAACCCCTTCGATCGCATGGATCCTCGACAGGACCAGTGTCGCCAGGGTGTCCTGGTCGGCCACTTCCACCAGAGTGAAAATATCGGGTTTTCCCCAGCAGGCGTCGATCGTTTTGATCTCCTTGATCTCCGAGAGGGCCCGTACGACGTTGGCGGTCTGGCCGGGAAGGACGTTGATCAAGACATAGGCGCGGTCAGGCATGGGCGATGGTTCTTCTCCAGTCCGTGGTGTTCAGCGGCGCAATGCCTCAGCGCCGGCGAGGAAGTTAACGGATGCTCGGTGGCAAGTCAACACAAATCCACCTCGTTGCCTTGCCTATCTTCCACGCCTCCTGCGGACCGTTACGAAGGTCTCTAAATCAGAATATCACGACTTTTATTAGGATGAGGTAAAAGGTGCATCGTTCAGGGAGGGCCGGGAGATGATTCGATCTCACGAAGGCTCTTGTCCAACTGCTGGTTGGCTCGATTGGCCTGCTCCACCGTCTTGGTGACGTCCCCGACGGTGGCGGCTTTGGTCTTCTCGATCGCTTGCCTGGCCGGGTCAAGGGCCGTCTTGTCGAGGAGGTCCTTGACTTGGCCGGCCTTTCCCGCTACGCCTTCCAAGATCTCCTTGCCGGTCGTAGTCTGACCGGTCTGTTCGTGGGTGGTTTGGGACACGCGCTCGTTCAAGCCGGACAAATACATGGCATACACGGCGCCGCCGATGACAAGCATAATGGAAACCTTGAGGAGCAACTTGATGATAAGGTTGTCGCTGATGCGTATAACGATCACGGCGCCAATGGCCAGAACGAGAGCCGTCAAGCCGACGCCAAGCTGAAATTGGGTTGGAACCGGGACCCTGATTCCCGCCGCCTTTTCCAGCCAACTGGCGAAAAAAGGTGGAGCTGGCGGCTCGGCCTTGGGCGGCGGTTGGTCGGCTTGCCTGGCGAGGGAGGAAAGTCCTGCCGGTGTTGGAACGGACTCGTCGGGCGCCTGCTGAACCGGCTGCAGGGTCACCGCATCCAGGGCCTGCGCACGGCTCAGATATTGAGGAGGAATCTGCCCGGGGTTGTCCGTAAAAAAGGCGACGCCGTTGTCATCCACGTACCTATAGACTACGTCGGCGGACAGGGCCGGTGAGCTGAAGGCAGCCAAGGCAAGGATCAAGAGGTATGAACGGAAGCGGGCGACGAAGGTATGGGCAAGACCAGGAGAGTGGTCCGGCATAACGTCCCCGTAGGAATGATGAGCAGGATAGCCAACTCGTATTAAGGGAGTCAAGACCGATTTTCGATTCGCCCGGGCTTGCGAGGAGGTCCTGATGATTTCCGTCGATCAACTGAAAGCGTTGCTTGGGTTAAAGCCCCTTCCTATCGAGGGAGGGTATTTTGCCGAAACCTATCGGTCCGCTGAGACCATTCCGCTGGGGGCTCTGCCGGCCCGCTTCGGTGGGCCTCGGTCGGTGGGAACGGGGATCTACTATTTGCTCACGCCCGACACGTTCTCCGCCTTGCACCGGCTGCGGAGCGACGAGATCTATCACTTCTACCTGGGTGATCCGGTTGAGCTGGTTGAATTGTGGCCGGATGGATCGGGGAGGCAGGTGACGCTGGGAACCGATCTCCTGGGGGGGATGCAACCGCAACTGGTGGTGCCGCACGGAGTTTGGCAGGGCTCCAGGCTCCGTCCTGGAGGACGGTTCGCTCTTCTGGGAACCACAATGGCGCCGGGCTACGACCTGGCGGACTTTGAAGCGGGGAAACGGGAGGGCCTGCTCCAGACCCATCCTCAATTTAGGGAGGCGATTCTGGCCCTCACCCGCAACCCATAGCGTCCGTCGGGACGGTGTGCCTTACGGCTTTTTCCCCGGAGCCGGCTTCTGTTCTTGCTTCTCCACGTTCAAGACCTTGACGTCGAAGACCAAGTTCTTGCCGGCCAGTGGATGGTTGTGGTCCACCACAACAGTCTTGTCGGTCACCTCCAGCACCTTCACCATGACACGGCCATCGGAGGAGCGGAGAGTTTGGCCGACCTTCACATCAGCCGGCACTTTGCTTTTGTCCACGGTCTCTCGGGCTTTCGGATTGTAGGCGCCGTAGCCTTCTACCGCCGGCACCTCGATCTGTTTTTGCTGGCCGACTTTCATGCCGACCATGGCCTTTTCCAATCCCGGCACGATCTCATGGGCACCCTGAACATAGGAGAAGGGCTCTTGCCCGACGTTCGAATCAGCGACGCTGTTGTCCGGGAGTCTGAGCGTATACTCGATGGTGACTTTGAAACCGTCAGCGACCGGCAAGCTGCTCCCAGCCTGGGCCAAGGTCCACGGGAAACCGCTGGCGACGACCAGCGCTGCGCTGAAGAGCCAGGATCGCACAGAAGTCATGTGATGTTCTCCTTCCATGATTGGAGGTATGAGGCCTTGACCGAGCCGCTGTCAGCGCCCATCCGGGACGCCAAGGCACGCGGCAGTCTGGCGGCATGGGGGCCGAAGGGGCGCCGGTCGTTACCTCGCCGCCTCGACGGATCGAGTGCATGAGCGTGGTGCCTGGCTCGACCGTGCCGGTGCTCTTCCTGCTCGTCGATGTGAGCAGCCGGTTTGAGCAGAGGAGCCAAGTCGGGCGTCCGCAGTCTCCGGCTCTCGATTCTGAGCCGCCTGACCATCCGGAGGTATTCGATCTCTTCCTGAGGTGACAGGATCAGGACGGTGGCGCCTTCTTTTTCTGCCCGCCCGGTCCGGCCGGCTCTGTGGACGTAAGAGTTGGGCGTGGCCGGCAGCTCATAATGGATCACTTGGGCCACATCCGGGATGTCCAGGCCTCGGGCTGCCACGTCCGTGGCCACGAGAGCCGTGAACCGGCCGGCCCTGAAGGCCGAGAGGGTGCGCTCGCGCTGGGCCTGCGAGTGGTTGCCGGTGATGGCCCCGACCAGGGCCGCCTCGCCGCCCAATCTCGCGGCGAGCCTCCGCACCTTGTACTTCTGCTCGCAGAAGACCATGGACCGTGAACCTTCCGGCATGGTCCGCAGCAGCGTATGGACGAGCCGGACACGCTGCTCTTCCGCCGGGATCACGTAATAGCCGTGGGTGATTTTCACCGGCGAGCTGACTCCCACATCCACCTTGGCCTGCACCGGTTGCTTCAGCATGGTTTCGGCCAGAGCCTGGATTTCCGGAGCAAAGGTCGCCGAGAACAACAGGGTCTGGCGCTCTTTCGGGAGGTGCCCGAAAATACGTTGAATGTCGGGGAGAAACCCCCGGTCCAACATCTGGTCCGCCTCGTCCATGACGACGTATTGGACATCGCGCAAGTTGAGGTGGCGCGTGCCGAGTAGGTCGAGCAGGCGTCCCGGTGTGCCCACGATAACCATCGGCGGGCGGCGCAGGGCGCGGTAGTGGCGCTCAATCGAGGTGCCGCCGTAGACGGACAGCGATGTCAAAGCGGGCGGCGCATATTTCCGCAGCTCGGTTTCGATCTGGAGTGCCAGCTCACGGGTGGGAGCCAGAATCAAGGCGTTGGGACCGCAGGCATGTCCGAAAGAAGCTCGGGCCTCTTGCCCCGTGACAGGAGAGGCCGGCCGCATGGCCCGCACAATGAGCGGGATGAGAAAGGCGAGGGTCTTGCCGCTGCCGGTCTTGGCCTGGGCCAGAACGTCACGTCCCTCGATGGCCGGTTTGATCACAGCCGCTTGGATCGGAGTCGGTTGGGTGATGCCCTGGCTGTGAAGCCGCTGGGCCAGAAAGGGGAACAAGTGAAAATCGGCGAACGTGGTCATGAGTCTCCTACGTCAATGGCAATGGGCCGGAATGTGATGGTGATGCAACCGCGTCGGCGCGGGCCTTATCACGCCGTAGAGGAAAGGTCGTCAGCAGTACGACAGAGTCTTCACACGTGCGCACAGCCCTCGGTTTCTCGTTGCGCGGGCTGTGCGCTCAGGACCGCATCACTGTGGTGATTGTGGAACAGGGCCGCCACCGGAGCGACGGCCCTGTTCTCCTGGGAGTGCCTCAATTACCAGCGGTCGCGCTTCCCGCCGCCTCGGCCTCCACCGAAGCCGCCTCCGCCGGAGCGGGGCTCCTGTGGCTTGGCTTCGTTCACGGTCAGGGTCCGGCCGCCCATTTGGGTGGCGTTCAGCGCTTCAATCGCTTTCTTGGCCTCATCCTCCGTGGCCATTTCCACAAAGCCGAAGCCCCGCGACTGTCCGGTGAACTTGTCCGTGATGATGCGTGCCGACGCCACGGTTCCGTGTGGGGCGAACAGCTCGGTCAATTGCTGCTCGGTCGCAGAATAGGGCAAGCCGCCCACATAAATCTTCGAACCCATTGGGTCCCTCCTTAAAATGATAATGATATTGTCTTGGTCTCGAGAACGAGGAGCAGAAGGGAAGGAACGGGCCGAAGACGCGAGGTGAAGAAGCGGCTTGGGTCTGGCTTCCGATCAAATTCCCGGGGCAAAACAACATCCGTTCAGGGCCTTGCTGGCGATGCCCCCTTGCCAGGCCCGAGACAAGGGAACGAAACCCACGCTATCACATCGGGTGGAGAAAAGCAACCAAGGAACTTTTCCCCTGCGGATGAATACCCCGCAGGGCAGACATCCAATACTGGAACCGGTCCGTACTGGATGGTGAGGGCGGTCTTGGGGCCGCCACACATGGGTGAACGAATGGGCCTTTCCGATGCATAGCCGAGCCTAAATATTAGGGAGGATGTTATGACGCGACTAGCAGGGCTTGCCATTCTCGTCGTGAGTTTCATGTCGGCAGCGGGGGGAAACAGTTGGGCCGACATGGGTAAGGCTGCGCCGGCGCTCCAGGTGGCCGCAGGGTCCAAGGCCGAAGCGCACAGCAAGGAAGGGATCGAACATTATAATCTAGGTCACTTCGATGTGGCGCTGAAGCATTTCCAGACGGCTGTGAAGGACGATCCTCAGTCAGCCGAAGCGCATTACAACCTCGCCCTCGCGCTCGATGGGACCGGCGACCACAAGGGGGCCACGGAGCATTTCAAGACGGCGCACGATCTCGGGAAGAACAATCAGGACATCCAGAATTCCGATATCCTCAAGAAGCACCTGAAGGCCAAATAGATAGAGGCAGTGACCGGGAGCCAGAGGATTCACAGGGGTTCATCGTGCTCCGCTCAGCTTGGCTCCCATGCACCTAGTCTCCGCCGAGCACGTCCGCGACATTCAACCCTCTTCCCGTATACCAGCCCCCAGGTTATACACATCATCATGATTCGGAACCCATTGATTTTCCATGCTTGGAAGTCAGACTTGTGAACGGGGGGCTTTAGCTCGTGGCAGGACCAACCGATAGGGGACCTGACAGCAAGCGAAATGACTCAGCCTGTTCCTGCTAAGGGACGATCCTATGAATTGGAGCCCGATGCGGAAAGGTTGGGAGGCGGCCCGGCACCTTCGGTCGCCGGAAAGGAGTCCTGCCATGTTACGAACGGACGCACGCACGAACGCATTCTATGCTTGCCTGGGTATCGTGGTCATGCTGGCCGGCTGCACCGGCAAGCAGGTTGCCACATCGGTGGAAGACCAGGCGTTCATGGTCAACCACATGGAGTCCAAAGAAGATATGGCCTTCGGGAATCCGGATGCCATGAAGGAAGTCCGTGTGACAGAGTCGGGGGCGATGACCTCGGCTGCTTCCGCCGACG
>Ga0233424_10002198_pt1 | contig 14482 bp, 14 predicted proteins | sample Watercolumn_Towu_FD_181011 | JGI IMG/M metagenome (GOLD analysis project Ga0233424, IMG submission 181011) | Freshwater microbial communities from Lake Towuti, South Sulawesi, Indonesia - Watercolumn_Towuti2014_125_MG | ecosystem: Environmental > Aquatic > Freshwater > Lake | place: Indonesia...
CAACGGGGGCAACCGCACCGTTCCGACCGTCGTGTTCCCCGACGGCGAGGCGATGACCAACCCCTCGCTCGCCCGCCTCACGGCGAAACTCTCGGGCTAGGCCCGCGCGGCGTCCACCACGGCGTCAGCGGTCGTGCAACTCAAGCACGATGAAGCGGGCGTTTTCGTATCGTGTCTTCCCCACCGCGCCGTAGTCGGCGGCATGTGGGAGTTCCTTGTCGACGATGAACCATGTCACGCCCGCCTCGCGCAACGGAGCCACCGAGTCCACCCCAGGCTTCTGAGCAAAGTTGATCGATTTACGTGCACGATCCAGCATCGTTTTCGTCGGCTGCCCGGTCGAGAATTGCGAGAAATTGTTGATGAAGGTGCGACGTTCGGTGAACGAGGCGAAAGGCTCCCCGTACGACAAGTGGCAGTCCGAGGTTGGGCGCTGACGCGTGTACTCACAGTCGAGCGTGACGCTGGCCTCGAAGTCCTTGGAGCACCGTTCTGGATCGCAGAGGCCCGAGCTCGTCGCGGTTATCGCGGCAACTGGGACATGCCCCCTAATCCACGAGGCAGTTGAGAGCAGATTGGGATCGGCGAGGGGAGTCGCCGCCAGGGAGGCCTGCTCCCTTCCGTAGTACGTGCGTGCCTCAGTCGTCCAGTTCCATGCGGCGAAGGTCAGGCCCATCGCCATCGCTAAGCGAGCCAGGAACGCGGCGCGTGTCTGTACGTGCCAGCGAAGGACGAGGCCGACCACGAGCGCAATGAGCAGCACGATCACGGGAGTAGCCGAACGCACGAGACGTAGACCTATAGCAAGGCTCGAACCGTTGGCTGGTGCTCGAATCGAGAGGCCCACGAAGACGGCGACCATTGCCAAGCCAACCCAAATGCGTTGACCGCGCGAAGGGAACGGGTCATCATCGGTGATGGTGAATGCGCACCCCGTAAGCGAAAGGAGCACTGCTGCGTGCAGGAAGAACATCTGTCCAGCGAGAATCTGCGTCAGCATGAGCGTCGCACCAAACCCCAAAGTGACTGCCAACGTCAAGGGGCCAAGGTTCTTCGAACGAATCTGCCGAGTTGATGTCATCGACGCAATCCATGCGATCACCAGAAACGAGACTCCGCCAAGGAGCACGAGAGCCGTGGTCGCGTAGGCGAGCCCGTCGAGTGAGGATAGCTCCGGTCGCAGCTGCCAGCCAGCATCCAGGAGTGCAAAGCCAGTGGATTGGTCGGATCCCGCACCACCGAGACCGAAGACGACCCCCAGAATGACGATCTGCGATGCGGCCACTGCCGATAGCAATGCGGTGGTTCGGGTTCGTGTGCGGAGACTCGAGTGCCACACGATCGAAGCCATGCAGAGTGCCGCGGCGAGTGCACCGTGGGATATCTTGCTCGCAGTAGTGATCGCTGCGAACAAGAGTGGATGGATCGCGTTGAGCCCGCACCATGGATCAGATGTCCAGCATGCCGAGACCGTCGCAATCAGGGCAGCCGTCCCAAACAACAGGCTGAAGGACTCTTGGCGGATCAGATGGACTCCAGTGCTCCACGAACGCTCGGTGTCAATGAGGAGTAAAGTCGCGGTGAGTAGGCCGGCGTGCAGAGTGCGTGTACGCGGCATCAGTAAGCGCAGCAGACCGACTGCAATCATCACGGTCACGACGATGGGTCCGATCGTCGGGATCAGCGTCCAGTCATCAGGTTGGGCGACGCGATCCACGAGACCGAGCCACGCATACCCAAGCCAGTGGTAGTGAAGTCGTTCGCCGCTCAGAAAGGGATTCTCAAACCCACCAAATGCACCGAGAAGTCGACTGAGGCCATCGAAGAAGACGAAATCCTTGCGCTGGGTGAGCCAGGCTGCGTGTGGGCCGGTGAGTCCGATCCACGCTCCCGCGACCCCCAAGACTCCGAGGCCAACGATGAGGGTTACCCGTCGAGTCTCTCGTCGCTGGGCGGCCGACGCTGCCCAGACCACGAGGAAGCCAATGCCGAGTGGAAGGGGCCACAGCATGTCGTGGGCAAGTCCGAGCGCGGCGAGGCCGACGACCAAAGTCGTGTGGTGAGCAGCCTTTCGGAGCTCCGAGTTCGCTCGGCCAAGAAGACGAATCGGTCGGCTCTGGAGGATCGACAAAAGGCAGATCGTCGTCACTGCGGTGATCCACGCGGCACGAGTCGGCCGAAGGGCTTGATCAATGACTACAGTCGTCGCGGCACCAAGAAGAAAGTACGACAACGGCTCAGCCGTCGGTGTGTGAGGTCCCCGTGTGACTGTAGCGAGGAGCAGTCTACCGATGATGACATTGGACAGGACGAGTGCACAAACGAGGGCCGCCACCGTTGGTGGCAGTCCCGCTACCAGCAGCAGTAACGCAATCGCTGCGGTCTGAGTCACGACGAGACGCGCGCAGCAGCGACGAAGTGATCGAAGATGGCCTGTTGGGTGGGCTCGGTGTCCGCATCATCCTCGGGATGCCACTGGACTCCCACGACCCACCGACATGAGCGATGTTCCACGGCCTCAATGACCCCGTCGGGTGACGAGGCGACGATCTCCAAGGTCGCGGCGACCGTATCGAGTGCCTGGTGGTGGTATGAGTGACAACGTTTCGGAGTCGTACCGGACGCGAACGCGAGTCGCGAGCCGCCCACGACCTGCACAGGATGGTACGTGTCCCAATGCGCGTCGCGATCGGGAATTCGTTGTCCGAGGTCGCCCACCAACGTTCCACCAAGGGCGACGTTGAGTACTTGCATACCCCGACAGATACCGAGGATCGGGCGATTGAGCTCGAACGCGGCGCGAACGAGCGACATCTCTAGGTCATCGTGGCATTCATCGACTCCATAGATGTGCGCGCACGATCGATCCTTGCCGTACCGTTCGGGATCGACGTCTCCGCCGCCCTGCAGTAGCAATCCATCGGCGCGCTCCATTAGGTCCATGGCGTGCGCGGCTACACTTGCAGTGGGTGCCACCTGCAGTGTGAGTGCGCCTGCTCGTTCGATCGCTTCGGAGTAGGCCCGACCGGTGCCAAATCCGTCGCCGCGCAGGCCCTTGGCATCAGAGATTCGTCGGCCGGGAAACAAGATGAGAGGCATCATCGGTGCCGCGACTCCTTCGCTTCGTGTCCTGCGTGCGCGAGCTTGTCCAGCACCTCCTCGGCGTGCCTTCGCCCCTTCACCTCCAGGGTGAGATCCAATCCAGACTCACGCACGCCAAGGGTGAGACCCTCGCGCACATGGGCAACCTCGATGATGTTGGCCCCAGACTCTGCGATCAGGCGGGTCACCGTCGCGAGCGCTCCTGGCCGATCGGGGATGCGCACGAAGACGAGGAGTCGCCGACCCGCCTTCGTTTCGTGTCTGCGAACGAGGCTGGGAATCACACCCAGATCCACGTTGCCTCCGGAGAGCACGACGCACGTCGTGCCGCTTCGGGGTCGGACGAGACCTTGAAGCAGGGCCGCGACCCCGACCGCTCCGCCGCCTTCCACAAGGAGCTTCCCACGTTCGGCGAGCAGCATCATTGCATCTGCGATCGGACCTTCTTCGACCATCACGACCTCGTCGACGAAGCGCTCGATGAGTGGTCGTGTCGTGACTCCGGGCTCCTTTACGGCAATGCCATCCGCAAGTGTGGAGACGGCACCGAGTGGAGCCGAGCCGGTCACGAACGGTGCACAGACCGACGCTTGTACGCCGACCACCCGCACATCGGGCCGGGAATTCTTGACCGCGACGGCGACTCCTGCGAGCAGTCCACCCCCTCCCAGCGGAACGATCACCTGATCGAGCCCACCTACGTCTTCGACCAATTCGAGCCCGAGCGTGCCCTGACCGGCGACGACCGATTCGTCATCGTAGGGATGGCAGAAAATACGGCCGGTCTCTTCGGCACGCTGCCGCGCGGCGACGACTGCGGTCTCCACCGATTCCCCCCCGTCGCGCACGATGCCGCCGTACGCGACGCATGCCTCGACCTTGCCGATCGCGGCGTTCGTGGGCATGTACACCTCCGCGGAGGTCCCGTACTCACGGGCTGCGAGCGCAAGCGCCTGTGCGTGGTTGCCCGCACTTGCAGCCACGAGGCCCTGACGAGCTTCATCGCCGAGAGTCGCGATCTTTGCCACGGCACCTCGGATCTTGAAGGCGCCCGTCCGTTGGAGGTTCTCAGCCTTGAGCGCAACGTCTGCACCCAAGACGCGGCCGAGGATCAGGGAGTCGATCAGCGGGGTACGGCGTGCGAGCCGACCCACCGCCGGCCGAACGCGAAGCACATCGTTAAGTGTGGGCTCTCCCATGGCGCCGCTTCGTGAGGCTAACTTGCGACGGGTGACTCGCCGCGTTGTTGGCTGGCGTCGACGGGCGTCCCGTCACGCCTGGGCGGTGATCCTGCTCCTCGGGCTCATCGGGCGACAGGTGCGATTTGCCGATCACGTCAATCTGATCGATTTTGACTCGCGCTTCGATGCCGCATTGGCGTATCGAGCGTTGGGACCCCAGTCGGTCGTCCCTGGCTTGCGCAACGAGATCCTCACGGGACTGGGCAATCTGCAGTGGGGCAACATTCGATGGCTGGATCCCGTCTCCCTTGCAGCCGTCATCGGTCCGGGGGTCTATTCAATGGCGTCGGCATCGATCGCTGCGACCGCCATCGTGTTCACCGGTACTTGGTGGTTCGGTCGGTGCATTGGTTGTAGCCGCGTCATCGCGATCGGTGCAGGCATCGTGGCGGCCGCGATGGCGGTCGGGCCCGGGGTGATTCCCGCGATACTGTCCGATCAGTTTCGTCTCGTCCCCGTGTTTCCCGTCATTGCAGCGGTCACGGTCACGATCTTGGGGTCGTTCGAGCGCGTGGGCTCCACGCGTGGCTGGCGGCGTCTCGGACATGGAGCGGTGATCGTGAGTGCCAGCACCTATCTCGTCGTCGCGCAGACCCACTACGTCGTGCTCTCTGCGTTCGTATGCGTTCTGGGCGCGTCGGCGATCTTGGTGCACCGACGGTGCGTGGGCGCATCCGTGCGCACCCAAGTGTTCGTCGTCGTTGCACTCTTGGTGGCCTGGGTTGCCGCTGGTGTGGCCACCTATGTGCGGGGATTTCTCTCCAACGTTGCCGCAGTGGAACTCGGGGAACGGTTCACGTGGGCGTACACACCACTCGGATCGGGTCTCTCCCTGCCAGTGCGCACTTGGTTTCCAAATGCCACCTCGGAACTCGTGCGACTTCCGATGTTGGCCCTCACGCTCATCGGATTGCTCGTCGGTGCCGCACGATGGCGTTCCTCCGCAGGACGCCTCTGTGGGATCGTTGCAGCGGTGCTAATCGGCATCTTGGCATACCGGGTTTCCCAACGCTGGTGGCCACGGGAGCTCGGACCGACGTCCGACTACCTCACGTGGATGTCGATCCCCCTGGTTGCCACCGTCGCGGTATTCGGCCTCGGTCATCTCGCTTCCACAGCGGCTTCCCGGGTCCGACTCCCGGCCTTCGCGGCCCTCGGAGCATCCAGTGTGTTGGCCATCGGCATGGTGCTGTTGAGTCCACAACTCGAAGACGTACCCCCGGCGTTTCCGATCGAGCCTGCCGCGGGGTGGCGTCGCATCGTAGCGACGACGTCGCTTGACCGTGACCCGCGCTTTCGTGGACGCACCGTCGTCCTGCCACTCGCGAGTAGTACAGACACTGTGACGCTGGGACGTGCAGTCCCCTTCGATCAAACTCTTCGTTGGGGTGTCCCCGTACTCAACGAGCACTCTCACCTCCAGACGCCGGCCAGTTTCGACTTCTTCTCCCGCTTCCTCTTCAGGGCTGGTGACGGACAGGTGCGCAATCATCCGGGTCTACGAGTTGCCAACACGCGCATCTTGCCGCTCCTCGGGGTGCGTTATGTCGTGAGCGACCGAGCTCCGGTCGGGGGTGGCTTCGACCCCGTACGTGGCGAGAACGCCGTCGAAACGCCGTATGGCCCGATGCAATTGTTCGAGAGCACGGAGTTCAATGACGGCTCATGGTCACCGACCCGCGTGGTGCTCACCACGAGTCGTGTGTCCACCTTCGAGGTGATGTCCGATGAGGGATTCTCACTGCAGTCAGTCCTCGTCACCGAAGACCCGTCGCTACGAGATCGAGTGCTCCATGTCGCTCGTGACGTTGCCCTCACGTATCGCGCCGGCGATCTGCACGTGACGGCAAATTCGGACGGTGAGAGCATCCTCGTCCTGCCGCTCGAGTACTCCCACTGTCTGCGTGCGTCCTCCGCAGGCGGCGCGGTACCGTCACTCCATCGGGTCTTCGGCGTGCTGACGGGGCTGCGATTCACGGGACGACTCGATACTCAGGTTGACTTTCGCTTTGCCCCGGGGCTTCGGGCTGGTTGCCGATTCGCCGACCTCGCCGACTTTCGCGCCGCGACATGACCTCCCTGACCCCGCGTCTTGTGCGCGGAGTGCGAGCAGCCACCTTGACCGTCGCAACGGCGATCGCAGTGATGGCATGGGCGCTGTCGTCTCCCGCTGGGTCCGCGCCCGACGGCGACTACCACCTCGCCACGATTTGGTGTGGAGGAGGCATTCGGGAGGGCTTGTGCGAAACAAGTTCGGTGAACGCCCGTGAGCGCGTGATACCCAGAGGACTCCTGCGATACTCGGGGCCGCTCGGACACCTATGTTTCGTTGGTAATCCCGGTGCAAGCGCAGGATGTCTGCGGGACATTGACCCGGTGATTGCAACGACGATGGAGTCGACGGAGCGTCTCTCTTATCCACTCGAAGTCTCGGTGTTCTCGCGATTCATGTCGTTCTTTGCATCTCGTGACATAGAAGCGTCGGGTCTGAAGATCCGCCTCGCGAACATCGCGGTCGCGCTCGTCGCCCTCGGGTTGCTCGGTCTGCTCGCGCCCGCTGCGGGCTCTGCGCTCGGCCTCGCCCTCGTCGTGCTGGGTGCCCCGGTGGGCATCTTCTTTGTCGCAGCCGCACACCCCCAGAGCTGGGTGTACTCGCTCCTGCCGGCCGGGTGGCTCCTTGCCGACGCAGGATTCGCCCGCTGGCTCGCGACTCGTCTACCCAGGTGGGCTGGGGTCGTCGCGCTCGGCGGGGCACTCATGTGGCTCGCCTACGATGCGCGCCCCCGCGACTCGTGGCTCTTCGTGGGCGTCGCGGTGCTGCTGCTCGCCGTGCGTCACGCGACCGCGGCACGACTCGATCGGCGCGTGCGCGTCGCCCTCGCGGCCGTCGCGTTGCTCGCCGTCGCGGAGTTGCAGCGCCGCATCGGGGGCCCACGTGGTGTCGTGGCTCAGTTCTCCCTACAGGGCGCCGACGGGGCGTGGGCGCGCCTGATCGTCGATGCGGCCGGGGCGGTCCGCGACCTCGTGGCGGGGGGCAACGCGCTCGGCTCGAGCGACGTGGTCGTGCCGACGATCGTCGGCATCCTGGGGGTCGTCGCGCTGGGCGTCGCGATGGCGGCCGCGCACGGGGGCATGGCTCGGCGCGCCTGGGCGACGTTCGGCCTGCTCGTCGGGCTCGTTGCGTACCTTCCGTGGCGTGCGGGGGACATCGGCGTTTCCGGCCGCTACGTCTGGGTGCTCGCGGCGATCGCGCTCACCTACTACTTCCTCGAGTGCCGCGCTGGGGGAGTCGCGATCGCCGGGATGCCGCGCGGGGCACGCCGCGTGGTGGTGGCGGCCGCCGGGCTCGCCAACGCCTTCGCCCTCCACGCCCACATCCGCCGGTACGTGACGGGCTCGGACGTGGTGGGATGGAACCTGAACCGCGACGCCGAGTGGTGGTGGCCCTCGGGTCCCGCGCCGATGACGACCTGGCTACTCGGCAGCGCCGCCTTCGCGCTCGCCGCCGGGCTGCTCGTCCTGCCCGAGAGGCGGCCGGCGTGATCCCCGTCCTGCGCCGCGCCGCGCGTCCCGTCGCGGGGGCGCTGCCCGCCCTGCGCCGCGCCGCGCGACCGGCCGCCGCCGTGCTCGCCGCCGCACTGCTCGCACTCGGGGTGGTGCGCAGCGAGCGCACCTTTACCAATCCCATGGACGGCGACGCGATCCCCGTCGGCTACTGGACCGTGCGCGACCTGCGCCTCGCCGTGGAGGCCCACGCGGGGGACCCCGCGGAGCCGGCTCGCGTCGTGCTCGTCGAGACGGGCCAGAACGCCTCCCTCGACCCGCGCTACGAGTATGCGTGGCAGCTCGTCATCCGCGGACTCGCGCCCTATACGACCGCCCGTGACGCGGCCGACCCCGCCGACGGGGCCGCCACCGAGTGGTACCTCGCGCACGCGGGAGACCTCTTCACCGTGTGGGACGACGTGTTCAAGAGCGGCCTCTACGCGCAGGGGGCCAAGGCGTTGCTCATCGGCACGCTCGTGGCGGGTGGCGCGACCACGGGTGAGCGCGTGATGTACCCGCTCAACGTCATCTCACCCGACTACGACACGGGCGACACCGAGATCGACTACACCGTGCGGCCGCTGTATCCCGAGGAGTACACCGCAGAGATCTCCTCGCTCAACACCTTCGGGCTCGAGCCGCGCACGATCCCCTTCGACGGTCGCCTGCGGCTCGAGGACGTGACGCTCCTCGTCGAGCCCCTCGACGTCCGCACCCTCCCCGGCTGAGATACGCACCGCCCCGCCCCCGGCCTCGCTCGCACGCCGCGCCCCGCCCCCGAACACCGTCATGCTGATCCACGTCGTGGCCAACGACACCGACGCCGACACCGGCCTCGTTGGGCGTCGACTCGCCGAGCGCCATCCGGGTGCCGCGTTCCGCACGCTCCTGCGCGAGGACGTCATGGCGTGGCCCTCGGAGCGACCCGACCTGCTGCTCCTGCTCGGCAGCGCCTGGAGCGTGCACTGGCCGCGCCTCGCCCGCGAGGTGGGGGCCGAGTGCGACCTGATCCGCCGCACGCACGCCGAGGGCGTGCCGATCCTCGGCATCTGTTACGGCGCGCAGATCACCGCGCGCGCCCTCGGCGGCGACGCGATACCCGCGACGTGGCCCGAGATCGGTTGGTGCCCCGTGGAGGCGACCCCCGAGACCGACGCGCCGGTCGCGGGTGACTGGTTCCAGTGGCACGTCGACACCTTCACCCTGCCGCCCGGTGCACGGCTGCTCGCGTCGAACGCCGCCGGTCCGCAGGCCTACCGCACGGGGCGCACCTTTGCGACCCAGTTCCATCCCGAGGTGACGACCGAGACGGTGGCGCGATGGGCGCACGACGCGGGCGACGACACACCTGCACGACTCGGCACGAGCGCGGAGCGGCTCGTGTCGGACGCGCGTCGCCACGAGGTGGGCAATGCCGCCGCGGCCGCGCGGCTCGTGGACTGGTTCTGCGACACCGTGGCGACCGCGGCGGGTTGATCCGTCCGACTCCCGCGCACGGGAGGGGCGGCGGTGCCGCGCCGTCATCCGCCGTTCACAAACGCCCAAGACGATGCGGCACGTCGGCGGGTCGTCCAAAACTGCGCGCCGACTAGTTTTGGCGCGGCATGTCGGAGTTCCTGCGTTCGTATCTCACGGTCGCGTGGTTCGCCGCGACGGCGGTGCTGCTGGCCGGCCTGCTGCTGTGGGTCGCGCGCCTCGTGCGCCCCGTGCGCCCCACGCGGGAGAAGCTCGTCACCTACGAGAGCGGCGTGGACCCCGTCGGCGAGGGCTGGTCGCAGAGCCAGGTGCGCTACTACATCTTCGCGTTGCTCTTCGTCGTGTTCGACGTGGAAGCCGTCTTCATCTTCCCGTGGGCGACGCGCCTCGAGACCTACGGCGCCTTCGGCCTCGTCGAGATGGGCGTGTTCGTGTTCGTGCTGCTGCTGGGTCTCGTGTACGCGTGGCGCAAGGGCGTGCTGCGGTGGGTCTGAGGGGCGCGTAGCGATGGGACTCGTCGACCGCGGCCGCCTGCCGCGCCCGCTCGCGTCGTTGTTCAACCTCGGGCGGTCGTACTCGCTGTGGGTGTACCAGTGGGGTCTGGCGTGCTGCGCGATCGAGATGGGCGCCGCGTTCGGCTCGCCGCGCTACGACGTGATGCGCCTCGGCGTCATCCCGCTCCCCGCCAGCCCGCGCCAGGCCGACCTCGTCGTCATCTCGGGCACCGTCACCGACAAGATGGCGCCCGCGATCAAGCGGCTCTACGAGCAGATGCCCGAGCCGAAGTACGTGATCAGCATGGGCAGCTGCGCCAACTGCGGCGGTCCGTACTGGGACAGCTACTCCGTCACCAAGGGCGTGGACCAGATCATCCCCGTGGACGTGTACGTGCCGGGCTGCCCGCCCCGCCCCGAGGCGCTGCTGGAGGGCATCGTGCTCCTGCAGCAACGCATCCGCAACGAGGACATGGCGTCGCGCTGGCGCGGCGACGGCATGGACGACGACCTCGCGGCCACCGCCGAGCGCAAGGGGGCCCCGATTGTCGTCGGCTCCTGAGGCCCCCGGGGCCGCGCCGGCGGACGCCGGCGTCGCCACCTCCACCGACGCATCCGCCAACGACGGCGTCCCGCACGTCACGACCGTGGCCGACGTGGAGGCCGCGCTCGGCGACCGCCGGCTCGCGTCCCACGTGCAGGACGACCTGTGCGTGCGCGTGCGCACCGACGCGTGGCGGTCCTCGCTCGAGACGCTGCGGGACAAGCTGGGCTTCACCTACTTTTGCTTCCTCTCGGCGATCGACTGGATGCCCTCGCCGTACGGTCGCGGCGAGGACGACCCCACCGAGCCACCTCCCGAGCGTGACTCCACCATTCGATCGGGCCACGCGGGTGGCGAGACGCGCATGCAGGTCTTCGCGCGCGTGGTCAACCCCGTGACGCACGTCGGTGTGACGCTCAAGGCGGACGTGGCCGACGCCGACCCGCGCATCGAGTCGGTCGCCTCGGTGTACGCGGGGGCCAACTGGCACGAGCGCGAGACCCACGAAATGTTCGGCATCGGCTTCGACGGTCACCCCGACCTGCGCAACATCTACCTGCCCGCCGACTTCGAGGGCCATCCGCTGCGCAAGGACTTTCCGCTGTTGGCCCGCATGGTGAAGCCCTGGCCCGGCATCGTGGACGTGGAGCCGCTGCCCGGCGGAGCCGAGGGGGACGGCGACGGCGACGTCGCGTCCGGCGGTGCGGACGGTGCCGCGGGGGGTGGGTCGTGACGCTCCTCGGCGACCGCGAGCGGCTCTCCTACATCGCCGCGCAGGCGGCCGACTCGCGACTCAACGTGGAGCTCGAGACCGAGGGCATGACGCTCAACATCGGCCCGCAGCACCCCGCCACCCACGGCACGCTGCGCATCATCGCCCGCCTGGACGGCGAACAGGTGGTGTGGGCCGAGCCGTCCTGCGGCTACATGCATCGCGGCTACGAGAAGCTCGCGGAGGTCCGCACGTACCCGCAGGTCACGACGCTCGTCAACCGCATCGACTGGCTCGGCAGCTTCGCCAACGAGGTGCCGTTCATCCTCGCGGCCGAGAAGTTGATGGGCGTCGAGGCCCCGCCGCGCGCCCAGTACATCCGCACGATCCTGTTCGAGCTCTCCCGCATCGCCAACGTGTCGCTGTTCCTCGGGGATCTCGGGGTGCAGTTGGGTGCCATCACGCCCGTGTTCCTCGCGTTCCGCGACCGCGAGTACGTGCTCAACCTCATCGAGGCCGCCACGGGCGGCCGCTTCCACCCCAACTTCGACCGTATCGGCGGGCTCAAGGACGACCTGCCCGCGGGCTGGGTCGACGAGACGCGCTCCGTGACGAAGAAGCTGCGCCGCTTCTGCGACGAGATCGAGGACCTGCTGTTCGGCAACGAGATCTTCCAGTCCCGCACCCGCGGCATCGGGGTGATCCCCCGCGACGTGGCGCTGCAGTACGGCCTCTCGGGGGCCAACCTGCGCGCGAGCGGCGTGGACTGGGACCTGCGTCGCGACCACGACCTGCCGATGGCGTGGAAGCACGCGCAGTGGAAGGTCTGGACGCACCCGGACGGCGACAGTTTCGCGCGCTGCTGGGTGCGCCTGCAGGAGGTGCGCGAGGCCACGCGCATCGTGGACCAACTGCTGGATGCGATCCCGGCCGGTCCCGTGATGGCGAAGGTGCCCAAGATCATCAAAGTGCCGGAGGGCGAGGCCTGGGTCTCGACGGAAAACCCGCTCGGCGAGATGGGCTACTACGTCGTGTCGCGCGGCGACCTGGGTCCGTTCCGCGTCAAGATCCGCTCGGCCAGCTTCAACAACATCTCGATCGTGCCCTGGCTGTTGCGGGGCGTGTACGTGCCCGACATCGTCACGATCCTCGCGTCGCTCTACTTCATCCTCGGGGACATCGACCGGTGAGCGCCGGCGCCGCGGTGTTGCTCGCTGCCGGCGTGGCGCACGTCGCCTCGCTGGCGGTGGAGGTCCCGTACTGGGGACAGTCACTCCTGCGCGTGCTCGGCGGCGCCGTCGCGGTGCTGCTGCCGGCGGGGACGATCGTGTACGTGTTCCTGTTCAAGATGATGTCGTTCATGCAGAGTCGGCTGGGTCCGATGGACGCCGGTCCCTACGGCTCGCTCCAGCTCGTGGCCGAGGTGGGCAAGTGGTTGCAGAAGGAGGACATCGTCCCCGAGCGTGCCGACGCACGCATCTTCAAGATCGCACCCGTCGTCGTGCTCGTGAGCACCTTCCTGCTCGTGGCGGTCGTGCCCTTCGGCCCCGACGCGTGGTTCACCGACTTCGAGGGGGGCGTGTTCTACGCCCTCGCCGTGTCGTCCATCTCGGTGCTCGGCATCCTCATCGCGGGCTGGTCGAGTGCCAACAAGTACTCGCTGCTCGGCGGGTTGCGCGCGGCCGGTCAGCTCATCGCCTACGAGCTGCCCATGGTGCTGGCCGTGGTCGGCGTCGTCATCCAGGCCGGCACCATGAACCTGCAGGACATCGTGGTGGCGCAGAACGCCGGCTCGATCTTCGGGTTCGCCGGGCTGGGCAACCCCTACGTGCTGACGCAGTTCGTGGGCTTCGTGGTGTTCATGATCGCGGTGCAGGCCGAGTTGACCCAGGCGCCCTTCGACATGCCGATCGCGGAGTCCGAACTGGTGTCGGGCTACATGACGGAGTACTCGGGCTTTCGCTTCCTCATCTTCTTCATCGGTGAGTTCGCGACCGCCGGAGTGTTCGCGATGATCGCCTCCGTGCTGTTCCTCGGAGGCTGGGGCGTGCCCTTCGCGTGGTTCGGATGGACCGGCCTCGACGACGTGTCCGGCTGGATGAACCTCGCGGGCCCCGTGATCGTGCTCACCAAGATGATGCTCGTGACGTTCCTCATCATGTGGGTGCGCTTCAGCTATCCCCGATTTCGTGAGGACCAGCTGCAGAAGTTCGCGTGGAAGGTGCTCATCCCCGTGTCGCTCGCCAACATCGCGGTGACCTCGGTGCTGAAGGTGGCGGTCTAGGTGGCGCGGGTCCCCGGTCTCGTGAAGGGGCTCGGCGTCACGCTCGGCACGCTGTTGCGCACCGCCACGCGGGGCGCCAACACCGTGCAGTACCCGCACGAAAAGGAGTCGCCACCGATCCGCTCCCGCGGCGTGATCGCCCTGCACGAAGGCAACTGCACCTCCTGCATGCTGTGCGCGCGCTCGTGCCCCGACTGGTGCATCTACATCGAGGGCCACAAGGAACTGGCTCCGCCGCGCCGCGAGGGAGGCAAGCCCCGCCAGGTCAACAAACTGGATCGCTTCGACATCGACTATGCGCTGTGCATGTACTGCGGCATCTGCGTCGAGGTCTGTCCCTTCGACGCGCTCTTCTGGAGCCCCGAGTACGAGTACTCCGAGCCGCGCATCGCCGACCTCCTGCACGACAAGGCCAAGCTCGGCGAGTGGATGGAGACGGTGCCCGAGGCGCCGGCGCTGGAGGCGGGCGCACAGGGGAAGAAGAAGTAGATGGTCGCGCAGCAGGTCGGGTTCTGGATCCTCGCCGTCGCCATGGTGGTGGGAGCGTTGCGCGTCGTCACGACGCGCAACGTGGTGCACGCGGCCCTCTGGCTCGTCGTCGTGCTCTCGGGTGCCGCCGCGCAGTACGTGCTGCTGGCCGCGGAGTTCGTGGCGCTCACGCAGGTGCTCGTCTACATCGGCGCGATCATGGTGCTGTTCCTGTTCGGCACCATGCTCACCCGCGCCCGCATCGGCCGCGAGCAGGACCTCGACAACTCCTACCGCCTGCTCGGCGTGCCCGTCGCGCTCGTCGTCTTCGCCGCGATGGCGATCGCGTTGTGGCGCGGGTTTGGGGACGAGCGCCTGCCCGAGACGGCCCGACCCGTGCCGACCGCCGTGGTGTCCGACCAGATCTTCGGTCCGTACCTCGTGCCGTTCTGGGCCCTCTCCTTCGTCCTGCTCGCCGCCGTCGTGGGGGCCATCGTGCTGGCCCGCAAGGACTGAACGGGACCCCGTCGTGCTCGTCAACCAGTTCCTCCTGCTCGGGGCCGTGCTCTTTGCGATCGGCGTCTACGGCGTGGTCGCCCGCAAGAACGCCGTGCT
>Ga0233424_10002200_pt1 | contig 14472 bp, 13 predicted proteins | sample Watercolumn_Towu_FD_181011 | JGI IMG/M metagenome (GOLD analysis project Ga0233424, IMG submission 181011) | Freshwater microbial communities from Lake Towuti, South Sulawesi, Indonesia - Watercolumn_Towuti2014_125_MG | ecosystem: Environmental > Aquatic > Freshwater > Lake | place: Indonesia...
ATAAGCAAAAGTCATCGCATCATGCAAAGATCGCGAATACGAAGGACCTCCCCATGAATTGTTAATCACTCGCGCGCCCATATTCGCAGCGTAATAAATGGCTTTAATGGCATTGGCTGTAGTGCCCGAGCCTTTGGAATCTAAAAATTTAAGAGCCATGATTTTCACTTTTGATTCTGCAATCGGTGAAGCGAAAATATTAAAACCGACTCCCACCACAATTCCCGCCACGTGAGTCCCATGATCATCATCATCGTAATTGTTCGGCGTGTTTGTTATAAAATTCCATCCATGCACGTCATCGACGTATCCGTTATAGTCATCATCAATACCATTGTTTGCCACTTCACCCGGATTGGTCCAAATGGCGTTCGAATCAACAAAGAGTTCATGATTGTAATCAATTCCTGTATCAACAACGGCGACCACTGTCTTAGGCCCCGAGCTAACACTTCTCATCACCGCCCAAGAATCTGATGTTTGAGTGGGAGCCAATGATTGCACATAATTCGCAGGATTTGTGCTAGAAGTGCTTGAGGCACTTTGGCTGCCCGCACTTTGTGAATCGATGGTTGAGAGCGCCGAGGCTTTATCATAACCTTGCGAGTGCGAAGAGCCCGGAAGATCGTTCACTTTATTCAAAATAAAATTGGGTTCGATATACTCAACATCTTGATCCTGCTTCAATTCGGCCAGGGTGTTTGGAAATTGAGGATTCAACTCAACATGAGCCATGCCGTTATCAAATTGCGCTTTAGCTCTAACTTTTGAGGACATTTTTGCAAACATCTTTTGCTGAAGTTGAGAGGTCTTAAATTTGACGATGTATTCATTCGGCACCGCCACTTGCTGAGCGCGAGCCAAGGACGCAAAGGTCAGGGTCATTACAAAGACTAGAAAAGATTTAGACATGACGTACTTCATTATGACCTCAATATTGTTTATACCAATAGACCCGCCTTAGGTCCGGTCCCTTGGTCTAAAACTAATCGGCCTTTAGTCCTGAAAGCTTAAGGCAATTCTTTTTGATGTTCTCTCAAAATAGGCCATAATATGAGTCAACATGAAACAGATACAAAGCATCTTTTTACGCGGTTTAATTACATTCATTCCTATAGCTATCACCATCTACATCCTCTACACGGTTTTAAGTTTGGTTGAAAATCTGCTCGGCGGTTTAATACGGCGAATGATGGGAGCTGAAAATTATTATCCTGGTTTGGGTTTTTCAGCCACTCTGTTGCTGATTTTTATTTTTGGTTTATTGCTGAATAACTTAATCACCGCGGGTTTTATAAAAAACATTGAAGCTCGCATGATGGCCGTTCCTTTGATTAAGGCCGTCTATTCTCCATTAAGAGATTTGATGAATCTTTTTTCAAAAAAGAGTCACGATCAAAATATGAAAAGCGTGGTGTTGGTTGATTTTGGCCCTCAAGGTATTAAAGCCATGGGCTTAGTCACTCGCGAAAGCTTCTCTGATGTTCAAGGTTTGAGTGGCTTCACGGGCACTCATGTTTCAGTCTACTTCCCGATGAGTTATGGTTTGGGAGGTTTTACGTTTTTAGTTCCGAAAGAAAAAATTCAACTGATCGACGTTCCGATTGAAAAAGCCATGAGCCTGGCCATCACGGGTTGGGTGAAAAGTGAGAACAATCCATGAAATCTAAAACTCCTCCGACCGCAGGAATTCAAGATAAACGCACCACCGTCAACAAAGCGTTGCGCATCAATTTAGATGGAGAGCGATACGGAAGCTTTGCTGAAATCGGAGCCGGGCAAGAAGTGGCCCGTCACTTCTTCAATGCTGGCAAGGCCTCACAAACCGTGGCTCTGACCATTTCAGCCTATGATATGACCTTCAGTGATCATATTTATGGAAAAGAAAGCTCGGGGCGCTACGTTTGCGAATCACGTTTATTAAAAATGCTCAAACACGAGTACCAAAAACTTGAAGATCGACTCGGAACAGCTCGTGGTGATCAAACTTGTTTCTTTGCATTCGCTTCAACGGTGGCCACTTCGGCCGATCCAAAAAAACAAAGTCATGGTTGGGTGGGTTTGAGATTTCAAAATAAACCTCGCGGACCTTACAATGATATTATTCTTCATGTTCGCATGAAAGATCGCCAAAGGCTCTTGCAGCAAGAGACTTTGGGAATTCTTGGTGTCAATCTATGCTATTCCGCTTTTTATTTTTTAAATAACGGACCTGAGTTCATTTCACAGATTGTTGATAACATTAAAGATGATTCTTTAGTCATCGACATGATTCAAACCACAGGTCCTGACGTAGAGAAATTCGACAATCGTTTGCTGAATATTGAACTGGTTCGCACAGGTTTTTCTGAAGCCATTCTATTTGATCCACAAATGAAAGTTGTTACGATTTCAGATGCTGTTTGGAACAAAGCCATTTTAGTACAAAGAGGCCATTACAAACCCATTACCAACTCTCATTTGGATATTTTGAAAAAAGGCTGCCATCAACTCAAGAGTGATTTCAAACTTCGTGATAATCAATTTTTGCCGATACTTGAATTCAACACCTCAAAGCTGCAAAGCAAAGAGCAAATTGACGAGCAAGAATATCTTTTGCGAATCGAATCCCTTTGTGGCCTGGGACATTATGTTTTGGTTTCAAATTTAGATCTCTTTTACAAAATCAAAGATCTTTTACGAAAATCCACCAACAAACCCATAGCTATCGTCGTGGCCGCCCATCACTTAGAAAAAATCTTTGATGCCAATCACTATGCCGATCTGAGCGGAGGCCTGCTTGAGGGCTTAGGCCGACTTCTCGATCAAGAAACTCGTTTGTATGTATATCCTGATAAAACAGAAGAGATTTGCTTGACCACAAAAAGTTTTTTTCCCAAAGATAACCTCTCTTTGATTTATCAATATTTTCTGAAGCAGAGCTGGGTTAGCGATATCGCCGGCTGCGATGAAATCGAGCGTCACTGGCACTCCGATGAGATCTTTGCAATGATCCAAAAAGGCCAAACCCAGTGGGAGAAACTCGTTCCCCCCTCAGTGAAAGAGATCATTAAAAAGAATAAAATGTTTCGTCTTAAAAAGAGCGGTTCCTAAGGCACCGCGCCTTGTTATTTTCTGAGAACACTTGGCTTTCTTTTGTTGATAAGCGTAGCCTTAAATAAATTTTTTCTCTAAGGAGACGCTATGAAAAAAAATATCAGCCAAATTTTAAGCTTATTCGGTTTAATTCTTCTGACCTCTGCCGGAGCCCAAGCGCGAGTTAGCCAAACGATTGAAATCAACCCAATTTCTATGATGCAAACTGAAAATAAAGACATCATTATGTCTTATCATTTCGGTCGCGTGCAAGTGGGCATGACAAGTTCGGTCTATTACAACTTATCAAATAAGGGAGATACTCCTATTGATGTATCTATTGAAATTCGCGGAGCGGGTTTTGATGCCGATTCAAATTGTCCAAAAACTTTAGAAGCCAAACAAAAATGCTCAACTCGCATTGTTTTCTGGCCAACTTTCGAGGGACAGTACGCGGGTCGTTTGGTGTGGTTGACAACAGGTGGAAATATTATTCTTGATCTATGGGGACAAGGCGCTCGCAATTTCTAAAAGCCTTGTAAAAAAAAGCAAAAGAGTCTTTGTTTGAAAAACAAAGACTCTTTTTTTTCGTCCAAAAGTTTTTACATAGCCCCAGAGTCAGGTCCCCTTAGTCTCGGTTCACTCGAACAAGGAGCCACCGGAGGTAGGACTGGTAAAGTATGATTCATCCCAGGAACGTCCACAGATCTAGAAGAGTTCGTGACAGCCGCACAAGTCACCGCCGGCCCCCCTTGTGACAACACGCCTTTTGAGTTCATGGTCCATGAATCCGCAGGGATCACTCTCTCCTCTCCAGCTGGAGGCAAAGGCTCAATGGGAGTATCCACTGGCTCGATCCAAGTTCCTACAGCAAAACTTTTATAACTCATCAATGCCACTTGTCCAAAGACTCCCACGGCACTGACGGCCGAAGCATAACTAGGGGCTCTGACATCAATTTTGTTCACAGCCAATTTTGGAGGCAGGTAAATATAAGCTCCCGCCGTAAAGTCAGTGGCCGTGGTGGTGAGGGCCACAGGAATAGGTGGCGGTCGATAACCATCTTCACCCATTAACACTCGACAGGCCGTGGATGATCCAAGTCCTCCCGGACCTGTGCAATAATTCACGGTATTCGTTGCAACGGAACTCAAAACAGTTCTATAGCCGTCGCCTGTTCCGGCGACGACGCCATAACTACCAAAGCCCACATTGTATCGGACTTGCCCTTCAGGTGCATATCCAACGGCCGCAAACACAGAGTGATATCGCAAATACTCAGCATAAAAAGCCTTCTCGGCCGTAAATAAAGCGGCCAACTGAGTTTTGGCCTCAGCTTGCCGAGCTCTCAGCGCCATTTTTCCATAGAGAGGAACAACCATGGACGACAAGATTCCAACGATGGCAACAACAACTATTAATTCGACTAAACTGAATCCCTTTTGATTTAACATTTCCTTTTTCACGAACGTCCCCCATAACAAAATCCTAAAATTTCTTAACAAAATTTTAAAGTTCAATTCATCTGGAGAAACTTTTTGAGACAAACTCGTCTCAAATTCATTCGCATTCAGCCGCAGTGAGTTAATGACTTTTTGCAACCCAACAACCCTATCTCCAACCACCGATTAGCGCGAATCTCGCCATCACATCAAAAGAAAAATTGAGGCAGAGCCCATGGAGTGGGCGTGTCCGCAGAGACCACTCAACAAGTGGGTCCGTTGTATTTAGTTAAGAGCTTGGGGAGCGATGAGATAGAACTCGGGAATTTCAATTAGTAATTCTTGTCCTTGTTCTGAGATCATTTGATAAGAACCCTTCATCGAACCTGACGAGGTCGAGAGAGGGCAAGCACTTTCATATTCAAAAACTTGTCCTGGAGAAATTCGCGGTTGCAGACCCACAACACCTGGACCTTTCACTTCTTCCACGCGACCAAAAGCATCGGTGATGATCCAATGCCGATTCATCAGTTGAGCCGAAGCCGTACCTGTATTTTTAATCGTGATTTTATATGCAAAAAAATAATGGCCCTGCTCGGGGTTAGATTCCGAAGGAACATAAACCGTGCTCGCTGTAATTTGAAATTGAGGAACCAAAGCTTTCTGCATGCTCATAGACTCTGATTGTAAATAACATCAACGACCCAGGTCAAGCTACCAGTAAGGAAGTTGAGTCAATTCGAACACAAGTGGATAATGATCTGAAGGAAGTCTCATTTTGGACTCTAAAGTCGTCGGAGCCTCATAAGCAAAACCAAATTCATCTTTGTAACGATAAACGAAAGATTTTTTTGAGTCACAAAATGGACGTAATTTTTCGTTGAGAAAGCAAAAATCAATTTGTCTTCCTTCACTGCGCCCACCGTTGCGCACTTGATAAAATGTGGCACGCTCTTCAAGAGGAGTTTGTGCGCTCTCTAAAATATCCTCGAGATCTGAATTTTGATAAAGAGAAGCAAACTCTTCATCCGTCCCGTGACGAGAGGCATTGCCATTGAAATCTCCGCAGACGGCCACTGGCACTTCGGGAAATTGGGTTAGCAATTCGTTATAGATTTCTAATACTGCTTTGAACTCAGCCGCGCGGCGTTCAGCTCCTCCGGGATCAATACGATCGGGATCTAAACGAGATTTCAAATGCGTTAACAAAATAATAAAAAATGGTTTATCTTGATCTTTTTCAAAAAATCGCAATTCTGCACAGTCGCGGGAGAATTTGTGACTCGACACTTTAAGTGCAAACCCAGCCTGCTGAGACTGTCTTTCGTGAGGATATAAATAATTGATCAAACGCGTTTTATTGCTCAACAGATTGTAATAAAATGGAAGATTTTTACGAATCAAAAAACCCACATCAATATTTCGATCTGAATTTCCCTCGATTAAAATAGGCGAATAAGTCGAATTTAAAAAATACTCATTGAAATTTTTTAAAGACTCAAGCCCCCCCACTTCACAAAGCATTAAAATATCTGGATTGATCTCTAAGATCGCTCGCGCCAATTCAAAACTTTTTTTCAAAGGCTTATTTTCAAAGACAGATGTGGACAATTTTTGCCAAGTTTTTTCATCGTATTGATGCAAAGGAGGCTGTGGAGGATGATCAAACAACAGAAACAGATTTTCTGCATTTAAAAAGGCACATTTTAGATTGATATTTCTTGCCCACACCACACTTCGATTTTAGGCTTATTAAGTTCATCTTACAAGGAGTCATTAGTGAAAAGTTTAAAACTCTTTAGCTGGTCCTCAACTTTTCGTTTCGAAAAAGCTTCAGACAAAAACATCGCCTCAGCAGGACAAGTTTTCTGTTTAGGAGCCAAGCAGCAAAAACGTAAAAATGAAATTATTAAATCTTATGCTTTAGCTTGGCAGCAGAAAGATCTATTAGATTCAAATAAAGAAACACTTCAATTTTCCAGCGAGCAAGGCCCAGTTTGGATCTTAATTGAAAAATCTTCGAACCCATTGCCAAACCGCAATGCTCTTATCGGCGAATCCAGCTATAGCACGTTGAGAGACAATGCGGGCAGCTTGGTGAGTTCTTTCAAAGCTCATGGTCTTAAAAAAGTCGTTTTTCATTTTGAGCAACTTTCAAATCAAAGTTTAGAAGCCTTGATTCTGGGAATGGACCTCGCCTCGTACTCCTACAAGTCCATGAATTCTGCCAGCCCTTTTCATGACTTTCCTCTTGTGGTTCTCCCCCCTTTAACGGCCTCGCAAAAATCTATTTTTGATTTAGCTCAAAAAAAAGCAAAAGCCGTCAACCGCGCTCGTCATTTAGTGAATATGCCGCCAAATGAATGCAATCCAGAAACAATGGAGAAAATGATCAAAGCGGCTCTTCCAAAAAATTTAAAAATGGAAGTTTGGGATCACCAACGTCTTGCCAAAGAAAATATGCATTTGCATTTATCCGTTGGCCAAGGATCAAAAACTCCTCCACGCATGATTCGCCTGCGCTACCGCCCCGCGAGCAGCAAAGCCAAGCCCATCGCTTTCGTGGGCAAAGGTATCACTTTTGATACTGGCGGATTGGATATTAAACCTTCATCAGCGATGCGCTTGATGAAAAAAGACATGGGTGGTTCAGCAAGCATCACCGCTCTCGCTCTCTTTGTCGCTGAAGCGAACTTAAAGCAAGCTTGCGATTTTTATTTGGCTTTAGCTGAAAATGCCGTGGGTGAAAATTCTTTTCGACCCAGCGACGTTTATTTATCGCGCGCTGGCTTTCAAGTTGAAATCGACAATACAGATGCCGAAGGACGACTCGTTTTAGCCGATGTTCTTGATGTCGCCGTCACTCAAAAAGGAAAAGACGAACCCGAAGTGGTCGTGGATGTGGCCACTCTCACCGGCGCCTGTCGTGTCGCCTTAGGAACAGAAGTGGCCGGTCTTTTTTGCAATGATGATAAATTGAGTGAACAGTTGGTCCAATCAGGACATCAAACAGGTGACTTCTGTTGGCAGCTCCCGATGGTTGAAAGATATTTCTCAGCCTACAGCACACCTTTCGCTGATTTTAAAAATAGCGGAGAGAGCATGGGCGGAGCCATTGCCGCAGCTCTTTTCTTACAAAAATTTGTAAAAGGAAAAAAATGGGCTCATTTAGATGCCTATTGCTGGAATGACAAGCCGACAGGTTCCTTGACCTTGGCTGGTGGCAGCGGCCAAACGGTGCAATTGTTGATAAATTGGTTAGAGGATCATTCGTGAGATAAGAAAACGAGTGGCCTCGAGCATTGTCTCTAAAGAGAGGCTTTTGGATCGATCGGGGGACAGATCAAATTCTGGTAAGTTTGGCACGTGCACAAACAAAACCCGATCTCCAAAATGTTTAAGAGTATTATAATACAGATGGTTGCAAACATAACCACCTGCGCTCAAACTGACCTCGACAGGTATATTTTTATTTTTTAATTCAAAAACAAAATGATTTATATCCAGCCCGGTGAATAAAGCTTGAGGTCCTGCTTCATGAATAAAACCTCTCTTTGGTAAAAAACCAGAAACATCCGCAGACTCCGTTTCTAACCAATTCAAACCCACACGTTCGAGGCAGATTTTTTCTCGGCCCGCCGCTAAACCCAAAAGCAAAACCGCCTTGTACTCTTCGCTCGATGATTGAAATGAAGCGCGAGAACTTTGCAAGTTAATTTTTTCTTTCACCAACTCAACGGAACGTTCAAACTCCACCGGTAAAACCGCAAAATCACAAATCGCAGTCAATGTCTCATCTTGCATTAAAGACTCTATGATTTTTTCAGTCGGATTCACCGTATTTTGCAAAAAAGGCCCAAAGCCGGTGACAAGAATTTTTTTCGACATATTAGGGAGACCTTAAATAGGTTTTCCATTTAGATCCAATTTTTTCGTAAACATATCTCTCATGAAGTCGGCCTTCGCGACCAAACCAAAACTCAAAACTAGAGGGCTTAATCATATAACCTCCCCAGTGAGGAGGACAGGGGATCTCTTGTCCCACAAAGCTTCGTTCTTTCTCTTGCAACTTTAGCTTGAACTCATCAAAACTCTGAATCGGATCGCTTTGATGAGAAGTCCAGGCTCCCACCTGACTCAATCGCGGTCGCGTCTTAAAATAGGCTTCGCTTTCTTCTCGCTTGAGTTTTTCAACTTCCCCTTGAATGCGAATTTGCGTATTCCATTGAGGCCAATAGAAATTCACACAAACTTTTTTGCTTTGTTCTAACTCACGTCCCTTTTGACCTTGATAGTTTGTGTAAAAACTAAGCCCTCCACGGACTAAACCTTTATAATAAACAATACGCACATTGGGCTGACCATTCTCATCCACGGTGGCCAAGGACATGGCATTGTATTCTAGAATAGAATGCGACAACGCCTCCGAGAGGAGGCGTTCGAAGTGGACCAATGGATCTATAGAAAAATCAATTTGATAACCACTCATTCAATCACACTATTTCTTTTTAGCTTTTGGAGCTGCTTTAGCAGACTCTGGAGCTTTAACAATTTCAAGAAGCTCAACTTCAAAAATCAAAGTTGAATTTGGTGGAATCCCAGGACGGCCTGAAGGTCCGTAAGCGATATCTGGTGGAATGAATAATTTGTATTTTGAACCCACCTTCATCAACTGAAGAGCTTCTGTCCAACCTGATCACAGCGTTCACTGGAAATTCAGCCGGTTGACCACGGTCGTAAGATGAATCGAATTGCTCTCCGCTGATCAAAGTTCCTTTGTAGTGAACTTTAACAGTGTCTTCTTTAGTTGGAGTGGCGCCATCGCCTTCTTTTTCAACTTTATATTGAAGTCCTGAAGCTGTGGCTTTCACACCTTCCGCTGATTTATTTTTATCCAAAAACTCTTGAGAAGCCTTTTTATTTTTTTCAGCTTCTTCACCTTGTTTTTTCATCGCTAATTCTTGAATCTTCATCATAGCTTCTTGAATTTGCTCTTTGGTCATTTGGTTTTTGCCTTCACGAGCATCTTTTAAAGCCGCAGCTAAAGTGTCGGCGTCGAAATCAATATTTTGTGATTTCAAATTTTGTCCAATTTGTTGCCCGATCGCATAGCTCGCTTTACCAAGATCTGACTTCAAATCTGCTTTTTTTGTACAAGCTGCAAAGCTGATTGCAGTCATCGCCACAAGGGCCAAACGCAATTTCATGTAAGACTCCTAATCTCAAAGTTGTGTTTCTATTTTTTATGGACCCGTTTCTCTACGATTTTCATAGGGCTCAGGCCTTATTTTTCTTGGGATAGTGTGCGGTAAGTACTTAGGATTTCCTAGTTATAACATTGTGCGTTTCAACTGAATATGATAATTCCACTTCATGCCAAGACAACTTTTATATGTCATCTCCTTGATGGCCCTTTCGACATCACCTATTTTTACACGATCTTCAGGGATCAGTGTCGACAGTTTAGGATTTTGGAGATTACTCATCGCCGCCGCCATCATGTGGCCTGTCGCTTTTTGGCAACGCCGAGAAGACAAAAACCTCTCGATCTCTCAACAACCTCCCCTCTCTTTTGAGCAAAAAGCCCTTTTGCAAACACCTTGGACAAAAATTTGGAGTTCTTCTTCTTGGGCTCTTTTTTCAGGAGTTTTCTTTTTCTTGCACCTGTGGACCTATTTTTATGCCGCTCACCACACCAAGATCGCTAATGCAGTTGTTATTTATGCCACCAACCCTCTTTTCACTTCCATTGTCGCTTACTTTGTTTTTCGCGAGAGATTCACTTGGCGACTTTTCTCGGCTTACTTTTTAGCAGGCACAGGCCTCTTTCTTTTGGTGGCTGAAAATCTCTCTTCGAGTCCCGAGCTTTTATTAGGAAATCTATCGGCTCTAGCCTCGGCGGGCCTATTTGCAATTTACTTAACTTCGGGTAAGTTGGCTCGTTTAGATTTAAATAATTCCCACTATGCCGCCATTAAGTACTCTGTAGCCACTGTCTGCTTTTTTCTTTCCGCACAATTTTTCAAAGTTCCTTTGCTAGCTATGCCCCTCTCTGGATGGCTAGCGGCTTTAGGAATGGTACTCGTTCCAACGTTTTTGGGTCATTTTCTTTTTAGCTATTTGATGAAATTTATGAATCTCAACTTAATGACTTGCGGAAAATTAGCCGAACCTGTTTTTTCGGCCTTGCTCGCTTATTGGATTTTTTCTGAAACTCTGAGTTCCATGACCTTAGTGGCTTTTGTGCTAACCGGAGCCTCGATCTTAACTTTATTTTGGAAGAGAACTCGCTCAGAACCTGCTAGTGAAGATTAATTTTAGAACGAGCCCTCTTCATTGTGTTTCAGCCATGCGACCTTAGAAGTATTCTCAGAGGAAGTCCTCTTATGGATTTGTTTTGGTGAGGAAGTCTGCTACGGATGAGCGAGAACCTCGGAACAGAATTTGAGGATCACGTTTTTCTAAGCTGCCCAAGTACATGGGGTCATAATAAAATCTCAGCAATTTTTCAATCCACACTCGGTTGATATCTAAATCTTGTGTTTCAAAAAACATTTTTTCTGCCAGCTCTAAATCTCTCATCACCTCTTGAGTTCTGAGTCCTCCTAATTTGCGGCTGATGGTCACTAAAGCCTTTTTATATTTTGCAAACACCGCCAAAGCTTCGCTTTCACTCGATTTCGTCCCTAGAGGAGTTTCTAAAATATAATCCCTAAATAAATTATCCACTCGCACCTCCAATGGCTCATCAATCATAACCACTGGAGAACTGCGCATTTTTTCAAAATACATCGTAGGGATCACGCAAGACCCGATCGTACGACTCTCATCTTCAAACAAAATAGGAGTCAGTGAGTCTTTAGATTTTTGTTCATGCTCAGCTTTTAAGGAGGCTACAAACAAAGTATTTTCAAAATGCACTTGCCGCGGTTGAGATGCAACCAAAGCTCCGAAGGCTGAACCACGATGTTGTGCCAAGGCCTCAAGATCAACCGCAGGGCGATGCTTTTGCAAAGCACGAATCAGATGCGTCTTCGCCGTTCCTGTAGTTCCAGATATCATCAAAAATGCCTTTTGCTGGCAGAACTCTTCAAAGTATTGCAAAAAATAACTGCGTGCGGCCTTAAAACCGCCTTGCAGACGCCTTATTTCTTGAGTCGAGCCTAATTGATCGGCCACCCATTGCGAAGAAATTTTTGAGCGCAAACCACCGCGTGCACAATACAAAACGGCCTCTGGTTGAGTTGAAAAAAAATGTTGCCACTTTTGTATTTTAATCTCTCGCGGCTCACCGCTCACAATTTGATAGCCCAAGCGAATAGCTTCTTCTCGACCTAATTGTTTATAGCAGGTCCCGATGCGAGCCCGCTCGTCATTATCTAAAATGGGCAGATTCACCGCTTCAGGAAGGGCGCCCTCTTGAAATTCAATGGGGGCTCTAACATCAACAAAAGCTCCGCCTTTCAGCAAATGTGCAGAAAGCTCTTTGATATCGACGTCTTTCACTGCCCCCATAAATCCTCTAGGCTTGAACTCGCAGGCATTTTTCTCCCTGCGGTTCAGTCACTTCTCCAACACGACACACTGATAAAAAAGCTTTGGAGAGTTTATTTAAAACAGTCTCTGAGTGCTGTGGGTCCACACTTAATAAAAGTCCACCACTGGTTTGCGGATCAAAAAGCACCAACTCATCTTGATGGGTGAGACCAGAAAGACTCAATTGCTTTTCTGTGTATTCACGATTGGTGCGATGAGCTTTGGTTAAGAAGCCTTGTTGCAAGGAATCTTGCAACAGCGAAAAACGCGGTAAACTTGAAAAATAGATCTGCATCGAAACACCACTGGCTTGGGCCATTTGTTTGGCGTGACCCGCAAAACCAAACCCCGTGATATCTGTTGCTGCATGCACCGCTCGAGCCTCATTTTCTGATAGAAAATCAACTGCATTATTGAGTTGTGACATCGAGGTTAAAGCCTCTTGAATTTGTTCTTCGCTATAAACTCCACGCTTTAATCCCGCCGTCAATGAGCCAGTGCCGAGAGGTTTAGTTAAGATGAGATGATCACCAACTTTTGCACCCGCATTTGACCAAACCTGTTGGGGATGGACATAGCCTGTCACAGATAAACCAAACTTGAGAGTTTCATCGTCGATCGAATGTCCTCCGACAAAACTACAACTCGCTTCGCGCATTTTATCGCTGGCTCCTTGCAGGACTTCAGCCACCACTTCATTTGAAAAACTCATCAATGGAAAAGCTAAAATAGCCATAGCCGTCTTGGGTCGCCCGCCCATGGCATAGACATCACTCAAAGAATTAGCCGCGGCAATTTGCCCAAACAGAAAGGGCGAATCGACAATGGGAGTAAAAAAATCCAGAGTTTGAACCAGAGCCAATTGTTCGTTCACTAAAACAATAGCCGCATCATCAAAGCTAGATCCATCTACAGAGACCTCTTTGGCTTTTGGCGGGAATTGCACAAGAGATAAAATTTTTCTCAACTCAGAAGCCGCCACCTTTGCCGCGCAGCCACCTTTTTGAACAGTCTGTGTCAACTTTAGTTTATTTTCAATCATAGGCCCTTATCCCGCCAAGGTCCTTTAAAGTCAATTAAGACTCTCCTGAATAAATCAACTTCACTCAATTGGGTCAGCTCATATATAGACTTTCAAGTCTATTTCAACTATTGTCCTTTGCATGCTTTTTTTGCTCGCAACAACTCTCTATGGTGTGCTTCTTGGCTTCATCTTGCGGATCGCTTTTTTCTTTTCTTTTCGTGCGGATGAAGTTTATTCCTCAACAGATCTCGTAAAAGCTTTTTTCTTGGGCTTTCGCTTTGACCTCAGCGTAATCTGTCATTGGCAAGCCTTGTTTCTTTTCGTGTGGTTTATTTTTGAACTCACTTTACCCAACTCATTCAAACAATCTTGGCAAAAGCACTTCCATCGGTTTACACAATATTATTTCTTTTGCGGATTCACTTTGATTTTGTTTTTTAGTTCGATGGAGCTGGGTTTTTATGGCTTTTTCAAAGACCGTTTCAACATCATGCTCTTTGGCTTTTTTGAAGACGACACTTGGGCCTTGATCAAGTTGATGTGGAAGAATTATCCCGCTGTTTGGATCTTAATCGGTGGATCGCTGGCTTTTTATTTTCAATGGCAATTTGTGCAATGGATGGGTCGGCGCTGGCCTCTCTCTTTTTCAAAAAAACGTTTCAAAAAGTCATTGATTCATTTCTCCTTGCTGTTAGTGGCGATTCTTGGCGCTCGCGGAGGCGTTTCGCTGTTTCCTTTGGGTCCTCAAGACACCGTTATCTCAAATTCCATTTTTATAAATCAATTGGCCTTCAACTCTATGCATGCTTTGGTCAAAGCGACCAAAAACAAAATGCAGCTCAAATCCAAATGGAATAGCAACTTACAATTTTTTGGCTATGGCGATCAAATTCGCTCGGCCTTTGCGGATTATTTTCAAGTTTCAGAATCGCAAATTCCCGCTTCTCCTCTCACTTTACTTCATCGCAAAACACCTCCCTTGAAGAGCCTCACTAAACCTCATGTGATTATTTTGGTGATGGAAAGCTTTGGAGCTTATTGGAGTGAAGAATCACTGCGCAAGGGCTCTCCGCAATTTGATCTTATGGGAGAGTTAAAAAAACATTTCTCAGAAGATTATTACAGTTTTCAATTCACCTCTTCCACCGGAGCCACCATTGGTTCACTGAGTTCCTTGATCGCTGGAGTTCCTCATCGTCCCATCAGTGAATTTTTGACTGAAAGTGAGTATCTACAAATTCCTTTAAGCACGGCCCCCGCTCGATTGTACAAAAGTCAGGGTTATGAAACTCGCTTTGTCTATGGAGGCAACCCCGGTTGGCGGGATATTAACAAATACGCTTTAACTCAAGGATTTGATGCCGTCGATGGAGATTCTCAAATCGAAAAAGAAAT
>Ga0233424_10002203_pt1 | contig 14463 bp, 11 predicted proteins | sample Watercolumn_Towu_FD_181011 | JGI IMG/M metagenome (GOLD analysis project Ga0233424, IMG submission 181011) | Freshwater microbial communities from Lake Towuti, South Sulawesi, Indonesia - Watercolumn_Towuti2014_125_MG | ecosystem: Environmental > Aquatic > Freshwater > Lake | place: Indonesia...
CGCGTTTGTGAACGCCGTGCTCGACGCGCTTGCGAAGGGGGCGCCGGACGCGCCGGCAGCGGTCGATCCCTCGGCACCGAGCGCGGCGGAGTAGCGCATGCTCTTCAAGTCAGCGTTCGACGCAGTGCGACGGGGGCTTTCTAGGACAGCGGCGGCGGTCGGCGCGGGGCTGCGAAGTGTCCTGCACGGAAAAACGCTCGATGACGCGCTCCTCACGGACATCGAGGCGCGCCTAGTCGCCGCTGATGTCGGCATCATCGCCGCGCGCGAGATCGTCGCAGCCCTGCGAACAGAGTTCCGCGCTGGGCGCGTGACGAAGGGGGAGGATGCCCTTGAGTTCCTAAAGCGCACGATGAAGTCGCGACTGGAGTGTGGCCAGACAACTGTCGGGCAGATTGCGGTGACAGAGTCGAAACCGGCCGTGGTGCTGGTGGTGGGCGTCAACGGCGTTGGAAAGACGACGAGCGTTGCGAAGATTGCGCGCTCGATTCAGGAGAGCGGGCGCACGGTGCTCCTGGCCGCGGCCGACACCTATCGAGCTGGCGCCGTCGCGCAGCTCGGGATTTGGGCTGATCGCCTCGGCATTGACATAGTGCGTGGTGCGGAGAAGGCTGATCCCGCCGCCGTCGCATTCGACGCGGCGCAGGCGGCGCTCGCCCGCAAGGTCGATGTGCTTCTGATCGACACGGCTGGTCGCCTGCACAACGCCGGGGACCTCATGCGGCAACTCGTCAAGATCCGCGATGTCGTGCGCAAGGTGATTCCCGGCTCGCCTCATGAGACGCTCCTGGTTCTCGACGCGACAAGCGGTCAGAATGCGATTGCGCAGGCGAAGGCGTTCCAGCAGGCGGTGGCAATTACGGGGATTTTTCTTGCCAAAATGGACGGGACGGCACGCGGCGGGGTGGTCATTGCGATCCGCGACGCACTCCAAGTGCCAGTCAAGCTCATCGGTGTCGGGGAGCGACCCGAAGATGTGCAGCCGTTCGACGCGGGTCGATTCGTCGATGCCGTGTTTGCCGATGCGGCAGCTACCATTTCAGCATGAGTCAGCGCTGGGCACTTCGCGCATTCACTCTCGTCGAGACCCTAGTCGTCGTCGGCATCATCGCCCTACTCGTCGGCATTATGGTGCCGACCGTCAAGATGGTTCAGGCAGAGTCGCGCAATGCCGCTTGTCTCTCGAACCTCAAGCAGAACTACGAGGCGATTCAGGCGTATCAGGCCGCGAACAAAGGCATCATGGCGATGTGCGAGTTCCTCCCGGTCGTGACGCCGGAAGGCATCGAGGGAGGTCTGCCGAATCTTCTCGCGGCGTATCTGCCCGTAGACAGTCCTTCATGGTTCTGTCCGGCGGACTTCGATTCGGAGTCGACAGATACGGGGACGAGTTACACCTACCTGCCGGGGCTGCTGCGTTTCGCGCCAGAGACTCAACTGGAGGTGCTGCAGGCGCTCGTACAACTTCCGCCGCAGACGATCGAACGGCAGCGGCAGCGCGTCCGCCTCGAAACGGAGGCGAAGTTGACGGCGCGACTCTTCGAGAACGACACGAAGAGTCTCTTTCCCCTCTTGATGGACAGCGAGGACCGGCACTTTGGAACACGCGTGCCGCGCAACGGTGTGTTCTACGATGGCTCCGCGCGAGCGCTCGTGATCGAAGCGAACACAGCGGTCGACTAACTGGTGAAGGCACTCGAGATACCTGACTTGTTACAGATGCTTGACATGGATGCGCTGCGAGAGAGGTTCGGTGGCCGGAACAGGTGGCGAAGCATCGCCGCCTTGGCGCTGCTCGCGATCGTCTGCGTGAGCGTTTACTGGTGGGGATGGATCAGGTGGAAGCCTCCGCCGTCGATCTTCGACACTCCGGTCGATGATGTGCTCGGGTATCTCGCGCTCGACGACTTCAACAAGCTGCCGCTCGACGAGCGCATGCGATTCCTGATGGATCTCGCGACGCGCTTCCGCGACATGGATTCCTCGGACAGCGCAACGATGGCTGGGTTCTTCGCGGGACTAACAGGTCCCGTACGGCAGCAGCTCACGCAGAATGTTCGCGTACTCGCGCGCGACATTCTGGCGCAAGGGGCTTCGGGGTACTTCTCCGCAGCGAACAAAGGCGAGTACATCGACAAATGGGTTGTCGATTGGATGAAGATGGGCGAGAAGTTGGCGACTGGCAAAGAGCGGGAGCGCAGCGACAAGGAGCGCATTGAGGGGATCAGGCGACAAGCGAAGCGCAACGACACTCGCTTTGGCGAGGGGACGACGCCCGCCCTGACCGAGGACAACGCGCTCGACTTTGTCAGCTTCTGGCAGAAGGAAGTCGAAGTGACGGCATCACCCAAACAGCAGGGGCAGATCGCGCGATTCCTCGACGATGTTCGCAAGCGATACTCGGATGCCTTCTGAGCACGGCGCGCGCGAAGCGCTGCCTGTGCGTGCGTATCAGGACGAGATCGCGCGCGCCGCGTGCGCGGGAACGGCGCTTGTTCTCGCAGCGGAGACCGGATCGGGGAAGACCACGCAGGTGCCGCAGATTCTGTTCGCCGGGGGGATCGCGCGCAACGGACTGATCGTCGTGCTTCAGCCGAGGCGGTTGGCGGCGAGGTCGATCGCTAGGCGTGTCGCCGCGGAGATGGGGACGCAGCTCGGCGAGCTTGTCGGCTTCCGGACGCGGTATGAGCGCGCGGAGTCCGCGCAGACGAAGATTCTCTTCGTCACCGATGGACTATTCGTGCGCATGGCGCAGGAGAGCCCGAGGCTCGACGGGATCGCTGCGGTCGTGCTCGACGAGTTTCACGAACGGACGATCGCGACAGACTTGGCTGCGGGGCTCGTGCGCCGCCTCCGCGCGGGCGAGAGACCGGATCTCCGACTCGTGGTCATGAGCGCGACGCTCGACGCATCGAAACTCGCCACCGCATTTGGTGGGAGCGTGCTGGACATTCCCGGTCGACTCCATCCGGTCGAAGTCTCGTATGGGGGGGACACTAAGCCTGGAGATGATCCCTGTCGTCGCGCTGCGGCAGTCGCCGCGGAAGCGATGCGCGATGGAGACGGCGACGCGCTCATCTTCATGCCGGGTCGACGCGAGATCGCGTGGACCATCGAAGCGCTCGCTCGCCATCTGCCTCGCGGGCAGTACGACCTGCTTGAGCTGCACGGATCGCAGTCAGCAGAGGAACAGGACGCGGCGCTCGCGCCTGCGCGGCGGCGGCGCATAGTCGTCGCGACCAACATCGCGGAGACGAGCCTGACAATCCCCGGGGTCACGCTGGTCGTGGACTCCGGCCTTGCGCGCGTCCACCGCTTCGACCCGCTGCGCGACCTCAACGCGCTGCGCGTCGAGCCGATCAGCCTCGCGAGCGCGCGGCAGCGCATGGGACGCGCGGGTCGCGTCGCGCCCGGCCGCTGCATCCGCATGTGGAGTCGCGCGAGCGAGAACCGGCGCGAAGAGTTCGACACGCCGGAAGTGCACCGCGTCGATCTTGCCGAGCCGCTCCTCTGGCTGGCGGCGATCGGCGAGCAGGACGCGAGCGCGTTCGCGTGGATCGATCCGCCGAAGGAGACGGCCGTCGCGCGAGGCGTAAGCGTGCTTCAGGCTTGTGGCGCGTTCGACGGGAAGGGGGCGATCACGCAACTCGGGCGAAAGATTGTCCGTTTGCCGGCACATCCGCGCATCGGGCGTGCGCTCGTTGAGGCCGCAGACCGGGGCTGCGTCGAGCGCGCCTCGGTGTGGGCGTCCATCGTTAGCGAGCGGGATTGCGCGGAGCGCGCGGACGCGGCGTGGCTGAGACGGCAGCTTGACTCCGCAGATCGCGCGGGTGATCTTGTCGCGCGCGAGCGTGCGATCGCGTCAGGTTCCAGAGCGGACCGCAGCGGTTCGCTGGACACTGATGCCGCCCGCGAAGTGCGGCGCGCAGCCGACGATCTTGCCCGTGCGGTGTCACGGCACGCGCCGCCGCGGAAGGGGGGGAGCGCAGCGGTCACAGACGAGGAGGCTGTCGCGACCTGTTTCATGCTCGGATTTCCTGATCGCGTCGCATGGCGTCTCGACCGCCACAAGAGCGCGGCGGCGATGCGCGGCCGTCGCAAGGTCTCGCTCGACCGGCGCAGCCTGCACGACGAGGCGGGGCCGCTCCTTGCCTTCGAGGTGCGCGAGTCGGGCAGTGGAGATGAGAAGGACACCACACTCTCACTTGTAACCCCGCTCTTGCGTGCGTGGGTTGAGCGTGTGCTTCCTGAGCGTTTCACTCAGCGGCGCGAAGCGCGTTGGGATCCTTCGTCCCAATCGATTGTCGAAGTCGAGGAACGACTCTTCGATGCGTGCGTCATCGAACAGACAGTGCGCCCTCCCAAGGATCTGACCGCGGCCGGGGACGCGCTCGCGGATCAGATGGTGGCCGACTCGCTCTTTCCCGACGACTGGGAGGCGTCCGCGAAGCCATGGCTAGACCGCGTGCGCTGGGTGCGAGAGTCTTTCCCCGAGAAGGGGCTGCCAGCCTTCGACGCCGAGGACTTGCGCCTCGTCTTTCGCGAATTTACCCAAGGATGTTCGCGCTTCAACCAAGTCCGCGCGAAGTCGTCACGCGATGCGCTCTCGACTTCGCTCTCGCACGAAGAGCGTCAGTTCGTGCAGGCGATGGCTCCAGAATCAATCAAGCTCCCGACGGGATTCGCAATGAAGATCGCCTACGCGCCGGGGCAGGCTCCACGCGGTCGCGCAAAGATTCAGGACTTCTACGGAATGCATGAAACACCGAGGGTCGGCGGGGGGCGGGTGCCCGTGCTCCTTGAAATCCTCGGCCCCAACCACCGCCCGCTCCAGGTGACCGCCGATCTCGGTGCATTCTGGAAAACGCTCTACCCGCAACTCCGAGGCGAACTCCAGCGTCGTTACCCGCGCCACAAGTGGGTGTAGCGCTCCGTGCGCAGGCGCGTGCCCTACTCGATGTTGTCCATGCCGAGCGCGGCATCCCCTTGGAGGTGACGACGCGGATGAATGCCTGAGCGAATCCCCTCCTCCTCTGAGGTCGGCTGGTCGGAGGCGAAGCGGGGGAGCCGCGTCGCCCACGCGCGCTTGCCCGTTAGAACCTCATGGATGATGGTGGCCGCCTCGCCAACATCGTCTGTTACATGGAAAATCTCAAAGTCTTCCGGAGAGATCGTCGCATGCTCCACAGCGAGAGTCGTGCGCATCCACTCCAGCAGCGGCTCCCAGAACGCCTTGCCGATGAGTATGACGGGGAAGGGCACGATCTTCAGCGTCTGAATCAGCGTGAGCGCCTCGAAGAGTTCGTCGAGCGTTCCGAATCCGCCGGGGAAGATCACGAATCCACTTGCGTGCTTTACAAACATGACCTTTCGCACGAAGAAGTAGCGGAAGGTGAGCTCGACGCTCTGATATGGATTGGGCTTCTGCTCGAACGGCAGCGAGATGTTGAGGCCGACGCTAGTTCCTCCAGCCTCGAGGCAACCCTTGTTCGCGGCCTCCATGATGCCCGGTCCGCCCCCGGTGATCACAGCGAATCCCTTCTGCGACAAGAGGCGACCGCACTCGAGAGCCTTCTGATACTCAGGCTTAGTGGGAGGGGTGCGCGCGGAACCGAACACGGCAACGCCATGACCAATGCGCACAAGCGTGTCCGTCGCATCGACGAACTCGCTCATGATTCGCAGCGTTCTCCACGCCTCGTGTTGCAACGCTTGCTTGATGTGCTTGGATTCCATTGGGGAGAGCATTACACTCGACCCCCCATGACTCGCAAGCCAACGAATCGGACTCCCGCAAAGGGAGCGGCTGCTGCCACCCCCGCAAAGTCTGCTCCGTCGGAGGTCAAGCCCTCCAAGATTGACATCAGTGGCTATCAGGCGGCACTGCGGTGGCTAGCAGAGCGCCCGGATATTGAGCGAATGCGTGCTGTGAAGCTCGACGATTCCGCATTCAAGCTCGAGCGCATGCGATCGCTGCTCGACGCGATGGGCAATCCCCATGAATCGGTGAAGACGGTGCATGTCGCGGGCACCGTCGGCAAAGGATCTACCTGCACCCTTATTGCGACCATGCTCGCCGAATGCGGCTACACCGTCGGGCTCTACACGAGTCCCCACTTTGTAGATGTCCGGGAGCGCATCGCGATCAATGGCAAGATGGTGACGAAGCCAGCGTTTGTGGAACTCGCCAAGCGCGTGCAGACGGCCGCCGCGAAGGCGAAGGTCGAGCCGACCTTCTTCGAGGCGATCACAGCGATGGCGCTTAAGCACTTCGCTGACGAGGCGGTCGATATCGCGGTCATTGAAGTCGGCCTCGGCGGGCGCCTCGACTCGACCAATGTCGTGACCCCGATCGTCTCAGTGGTTACCGCGATCGACTTCGACCACACGCGCATACTTGGCGACACGCTGCCCAAGATTGCCCGTGAGAAGGCGGGCATCTTCAAGCGTGGCGTGCCCGCGATTGTCTTCGACTCCTCAGCGGAGTTGAATCGCGTCTTCACCGAATGCGCGGAGAAGGCCGGTGCGCAACTTCGCATCGTCAACAAGGACATCGAGTTTTCCAGCCGGTTCTGCACATCCCCGGAACTCGGGCCTCACACCCGCGTCTGCTACTACACGAAGATCATGCGCTTGGAGCATCTGCCGGTGCCGCTCCCGGGAGAGCATCAGGCGATCAACTGCGGGCTCGCGCTCGCGGCGATCGAGTGCATTCGACAGGCAGGCTTCGAGTGCCCTGATCCGCTCGTGACGGGCGGACTCGCGAAGACTCGCGTGCCCGGTCGCATGGAGCTCATCAGCGAGCGTCCGCGCATTCTCGTGGACGGCGCGCACAATCCTGCGAGCATGAACGCTCTCATGCGATGCGTTGGAGCGCATGTGCCCTACGACAGCATGATCTGCGTCTTTGGCTGCTGCCAAGACAAGGATGTGCCGGAAATGCTGGACAAGTTGAACCTCGGCGCGGACAAGGTCATCTTCACGCGCGCCTCAGGAAACCCGCGCACTGCTGATCCACACGAACTGCAGCGCATGTTCCAAGAGCGCTCCGGCAAGATGAGTCAGGTCGCGAAGACCGCCAGCGAAGCGATCCTTCTAGCCGCGCGCGCGGCGAGCCGCGACGATCTCATCTGCGTCACCGGCAGCTTCTACGTTGTCGGCGACGCGATGAAGGCGGTTGCAGAGAGCCGCGAGGCGCAGGCGCGACCGAAGCCGCAGACTGTCTGAGCTTCGGTTCGACTGACTACTCTTGCCCGCCATGGCAGGCGACGAGTTCACGCATCGCTACGACGCAGCGCTCGCAGGGCGCATCGAGGAGCGCTGGCAGGCCGCGTGGGCCTCGCGCGAGCTCTTCAAGGTTGCCAATCCCGGCGATCCGGACTTCGACGCGACCAAGCCGAAGTTCTATGTGCTTGACATGTTTCCCTACCCTTCGGGGGCGGGTCTCCATGTCGGCCATCCTGAGGGATACACGGCAACGGACATCATCGCGCGCTACAAGGCCGCAAAGGGATTCAACGTGCTTCACCCGATGGGGTGGGATGCGTTCGGACTGCCGGCGGAGCAGTACGCCGTGCAGACTGGCGTGCACCCCGCGGTGACAACGAGCTCGGCGATCAACGCTTTCCGTCAGCAACTCCAACGTCTCGGATTTCGCTACGACTGGTCGCGCGAGTTCGGAACGATTGACCCCGACTATGTGCGGTGGACTCAGTGGATCTGGCTGCGCGCTTACGGCAGCTACTACGACGAGTCGAAGCAGCGCGCGCGACCCATCGGGGAGTTGGAAGCGGCGTGGACAGCCGGTGACGCGCTCGTCGAAGTGCCGGTGGAGCAGGGCGCGAGTGAGCGCACGTCGATGCGATGGTCTGCCTGCGCGCCGTGGCAGCGACAGGCGGCACTCGACACCCGTCGGCTCGCCTACCTAGGCGAGCAGACCGTCAATTGGTGCCCGAAGCTCGGCACGGTGCTCGCCAACGAAGAAGTGATCGATGGCCTCAGCGAGCGCGGTGGCTTCCCGGTGCTCCGACTTCCGCTAAAGCAGTGGATGTTTCGGATCACCGCGTACGCGCAGCGGCTCCTTGATGACTTGGCTCTCGTCGAGTGGCCAGATTCAACGAAGACGATGCAAGCGGAGTGGATCGGTCGCAGCGAAGGCGCCGAAGTCCGCTTCGAGGTTGAGGGCTTTGGCCCGCTCACCGTCTTCACAACTCGACCTGACACGCTCTTCGGCGCAACCTACATGGTGGTCGCTCCGGAGCATGCGCTTGTTGAGGCGATCACGGATCGCGACCCGAATGGACCGGTCGCGGCCTACGCGGCGTGGGCTCGCAATCGCTCCGACATCGATCGTCAGGCTGCCCGCGGCGAGAAGACGGGAGCGCCACTAGGGGTGACCGCGGTGAACCCCGTGAATGGCGAGCGGATTCCGGTGTGGACGGCCGACTATGTGTTGATGGGATACGGAACCGGCGCGATCATGGCGGTGCCCGCGCATGATGAGCGAGACTTCGAGTTCGCAACGCGGTTCTCGCTTCCGATCCGGCAGGTGGTCGCGGCTACTGACGGCAGCGCTTGGACGGGGGACGCGGCGACGCCCGGAGCAGGGGTCGCCTGCAACTCACGCCACGGGGATCTCTCGCTCGACGGTCTTCCGCAGCGCGAAGCGACAGCGCGAATCATCGACTGGCTCGCCTCGCGCAATGTTGGACGAAAGCGCGTGACATTCAAGCTTCGCGACTGGCTCTTCAGTCGGCAGCGTTACTGGGGCGAACCATTCCCAGTTGTTTTCGACGAGTCGGGGATGCACTACCCCGTTGCTGAGCGAGTACTTCCTGTCACTCTTCCGACGCTTGTCGACTACGCGCCGGTCGAGAGCGATCGCCCTCTGCCGCCTCTTGGAAAGGCGCGCGAGTGGGTCGAGACGACGGCCGGAGAAGCAGGAGTGGATCCCACGCTGCTTGCCCCGGCGACGAAGGTGCGCCGCGAAACGAACACCATGCCGGGCTGGGCAGGGTCCTGCTGGTACTACCTGCGGTACTGCGACCCACGCAATTCAGCGCGCTTCGTCTCGCGGGAGGCGGAGTCGTACTGGATGGGCGAGCGTGGCGTGGACCTCTACATCGGAGGGGCGGAGCATGCCGTGCTGCACCTCCTGTACGCGCGGTTCTGGCACAAACTGCTCCTGGACTTGGGCGAGGTCTCCACGAAGGAGCCATTTGCGAAGCTCTTCCATCAGGGGATGATCACAAGCTTCGCCTTCGAGCGAGCGGATGGGTCGCTGGTGGCGGCGACCGAGGTCGTCGAGGAGTCGGGCTCATGGCGCGAACGCGCGACTGGCGCCGTTGTGACGCGCGTCATCGCGAAGATGTCGAAGAGTCTGAAAAATGTCGTCACTCCGGAAGAAGTCGTCGCTGAGTATGGCGCGGACACGCTTCGACTCTACGAAATGGCGATGGGACCGCTTGCCGAGAGCAAGCCATGGAACACGCGCGACATTGCCGGTGTGTTTCGCTTTCTGCAGCGCGTTTGGCGGCTTGCGGTCGATGAGCGCAACGGCGAGTTGCTGCTTGCCCGCGCCGCCGATCCTGCGGTCGAACGGCAGCTTGCGCGAACGATTCACAAGGTCGGGCAGGACATCGAGCGCCTTGCTTTCAACACAGCGATTGCCTCGCTCATCGAGGCGGTTAATGCAGCGACGCGCCCGACGCAAATGCGGGACCCGGCCGATGGCGGATTCACGCGCGACCAACTGAGCCGGTTTGTTCGCGCGCTTGCGCCGTTCGCGCCGCACATCGCCGAAGAGATCTGGGAGCGGCTCGGCGAGGCGCAGAGTGTTTCTCTGGCAGCTTGGCCCGAAGTCGACGCCTCGCTGCTAGAGGATGAGTCCATCGAACTCCCTGTGCAGATTCAAGGCAAGGTCCGCGCGCGCGTGCGTGTGAGCGCGACCGCCTCACCGGCCGAGGTCGAGCGAATCGTGCTCGACGATGCCAAGGTGCGCGATCACTTAGGCGGCAAGCAGCCGACGAAGGTCATCGTCGTCCCTCGGCGGCTTGTGAATCTGCTCGTCTAGAGCGTCGGGCTCATGCCGATCATGCTTGTCATGTAGGCCAGTCGGCTTGCGGCGCGATCGCGAGTGACGCCGCAGCACCGGCGAGCACAAGTCCGACCAGAATCGTCCAGCTCGCGAGGAGTTGCACGAGCACGCCGAGCCACGGAATGCGCTGCGGCGCGTCGCTGTTCGACCGCACAAGCAACGACGCTGAGCGCGCCACGATTAGCGCCGGACCGATTGCGACAATCGCTCCGACGAGCACTCGGCCCACTAGCCGCAGAACGGGAAGCGCTGCGGTCGGAAGCGCAACCGCTGCGAGAAAGATGAGCGTCGTTCCCGCTAGCCACCAGAGGGTCAACGCTCCCATCGACTGCGCGGCGAACGAGTTCGCAGCATGTGCCGCGGCGCGTCGAGTCGGGTGGTCACTCGCGCGCCATATAAGTGGCAGTGCGACAAATCGCATCGCTGCGACCGATCCAAGCAGGGTCGCAACCACGATGAGGCACCGCAGCGCGGAAAGCGCGCCGCTCTGATACGGCCCGATTTCGAGTCTCCGCGTGCCAAGGTCCGCGATCAAGTGTCCAGCGCCGCTCGCGGACGATGCTGAGCCGATTTCCGACCACGCTAGGCGCATGTCATCAGTGCGCACGCAGACAAAGCCGCCAAACCACACGAAGAACAGGAGTATCGCTCCCCATCCGATCGCCTGCAGCATGCTCCCTCCCGACCGCAGCGCGTCGATGGGCGGCGCGTCCAAGTCGTTCCGGATGTGCGCTGGAGGTCGTCGTAGGCACGCGATCGTTCTAGCGGTCATGCGGTCGTGGCTCGTCATGGCGCGTACCCTCCACAGCGTAGTGACTAACGAGAACAGCGAACGAGACGCAGCGGGAGGAGACTGGGGGGTCGAGCCGCAGGAGAGCGGGTTCGTTGCGTTCTGGCCTCACCCCGATGCCCTAGGCGCGGCCGAGTTTCTCGCGGCCGTCTCAGCATGGAGCGGTACCCAGATCCCCTCCGAGCCGCTCGAGGCGGACGCCGATTCGCTCTGGACGATCTCTCTGCAAGTTCCCGGCGTTGAGTCAGGGATCATCGCGTGGTGCGAGCGCGCACGCGAAGTTCCGCGGGGCATCGGTGGCGAACTCGCGACGGCGATGGCCTCCTGCAAGTGGGTGTTGCGCGTCCAAACGATTCTCTCGAGTGAAGAGCCCGCAGCGGAGTACTTCATGGTGATGGGTTTGCTCGGCGGTGCTCTACCCGATGTAATCGCAGTGCTAGATGTGGTGACTGGGGAGTTGCACGGCCGCACGCGCCTTGAGCGCGAGTTCCTCGCAGAGGGATGCGAGCCTGTCGAATCGTTTCTCTGGCGACTGAGTCGGTACGAGCATCCGAAGCAGGGGGAGTTGGCGCTCCTCGGAACAGCGGGTCTCGCGCGTTGCGGGCTTCCAGAGTTGGAGCTCGTTGAAGTGCCGACCGAACTTGCCGATGCCGGGGCGGTGCTCGTGCATTCGCTCGCCGGACTGATGTTTGAGAATGGCGCGCCGATGCCCGGCGAAGTCGTCGAGGTTGGCGACGACCTGCGCGTGACGCTGCGGCATGCCCATGAGGCGAGTGAGTGTGTGCGCGATGGCGAACCGGGCAGCGCTGCGTGGCGCACCGGCGCGCTCGAGGGCGGACTGACTGAGTTTGGTGTTCCACGCGCGGCCGTCTGCGGCATCGAGCCGGAAGGCTCGTTCAAGCAGGTGTGGCGGTGGCCGCGTGGTGTCGTGGAGCGGATCGCCGCAGGGCGCGCTGTCCTCTACATGACCCAGCAGAATGTTCGCGCGGCGCAGCGTCGCGCCCGCGCATCGTGGGGATCCTTCGCGATGGCCTTCGCTAGCCTCCTACGCAGCACGGATGCGGCATTGCGTGAACTCGCCGCCCGCGCATTCGTTGTGCAGGCACCCGTGCCCGGCGACAAGACGCCGCGAGTGGAGCAATCGTGGTTTCAAGTCAGGCGCATCGCACACGACAGCATCGAAGTAACGGTCGTCGATCGCCCGGTGACTCGGCCGGATCTTGATCCTGGCGCGCCGCTCACGCTCAAGGCCGACTCGGTGAGCGACTGGCGGGTGGAACTTGGTGACGCGCTCTACGGTCCCGGTGAGGCAGAGGAACTCCTCGCCGAAGTCGATCGACTGCGCGGTGTGGGAGGGGAGTCGCCGTGAATGCCGTCGCCGATGATGACCCAGACGCGCTCGTCACGCTCATCGCAGCAGCCTCGGAGTTCGAAGCCCAGACCATTGTTGCGATTCTGAAGGAGCGAGAGGTCGATGCCGTGGCCTTCCCCTCCGTGACGCAGACGCTGGGATTCGATGGGCTTGGCGGGTCTCCGGTGGGAGGCGTGCCGGTGCAGGTCCGACGCCGTGATGTCGAGCGCGCGACGAGCGCGCTGCGCGCCAACCGGTTTCTCGCCGACAGTGTCGACTGGGATGCTGTTGAGGTCGGCGAGGAGGATCCCACCGCGCAGCGACTTGGTGCCAAAGGCCCCGTCCTTGCATTCGGGCGCATCATGGTGGCATGCGGAGCGGTCGCCTTCGCGCTCATTGCCGCGTTCACGCTGATCGGGTTGCTTCGGCAATGCGTGTGACGGCTCCACGCCGTCGTTACCACTGGCAGCTCCCAGGAGCGGTGTTCCTTGTCATGTCGCTTCTCCTCGGAGCGGCAGCTGTCCAGCGAGGTGACAGCCTCCTCATCTTTCTCTTCGCGACGGCACTCGCGTGGATAGTTGTGTCGGGCGTGGTCTCCGGAGCGATGCTGATGGGCGTGACTGTCAGGCGAGTCACTCCGTCGCGCATGCGCGTGGGGGAGCAGAGCGCAATCCGATACCACATTCGCTCCGGGAGTCTTCCGCTCTTCGCTGTGACGATCCGCGAGGGGCAGGTCGATGGAGCTCTCCGCGGCGACGGCGCGCGTGTCGCGCACTGCGCTCGTTCGGACGAGGTGGTGCCGACCGCAGCAGTCGTGCCGCTGCGGCGAGGAGCGTGCGCACTCTCTCGCGTCCAGTGCGTCACGAGTTTCCCCTTCGGCATCATGCGCAAATCAGTGACATTCGAGGCCGCAGAGTCAGTGCTCGTGCATCCCCGGATTGAGGCGATCGATCATGCCGCCTTCCTGCGCCTTTTCGGGCAGGGGAGCGGTGCGGCGCGTCCGAAGTCCGTCGTGGGCTGGGGCGACGAACTCCACGGTCTGCGTGAGTTTCGCAGCGGCGACTCCATGCGATCGGTGGCATGGAAACGCAGCCTCGCGCTCGATCACTTGCTGGTCGTGGAGCGTGCATCGATGGCGGCGCGTCGGTTGCGACTACGCGTCGAGTTGCGACATGAGGCAGATGGATCGACCGGTGATCTGGAAGATGCGATCACGCTTGCCGCGAGTCTCCTCGCGCACGCTGAAGCGTGCGCATGGGCGTATGCGTTAGAAGTGGACGCCGCTACCCACACCGTTGTTTCGATGCACAGCGGTCGGTGGCATCTAACACGCTGCTTGGACGAGCTCGCCTGCGCTGCGCCTAGTCAGGGGGAAAGCGCCGGGTCGCGATGCTCAGCCAGCGCGCGACGCACGGGCGGCTACTCCTTCGTCGTCACCAACCGTCGACGCGCGGGTGGTGTGGGTGAACTAGGCCCTGAGGCACTCGCGGCTCTTCGCTGCAGGGAGGCGATCGCGTGAACGACTTGCGAGTGCTGCGAAGAAGCGTGCTGCTCTTTCACACCGCTGGGGCGATCGCGCTTGCTCTGTCTGTGCAGCAGCCAGAGTTCTCGCTGGCATCGGTGCTCATCGTGCTCTTGTGGAGCGGGGGAGTCTGGTGGATCACGCGAAAGCGAGCGCGCGGGCTGCCGGGCGGAGTGGCGGCGGTGTTGGCCTCCTTAGCAGGTGCGATCGTGGCGCTCCTTGTGTTCTCCGTCGACGGGTTGCATGGAGCCCCGCGGGCACTCGGTGGGGCCACGGTAGGTGCGGTCGCGCTCATGCTCTGCGCCCGATCGACGGCGCGCGGAGAGTGCAATCTCGCCCTCGCCGGAGCCGTCCCTCTCCTCGTGGCCGCGGTCGAGAGCGATGATCTCGCGGTCGGCCTCTTCGTTGTGCTGGCATGCGCGCTCGCGGTGGATGTTGCGATTCGGGTGCAGGTGGCGCGGGTCATGCAAGTGCACGACCGCGCCGAGGAGTCGGCTTCGGTGAGAGGTTCGCGAGCGCGGGCAGTCAGCGGCGCGGGATTCTCGCGCGACCTTCGCCGCCTCGTGACCCTGGCCGGGGTTGCAACGCTGCTCATCGGAGCCGCGCTCTTCGTCGTGTTCCCGAGGTCTCCGACTCCCACGCGCGGGTGGTTCAGTGGCGGTGGTGGCGATCGCAGTGGATTTGCGGAGGCGATCGCACTCGGA
>Ga0233424_10002204_pt1 | contig 14462 bp, 16 predicted proteins | sample Watercolumn_Towu_FD_181011 | JGI IMG/M metagenome (GOLD analysis project Ga0233424, IMG submission 181011) | Freshwater microbial communities from Lake Towuti, South Sulawesi, Indonesia - Watercolumn_Towuti2014_125_MG | ecosystem: Environmental > Aquatic > Freshwater > Lake | place: Indonesia...
TGCCCTCGACGAGGATCAGCGTCGAGACAAACACGATAAGCGCGAGCAGGGCCAGCCCCTTTGCGGCCGCGGGCGTACTGCCGAGCAGCGGGATGTTGTGCCCCGGACCAAGGGCGAATGCGACACCCGCTGCGGCCGTGGCAATGGACCCCTTCAAACTGTGCGAGATCAGCCTGCCCGCCACGCCACCGACCAGCGCCGCCGTCAGGACGAGCTCGAGCATGAAGCGGACCGCCACGGTCGTCCCGTCACCGGGGCGAATCGACATGTCGGCGACGTCGACAAGGGCCGGCCTGAGCTGACCGAGAACGGCCGCAGGGGCGAGAGTCGCGGCTATGAGAGCCATATAGGCCGGCACGGTCCATGGCCTCGATGGCAGGTGGTCTGACAGCTCGAAATAAGACCAGGCGACCGCCAACCCGCCGACAGCGGCCATCAAGAGACCGGCGGGTAGGATCGACCAGATTGGTTTGATCCAGATGTGATGGGCTACGAGGAATACGAGTAAACCCGCGACGCCGGCCATGATTCCCGAAGCGAGAAGGGGCCCCATGGCTGCGCTACTCCACTTCTCAGCCACCGGTTGTGCGCGCGTGCGCGGGCGGCGAGGCATCGGCAGCAGATTCGCCGGCGATCTGGCCGAAAACGGCGCCCGCTGTGAGCCCGCTCCCACCTGGGTAGTTCTCGTAGTAGAGGCCGCCGACCAGCTCCCCCGCGGCGTAGAGGCCGGGTATGGGACGCTCCTGCAGGTCGATGACCCGCGCCTGCCGGTCGACCCTGAGCCCGCCGAACGTGAAGGTGATCCCGCATGTCACGGCGTACCCGACGAACGGAGGCGAGTCCAGCCTCAACGCCCAGTTCGACTTCGGAGGCGTGATGCCGGTCGTGCGCTTGCCGTCGAGGATGGCGGGGTTGAACGGGCCTTCGCTCACCGCCCGGTTGAACGCGGCGACCGTGCGCTCGAGGCCGCCGGCGTCGATCTCCAGCTTGTCCGCAAGTTCCCTGACCGTTCCCGCCGAGGCGCTGGTGACCTCAGGGATCCTGTACTCGTCCCGCAGCAGGCGCACGACCTGCTGATCGAAGATCTGGAATGCCAGCCGGCGCGGTTGCCGCAACACCTCCTTGCCGTACTTGGCGTACGTGTAGTTCCGGAAGTCGGCACCCTCGTCGACGAAGCGCTCGCCACGGACGTTGACGACGATCCCGAGCGGGTACGAGTGTTTCTGGTAGAGGTCTGCGATCCTGCGGTCGCCGAACGGCGGGGCGCCGGCGTCCCAGGCGACCGCGTGGCACCCTGCGTAGTGGCCGAACGGCTGCGCCCCGGCCTCCAGCGCCATGTGGATGCCGTCGCCCGTGTTGTACCGGGTGCCGCGCACCTTCGCCAGGTCCCAGCCGGGACCCAGGTAGCGCGCCCGCATCTCCGGGTTCGCCTCGAACCCTCCGCACGCCAGCACGGCCGCGCGGCATCGCACGTCCCTCACCCCGCCCGGAGTCCGCACCTGGATCCCGGCCACACCGCCGTCCCCGTCCAGGATCAACTTCGCCGCCATCGTGTCGTAGGCGATCTCGATTCCCTGTCGCTCACACGCCTGAAACAGGGCGTCGACCAGTCCCTTGCCAGCTCCGACGCACTCGCAGGCGAGTCCGCCGAAGAACTTGAAGCGACCGTCGACCTTGAACGCCTGCCGCCCGGTTGCCAGCGCCCACCTCACGCCCCACTTCCGCGTCGCGGCAAGGGCGGGCCGCGCACGCGTCACGAGCAGGTCGCACAGGTCCGCGTCCGCCAGGCCGTCGGAGACTCGCATCAGGTCGCCGTAGAAATCTGCTTCTTTGTAGGCACCAAGGTCGACCGAGCCGCGCTCGGCCTTCGAGAGCTCGCCGGTCAGCTCCTCGACGTCGTCGACGCTCTCATACGGAAACCGGAACAGGCCTCCCGTGTAGTAGGAGTTGCCCCCGCGTGCCTCCTGCGGCGCCTTCTCGAGCACGAGCACGCGGGCACCCGCCTCGGCGGCCGAAAGCGCGGCGTTGAGGGCCGCATTGCCTGCGCCAACGACGGCCACATCGGCGGCCGCGGCGCCGGCCGGCATCAGTCCGACCTTCGGCCGATCACGATCTCCAGCAGGATGGCGACCAGGTCGCGGGGAGCGCTGATCATCGCGTCGTGGCCGGTCGGGATCTCAAAGTACTGGTACCCCATCGATTTCGCCCGGCCCGCCATCCCCTCGAACCACTCGTTCCGGCGGCCCGTGCAGAGGATGTACGCCCCCGGCAGGGCCGCGGCCTCGGGGCTCGTGAGCTTGATCGGCTGCTCGAACGTGGCCAGCGGGTGGTCGGTGAGGCGTTCGACCATCCACTCGAGGTCCTCCTTGTCGGTCACACCAAGCACGCCCGAGCCACCCTCAGCGCGAGGCCTCGGTATCCGCCAGCCATCGCCGTACAGGCGCGCGGCAACGCGGTGCGGCTGTTCCGGGCCTTCGCCTCCCAGCACGGACTCGCCCGACAGCGGAAGCACGGCGTCCAGATAGACCAGCCTCTTGATGCGCCGGTGGGCATGCTCCGCCGCGCCGCGTATGACGATCCCGGCGTAGCTGTGCCCCACCAGAATGACGTTCATCAGGTCTTCGTATTCGAGCTGTCCGATCACGTCGGAGACGTGGGTCGCCAGGTTGACTTCCTTCGTCAGGAGGTGGGCGCGCTCGCCGAGTCCGGTCAGGGTCGGCGTGTAGACCTCGTGCCCGGCCTGCTCGAGCATCGGCGCGACCTTTGCCCAGCACCAACCGCCGTGCCACGCGCCGTGGACGAGGACGAATGTGGCCATCGAGCGATTCTAGGCCCGCGCACCTGCCCGGGCACGCAGCCCGAGTTCCTCGAGAAGGCGTGTTACCTCACGGCGCTGGATGTCGTCGGGCTTGAGCGATGGGTGGCGGGCGTAGGCCGCCTCGGGCCTGATCACGCCGCGGTCGACGAGGACGTCTTTGTAGATCCAGTTCGCGAGGCCCTGGGCCTGCCCGAGTGTGCGGATCAGCGCGTGATATCGGTTGAACTCTCGCTCCGCATCGGTCTCCTTGCCCGCCTGCCACAGGTCCCAGACCTTCACGAAGGCGTCCGGGAGCGTGTTGCCTGGCATCGTGCCGACCGACCCGCGCCTGAGCTCCTCGAGGAAGAACGCCCCGCCGGCGCCTCCGAATATCACCAGGCCGCTGTCGCCCCGCAGTTTGGCAGTCTCGGCCACCCTGGGCGACGTCGGCGGCGCCTCGACCTTGATGTAGCAGAGGTTGGGGTGCGCGCGGGCGCAGCGGACGGCCAATGCCGGCGGGACCGGTGCGGTCGACTGGTCCTGCAGGAAGATCGGGATGTTGACCGCCTCGGCGATGCGACGAAAATACTCGACCGTCTCGTCGCCGCCCGATGGCACGTAGGTCGGCGGCCGGATCATGAGGGCGTCGGCGCCGAGGTCCTGGGCGCGCCTCGAGTAGTGGATGGCGACATCGGTCCCCTCAGCGCCGGTGTTGATCACGACCTTCGCCCGGCCTCGCACGCGCTTCACGACGAGGCTGGTCACCTCGTCCCGCTCGGCTTCGGTGAGCTTGTAGATCTCGCTCGCCATCGCCACGCCGACCCCGTGCACCCGGTGACCGACGGTCCAGTCGATGAGGTGTTCGAAGTCGTCGGTGGCGATCCTCCCTTTCGAGTCGAAGGGGATCGAGAGGATCGGGTAGACCCCACGCATCGTCCGGTCCGGCATTGCTCTTCCCCGCTTCTGGTTCGTGTCGGTGCGCCACCTGGGATCTGTACTCGTGGCGCCGCTCGAGTTCCGTATGCGCGACGCCGTTCGGCGCAGCGCGGGATTCTACTATCCCCGCAGGGCCGTGACCGCTATCGCCGCGGACCCGCGGCCGCTATCGCCGTGGATCGCCGACCGCGTTCTCAATGACTTCCAGCCGCTTAACTTCATCCGCTGGACCGAGCTCAACCACGACGACATCGATGCGCCAATCGGCGCTGCGCTGCCCTTCCCTGGCCAGGTAGGCCTGCGCGGCCGCCGCCATGCGCCGGGCCTTCGCACCGGTGATCGCCTCCTCCGGGAGGCCGTACGCCCGGCTGCGCCTTGTCTTGACCTCTACGAACACGGTCTGGCTGCGGTGGTGGGCGACGATGTCGATCTCGCCGAACCGGGTGCGGTAGTTGGCGGCCAGCAGCCGATAGCCGAGCGATTGAAGGTGTTCGCGTGCCTCCAGCTCGCCGATCCGGCCGGCCTCGGAGCGTCCGCTATGCGACGCCAACGGCGGGCGCCTCGCCGCCTGCCAGGCCGCCAGCTGAGCTGCCGTGTTCCCCGCCAAGCGAGCGCACAGGCTCGAACGTCCGGCGGTGCGCCTCGCACGGTCCGAGCCGTGCCAGGGCGGCGACATGCTCCGGGGTGCAATACCCCTTGTGCAGTGCGAAACCGTAGCCGGGGAAGCGCGCCTCGAATACGTTCCGCATCAGGCGGTCGCGGGTGACCTTGGCGATGATCGACGCGGCCGCGATCGAGCGGCAGAGCATGTCCCCCTTGATGATCGATGTCTGGCTGGTCGGCAGCGACGGCAGATCCACCGCGTCGATCAGCAGATGGTCGGGGACGATCTCCAGGGCATCGATCGCGCGCGCCATGGCCCGCCGCGTCGCAGCGACGATGCCGATCTGGTCGATCTCGCGGGCGTCGGCCGCACCTACGGCATGGCAGAGCGCCACGCCCAGCAGGCGTTCGTAGGCCTCCTCACGCTGGCCGGTGGTGAGCAGCTTGCTGTCGCGGATCAGCCTGGTCCAGCGGCCCCGCAGCCGACCGGGCAGGATGACCGCGCCGGCCATCACGGGGCCGGCGAGCGGGCCCCTGCCAACCTCGTCGACCCCGGCTACCGCGAGGTACCCGCGCGCCGCCAGATCTCGCTCGTATACGTCAGTCGGCCACACTGGGCCAGACTATAAGGCGGAAGCAACGCCGGAATGGGAAACGGGACCGGCGCACGGACGCGTGAGCTCGATGGTGCCGCCCCCGATGACTTCGTCGCCGCGGTAGAACACGACCGCCTGGCCGGGCGTGACCGCCCGCTGCGGCCGGACGAACTCGACCCTCGCGACATCGTCGCCTAGCGGCGTGACGACGGCCCCTTCTTCCCGCCCGCGATAGCGGATGCGGGCATCCACATCGATCGGCCCGGGAGGTTCGCCTCCGGTCCAGTTGACGCCCGACGCGTATAGCTCCCGGCGATCCAGGTCCTTGACCGGGCCCACGGTCACCGTCGCCGACGCCCCGTCGATCGCCGTCACGTACAGGGGCTCGTCGTCGCCCCCCGGCAGCCCCAGGCCGCGCCTCTGCCCGATCGTGAACTCGTGCACGCCAGCATGCGCTCGCAGCACGCGTCCGCCGGCGTCGACCACGTTGCCTTGCCTCGGCTGGCCGACGCGATCGCCGACGAACGCGCGGTAGTCGCCGTCGGGGATGAAGCAGATGTCCTGGCTGTCCGGCTTATCGGCCACGGCCAGTCCGGCCTCGCGAGCGATCGAACGCACCTGCGCCTTGGTGAAATCGCCGACCGGCAGCAATGTGCGCCGCATCTGCTCTTGCGTCAGCCGGAACAGGACGTACGACTGGTCCTTCGTGGCATCGACCGCCCGCAGCAGCCGGCTCGCTTCCCCAGTTCGCTCGATCCTCGCATAGTGGCCGGTCGCCACGAACTCGGCTCCAAACAGCGCCGCACGCTCCAGCAGGAAGTCGAACTTGAGGCGGTCGTTGCAGGCCAGGCACGGGTACGGCGTCCGCCCTCGCTCGTACTCGCCGACGAAGTAGTCGATAACGTGGGACTTGAACTCCCTCTCGAAGTTCATGAAGTGGTGCCGCGCACCGATCTTCCGGCACGTCGCGCGAGCGTCCTCGACATCCTCGATCGAGCAGCACGAGCGGCTGAGCCGGGCTGCGGCCGGGTTGGCGGGGCTGAAGAGCCTCATCGTGACGCCGACCACCTCGCAGCCGGCGCGCGCCAGCAGCAGCGCGGCGACCGACGAGTCGACCCCGCCGCTCATGGCGACGACCACCCTGCGACCGAGGTGTCCGTTCACGTTTGCACCCGATATAATCCGGCCTGGATGACAGGACCCACGCGCGACAGCTCGACCGCCGAACTGGCCAGATACGCGGTCGACGTGGCGTCCGAGAGGCTCGCTTCGGACATCGCACTCCTCGACCTGCGCGGGGTCAGCGACTTCACCGAGTATTTTGTCATCGCCAGCGGCGAGACCGCCAGGCACCTCGAGTCGCTGGCCGAAGACCTGGCGCATGCGCTACGGGACTCAGGCGTCCACCTGCATCACCGCGAGGGCACCGGGCAGGGGGGGTGGATCCTGCTCGACTTCCCGGGACTGGTGGTCCACCTGTTCACGAGGCAGGTGCGGGAGCGATACGGCCTCGAGCGGCTGTGGGGGCGTGCGCCGGAGATCCTCCGGGTCCAGTAGTTACGCCCCTTCGACGATCCACGGCTCCGTGGACCGTTTGTACTCGACGAGGTCGGCCGGGCGGAAGAACAGCCCGACCTCCCGCTCGGCGTCGGCCGGGTTCGCCGACCCGTGAATGACGTTGCGACCGAGATCGATCGCCAGGTCGCCTCGCACGGTGCCCGGAGCAGCCTCGACCGGGTTCGTCGGCCCCATCACCTTGCGCACCACCGCGATTGCGTTAGGGCCTTCGATGCACATGGCGACCACCGGCCCGCTGGTGACGAACCCGACGAGACCCTTGTAGAAAGGCTTCTGCACGTGCTCGGCGTAGTGGCGGGCCGCCAGCGCCTGGTCGATCTGCAGCATCCGCAGGCCGACGATCTTCAGACCGGTGCCCTCGAGCCTCCCGATCACGTCACCGACGAGGCCCCGCTGCACGCCATCGGGTTTCACGAGCACGAGCGTCCGCTGTACTGCCATTTCGTTCCTTCAGGTCGACGGAGTCGACGGTGCGAGAGGTGTCAACCGGGGCGGCTGGCAGGATCACGCGGGCGCGTGATCGAAGGCTGCCTCACGTATAACGGTACCAGCCGGGACGGATCGTCGACGTCGCCGGCCCGCAGCCGGGCGTCGGCGAGGCGCAGGAGGTCGGCGGGCCTGCGAGGAGCGGGCGACGCGGTAGAACCGTCGAAGGACGCACCGCTGGCGGCAGGGCCGTCCGAGAGGATGCGGTCCGCCTCGACCACGCCGCGAAGCCGAGCGATTTCGCCGCAAAAGGCGGCGTCCTGCGGCACGAGCGCAGGCAGCCTGTCGACAGCGGCGACCCCGTATGACAGCCGCGATGCCGGCCCGGGCAGAGCGCCCACCGATCGGTCCTCGTAGAGCGCCCAGTAGAGGCCGGCGGAGCCGGCGTCGACCACCGCCACGAGAGGACCGGGCCGTGACCACCAGCGGGCTGCCTCAATCTCGAACGTGGAGATGCCGACGAGCGGCAGCGCACATGGGACGGCGATGCCCTTGGCGGTGGCGATGCCCACCCGCAACGCACTGAATCCGCCCGGGCCGGTGGCGACCCCAATCGCATCGACTGCGACGAGGGAGGAGCCGGCCTGCTTGAGCACCTCGTCTACGGCGGCGAGTACCTCGACTCCGTGGTTGTTCGCAGAACGCCAGGTCCGTTCCCACACGCGGCCGCCGGCCAGAACGCCAATTCCCGCGTCGTGCGTCGAGGTGTCGATGGCGAGCAGGACGTCAGCCAACGTGGCGAACCCCACCCTGAGCGACGACTTCGAGCAGCCGCCGTAGAAGCCGCGACGACCTTGGTCCGCCCGCGGACAGGTTCAATCGCCGGACTTCGAACCCAGGGCGTGTCTCGAACCTGACGGTAAGCGCGTCCTCGGGCAGCGAACCTGGCGCACGATCGGCCCACTCGACCGCAAGGACATCACCGGCTTCGAGCCGTTCCCCGAGCCCGAGATCTTCGACCTCGGCGGCAGCCGCGATCCGGTAGAGGTCGCTGTGGAGCAGGCGCAGCCGACCTTCGTACTCGTTGACCAGCACGAACGTCGGGCTACGGGCACCGCCCGGGGCACCGATGCCCTCGGTCATCCCCTGGACGAACCGCGTCTTGCCGGCGCCGAGCTCTCCGATCAGCAGAACGGTATCCCCGGGCTCCACGAGATCGCCGACGATCCTGCCGATCTCGATCGTTCTGGCCTCGTCCTCGCTCGTCAGGACCGCGCCAGCCTGCTGGCGCACCTTAGCCAATCAGGTGGTCCCAGCCTGGCCGTTTGACGGGAACCTCCCGGCCCTCGCGGTCGACGACCCGTACCGCGTCGGCAGGGCCCGTCAGGCGACCGCCTCTTCCGGTACCTGAACGCCTTGCTCCGCCGTGGCCGGCCACCGCCCTGCCGATCACGGTCGCTCCGACCAGACCGACTCTCGCGCAGGCTCGCTCCATCACCTCGGGCGGCGCCGCGAACAGCAGCTCGTAGTCCTCGCCGCCGCCCAGTGCGAGCTGGAGGTAGTCATTCGGGAAGGCCCGCCTCAGCTCCTCGGCGACCGGGACTCGCTCCGCTGTCACTACGGCCCGGACACCGGAAGCTGCGCACAGCTTGCCCAGGTCGGCGACCAGCCCGTCGCTCACGTCCATAGCCGCACGCACGCCGGCACGCACCAGCGCCTGCCCCTCCGCGACACGCGGGACCGGCGTGTTGTGCGCCTTCACCAGGACCGATGACGATCGGGGTCGCCGGGGACTGCCCTCTGAAATCAAGCGGAGTCCGCCTGCGGATGAGCCGACAACACCAGTGACCGCTATCTTGTAGCCCGGCCGGACCGCGGATCGGGTCAGGACGACAGGCCTAGCGCCGACCTTCGTGGCGGTACCGATCATCGCCACTGTGACGAACATCACCGGCGACCGCACCACATCGCCGCCGATGACCTGGCCCCCGAACTTCGCAGACGCCGCTCGCATGCCCCGGTATAGCTCGACGAGGTCGGCCGGACTGGCGTTCGTTGTCAAGCCCAGGGTGACCAGTGAATACAGCGGCTGCCCGCCCATAGCGGCGATGTCCGACAGGTTTACCGCAAGCGACTTCCAGCCGAGGTCGCGCCAGGGAATACGGCCGGCCACGAAATGCACGCCGTCGACAAGCGTGTCGGTGGTGTAGATGTCAGCGAGGGCGCCGCGTTTGACGACGGCCGCATCGTCGCCGATATCGACCAGCAGATTGCTGTCGGGAGCATCGGCAGCGAGCTCCTTTGCCAGGCGCTCGATCAACTCGAACTCGCCGACCCGCCCCGTACGGCCCGTCCGCGCCACGCGGCCAGTTCGTCCCATACGAGCGATTATAGGTATGGCGGTCCCGCTTCTCGCCGCCGGTGTACCGTACTCCGCCGTGAGGATCCCGGTGCTCTCCGATGTCCATGCGAACCTGGCCGCGCTCGAGGCCGTGATTGCCGACGCCGCTGATGCGGGAACCGACACTCCTCCATGGGTCCTCGGAGACATCGTCGGCTACGGTCCGGATCCGACGGAGGTCATCGACCGCCTCCGTGGGCTGGGGGCGAAGGCAATCGCCGGGAACCACGACCTGGCAGCCGCCGGCTTGATCGCGATCGACGACTTCAATCCGCTCGCCGCGGCCGCCGTCAGGTGGACCGCTGGAATCATCGACGACACCGCCCGCGAATACCTGGCGTCGCTGCCGGCCCGGCTCGAGGAAGGCGACTTCACGCTCGTCCACGGGAGCCCGCGTGACCCGGTGTGGGAGTACCTGACCAGCGCCGAAGCCATCACCGAGTGCCTCGCCCACTTCTCGACACCGGTCTGCCTGTTCGGTCACACGCACGTGCCGATCGTCATCGACGCCAGCAGCTCGGACCTCGCAGTCACGCAGTTCACGTCAGCCGAACCGCTCCGACTCGCCGCGGAACGCATGTACGTCAACCCCGGGAGTGTCGGCCAGCCCAGGGACGGCGACCCTCGCGCAAGCTATGCGATCGTCGAGCCGGACACGTCGACCATCGAGTTTCGCCGTGTGGCCTATGACATCGCCACCACCCAGGCCCGCATGCGTCGCGCACGCCTTCCCGGGCCACTCATCAACCGGCTCGCCTTCGGCCGCTAGTCCGCAGCTATAATCCGCTCTCCGTTCGCGGGCAGGCGTTGAAGCCGGTGCCCCTCGAGCGAATCGAAGTCGTTCCGAACGAAGCCGTTCCGGAGGAGAGCATGCCAGTCATCCATGTATTCCTGTACGAGGGCCGCACGAAGGAGCAGAAGGCCGAGCTGGCCCAGGCGATGACCGACGACGTCGTGAAGATCATGAAGACGACGCCCGAGGCCACCCACATCGTCTATCACGACACCCGCCGCTCCGACTGGGCGATCGCAGGCAAGCTGGCCGGCTAGCAGCCGGCCTTCGCAGCACTCCGCCGGCGTCTCTCGATGATCATCGACTCGCACTGTCACGCCTGGGCCTACTGGCCGTACGTTCCGGGCGTGCCGTTCCCGGAGACTCACGGCGCAGTCGAGCAACTGCTCTGGCGAATGGAGCACAACGGCGTCGACCAGGCGGCCATCGTGTGCGCGGCGATCTGGCACAACCGGGACAACAACGATTACGTCGCCGCCGCGGTCAGGGCCAACCCGGGCCGGTTGCACCAGTTTGCCGATATCGACTCGTACTGGGGCGACAGCTATCACACGCCGAAGGCGGCCGGGAGGCTGGAGGCCTCGGCGAAGAAGTGGCCGATGAAAGGCTTCACCCAGTACCAGTCCAGGGAAGACGATGGGTCGTGGTTCGACTCACCCGACGGCCGTGACTTCCTCGGGGTCGCACGTGACCTGAAGCTGATCGCGAGCATCGCCTGCGGGCCGGGGCATGTCCCTGCAATCGTCAGGGCTGCTGAGCGGTTTCCGTCAGTCCCCTTCTTGCTTCACCACATGGCCGGCCTGAAGGCGTCGGAAGCGCCGCCGAGGCAGAACTTCCAGACGGTGATGGCGGCCTCCCGCCTGCCAAACGTGTACCTCAAGCTCTCCGGATTCGCCTACCTCACGTCGACAACCTGGGACTTCCCTTACGCCGACACCCGCTGGGTCTACGAGGGCGCCTACGAGAGGTTCGGCACCCGGATGTGCTGGGGCTCCGACTTCCCGCCGGTCGAGAACTACATGACCCACCAGCAATCGCTCGAGGCGTTCCGGACGCATTGTGGATTCGTGAGCCCGGCCGATCGCGAAGCGATCCTCGGGGGAACGCTCAGGCACTTATTTGACAGCGCGCGAGACGTGCTTCGCTGAGGAGCCCCCGCCGGGTGATATCACCGGTGACATCAAAACCCTGGTCTGACATCACCTGTGACGTCACTTTGCGGGGACCTTCTCGGCAGGCAAGGCACCGAGCCCGGCCCCCCTGCCCGCCGCGCGCCCACCTCTAACCCCTGCCTACCGCCGCAGCTTCGCCCGCACCTCGGGGTTCACGACTCGGTTCGGCCATTTGCCGGCCAGCACCGCCGCAGCCTGGTAGCTGGCGATGATGCCGGCATCGTTCTGCGATCGAGTCGATTCGCCTGCCGCGTGCGGCGACGAGATCACGTTGTCCATGTGAAGGAGCGGGTTGTCCTTCGGGGTCGGCTCCTTCTCGAACACATCCAGCCCGGCCCCGGCAATCTTCTTCGACTTGAGCGCCTCGGTCAGCGCCAGCTCGTCGGCGACTCCACCCCGGCAGCAGTTCACGAAGAACGCCGACGGCTTCATCGCCGCGAACTGCTTCCTGCCCATCATGTGATGGGTCTCATCGTTGTGCGGGACCTGGATCGACACGTAGTCGGAGCGGGCGAGCATCTGCTCCAGCTCGGGCACGACCTCGACCGCGTACTCTCGCGACACCCACATCTCGACGTACGGGTCGTAGCCGATCACGTGCAGGCCGAACGCCTGCAGTCGCCGGGCCAGCGATCGCCCGATCGCACCGAGGCCGATCAGCCCTGCCACCTCACCGTCGAGCGGCCCGATCGGACGCCCGGCTGGCCTGTCCCAGACGCCCGCTCGCATCTGCCGGTCGTAGAACCCCAGCTTGCGATTGAGCGCCAGGATCATCGCGGCCGCGTGGTTGGCGACCTCCTGGTTGCACATCATGGCGGCGTTGGTGACCATGATCCCGGCGTTCGTCGCGGCCGTCACGTCGACGCTCTCGAAGCCGTGCGACATCAGGCAGATCGCCTTCGCCCGGTCCATCGCGCCGATCACCTCGTCGTCGATCCCGACCGCCGCAAGTACGACGTCGGCACCTCGGACCGCCTCGATGATCTCCCCCTTGCTCTTGCACTGCGCACGGTCGATCTGGACGTCAAGCCCCTCGAACGCCTCGTCATAGACGCCCTTTACGAACCCGCGCGCCGCGGGCGAAACGAACGCAAGCCTCTGCCTTGGCACTCTACTTACCTCTCCACTCCACGTCCGACGCGGGCACCCCTTCCGCCCGGACCATCTTCCTCGCTATCGCGGGCTACCTGTCCTGGACCGAACCGTCGAAGCCGAGCGGCGTATCCAGCACCTTGTCCTTGACCGGGAACTTCTTGATCGCCTGCTCGTTCAGCTCGATTCCCAGCCCCGGCCCATCGGGCACGACGAGGTAGCCCCGTTCGAGCTTCAGCGGCTTTACGAGCAACTCGTTCTTCGGCGGCTCCGACTCCCCCGTGTACTCCTGCAAAGCGAAGTTGGGTATGCAGGCGTCGAGCTGTACGCATGCGGCCGTCGACACCGGCGAGAGCGGGTTGTGGGGAATGACCTTCACGTGGTACGCCTCGGCCATCGCGGCGACCTTCTTGCATCCGGTCAGTCCGGCACAGAGGCACAGGTCAGGCCTCACGTATGCGCAGCCCCGGTTTTCGAGCAGGTCCTGGAACTGGAAGATCGAGGTGAACCGTTCCCCGGTCGCGATCGGCAGCCCGCACTGCTGCTGAACGTCCCCCATGATCGCCGGGCTGTCCGGCAGCATCGGGTCTTCGTAGAAGTACGGGTGGAACTGCTCAAGGCGCCTGCCCAGGGCGATCGACTCTGCCGGGTTCATCTGTCTGTGGATCTCGACGCACACGTCGGTGTCGTTGCCGACCGCCTCCCGGACCGCGCCCACTCGCCGCACAGCCTCGCTCGCCCACTCCTCGTATGACTTGTGCAAGTAGTAGTTCGGATCGAAGGCGCTGAACCGCACGGCCGTGAACCCGGTCTTCTTCTTGGCGATTGCATCCTTGACCAGCTCGTCGATGGTGTCGCCATGGACGTGCATGTAGCAACGGACACGGTCGCGGGTCTTACCCCCCATGAGGTCGTAGATCGGGACGCCGAGCCGCTTGCCCTTGATGTCCCAGAGGGCGATGTCGACGGCGGAAATAGCACCGGAGACGACCGAGCCCATGAAGTGCGAGCTTCGCTGCAGAAACTGGTCGTGGTGCTCGATCTTGCTCGGGTCCTGGCCGACCAGGTACGGCGCCATCACCTTGACCATCGTCTCGGTCGGCCGCTGCCAGCCGTGGACACCGCCTTCGCCTATGCCTACCGTCCCGTCCTCACAGTGGATCCTGACCAGGCACCAGCGGTCCCACAGGATCGTTTCGACACTTGCGATCTTGGTTGGCTTCATGCGCTTCTCCTGCGGCGCAGACAGTATCCTTACGAACCTCTTGGCGCAAGTGCGAGGAAAGCTGCGATGCCATCTGCCTCGGGTATCCGGTCGGTCGTCGTCACGGGATGTTCCGGCAAAGCAGGGAGACCGGTCGTTCGACGGCTGGTCGAAGCCGGCTACCGCGTCCTGAACGTCGACCTGACACCTTCGAAGGAAGCCGTTTCGAGGTTCCTGTGCGCCGATCTCACCGAGCTCGGCCAGGCTATCGACGCCCTCAAGGGGTCAGATGCCGTCGTGCACCTCGCCGCGATCCCGGCGCCTCGGCTGCATACGGACGTAGTCACCTTCCGGACTAACGTCACCTCCACGCACAACGTGTTCGCCGCTGCAACCACGCTCGGCCTCAAGCGGGTCGTGTGGGCGTCGAGCGAGACTGTCCTGGGCCTGCCGTTCGACCGGGTGCAGCCCGACTACGCGCCGATCGACGAGGAGAGCCCACTCTACCCGGAAACGCTCTACGCGCTGTCGAAGGTCCTCGGCGAGGAGATGGCCCGCCAGTTTTCACGCTGGAGCGGCATCCCGTTCGTCGCCCTGCGATTCTCGAATGTCATCGAGCCGGACGACTACGACCGCTTCACCGGATTCTGGGGCGACGCCACCTCTCGCAAGTGGAACCTGTGGGGCTACGTGGACGCCCGCGACGTTGCCCAGGCCTGCCAGCGGGCGCTGGAGGCCGACATCAACGGCGCGGAAGCTTTCATCATCGCGGCCGCCGACACGGTCATGAACCGGCCCAGCAAGGACCTGATGCGCGAGGTGTTCCCGAAGGTCCCCGTGCGGGGGGTGTCAGAGACGGGACGC
>Ga0233424_10002205_pt1 | contig 14457 bp, 12 predicted proteins | sample Watercolumn_Towu_FD_181011 | JGI IMG/M metagenome (GOLD analysis project Ga0233424, IMG submission 181011) | Freshwater microbial communities from Lake Towuti, South Sulawesi, Indonesia - Watercolumn_Towuti2014_125_MG | ecosystem: Environmental > Aquatic > Freshwater > Lake | place: Indonesia...
TCGGCATGATCATGCCGGAGAGGAACGTGCCGAAACGCTGCACGCCCACGCGGAGGCCACCGGGGGCGGTGGCGGCGGGTGACGTCGTCGTCATGATGTGGTCTCTTTCTGATGAGGGGGGAGTGCCACGGCGAGGGTCGCCGCAGCGGTGCGGGCGGAGGGGGCGTCGTCCGCGCCGAGCGCGGCTTCCGCGAGGCGGACGGCGTCCTCGCGAGTCCGGGCGGCGAGCGCCTGGCGGACGTCGGCGAGGGCGGACGGCGCCATGGAGAGGCTCGTCGCGCCGAGGCCCACGAGGACGACGGCGAGCAGCGGATCGGCCGCGGCCTCGCCGCAGATGCCGACCGGCTTGCCGAGACGGGCGCCGGCCGCGCCGACCTCGCGCACCAGGCGCAGCACCGCGGGGTGCCAGGGATCCTGGAACGACGCGACGGAACCGAGCAGCCGGTCCGCGGCCATCGTGTACTGGGTGAGGTCGTTGGTGCCGATCGACGCGAAGTCCGCGTGCCCGAGCACCCGGTCGGCGAGCAGGGCGCTGGAGGGCACCTCGACCATGACGCCGGCCGTCTTCAGCCCGTACTCGCGGGCGAGGCCGGTGAAGTACACGGTCTCCTCGACGGTGGCCACCATGGGTGCCATGACCCACAGGTCGGCGTCGGTCACCGCGTCGGCCTCGGCCAGCGCGGTCAGCTGCTCGCGGAGGATGTCCTCGCTCGCGCGGAGTGCCCGCAGGCCGCGCAGTCCCAGGGCCGGATTCTCCTCGTGTGCGTCGTTGAGGAAGGCCAGCGGCTTGTCGGCCCCCGCGTCGAGCATCCGCACGACGACCTTCTTGCCGGGGAACGCCTCCAGCAGCTCGCGATAGGCGTCCCGCTGCTGGGCGACCGTCGGCGCCTGCGACGCCGAGAGGAACAGGAACTCCGTCCGGAACAGGCCGACGCCCTCGGCCCCCCGAGCGACCGCGTCGGCGGCATCGGCAGGCTTCCCCAGGTTCGCGAGCAGCGCGACCGGTGTGCCGTCGGCGAGCGCACCGGGGGTGAGCGGGGCGTCGTCGGCGGCGCGGCGGGCGGCGGCGCGCTCGGCGGCTCGGGCGCGCTCGTCGTCGGTCGGCTCGCGGGTGATGACACCCGCGGCCGCGTCGACGATCACGGTCTCCCCGGTCGTCAGGGCGTGCCCGTCGCCGACGCCGACCACGGCCACGATGCCCTTCTCCCTGGCGAGGATCGCCGTGTGGGAGGTCGGGCCGCCGTCGGTGGTGACGAGGGCGAGCACCTGGTCGAGGTTCAGCAGCGCAGTGTCGGCGGGCGCGAGGTCACGCGCCACGAGGACGAACGGGTGCCCAGGATCGGGGACGCCGGGGGCCTCCACGCCGCGCAGCCGGGCGAGCACCCGCTGGGCGATGTCGTCGAGATCAGCGGCGCGCTCGCCGAGGTAGCCGCCGACGGCTTCGAGCGTGGCCCGGAAGCCGGCGAAGGCGTCGTGCACGGCCCATTCCGCGGTGGCGCCGGCGTCGATCCTGCTGTCGACCTCGTCCTGCAGGGTGGGGTCCTCGGCGATCATCGCCTGCGCCTCGAGCACCTCCTGCGCCGCACCACCGGCGGCCTCGCCGCGCTGGGTCAGCTCCTGCGCCACGACGGCGACGGCCTCGCGGACCCGCGCGCGCTCGGCATCCGCCCCCGCGGTGCTCGGTGTGTTCTCGGGCGCGGGCAGCGCCTCGGTCATGCGGACGACCGGTCCCTGCGCGACGCCGAGACCGATCCCCACCCCTCGCAGCGCGCTCATCCGGCGGCGTCCTGGTCGTGGTCGGTGGTCAGCAGCTCGGTGAGCGTGTCCAGGACGCCCTCCGCGCCGTCGCCCTCGGCCGTGAGCGTCACGTAGTCGCCGTGCTCGATGGCCAGGGCGATCACCCCGAGGATGCTCGCGGCGTTGACCGGCTTGCCGGAATCCTTGGCGATCGTGACCGCGAGGCCGGAGTCCTTCGCGGCCTGGGCGAAGATCTTGGCGGGCCGGGCGTGCAGTCCGTGCGAAGAGCCGATGCGGACGGTGCGGGTGGCGGTCATGGTGTTCCTTTCGGGGCCCCGCCGGCGGCGGCGAGGGTCGACTGGGCGAGGAGAAGCGTGCGGCCGCCGTCGCGATCGGCGAACACGTCGTCCGGCAGGACCGCGACGGGCGCGCGGGTCAGGTCGCGGATGGCGCCGAGGCGCTCACGAAGGTGCGGACCCACGAGGACGAGGTCGTGTCCGCCGACGGGGACGGTGCTCTCGACACCGGCGTCCGCGTCCCAGTCCAGTCCCGCCGCGGCGGCGGCGGTGCGCAGGCGCTGTGCGACGAATGTGCTCGACGCGCCGGCGCCGCAGACCACGAGAATCCTCATCGATGTCACCTTCCTGAGAACAGTCTGGGAAATCAGGCCGCGGTGGCACCAACACGTTCTCTTCCGCCCCTGCGGAACCCTGCTCGCCGCGCCCGTGTCGCCGGAGGCTGTCATCATGGAGAGCAGTCGGACAGTGCCGTCAGCACGGGAACTCGGAGGGATCATGTCGCGCCAGCGTCAGGACCAGCTCCTCGCCGCCCTGCTGCGCGAGGAGGGCTGGGCGACCGCGGGCACGCTGGCCGACCTCCTCGGTGTGACGCCCCGGAGCATCCGTTCCTACGTCGCGGCCCTGAACGCCCGCACGCCCGGCGCCGCTGTCGTCGAGTCCGGCCCGGCGGGCTATCGGGCGGGCCCCGGCGCCCGCGGTGCGCTCCGGGTGCGGCAGGGCGGCGACTCCGCGCCCCGCGAACGGCTGCACGCCCTGGTCCGGCTGCTGCTGGACGAGGAGGAGGGGATCGACGTCTTCGACACGGCGGACGCCCTGCACGTGAGCGAGGCGACGCTGGAGGCGGACCTCGTGCGCGTCCGCGGGCTCCTCGACGGCACCGACCTGACGCTCGAACGTGCACGGGAGCGGGTGCGGCTCCGCGGAGACGAGGCTGCCCAGCGCCGGCTGCTCAGCCGCCTCGCGCACGACGAGATGGACGACGCCTCGTTCCACCCCGAGATCTTCCGGCGAGCCCTCTCCGGGACCGCAGTCGATGCGCAGGCAGTCGGACCCTTCAAGTCCGCCCTGGTGGGCGAGCTCGGCGAGCTCGGCTACTACGTCAACGAGCTCGCGATCGCCGACGTCCTGCTGCATATCGCGATCGCCGCCGAGCGAGTGGCCGCCGGGCGCGCCCTCGACGCGCCGCCGGTGGGAGCCCGACCGGAGATCCCGCGGGTGGGAGCGGTGATCGCCCGCCTCGCGGCCGAGCACTTCGCCGTGGTCCTTGGCGAGGGGGACAGCGGTCACCTCGCCTCCCTGGTCCTCACCCGGATCGTCGCCCCCGGTGGCGAGGCGGCGCAGGAGCTCGCCCGCAGCGGCGTGGCCCCGGACGTGGAGGCGGCGGTCCGAGCGGAGATCGCGCGGGCCGCGGAGGACTACCGCGTCGACCTCGTCGACGAGACCTTCGTGCTCCGTCTCGCGCTGCACGTGCAGAACCTCCTGCGTCGTGCCGAGGAGAGTGCGCTCACCCGGAATCCGCTCACCCGCTCGCTGAAGACGACGTACCCGATGATCTTCGAGGTCGCGGTGTCGATCGCGAGCGGTCTGCACGACCGGCTTGGCACGCCCATCCACGATGACGAGATCGCCTACATCGCCATGCACGTCGGTGGCCGGCTGGAACGGAGCCGCAAGGCGGAGTCCATCCTCACCGCGACCATCGTCTGCCCGGGCTACTACGAGCTCCACGAACTCCTGCGCTCGAGTGTGGACCGCTCGCTGGGCTCCGCGATCGAGGTCACCAGCGTCGTCACGAACGTCGACCCGGACTGGGCGTCGTTCGACACCGACCTCGTGCTGAGCACGATCGAGCCCGGGGCCGCGGGCGACCGCTTCGTGCGCATCCAGCCGTTCCTCACCGACGCGGACGTCGACCGCATCCAGCAGGCCGCAGGGCGCCTGCGCCGGGGGCGGCGGCTCGCCCGGCTCCGGGAGGAGCTCGCGCGCTACTTCCACCCCGACGCCTTCGTGCATCCCCTCCCGGACGAAGGGGAGGAGGCCATCATCCGGCGGCTCGGCGCGCCCCTCGTGCGGGCCGGCCTGATCGGTGACGACTACGTGGAGAACACGATCGTCCGGGAGCGCATGTCCTCCACGGCGTTCACCGACGCGCTGGCCGTGCCGCACGCGCTGCAGATGACCGCGGCTCGCACGGCGATCGCGCTCGGCGTGGCGGAGGGGTCGGCGGCCTGGGGCGACGGAAGGGTGCAGGTCGTCGCGCTGGCCGCCTTCAGCGAGAGCGACCGCGCCGCCTTCCAGACCGTCTTCGAGCAGCTCGTGGAGGTGTTCAGCGAGCGCGAGAGCGTGCAGCGGATCGTCCGGCGCAGCGCGACCTTCGAGGGTTTCCTCGACGAACTCGTCGCCGTGATCGACGGCTGAGGCTCAGGCGTCGGGGGCGAGCACGAGGGCGAGCTGGTCGAGGACGCTCTCCGAGGCCGGGCCGGCCGGCGTCTCCAGGGTCACGGCGTCGCCGGATGCGAGGGCGAGGTCCATCACCGCGAGGACGCTGCGCAGATCCACGGACGTGCCGTCCGCGGTGCGCAGCGTGACGGGGAGCTCGTGCGCCTGCGCGAGGCGCACGAGCTCCGCGACCGGTCGTGCGTGCACGCCGTTGTGAGCGCTGACGACGACATGGCGGACGGGCATGGTCAGGAGCGCTCGTCCAGGAGGACCCGGACGCCCGCCTCCAGCTCGGCGACGGCCGCCGCGGCCGCCTCGGCGGAATCACCCGTGGCGTCGATGTACACCTTGAGCTTTGGCTCCGTGCCGCTCGGCCGGACGATCACCCGGGATCCGTCCGAGAGCCGGTACCGCAGCACGTCGCCGGAGGGCTGCCCGGGAGCGCTCTGCAGCAGGTCCTCGGCCGACGCGATCGAACGCCCCGCGATCTGCGTGGGCGGAAGCGAGCGCAGCGACAGCATCACCGTGCCGATGAGCGACAGGTCCGCCACCCGCACCGACACCTGCGCGCTCGCGAAGTGCCCGTACGTGTCGCCGACCTCGCGGACGAGATCGGCGAGGGTGACCCCGCGCTCCTGGGCTTCGGCGGCCAGCCCGAGCACGGCGACCGCGGCGGAGATGCCGTCCTTGTCGCGCACGGTCTCGGGGTTGACGAGGTAGCCCAGGGCCTCCTCGAAGCCGAAGACGATGCCAGGGGCCCGGGAGATCCACTTGAACCCGGTGAGCGTCTCGTGGAAGTCCAGCCCGTGCTGCGCGGCGATGGCGCCGAGCCCGGGGGAGGAGACGAGCGAGCAGGCGAGCGAGGCGCCCGGGGTGCCGTCCGCGGCGCGCGCGGCGCGGGCACCGAGCAGCAGGCCGACCTCGTTCCCCGTGAGACGGCGCCAGCCGTCCGCGGCGGTCTCGTCCGGGATGGCCACGGCGAGGCGGTCGGCGTCCGGGTCATTGGCGAGGATGAAGTCCGCCTTCGCCCTCCTGGCCGTGGCGAACGCGAGATCCATGGCCCCCGGCTCCTCCGGGTTCGGGAAGGACACCGTGCGGAACGTCGCGTCCGGATGCAGCTGCTCGTCGACCACGACGGGCCGCGGGTAGCCGGCGGCGTCGAGGATGCGGGCGACCGTCTCCCAGCCGACGCCGTGCATCGCGGTGTAGACCCAGCGCAGGCGGCGGGCCCCCGCGGGCGCCGGGGCGACGGCGGCGGTGGCGGCGACGTAGGCCTCGATGAGGTCCTCGCCCGCGGTCTCGTAGGCGGTGGACCGCGGTAGAGCCCGCACGTCGCCGCTGTCCGCGACCCGCTGGATGTGGGCGGCGATCTCGGCGTCGGCGGGAGCGACGATCTGCGAGCCGGCATCCGCCCCGCCGAGGTACACCTTGTAGCCGTTGTCGTCGGGCGGGTTGTGGCTTGCGGTCACCATCACGCCGGCATCGGCGCCGAGGTGACGCACGGCGAAGGCCAGCACGGGTGTCGGCAGCAGGCGGGGGAGCAGGATCGCGCGCAGGCCGGCCCCGGCGAACAGCTCCGCGGAGTCCTGGGCGAACACCCGGGAGTTCCGGCGTCCGTCGTAGCCGATCACGACCGTCGGCGTCGCCCCGGCGGCCCGCTCGCGCAGGTACGCCGCGAAGCCCGCGGCGGCCTGGGAGACGAGCACCCGGTTCATCCGGTTGCTTCCCGCTCCGAGCGCGCCGCGGAGCCCCGCCGTGCCGAACGCGAGACGACTGCCGAAGCGGTCGTCGAGCTCCGCCGCGGCGGCCTCGTCCCCGGAGGCGGCCCGTGTGACGATGCCGGCGAGCTCGTCGCGGGTCTGCGGGTCGGGGTCCTGGCGCAACCAGGCGCGGGCCTGGGCGAGCCGCTCCTCGCTCACAGGGCCTCGACCACCCGGGCCAGCAGGGCGGAGATCACCGGCTCCGCCTCGCGACCGGCTTCGATGACCTCGGCGTGGCTGAGCGGCGTCTGCTGGATGCCGGCGGCGAGGTTCGTGATGAGTGAGAACCCGAGGATCTCCATGCCGGCCTCGCGCGCGGCGATCGCCTCGAGCGCGGTGGACATGCCGACGATGTGGCCGCCGATGTGCTTCGCCATCTGCACCTCAGCCGGGGTCTCGTAGTGCGGGCCGCGGAACTGCGTGTAGACGCCCTCGTCGAGCGTGGGGTCGACCGTCCGGGCGATGTCGCGCAGGCGCTTCGCGTACAGGTCGGTGAGGTCGATGAACGTCGCGCCCTCCAGGGGCGAGTCGGCGGTGAGGTTGATGTGGTCGCTGATCAGCACCGGCTGACCGGGCTTCCACGTCTCGCGGATGCCACCCGCGCCGTTGGTGAGGACCATGATCTTCGCGCCGGCAGCTGCGGCGGTACGGACGCTGTGCACGACCCGGCGCACGCCGTGGTTCTCGTAGTAGTGCGTGCGGGCGCCGATGACGAGGACGTTCTTCCCGCCCGGGGTCCGGATGCTGCGCAGCGTGCCGACGTGGCCCTCGAGAGCGGGCTTCGAGAATCCGGTGACCTCGGTCGCGGGGATCGTCGCCACGGTCTCGCCGATGAGGTCGGCCGCCTTGCCCCAGCCGCTGCCGAGCGTGAGGGCGATGTCGTGCTTCTCGACGCCGGTCAGCCGCGCGATGTCGGCGGCGGCTTCGGCTGCGACCTCGAACGGGTTCGCAGCGGGGTCATCGAGGGGGTTGCTGTGGGTTTCAGGCATGGATCCACTCTAGGAAGTGGCAGGCTCCGGTGCCAGGATTGCGGAAGAATGGAGAGCATGTCTTCCACCACTTTCGAGCGCACTCAGCGCGTCGCCGTCCTCGGCGGCGGACCCGGCGGTTACGAGGCGGCCCTGGCAGCCGCCCAGCTCGGAGCGGAGGTCACCCTCGTCGAGCGCGTCGGTGTCGGCGGTTCGGCCGTGCTCACCGACGTCGTGCCGTCGAAGAGCCTCATCGCCACGGCGGACGCCGCGGTCGCCATCTCCGAGGCCAGCGACCTCGGCGTGAACTTCTACGCCAAGGGCGAGAACGGCAAGCCGCTCAAGCCGGAGATCGCCATCAACCTCGCCGCCGTGAACAAGCGCCTCGTGGCGCTGGCCGGTCAGCAGTCCGAGGACATGCGCACCACCCTCCTCGATGCGGGCGTGCGGATCCTCTCCGGTCACGGCCGGCTGGAGGGTCCGAACGCCATCGTCGTCTCCACCGGCGAGCGCGGCACGGACTTCGACCGCGTCGAGGCCGACACCATCGTCGTCGCGGTCGGCGCCTCGCCGCGCGAGCTCGACTCCGCCAAGCCCGACGGCAAGCGCATCCTCACGTGGACTCAGCTCTACGACATGAAGGCGCTGCCCGAGCACCTCATCGTCGTCGGCTCCGGCGTGACCGGTGCGGAGTTCGCCTCCGCCTACATGAACCTCGGTGCGAAGGTCACGCTCGTCTCCAGCCGCGAGCAGGTGCTCCCCGGCGAGGACCAGGATGCGGCGCGCGTGCTGGAGAAGGTGTTCAAGCGCGGCGGCATGCAGGTGCTGTCCAAGTCGCGGGCCGAGAAGGTCGAGGTCGTCGGGGACGGCGTCACCGTGACCCTGTCGGACGGCCGCACGGTCGAGGGCAGCCACTGCCTCATGGCGGTCGGCTCCATCCCGAACACTGCGGGCATCGGCCTGGAGGAGGCCGGCGTCGAGCTCGACGACTCCGGTCACGTCCGGGTGAACCGCGTCGCGCGCACCTCGGTGCCGAACGTGTACGCGGTGGGGGACTGCACGAACTTCTTCCCGCTGGCCTCGGTGGCCTCGATGCAGGGGCGGACGGCGGTGTTCCACGCGCTGGGCGACATCGTCATCCCGCTCGAGCTCATCAAGATCACCTCCAACATCTTCACGGCGCCGGAGATCGCGACCGTCGGCTACGGCGTCAAGGACGTGGAGGACGGCCTCGCCGACGGCATGGTCTACAAGCTCCCGCTCGCCGCCAACCCGCGCGCGAAGATGATGGGCATCAAGGACGGCTTCGTCAAGCTCATCGCCCGCAAGGGGTCCGGCACCGTCATCGGCGGCGTGATCGTGGCCCCGAAGGCGTCGGAGCTCATCTACCCCATCGCGATCGCGGTCGAGCGCCGTCTCACCGTCGACCAGGTCTCGCGGGTCTTCGCCGCGTACCCCTCGCTCTCGAGCAGCATCACCGACGCGAGCCGCGCGATGCACCTCGTGAACATCTCCTGACCCGAGACCCCCCGCAATCGCCGAGACCCCGGGCTGCAGACATCTGCAGCCCGGGGTCTCGGCGTGAAAGCGGGGTCTCGGGTCAGGAGATCGTGAGGAGCTGGTGACCGGCGGAGACCGTGGTGCCCGCGGCGGCGTCGATGTTGCCGACGACGCCGTCCTTGTGCGCCTGCAGCGGCTGCTCCATCTTCATCGCCTCGAGGACGACGACGAGGTCGCCCTTGACGACCTGCTGCCCCTCCTCGACCGCGACCTTGACGACCGTGGCCTGCATCGGCGACTTCACCGCATCGCCGGAGGCCCCGGCGTTGGCGACCGTGGCGTGGCTGCGGCGCGACGGCGGGACGGCCGCCGGGCGGCCGGTGGTGCCGGGCGCGACCGCGACGCGATCGGGCAGGCTGACCTCCAGGCGCTTGCCGCCGACCTCGACGACCACGGTGTGCCGGGCGTTCGTCGGAGCCGGAGCCTCCAGCTCGCCGTCCCACGCGGGGATGTCGTTGTCGAACTCGGTCTCGATCCAGCGCGTATACACCCCGAACGTCCCGTCCTCCGCCGTGAAGGCGGGATCGCGGACGACCTTGCGGTGGAACGGGATGACGGTGGGCAGACCCGCGACCTCGAACTCGTCCAGAGCCCGCCGCGCGCGCTCCAGGGCCTCGGCGCGGTCCTTGCCGGTGACGATGATCTTGGCGAGCAGCGAGTCGAACGCGCCGGACACCGCGTCCCCGGCGGTGACGCCGGAGTCGAGGCGGATGCCGGGGCCGCCGAAGGTCTTGAAGACGTGGATGGGGCCGGGTTGGGGGAGGAATCCGCGACCCGGGTCCTCGCCGTTTATGCGGAACTCGATGGAGTGACCCTGCGGCTGGGGGTCGTCGTAGTCGATCGTGCCGCCGGCGGCGATGCGGAACTGCTCGCGGACGAGGTCGATCCCGGTGACCTCCTCGGACACGGGGTGCTCGACCTGGAGGCGGGTGTTCACCTCGAGGAAGGAGACCGTGCCGTCGGCGCCGATGAGGAACTCGCACGTGCCCGCGCCGACGTAGCCGACCTCCTTGAGGATGGCCTTGGACGCCGAGTAGAGCTTCTCGTTCTGCTCGGGCGTGAGGAACGGGGCCGGCGCCTCCTCCACGAGCTTCTGGTGCCGGCGCTGCAGCGAGCAGTCGCGGGTCGAGATGATGACGACGTTGCCCTCGGCGTCGGCGAGGCACTGGGTCTCGACGTGGCGGGGCTTGTCGAGGTACTTCTCCACGAAGCACTCGCCGCGGCCGAACGCGGCGACGGCCTCGCGGGTGGCGGATTCGAACAGCTCCTCGACCTCGTCGAGCTCGCGGGCGACCTTGAGCCCGCGTCCGCCGCCGCCGTAGGCCGCCTTGATGGCGATCGGCAGACCGTACTCCTGCGCGAAGGCGACGACCTCGTCGGCACCGGAGACGGGGCCGGGGGTGCCGGGCGCGAGGGGCGCGCCGACCTTCTCGGCCACGTGGCGGGCGGTGACCTTGTCGCCGAGCGCCTCGATCGCCTCCGGGGAGGGGCCGATCCAGATCATCCCGGCGTCGATCACCGCGCGCGCGAACTCGGCGTTCTCCGCGAGGAAGCCGTAGCCGGGGTGCACGGCGTCGGCACCGGCGCGGCGGGCGACGGAGAGGATCTTCTCGATCTGGAGGTACGTCTCGGCGCTGGTCGCGCCACCGAGCGCGTACGCCTCGTCGGCCAGGCGCACATGCAGTGCGTCCCTGTCCTGGTCGGCGTAGACGGCGACCGAGGCGATCCCGGAGTCACGAGCGGCACGGACGATGCGGACGGCGATCTCGCCGCGGTTGGCGACGAGCACCTTCGCGATTTCAGGCATGGTTGCCAGCCTAGCGAGTAGCATCCCGATACTTTTGACGACTCTCGACAAGAAAGAGGGAAAAACGTGGAGGGGAGTCTACGACCACAGATCCGTCCACCGGACCCCGAGGTCGGCAGCGAGGGCGCGCACGGTGGACAGCGACATGCCCACCACGGTGGAGGGATCGCCCTCGACCCGGGTGATGAAGGCGCCGCCGAGGCTGTCCACGGTGAAGGCTCCCGCGACGTGCAGCGGCTCCCCTGATGCCACGTACGCGGCGATCTCCTCATCGCTGATGTCATCGGCGAACGTCACGGCGGCCTCCGCGACGGCCGTCGCCTCGACGAGAGCCGCGCCGGGGGAGACGCGGAACACGGAGTGCCCGGAGTGCAGCACTCCGGTCGCGCCGCGCATCTCCTGCCACCGGCGCGTGGCCTCCTCCGGCGTGTAGGGCTTGCCGTACACCCGGTCCCCGAGGGCGAACATCGAGTCCCCGCCGATGACGATGCCGTCGAACACGCCCTCGGCGGCCAGCCGTTCGGCGACGGCGGCGGCCTTGGCGCGGGCGAGCAGCAGCACGAGGTCGGCGGGTGCGAGGGGACCCATGCGCTCCTCTGCGGCGGCGGCCAGGGCGTCCTCGTCCACCTCCGGCGACAGCGTGAGCGGTTCGACGCCGGCCTGACGCAGCAGCATGAGCCGGGCGGGGGAGGTGGAGGCGAGGCAGACGCGCATGGAGACCACCGTATCCTCGAAGGATGACTTCCTCCGCAGCCGACGTGCTCGATCTCGACATCACCGGCATCGCCCACGGAGGCACCTTCATCGCCCGTCACGAGGGACGCGTGGTCTTCGTCTCGGACGCGATCCCGGGCGAGCGCGTCCGTGCCCGCCTGCTGGATCCGTCCCCCGCCGCCGGGGAGCCGGACACACGGAGCTTCTGGCGCGCCGAGACGCTCGAGGTCCTCGACGCCTCCCCGCATCGCCGGCCGCACATCTGGCCGGAGGCGGACGTCGCGCACGACCCCGCCCAGCGACCCGGCGGCGCGGACCTCGGGCACATCGAGCTCGACCACCAGCGCGCGCTCAAGCGACAGGTGCTGGCAGAGGCGTTCGACCGCTTCGCCGGTCCCGGGCTCGAGGCCCCGGAGATCGAGGCCGTGGAGTCCGGCGACGGGACGGGGTGGCGCACGCGGGTGACCCTGCACGTCGACGATGCCGGGAGGATCGGTCCCTTCGCCGCCCGCAGCCACCGCGTCGTGCCTGTCTCGACCTACCCGCTCGCCCGCCCCGCGATCGCCGAGGCTGCCCTGGCCCTGCGGGGCGAGAAGCCCGGGCGCATCGAGCTCGTGGAGCCCGCGGACGGCCGCGTGCGCATCCTCCGGCACCCCGAGGCCGAGCGCCGGGATCCCAGGGACCGCCGCCCCCGGCCGAAGCCCGAGGTGGTGCAGGAGCGCGTCGGCGACCGCACGTTCGACGTCGACGCCGGCGGATTCTGGCAGGTGCACCCCCGCGCCGCCTCCGTCCTCGACGGCGCCGTGTACGGGCTGCTCGACGGACACGTGGAGCCGGACGCGACGCACTACGACCTGTACGGCGGTGTGGGTCTGTTCGCGCGGACTCTCGCGGATCTCGGCGGCACCGACGTCGTGACCGTCGAATCCAGCCGCCGCGCGACGCAGCACGCCGCCGCGAACCTGGCCCCGCTCGAGGTGACCGCCGTCACGGCCCGGGTCGACCGCTTCCTGCAGCAGCCGCGACGCGGGGGCTCGACGGGGGCGGTGGTGCTCGACCCGCCCCGGTCCGGCGCCGGACGCGCGGTCGTGGAGGGCGTGCATGCGCTTGCTCCGTCCGCGATCGCCTACGTCGCCTGCGACCCCGTCGCCCTCGCGCGCGACCTCGGTACCTTCCGGGGCCTGGGGTGGCGGATCGACGCGCTCCGCGGGTTCGACCTGTTCCCGCACTCGCACCACTTCGAGGTCGTCGCCCTGCTCACCCGGTGAGCGCATTCCCGGTCCCCGGTCCGCGACTCACTAGGCTGTGGGCATGAGCACCGTCGCCCTCATCGACGACCACGAGTCCGTCCGCCTCGGCCTCGAGGCCGCGTGCGCCAGGGACGGGCAGACCGTCGTGTTCACCGGGAGAACGGTCGGCTCCTACCTCGTGTGGCGGTCCTCCACGGGCGCCCCGCCGGCCGACGTCGTCGTGCTCGACCTGACGCTGGGGGACGGGACGACGGTGACGGAGAACGTCGTGTCCCTCGTCGCCGACGGCGCCAGCGTCGTGATCCACAGTGTCGCCGACCGGCCCGCAGCAGTGCGAGAGGCCCTGGCGGCGGGGGCGGCCGGTGTCGTCAGCAAGTCGTCGGCCCTCGACGACGTGCTGGACGCGATCCGCACCGTGGCGCAGGGCGAGGCGCTGAACAACGTCGAATGGGCGAGTGCGGTCGACGGCGACCGCGCGTTCGCCGACGCGCAGCTGTCCAGCCGCGAGCGGGAGGTGCTGCGTCTGTACGCGACGGGCCTGCCGCTGAAGGCCGTGGCCGAACGTCTCGGCGTCGCATACTCCACGGCGAAGGAGAACATCACCCGGATCCGGGTGAAGTACGTCGAGGTCGGTCGGCCGGCGCCCACCAAGGTCGATCTGCTGCGGCGCGCGATGGAGGACGGCATCGTGACGGCCGACGGGGCGCCGAGTGCCCGCTGAGCCGCTGAGCGTCCGCGACGCCTGGAGCAAGATCCCTTCTCCCGGCAGCGCGGAGAACGGCTTCGAGCGGTTCACCGGCAAGCGGATGGAACGCATCCTCGCGATCGTCGTCGCCCTGGGGTCGGCCGTGCTCGGGGCGCAGGCCCTGATCGCGGCCGTGCAGACGATGTCCCGCGCAGACGCGCCGCACATCTCGATGCTCGTTGGCGTCTTCGTACCGCTGACGGCGATGCTCGTCGCCTGTCTGATCGGACGCGGCGTGCGCCTGGCCGCGGGGGTGTTCGCCGTCGTGTATCTGCTCGCGCTCGCAGCGTGGCCCATCGTCGTCGACCCCACGGACAAGGTGGCGGGCGACCAGCCGTGGATCTTCTTCCTCGTGAACGTGGGCGTGGTGGCGGCGATGCTCGCCTTCCCCGTGCGGCTGCAGTTCGCGTGGGCCGTCGGCGTGCCCTTCGTGTACGGATACGTGCGTCTGGTGCAGGGGGAGTTCTCCCGGGAGTTCTGGGTGACGACGGCGTTCGACGTCTCCTTCACCCTGATCCTCGGTGTCGTGATCGTCTCGCTCGGCTGGATGTTCCGCTCGGTCGCCGCGGGCGTCGACGAGGCGCGGGGGACCGCCGTGGCCTCGTACGCGACGGCGGCCGCGACCGCGGCTGCGGAGGAGGAGAGGGTCGCCATGTCGGCGCTCATGCACGACAGCGTCCTGGCCGCTCTCATCGCCGCCGAGCGCGCGGAGGGCGAGCGCGCACGGGAGCTCGCCGTGGCGATGGCCAGGGAGGCCCTCACGCGGCTCGCGAACACCGAGGCCGCGGTCGCGGAGGAGGGCAGCGACGAGCCGGTGGGGGCCGCGCAGATCGTCGTGGAGCTGCGACGAGCGCTCTCCGAACTGGGCGCGGACGCCATCGTGGAGGAGCGCGGCGGCAGCGGCCTCATCCCGGGGCGTGCCGCGCGAGCGCTCGTGCTCGCCGCCCGCCAGGCGATCGGGAACGCGGTCGCGCACGCCCACGGTCGAGGTCTGCACATCCTCGTCGTCGGTCACGGTGACGAGGGCATCGCCGTGACGATCTCGGACACGGGCGGCGGCTTCGACGTCGACGCCATCGGTCCCGACCGGCTCGGCATCCGCGCCTCGATCCTCGCCCGCATGGCCGGTGTGGCCGGGACCGCGCACATCTCCTCGGATGCGGAAGGCACCGTCGTGA
>Ga0233424_10002206_pt1 | contig 14449 bp, 10 predicted proteins | sample Watercolumn_Towu_FD_181011 | JGI IMG/M metagenome (GOLD analysis project Ga0233424, IMG submission 181011) | Freshwater microbial communities from Lake Towuti, South Sulawesi, Indonesia - Watercolumn_Towuti2014_125_MG | ecosystem: Environmental > Aquatic > Freshwater > Lake | place: Indonesia...
CGAGCAGGAAATCCTCCACCGAGATGTTCTCGTTGGGGGCGTGGATCTTGTGCGACGGGTGGTCGACACCGGACGTCGCAATCGGCATGCCGAGCGTGACCGCAAAGTCGTACATCGGGCCCGTGCCTGCCATGTTGGGCTGGAACACCGGCTTTCGACCGTAGATCTCCTCGGCCGTGCTGGCCACGAGCTTGACCCAGGGGGAGTCCATGGGCGTCCGGGCGGGGTTGACCCCGGCGATCATCTCGGCCTCGACGTCCCTGAACCCGTTCCGGTCCAGATGTGCACGCAGCTTCGCGAAGATGTCCTCCGGTCGTTGCTCGGGCACCAGCCGGAAGTCCATCCGGGCGACCGCTTCGGCGGGAAGCACGGTCTTCATTCCAGGGCCGTTGTAGCCACTCTCGAAGCCGTTGATCGTAGCGGTCGGCTCGAAAAGATGCCGGCGTCGCAGCTCCAGACCCACCTCGCCGCCGAGCAGCTCGCCCGTGCCAAAGTTGCGCCTCCAATCTCCGCTCTCGTCGGGGAGCCTGGCAACCGCTTCCTCCTCGAGGCGCGTCGGCCTGCGGACGGCGTCGTAGAAGCCCTGTATCAGCACGTGTCCCGTCCTGTCGCGGATGGTGTCGAGGGCATGTACGAGCCGCCACGGGGCCGATGGGAGGACCGTGCCGTACGACGAATGGGCATCCCCAGCCAGCTTGCGGACGTGGAGCCTCACGCCGAGCACGCCCTTCAGGCCGAGGTAGATCAGCGGGTCGCCTGTGAGGTTCCGCCCGCCGCCCTCCCAGATGCAGGCATCAGCCTTGAACCTGCTACCGCTCTTCGCGATCAGCGCGGGCAGGTTCGGGCTGCCGATCTCCTCCTCGCCCTCGACAAAGAACTTCAGATTGCACGGGAGGCCTCCCCGGACCTCCTGGAACGCGCGGATCGCTGCCAGCCGGGCCGCCACATTGCCCTTGTCGTCGGATACTCCCCGTCCGTAGATCCGGTCGCCACGGCGGGCGGGCTCGAACGGCGGCGATTCCCAGAGCTCCAGCGGCTCTGGCGGCTGCACGTCGTAATGCGTGTAGAAGAGGAGCGTGCGGTTCTTGCCGTTCGAGGTCGCCTTCGGGCCCGCCGTCGCCGAACCAAAGACCGTCGGCTTCCCGTCGTTGGGGACCGGCACGATCTCCGCGATAAGGCCCACTCGTTCGAGCGCAGCCTTTACCAGCTGAGGCGCCCGGTCGAAACCCACGTTCTGCGCCGACACGCTAGGCTGCCGGACAAGGTCCATCAGGATCCGCAGGTTGTCGTCGAGGTGCTGCTCGATATGGGCGTAGATGTCCTTCATGGTTTGGTCGGGTGTTCCTGGTCGGGTCTGTCTAGTCCGGGGTGCCGCCGGCGAGCAGGCCGCCGTCGACCAGGATCGTCTCGCCGTTCACGTAGCCGGACAGGTCGGAGGCGAGGAAGAGCGCCATGTTGGCGATGTCGCGCGGCAGGCCGCCGCGCCGAGCCGGGATCAGCGGGATCGCGTGGTCGGCATACCCTTTGCCACCGCGGTTCTTCTCCTGGGACAGTGGAAGCACCCGGCTATCGATGTACCCAGGCGCTATGCAGTTCGACGTGATGCCAGTTCCCGCCAGGTCGACCGCCATGCTGGAGGCCATCCGGTTGAGCCCGGCCTTCACGATGCCGTAGATCGTGTCGTTGGGCCACGCACGAAAACTGTGGACACTCGAGATGCTGATGATCCTGCCGCCCGAGCCCTGCTTGATCATCTCGTTAACGGCACGCTTCGAACAGAACACATAGCCCTTGAGCGCGTGCCCGATCTGGTGGTCCCAGTCGGCCTCGTCGAGCTCGGGAAAGGGCGTCCACTTCGTCCGCACCGCGTTGTTGACCAGGACGTCGATGCGGCCATGGTCCTTCAGGAACTCGTCGAACATCCTCTCGCGCTGCCTGGCATCGCCGATGTCGGCCTCGTGCCAGCTGACCTTGACCCGAAGTTTCCGCAATGCGGCGAGCGTCTTCTTCGCCTGGACGTCGAGCTCGACATCGTTGATGCCGACCGCTGCTCCGTTCTCCGCGAACACGCGTGCGATCTCTGCCCCGATCCCTCTGCGCGAGCCGGTGATCAGCGCCGCCTTGCCCTTCAAGAGGCCCAGCCCCGGTTGGAACAATCCGGCTGAAGCCGGCCGGATCTTGACGTTACTCGTCATCAGCGCATCTCTCCGCCCGACGCGATCATCCCGCCGTCCACCAGGATGGTCTCGCCGTTCACGTAGTCGCCCATGCGCGAACAGAGGAACACCATCGCGTTGGCGATGTCGCTCGGCAGGCCGCCACGTTGCGCGGGCACCCGGGACTTCAGCCCCGGATGCTGCTCGATGTCGTACGGCTTTGGGTCGATCTCGCCCTGCGTCAGCTCGTTCCTGATCGCGCCGGGTGCGATGCAGTTGACCGTGATCCCCGTCCCGGCCAGGTCGACCGCCATCCCCATGGCCATCCGCTTCAGCCCGGCCTTTGCGATCCCGTATGCCGTCCAGTCCTTCCATGCCCGGTAGGCATGCACGCTGGCGAGGCTGACGATCCGGCCACCCCGGCCCTGCTTCGTCATCTCCTTCGCGGCCCGCTGTGCGGCGAAGAAGTAGCCCTTCAGCGACAGGTTCATCATCCGGTCCCAGTACGCCTCGTCGGTCTCGAAGAGCGGCCGGCTCTGGTCCGGGAAGATGGCGTTGTTGATGAGGATGTCGATCCCGCCATGCGCGCGGACGAACTCATCGATCACCCGGTTGATGTCACCTAGCTTTGAGACGTCGCCCACGTGCACGGTGCCCTTGCGGCCAGCCTTCTGCACCATCTCGGCCGTCCGGCGCGTCTCGCGGTCGTCGACGATGTCGTTCACCCCGACGTCGGCGCCCTCCCCCGCAAGCGTCGCGGCTATCCCGCGCCCGATGCCCTTGCGGGCCCCGGTGACAAGGGCCTTCTTCCCTTCGAGCAGCATCATGTCCTCCAATTTCGCAGACTTCGCACCGACGGCTTCGCCGTCATCGCCCCGACGAGCCGTGCAATCCTACCGCGGTCGCCTCCAACGCCGCGGATGCCGCCTGGCGCTTCGCGCCGTCTAGGTCTGGCAGGCGGTAGGCCGCAGGGAGGCCGTCGGCGGCCCGCCGGGCGAACACGATCCAGGCCGAGGTGACGCGGCGACCCGTGGCGGTCTCGACGGCGTGGGCGTAGGCCCCGACCTGCAGGCGGTAGGGCCGCGCCGACCGCTCCAGAGAGGCGCCTTTCGGGAGGCGGTCGGTCTTGTAGTCGACGATCGTGAGGTCGCCCGATGCGTCCTCGAACGTGAGGTCGACGAAACCTTCAATGACACCGCCGCCGAGCTTCTGCAATGGCGCCGCAACGTAGACTTCTTTCCAATGGCGGGCTGAAGCGGCCTGCCGGATCAGGTCTAGGGCGATCGTGGCCCTTACCAGCCGCGCCACGTCGTCGCGGTCTCCTTCCTCGCCAAGCCCCTCTGCATCGGAGTGCCGCCCGCAGATCGCCTCAAGATCCTGCGCGGTCCCGAGGTCGACGTCCTGCAGCGCGGCGTGCACCGCCCTTCCGATAGGCGTGCCCCCGCGCCCGCGCCTCCATGGCTCGTCGTGCGCCGCCGCGCCTTCCGGAACCCCGGAGGCGTTGGCGATCTCGTCCGCAGCCGCTGGCGGGACAGGCCCGGCTCCAGCTCGCCGCCCGGCTCCTTCGGACGCGGTCGCGCTGGCCGGCGCGGCAGCAAGCGAAGTGGCGGCTATGGTGAAGGGGCGCGCCGCATCCGCCACGACATCGGTCCGGTTCGCCGTCCATGCCTTGCGGTCGTCGGCAGTGTCCGGAACGCGGTCCAGCACGCGGGAAGTGCCCCGATCCTGGCTTCCGGGCGCCTGCGCCGACTTCCGTTGCAGGGGCAGGTCCCGCCATAGCAAGCTCTCTTCGCCCATGTGTGTCACCAGCTGAGCCGCGAAGCCGGTCGCATCGCCAAGCTTCCGGTACAGGCTGACGATCAGGTGGTCGCGGGCACGTGTCGCGGCGACGTACATGAGCCGGACGGTCTCCTCGTCGTTGGCCTGCCTTTCGCGCTCGGCAAGGTCCGCATAGTCGCCATACCCGAAGTCGCCCGTCCTCACGGCTAGTCGTTTGTCCGGCGGCACGACCCCGGAGTGGTCGAAGCGGACCGGCGCCCGGTCGTAGGCACGTCGCCCGCTCAGGCCGGTGAGCAGCACGATCGGGAACTCGAGTCCCTTGGCGTAGTGGACGGTCATCAGCCTGACGGCGTCGACATCTAGCTCGGCGACCCCGCCATCGGCCGACCGCTCCTGGCGCTCTCGCCTCTCCTCGCACCAGCGGACCAGCTCTCGCAGGCTGCCGCGTCCCACCTCGGCCAGGACCCTTGCCTGCTCCGCGACGATCGATAGCAGTCGCCAGCGCTCCCTGGCCCTGCCTCCATCTAGCGCCAGTTCACGCAGGCGAAGCTCCCGGATGAAGCGTTCGACGAGGAGCCCCGCCGGATCATTCCACCGTTCCCCGTGGTAGCGCTGGAGCACGGCGAGTGCCTGGCCCACAGGCCCGGCTTCTGGACCGCCGTCGGACCCACCGCCGGCAGCGGTCAACGCCAGATAGTTGAACCGGCGACCGGCCTGAACCCAGTCATAGAGGTCGACGTCTGAGCAGCCGAAGATCGGCGACCGGAGGGCGGCGACTGTCGCGACAGCGTCAGAAGGGTCGTCGATAGCAGCCAGGCAGCTGACGAAGTCGCGCAGCTCCTGCGAGCCAAACGCCAGGGTCTGCCCTTCGACTGTGTACGGAACGCCGGCCTCTTCGAGCGCGCGCTCGAGTTCGGGGAGCGAGGTGCGGTTTGGAAACAGGATGCAGAGGTTGGCGAACTTTGACGGTTTCGTTACGAGGCGGTCGCCATTCCGCTCGGTGACGGCCCACTCCCCGGCGCCCACCGACCGCGCCACGTCGACGATGTGGGTAAGCTCCGCACGGCGGACCAGGTCGAGATTCGGCGCGTCGATCTCGCCACCGATTCGCCAGGCACCGGTGCCCGCCCCTTCGTGGACGGCACGATCAGAGACCAGGTCCACGTACGTCGCCTGGGTCGTGCCGTCCTTCCTGCCCATCCACGGTCCGAAGGCGGCGTTGACCCATCGAACCAGGCCATCGTGCGTACGTCGTGTAATCGTGAGGTTGACCGAATCGGTGCCGGTCGCCGTTCGCACCCTCCGAAGCGACGACAGGTCCGCCCGCCGGAACCGGTAGATCGATTGCTTGGGGTCGCCCACGACGAACAACGCGCCTGGGACCACCTGCCCGTTGTCCTGCCCGGTCAGAGACAGGGCCAGTGCGGTCTGTAGCGGGTCCGTGTCCTGGAACTCGTCGATCAGGACGAACCTGTAACGGTCTCGAAGGAAGCGCCGAGCGTCGCCGTCGCCCCGCATTGGGCCGCTTGCAAGCAACTCGCCAGCCCAGACGAGGAGGTCGTGGAACTCCGGCGTGCCGGCGTCGCGGCGCTGGCGGGCGTATTGCGACACAAAGGCCGCGCACTCGCGGAGGAGCGGAACGAACGCCGCAGCACGGGCCGCCTCCAGCTCCGAGTCGATGGCGCTCTGCAGGTCGCCCAGCAGCGACTTGGCCGCGCCGACCGCCCAGCAACCGTCGGGTAGCCTCCCCCATTCGTCCTGCCTGCCCCTGGTACGTTTGAGCCTGTGCGTTCGCCAGGATGAACAGTGACTCATCGGTCTCCGGGCCCGCAGCTTCGATGCGGCCCGCCAGGTCGAGCGTCAGTCGCAGCGCTTCTGCGACCTCCACTGCCGCCCCCTGGCGCTCCCGGGCCAGGGCTTTTCGAACTTCCCCACGGGCGTCGACCACCGCTCGTGCCGCTCTGCGTGGCGGCCGTGGCGGCGGCTGGAACTCGAAGCCCGCAAGCAGGTCGTAGTTCTCGTGGAACGCGCGAGCGATCTCCTCGAGAGTCTCGAAGGGCCGCTCGAACCCCAACCGGACCGCCGCGGCGACCCATTGCCCGAGGTCGCCATCCAGCGCATGGTCGAGCCAGTCTTGCCAGCGGTCGCCAAAGGCAAGGGCGGCCTCGACTTCGTCGAGCGGTTCGAGGCGGGGCGGCAGGCCGGCGTCGAGCGGTCGTTCCCGCAACAGCGAGAGCGCGAATGCGTCGATCGTCTGGATCGCTGCGCCATCGAGCCCTTCGAGCGCGGCGTTGACCCGGGTTGCGGCCTGAGGCCCACCGGTCCTGTTGCGCGACAGCTCCTCGAAGCGTGAGCGGATGCGCTCGCGCAGCTCCGCGGCGGCGGCGCGGGTGAATGTAATGGCCACGATCTGGTCTATCTTTGCGTCGCCTGCGACAATGAGCGCTTCGACCCTCTCAACGAGGGCATGGGTTTTGCCGGTCCCCGCGCCGGCCTCGACCACGAGGCTCTCGTCGAGCCGTTTTCGCACGGCTTCACGCGCGGCGGCGTCGAGCAGACGGGGATCGACCCGGCCTGAATCAGGCATCCCTCGGCTCCGCGAGCGACCTGTAGACGGATACGCCGGGGCTTGCGCGCTTGCGCTCCCACGCGCGGTCCCGGGCGGACGGACAGAGCCGGTCGAAGTCGCAAAGTCCGCAGTTCTGGAACCCACGGTCGGCACTGGGGCCGGGCCGGGCGATGTAGACCCCCGAGTCAATGCCCTGTTTGATCGAGCGTACTGCCTTCGCCATCACGGTCGAATCGCGGACCCCGGCGTGTGGCAGCACCTCGAAGCGGCCGCGTGGGCCGACGAACCAGTACTGGGCCGTCACCGACTCCAGGCGCGGGTCGATAGCCCGTAGCGCCTCGGCGTAAACAGGGAGTTGAAGCCTGGTGCCGCGTTCGACGGGGTCGTCGTCGAGGCCCCTGTAGTAGGCGGGCGAGCCGGTCTTGTAGTCGATCACCGCGCCGCGTCTACCGTCCTTCGAGACCTCGGCGCGGTCGATGACCCCGCGGAAGGCCAGCGTGCCGACGCCTTCGATGTCCACGCCGACGGCGGGCGAGGTGGCGCCGGGCATTCCGAACCTGAGCTCGGCATGGGACTGGCGCAGGCCGGTCTCTGCCTCCCTGCGGATCTCCCGTACGACGAACTCGCGGAGTGCCCCTTCGATTTCGCTCCTCGCCAGGGCCCACATCGCGGGCTTTCCGACCACATATCGTGAAGGCGCGGAGTCGAGGGCGGCTGTCGCTATCCGCCGCATCAACTCGCCGCGGTCGGACTCCGCCGTGGAGCCGGTGCGGGACCGCTCGTCGAAGAACTCGTGAAGGATGCCGTGCATCAGCGAGCCGCGGTCCAGGGGCGAGATCATGAACGCCTCCTCCGGCCGGGGGAGCGCGTCCAGATTCAGTACGTAGCCGAGCAGGTAGCGGAACGGGCATGTAGCCCAGGTTTCCAGGCGGGTCGCGCTGATTGGGCCCGCCCGGCTGAGTCCCGCACCGGCCCTGAGCGACAGATTGCCGTCGAACTCGGTCCAGTCGCCGCCGAATCTCGCTCGGGCGAGCATCAGCCCACGAGCCAGCCTGCCCGACGACTCGGTGGCGAGATAGTGATGTTCGAGGGGCCGCCGATGATTCCGCCAGGCGATGGCCGACCGCAGGTCGTACTCGTGCGGGTCAGCGCAGGTCTCCGGCAGGGAGTCGGCGATGGCCTGGTAGGCGTTTCCGACGACCCCCCACCATCCGTCCTTTGCCGGTTGACTCATCTGAGACCCGTGGAGCCCACCGGCCTGCAGCGTGATGTCGCCACTCCGATGGCGTGCGGCTTCGACGAACCACCGGGCGGGCCATGACCTTCGAGACGCTCCGGGTTCGGCTCGCGGCCACGAGAGGAACACTCTTCCGACGCCGCCGAGTGCCGCGTCGAGCCGCGCCCGTTGCCGCGTGCGGTCGGACTCGCGGTTGTCGAGCCAGCGCCCTTCGGGGTCCAGACGGCGCCGGACGTGCTCGGGAACGAGGGCGTCGCTGGCCGGGGCCGACGGGAATCGGCCCTCCGTCATGCCGGCGACGTGCACGGCTGCGAACGCGGTACCGGGCGCATAGGCGATCGGGGCAACGAAGACGCCCAGGCCGAGCGCACGGGTCGAGCGGATCGCACGCGCGAGTTCGTCGCGCACGACGGCGGCGAACCGTTCGAACGTCGGCCCCGGCCCGCCGACCGAGTCCAGCTGCGCGAGCCGGTCGAACAAGCCATCCAGCCTCTCCCGACGTTCACCGCCGCGGCTATCGTCGGCGGCGCCGGCCGCATAGCGGACGGTCAGCTCGCGCGCCCACGTGGCGAACGCCGACCACGCCGCTCCGTCGGCGGGCGGCCTGGCGCTCCCGGCGAGTTCCTCGACGAACGCCAGGAGCGCCCTCGCCTCGACAGCCTCGGCGCGTATCGCTGCCGCGGTCGGCGCGTCGATCTCGCCGGTCGCCAGCGCCGCCGACGCCCTGTTTTCGAGCCGGCTTGCGTACCCGGACAGGCTGGCCCGCCAGCCGTCCAGCCCGCGCACCACGCCGGCCCGGCGCGAGACCGCGTCCCATCGGGACGCGTGGAACGAGTGCCTCGCTCCGGGCGGCGTCACCGGGGAGCCGGTCAGCCACGCCATCACGGTGTCACGGCGCAGCGTCAACTCCCCCGAATCGCCCGTCCCGAGGGAGTCCAGCGCACCCGACAGGAAGCGTCCGTCCGGGTGATCCGCGAATCGCGCCGGGTCGGGCCCGCTCACTGGCACGCCAGCCAGTTGGAACGCCTCGTCCAGCCGGATGCCGTATGCCGGGTCGTCGTAGAACACGGCGATGTCGCCGAATCGCGTCCCTTCCCGCGCCAGTCGCATGCAATTCCGGACGGTCCATTGCACCTCCGCGGACGGGTCCGGGACGCTCACCAGCGTCATCTTGTCCGACCAGCCGCCGGCGGCGGGCAGAACGACTGCATCCGGCAGGTTGCGAACGGCTTCGGCGAATGTCCGGTACGGGGGAGGCGGAAGTTCCGCTTCGACGTAGACGATCCCGCCGACACCAGCCCACTGACCAGCGCCGCCCATGCGGCCAGACTGGCCGGTCCCGCCCGTGCCACCAGACCGGCTGCCAGCGGGGAGGGTTTGTCCCCTCAATAGCGCTGCCGCCCGTTCGGCGACATCGATCCGTCTCTCGTACGCCGCCACTCGTCCCCGATATGCGCGCAGCAGGGCGACGACTCCCTCCTGGATGCGCCCGGCCCTCGCGAGTCCGTCCAGAAGCTCCGGCGGAGCGGTTTCGAGCAGGTCTAGCGTCCGGTGTACGGCGGAAGCGAGCCCGGGGTGCTCTCGCAGGCGCTGCAGCTCGGGCGGCAAGGCCACCGACCCGTCGCGCAGAACGGCGACGACCACCTCGCTGGCGATCAGGCGGGTGAGGGGCGGCTTGCGGCCCGACAGCGGTGCGATGACTTCCGCCAGGTCGTCGAGGCGCGCGAAGCGCACGTTGAACAACCCGTTCGTGGCCAGGGCCCGCCGGAGGTAGAAGCTGCTGAACACGGACGGCGTGACGACCGTGACCGGTTCGAGGTCGCGCCCGCGCCTGATCGCCTCGATGGCCTTCGCCAGGGCGTTCGCAAGCACGGAAGTATCGTCACCCGCCAGGTGAGACCGGGAATGGTGCCCCCGGAGAGACTCGAACTCTCGCTCCCGGCTCCGGAGGCCGGTGCTCTATCCGCTGAGCTACGGGGGCGCTTCGGCCAAATATATCACCGGGCCGGCTCTCCGCCCCGGGGTTCCCGGCCCGACTCCGGGTTTGCCGGCCTTCGCAGGCCGTCGCCTCCGCTCTTGAACGCCGGGACGAGGAGGACCGGCGCGACGATCGTCGACACGATCGTCATGAGGATCACGACCCCGAAGATCTCGCTGTCGATGGCGCCGGAGGCGAGTCCGATGCCCGCGATGATCAGTGCGACCTCGCCGCGCGGGACCATGCCGATCGAGATGCGGAGGCTGCCCCTCGCGTTGAAACCGACCAGTAGCCCCGTCCCGCCTGCCCCTACCACCTTGCCGATGATCGCCAGCATGGAGAGGACGACGCCGAACACGAGCGCGCCCTCCAGGATCGCCGGCACGTCCACCTGCATACCGATGACGACGAAGAAGACCGGGACCAGGAACTGGCTCACCATTGCCATGGGCTCCTCGATCCGGCGTTTGAGCTCGGTCTCGGCGAGCGCCAGGCCTATCGAGTAGGCTCCAATGATCATCGCGAGTCCGAAGCTCTCCGCCAGACCTGCCGCGCCGAACGCAAGAGCGAGGCCGAGCGCCAGCGACGCCCCTGCGCTCCGGAAGCGCCCGATCGCAGCCGAGATCCGCTGCGATGCCAGGATGCCGACCGCAGTCAGCCCGAGCCAGAATCCGACTGCCTTGATCGCGATGAGCCCGATCGAGCCCGCCGAGATCGTGCCCTTTTCCTCGATGCCGATCACCACGGCCAGGACAAGTATGCCCATGACGTCGTCGACCACGGCCGCGCCAATGATCGTGACGCCCTCCGGGGTGTCCAGCCGTCGCATGTCGGCAAGGACACGGGCGGTGATGCCGACCGAGGTTGCGGTCATTGCCGCGCCGACGAACAACGCCGGCCCCAGTTCGCGGATGCTGTCGGTGCTGCCGAAACCGAACATCAGGGTCGCCGCGACCCCGAGGACGAACGGGACGACGACTCCGCCAAGGGCTACCACAGTCGCCGGGCCGACGTACCTGAAGAACTGCCTGCGGTTCGTCTCGAGCCCCGCCTGGAACAGGAGGATCACGGCGGCGGCCTGGGCGACGAAGTAGAGCTCGGGGGCGACCGGGATGGTGGAGTGTTCGGGGATCTCGAACACGGGACCGAAGCTGCCGAAGTAGAGCCCGCCGAGTGCGAACGGACCGATCGCCATCCCTGCGACGAGCTCACCCAGTACCGGCGGGATCTTGAGGAACCTGCCCGCGATCTCGGCGCCGACTTTGGCGGCGACAAGGATCACCGCGAGCCGTACGACGAGTTCGGCGACTAGCTCGAGCGGGCCTTCCACATGGCCCATGGTAAACAAGAGCGGGTGGTCAGCACGCTGCCGGTCTGGCTACGCACTGCCACCCGCGGGTCCGGCCATGCCGGAACCGAACAGATGTCCCGGCCGGAGTTAGGCCTTGCCGATGCGGAACACCTTGGTACCGCAGACCGGGCAGGTGCCCTGGGTCGCCGGGCGGCCGTTCTTCAGCTTGGTCGCCCGCATGTTGGTGATGTTCCTCTTGGTGCGGCACTTGAAACAGTAGGCCTGAGTGGGCATATGGAACCTCCTATGCAAACAAAGCTACGCAAGACAGGAACATAGCTACGGCCCGGAAAGCTTGTCAAGGGGAACCAGCTTCGGAGCGCCCCCCGTCCGTCCGTATCTGGAGTCGTCTCCACTGCGCTTTGTGGACGCCAGCTTCGGGCCGCATCCGCCACAGCCCGCCCGCATTTGCGGTGGCCCCGTCAGTCGGCGACGACCACCTTCTACGGGCGCCACCACGGGCCCGCTGGGTCGTATCTGGCCAAAGCCAGAAAGACACCATCGATTGAGTACATGCGGGCCCTTGCCACCTGCCCCGTTCCGCGGTCGTTGAAGTCCCTTGCCGGAACCACCTGCCCGTGGCGCAGTTGTTCTTCGGCCAGCGGGTCGAGCACGATTCCTGGGAGGTGATCGAGTACGAAGTCAGGCGGTCGAAGGGCGTCTCGCCAGTTTCCCAGCTTTACCATCCGTTCAAACCCGTCCAACGTGATCGAGTCCTCGATTCGGAACGGCCCGGCGCGCCGTCGCTCAAGTCCGGACATGTGCGCGGCGTTACCCAGCGCCTCCCCGATATCGTTTGCCAGCGAACGCGCGTAGAAGCCGCGGCCGCACTCGATGCTCAACACGAACTCCGGATGTTCCCACTCGACCAGTTCGAGGCTCGTGACCGTCACTCGCCGCGGCGTTCGCTCGACGGTCGCCCCCGCCCGCGCGAGCTCGTACAGCGGCCGGCCGCCGACCTTGATCGCGCTGTACATCGGCGGCAGCTGGCTGGTCTCGCCTCGAAACCGCTCGAGAACCGCCTCGACATCCGCCCTCCCGATGTTCCGAGGGTCCGCCTCGCGTACGACCACACCCGAGCCGTCATAGGTGTCCGTTGCAACGCCCAGCCGGACCTTCATCAAGTAGTCCTTGCCGGCGTTGACCACGGCCTCCACGAACCGAGTGGCCCGTCCGATGCAGACAGGGAGCACGCCGGTTGCGTCGGGGTCGAGCGTGCCGCAATGCCCTACCTTGCGCTGGACGGTCAAGCGCTTGACCTGCCGCACGACGTCCGTCGACGTCACACCCCGGTCCTTGTTGACGTTCAGGAAGCCGCTGGCTTCGGGCGTCCGATCACCGTTGGCGCTAGTCGGGCTGGCCATTGGCGCGGCGCTTGCGGTCCTGCCGTCCGACCTCGTCCATGAAGGCGAGCATCACGGCCGTCTTCTGCATTCGCGTGTCGAGCCTGAACACGAGGCGCGGGACGTGGCGCGTCTTGATCCGGCCCTCGACCTCCCGCCGCAGGAAACCCGCCGCCGACTCGAGCGCCGCCAGCGTGGCGGTCCGCTCTTCGTCGGTGCCCATCACGCTTACCGAGACCGTCGCCGATGCCAGGTCCAGGCTCGTTCGTACCTCGGTCACCGACGTCATCGTGGCGATCCGCGGGTCGGCGAGCACCTCGTTGATCAAGGTGCCCAGCTCGCGTTGCAGCGTGGCGTTGATTCGCTCGATCCGGTGGGCCATCGTGCTCGGACCCGTCAGGCCCTGCCGACCCAGATCCGGCCGGCGACCTCGACGCCCAGGACGACGTGGCCGTCGCCAAGGCGAAGCGTGACCACTCCGCGATAGGGAGCGTTCTCCTCGACCTTCGCCCGGACGCCCGGAAGCACGCCCCGTGAGCACAGATACTCGAGTAACTGCTGGTCCTCGAACGGGATGCGGTCGACTACCACGTCGGCGCCAGGCCGGACCGAGTCGAGCCGTGTCGAGTCCCGGTAGCGCGACCGGTAACCGGTGCCGGGAATCGGGTGCCCGAACGGGCAGGTGGTGGGATCACCCAGCTTTCGCCGGATGACCTCTTCGAGGTCGTCGGAGATGGCGTGTTCGAGACGGTGCGCCTCGACATGCGCCTTGTACAGCTCGAGCCCCAGGAGGTCGACTACCATCCGCTCCGCCAGACGGTGCTTGCGGACCATTCGCTCGGCAAGCGTACGTCCGGTGCTCGTTAGCTCGATGTCGCGGCTCTCGCCGAACTGGATCAGGCCTTCCCGCTCCATCCGGCGGAGCATGCCCGCCACGGAGGGAAGCGAGGTCCCCAGCCCCTCGGTCGCCGGCGTCCGTTTCAGCTGATCGACGAGGTTGTGGTGCGTGACCCGGAGCCCCTGCTCCTGAACGCGAAAGATCGAAAGCAGGTAGTTTTCCGCAGCCCTCGTTAGCTGCGTAACGCCATCGGAGCGTGAGGCCTGTTGAGGACGACTGCCACGCCCGGTCATCGGGCACCGCCCACTGGGCTAGCGCTTGCGGGCGGCCGGGCTCCCGCTGAACCCTGGCCCACGCCCGCGCTCCCACACGTGCGCCTTAGCGACCTTTTCGTCCAAGTCGACGCCCCACCCGGGCTTCGCCGGGATTGCCAGCTCCCCGTTCTTGTACGGCATCGGTCCACCGGTGAGGTCATCCTTCCACGGTACATCGTCGACATCGACTTCCATGATCCGCACGTTGGGGATGGTCGCCGCCAGGTTCAGCCCGATCATCGTCGCCATGTGCGAGTAGTAGTTGTGCGGCGCCACGTTCAACTCGTAGCTCTCGGCCAGCATCGACACGTCCCGGGAACGTGCAAAACCGTTCCACGGGATGTCGACCATGACGACGTCCATCGATCGGGCCTCGAAGTATGGCCGGTAGTCCCGCAGCCCGAAGCAGTTCTCGCCGGACGTGATCGTCTGCGTCGTCGACTGCTTGACCTCGGCAAGTCCTCGCGGCTCGTACATGTCGATCTCGATCCACATCATCTTGAAGCGCTCGAGTGCCCGGCAAATGCGCATGGCTGCCTGCGGCTTGAAGTTGAAGTTCAGGTCGAGGGCGACCTCGATGTCCGGGCCTGCCGCGCCGGTGAACACCTCGAACTGCTTCTCGATGTGGCGCAGCAACTGGGGAGTGATGTTCTGGTCGGTCGAGCCGCCTCCGAACCCGGGGAAGTACGTGCGCCCCTCGCCCGGGAAGATGATGTTCGTCTTGAGCGCCCGGAAGCCCCGCTTGCGTACCTCCTCGACCAGCGCGGCGACATCGTCCCAGTCCTTCAAAGGCGGGCAACCGATGATCTTCCAGTTACTCGCTCGCGACGACCCGCAGTGCGACCAGTAAACCTGTTGCGACTGCCTCACAGGCCCGCCGAACA
>Ga0233424_10002208_pt1 | contig 14437 bp, 11 predicted proteins | sample Watercolumn_Towu_FD_181011 | JGI IMG/M metagenome (GOLD analysis project Ga0233424, IMG submission 181011) | Freshwater microbial communities from Lake Towuti, South Sulawesi, Indonesia - Watercolumn_Towuti2014_125_MG | ecosystem: Environmental > Aquatic > Freshwater > Lake | place: Indonesia...
TATCACGCGGTACAGGTAATCGCGCCCGTCGCCCTCTATGATCACGTCGACTGGGTCCTCCTTGATCAGCCGTGCGATCTCGGGGAGCCTGTAAAAAACATTCCCTTCTCCCACGAACGGGCTCTCCAGGTGCCCGAAGTACCAGCCATTGCCGTTCTCGCCCGGGTTCGACGTTCCAGGGATGTGCCCGACGACGAACGCGGGAGTTGCGTAGGCGCGGCTGTCTCCGAGGTCGAGAATCCCGAGTTCCTGGACAGCGCTGTTGACGCCGATCGCCGGGATGAGGATTCGACGGGCCCGCTCCATGCTGCCCGCCCGCCGGGCTGCCTGGTAGCTACTCACGAAGTCGAACCCCTCCGGGAGCCCGGGGCCGCCGTAGGGCTCGCTGCCCGACCACAGCGGGGTGTCCCAGTATTTTGGGTTCGTCGACGACGCGGGGTAGAGCTGTTCGACGCGGTAGAACCCACCGTCTGGCTGGTCGGGGGTGCCATCCCCTGGTATGGCCGCGGGTGGCGTCGCGTCCCGGGGGCCGCTCCCGGTCGAGGCGGTCTCATGGATCGGCACACGTGTCGATGCCGACGGCTGAGTCCAGCCGGCCCGCACCTGGTCAGGGACGGACGCATCGAGGCGGTCGAGCCTCGAACGCGCCACCTGTGCGTAGATCAGGTACGAGGCGGCGAAGGCGGCGAGTAGACCACCCAGACCGATGAACGCCATGCCAAGCCAGCGCTGCCACTGCGTCTGCGGTGACGCGGGCAGCCGCGAAGTCATCGGGTCGTCAGTCATGGAATCGGCACGCTATTCGGTAGCTAACTATACGATTACGTCCATGCGAGTCCTTGGCATCGAAACCTCCTGTGACGAAACCGCCGCCGGGATCGTGGTCGACGGTCGACGGGTCGAAGCCAACGTGATCTCGTCGCAGGTCGACGTTCACACGCTGTACGGCGGAGTCGTCCCCGAGGTCGCAAGCCGGCTGCACATGGAACGCATCGTGCCGGTTGCACGGCTTGCGCTCGAGCGCGCCGGAGTCGAGTGGCGCAGCATCGAGGCCGTAGCGGTGACGAACGGGCCCGGGCTCGCGGGCGCGCTGATCGTCGGCGTCAACTTCGCCCGGGGCGTGGCCGCCTCTCTCGACGTCCCACTAATCGGCGTGAACCACCTGGCGGGTCACATCTACGCCGGCTGGCTGATCCAGGGCATCCCGGACCCGGCCGTAGATCCCGGCTTCCCGCTGTTGTGCCTGCTGGTCTCAGGCGGCCATACGGACCTGGCGGTGATGGAGGGGCACGGCGCGTTCCGGTTGGTCGGGCGTACCCGAGACGACGCGGCGGGCGAAGCGTTCGACAAGGGAGCGCGCATCCTGGGCCTTGGCTACCCGGGTGGGCCGGTCATCGAACGGGCAGCTCAGATCGCCCACGATGCCGAAGCAATGCCGAGGGCCTGGCTCAAGGACTCGCACGACTTCAGCTTCTCCGGGGTGAAGACCGCCCTGCTAAGGCGGGCGAGCGAGGCCGGGATCTACCCGGCCGGCACGGCCAGTCGATCAGGATCGACCGGCGCCCCGCGAGATGGGGAGTCGGCCGGCACGGAGTCGGTGATCGCAGCTCTAGCGAAGGGGTACCAGGAGGCGATCGTCGACGTGCTGATCCGCAAGACGGTCGCTGCGGCGGAACAGTGCGGCGTGCGCGGGATCGTGCTCGGCGGTGGAGTTGCGGCCAACAGGTCGCTACGAGAAGGGCTGCAAGCGGCGGCGGCCGTCCCGGTGATCGTGCCGCCACCGGTTCTCTGCACCGACAACGGGGCGATGATAGCGGCCTGTGGCACATACCTGCTGGAGCGCGGTGTGCGCTCGGACTGGACGCTCGACGTCTTCCCGAATCTGAGGATAGATTCCCCGTAGCCGAACGTCGGGCGCAGGCGGTCCGATGGCGAGGTGCAGGCCCTTCAGGCGATAGGGTAGCTAGGCAGCCGCCGCCAGGCGGCCGGCTCTGCCTTTGCGCTCAGCCGGTCGCGCGCCTGCATGACGTCGAGCGCGAATGCCTTGGCTTCGGAGACATCGCTCGCCTTGATGGGCAGCCCGCGTGCGCTGGCGCCTGCCTGCACGACTAGCTGGAGTCCCGGCGGCCGGAAGTAGTACTGGATCAGCAGTCCGCCGCTGATGGCCGCCACCGCGAAGGCGCCAAGGTTGCGCACGTTGTCGTTGCTGGCCACAGCGAAGATGCCCAGAGCGGCCAGCAGTCCGAGCAGGCCCCATGCGAGAAGCCCGCGGTCCCTGGGGCGCTGATCGATTGCCATTCCGGTGACCGCCGACAGCGGGATTGAGCCCCAGAGGGTCCTCGAGCCCTCGCCTCCCGTGAACTCGACCCGGTCATCGTGCAGCCGTATCTGATAGCCGTCCGACCCGGCAAACGCCCGGACCTGGGCCTCGGCGGCCGGTGTTTGTAGCGCCCCTTCCATGGTCAGACGACCTCGTGGAGCAGCGCAGTCTGCCCACGCTCCAGCCTGGACAGGTTCTCGAGCAGGATGTCGATGACGTTCTCCTCGTACTTTCTCGTTTCGCCCGCGGTGTGGGGGGTGACGATCACATTGTCGAGGTCCCAGAAAGGGCTCGCCGCCGGGAGCGGGTCCTCCGAGAAGTGGTCTAGCGCGGCGCCGGCTATGCGATTGTCTCTCAGGGCGGCCAGTAGCGCCTGCTCGTCGACGCATCCCCCGCGGGCGACGTTCACCAGGAAAGCCGATCGCTTCATGAGACCGAGCGTCCGCGCGTTGATCAGGCCACGGGTCTCCGGGGTCAGCGGGCAGTTCAGGACGAGGAAGTCGGCTTCGCGGGCCACCTCGTCGGTGCGGTCTGGCGTCACCACCAGGTCCGCCGGTCCCCTGTAGGTGGCCGGATTGCGCTTGGTGGCAACCACCCGCATGTTGAACGCCTTGCCGAGCTCGGCGACCCGGGAACCGATGTGTCCAAGCCCGATGATCCCGAGCGTCTTGCCAGCCAGCTCATCTTCGCGGCGGGAAACGTCCGAGATCATCTGCCTGTAGACGTGCTTGCGCTGGTTATCGCGGCAGTAGTGGAGCTGCCGTGACAGAGCCAGGATGAGGGCGAAGGCGTGTTCGGCCACGGCGTTTCGATTGACACCGTAGGCGCGCGTCAATCGGATCCCGCGCGCCTTGAGTTCTGGCAGCGGGAACTGGTCGTACCCCGCGCCGATCGACTGGACCCACCTGAGCCGCGGCGTGATCTGTAGCAGCCCGTTGTGCCACAGCCCGGAGACGACCAGGACGTCGATCTCCGTTGCCCGGCGGTCGAGCTCGGCACGGTCGTACACCTGGAAGTGGGCGATGCCGGTGCTTCGTGCGGCGAACGCTTCCTTCATGCGGTAGGCGACGTGCGCGAACCCGATTGCCAGGCGGTCGCGGGACGGGAAGGGACCAGACAATGCCGACCGTTAGCCCATCGTGAGCGAGCGATAGAGGTACATCAACCCTTGCTGGTCCCTGGCTGTCCGGGCGACTGCGGGGCGGCCAACGCGGACCAGCAACCGGCGGGCCTCCCGTTCCACACCGTTGGCAGGGAGTCGTGGGTGGGTTCGAAACAGCGCCATGCACCTCTCGGCGACATGCCACCGGCCCGTTTCGACCGCGTTGGCATGAAGGCAGGGCAAGATGGCGCTCACGACGATCGCAGCGGCGCGCCCCGGCCCGAGACTGCCGGCCTCTTCGGCGGACCCCGGGACGATCAGCGCGCGGTGCAGGTCGCGACAGGAACCGGCGGCCATGGCTGCCGATTCCAGGGCCGCGATCGGTCCGCCGATTGGTAGCCAGCGGTGGGCGAGACAGGCCGCGGCAGAGATACGCCGTAACGGGTGGTTTCGCGGGCGTCCTGCGGACCTGGCCCAGACCGGTCTGGTGCCGGTAGGCGGATCCACGGCCGGGCATACTGATCCCTGGCGCGTGCCGGGCGCCTGATGGCCCGCAAGGCCAGCAGCCTGGAGCAGCAACCGCTCGAGTTCGGCAGGCGAGACGGTGGCTGCGCCGGGCGCCGCCGCCAGGGCGGACCAAGGGATCCGCGAAGCGAGCTGGCGGAATCCGCGCCGATTCCGCGAGTAGCCGAGGCCTTCGAGCACCGCGGACCACATGACGTCGTCCGGACTACCGCCTCGCAAGGCTACCTGGTAGCCACTGCTCCTGGCGAGGAACCGCCGGTCGCCAGCCTCGCCCAGAGGGATTCGCGGCAGCAGGCCGGCAAGCAGCAGGTCCGACGCGATCAGCGCAGGGGTGGGTGCCGACCTCGCAGCGCAACCCCCGTTGTCTGGCACCTCGATTTCGTCGGCGGGACCTCGTCCGAGGACCACCAGCGGCAGCGCGCGCCCGGCCGCGCTCGTCGCGGGGCCATCGCCTTCCGACGCTACGTGGAACAGGACTCCGTTGTATTCGCTGTCCGTCTGGTGGCCGTGGCGCCGCCAGTCCGACGCCCGGACGTGGATCTCCACGTCTCCCTTCAGGAGGGTGCCTCGCGAGGTTTGCAGCACGGCGTCGCGGAAGTCCGGCCCGGCTCCGTCCGACGGACGGCCCGGGTAGATCACGCGGAACATCTCACCGGTCGGCGAGCTGACGACCGCGTCGAGCGCGGTCGTGCCAAGCCACGCCTCGTGCAGCAGCGCCTCGGGACGAGCGGACACTAATCCCTGGCTCTCGCCCCGGCCTTCTTATGGCCGCCCTTCTGGCCAGCGTTCTTGCGGGCGAAGTCGCGGGCGAAGCCGAACATCATCTCCTGTATGCCGGTGCCGGTCGACAGGTCGGAAGCGACGTACTTGCCGGCCTTCCGGGCGCGGGCCTCCGCATCGGCCGTGAGCCGCTGCCGCATGGGGTGGTCCGGCTCGCCAGGGTGGCCCAGCGAGGCGGCGAAGTCGTTCGGCCCGCCGGTGATCCCTCCGAGGCCTTTGACCGCCAGTATGGCGTCCAGGTTGTCGTAGCCCTTCTTAGACTCGATCTGGGCGCTCACGAGCATGTTGGCGTTCGACCACTTCGCGAACGCGAGCTTTCCGCCGTACTTCTTGTCGAGGGTGTCCTGGTCGTTGAACTCGGTGCCGCGGCCGCCGCCCCAGGACCGCTTGCCGGCCGGCGGGAACAGGCACGCGTCCGCGAACGCCTGGGCCTCCGCGCCCGTCTCAATGTGCGGCCCCGTGATCCCCTGGACACCGCGGTCGAGCCACAGGTTGATCGTGTTCGAGGCGATGTTCGGAACGCGCGCCACGACCGACATCCCGAGGGCGTTGGCGATCCGAACGATGTCGTCGACATCGGACGGCGAGAAGCCCCCGTGTTCGCCGTCGAGGCTGATCGAGTCGAATCCGGCCCTTCCCGCGAACTCCACGAGCTCGGTCGACGGGAACGTAAGCGCGAACGACAGCGCTTTCAGCCCCTGCTTGTTCTTCTTGATGATTGTGTTCTCGATCAACTGTGCCCTCCTGATCGGACCTGGCCGCGTCGCGGGCGGCAGTATACGGGAGCTTTGCGGAGGAGCACGCCAGATTGGATCCGGATTATGGCGCAACGACGCCCAGGCGACCAACAGGGCGCTGGCACCCTGCAGGCGATTCAGGCCAGCGGCTAGATACCTCGCCGGCGAGGCGAACCCAGCATCTGGAATGGATGCCGCCGGATCAAGTCTTCGTTCAGCGTCAGCCCCAGGCCGGGCCGGTCGCCTACCTCAACGTATCCGCCCTTCTGGCGCGGCAGGCCCTCGATCACCTGGAAGTAGTGCGGCTCATAGAACTCGGCGTGGTACTCCTGGATCAGGAAGTTCTGCATGGTCGCGTCCAGATGGAGTTCCGCCATCGTGCCGACCGGGCTGTTCGTGTTGTGCGGCGCCATCGAAACGTGCTGGGCTTCCGCGATGGCTGCGATCTTCTTTAACTCGGTGATGCCGCCCGCGTTGCAGATGTCAGGCTGAAGGACATCGGCCGCCTCGGCCATGATCAGCTGCATGAACGGGAACTTCCCGTACAACCGCTCGCCGGTCGCAATTGGGATCGCCACCTGCCGGCGCACCTGCGCCATCTCGTTGACGTTCTCCTGCGACACCGGCTCCTCGTAGAACAGCGGGCGGTACTTCTCGAGCCGTTTGCCAAGCTGGATAGCGGTCGCCACGTTGAACTTGGCATGCACCTCGACGAGGATGTCGACGTCCGGGCCGACGGCTTCCCTTACCGCCGCGACTCGGTCCTCGGCGATTTGCGCCTCCCGCAGCGAAATGTTGAAGAAGTTGTCCTGGGCGAAGGGGTCGAACTTCATGGCGGTGTAGCCCATGGCGACCACCTTCCGCGCCTCCTCCGCGTTCTGCTCGGGAGTGCCCGGGTTCGTGTACCAGCCGTTGGCGTAGACACGGATGCGCCGGGAATGGGCGCCTCCGAGCAGACGGTACACCGGCTGGCCGAGGATCTTGCCTTTGAGGTCCCACAGCGCGATATCGATGGCAGAGAGCGCCGTCATCGCGACACGCCCGCCTCGCACGAGGTAGTCGTTGTGCAGCCTGGTCCAATGGACCTCTGAGTCCAGCGGCTCCTTGCCTGCAAGGTACTGATCGGACCACTCTTTCAACAGCGCGATCACGAGGCTCTCCTGGCCGAGGATGCTTCCCTCGCCGAGCCCGTACAGGCCAGGCTCGTCGGTCAGGACCTTGACCAGCAGCCAGTTACGCCTCGCGTTGTGGTGGCGGGAGTTGAAGGTGATCGTCTCGATGCCGGTGATCTTCATGGCTGGCCGGCAGTATAGCCGCCGTCTTCGCTCGGGGTGATACTCTCTGCCCCCATGACGGCGAGCAGCGAACTCGGCAAGGCGGTGTGGTCGGCCGCCGAAGCCGCCGCCCCGCACGCCCGCAACCTGCGCGAGCGCATTCACGCGAATCCGGAACTGAGATTCCAGGAACATGCCACCGCAGAGCTTTGCGCACGGGAGCTGGAATCGCTAGGCGTCGAGGTCCGGCGCGGGGTTGGCAAGACGGGCGTCGTGGGCGTGTTGCGAGGCAAGGCGACCGGTCGGCGCGACCGATGCGTGGCGCTGCGGGCGGAGATGGACGCCCTGGCGATGGACGACCAGTGCGGACGGCCGTTCGCGTCGAAGAAGCCGGGCGTTGCGCACCTGTGCGGGCACGACGTTCACGTGGCGTGCCACCTGGGCGTTGCGCGGGTGCTGGCGGGGATGCGCGAGCGGCTTGTCGGCGACGTGAAGTTCATGTTCGAGCCGGCCGAGGAGAACACCCCGCCGGGAGATATCGCCGGATCGGAGGCGATGATCCGCGACGGCGCGCTGGATGCCCCCAGGCCGACCGCGATCTTCGGCGGTCATGTGTACCCGGACTGGCCGGCCGGCTCGATTGCGTTGCGCGCCGGGTCGTCGTTCGCCGGCAACGACCGCGTACGCCTCACGATCGTCGGCAAGGAGTCCCACAGCGCAGTCGCCAGCACCGGCATCGACGCCATCGTCGTCGCGGCCCACGTCGTCACGGCGGTCCAGTCGTTTGCCGCCCGCGAGCTGCAGTCGGAAGAGTCGGCCAGCCTCCACTTCGGCACGATCTCGGGTGGCCGCGCCTCGAACCTGCTTGCCGAGACGGTGGACCTGAGCGGCACGTTCCGCGTTTCCGACGAAAAGCTCAGGGACGAGCTGCCCGCCCGGGTCGAGCGGATCATCAAGGGCGTGTGTGACGCGTTCGGCGCGAAGTACCGCCTCGAGTACGTGTCCCGTTCGCTGCCTGCCGTGATCAGCACTCCGCGCGAGGTCGAGATCATGACCGCGGCGGCGACGGAGGTCCTGGGACCCGAAAACGTGATCCGCATGCGCCACCCCAGGCTGGCGGCGGACACGTACCACCACTGGCTCAAGCACATGCCCGGTGTCTTCTACATGGTCGGGACGGCGAGCGCCGATCCCGCGACACGCTGGCCCTCACATCACCAGAAGTTCGATGTCGCCCCGGAGACCTTCCCGGCCTTCATCGGGGCGGTCGCCATGACCACGATCCGCTACCTCGAAAAAGGAGACGTCCGATGAACGCAGCCGAACTCAAGTCGCGGCTCAAGTCTGGAGGCACGGCGTTCGGCTGCATGGTGACGCTCGTCAGAAATCCACGCTTCGCGACCGTGTTCGCTGGCGGCGGCATCGACTACGTCGTGATCGACACCGAGCACTCGTCGCGCGATCGCGGCGAGGTCGCCGACCTCGTATGGACGCTCAAGGCCGTCGGCGTGGTGCCGATCGTGCGGGTCGCCAGCACGATCCCGTATCTGGTCGCCGTGGCCCTCGACGCCGGCGCGTCCGGCGTGCTCGTCCCGTACTGCGAGCGGGTGGAAGACGTGAGGGAGTGCGTCGCGGTCGCCAACTGGCACCCGCTCAAGGGAGAGAACCTGAAGAAGGCCATGGCCGGCACCCACGTCAGCGACGCCAGCAGGGAGTACCTGGCCAACCGCCACAAGGATGGCATCGTGATCATCGGCATCGAGAGCGAGCCGGCCTATCGCAACCTGGATCGGATCATGGATGTCGGCGGCATGGACGCGCTGTTCATCGGCCCGAACGACATGAGCACCTCGCTGGGCACGCCCGACAAGTTCGACCAGCGTTACTGGGACGTATGCGCGGACATCGTGAAGCGGGCGGAGGTGCGCGGGCTGCCGACGATGATCCATCACCAGACGCCCGAGACGGCTATGAAGTCGATCGAAGTGGGCGCCCGGTTCGTCCTCTACTCCAGCGAGGGAAGACTCTTGCAGCGACAGATGCAGAGCGACTTCACGGCCCTGCGGACTGCCGCGGGCAAGCGGTTCGGCGGCGCAACGGCAGGAAAGGTCAAGGACACGATCGAGACGGTGTAACTACACCCGCATCTTGAAGACGCGGAACGACTCGGCGTACCGGTAGCCCCGCAGCGAGCCCGACCGGGCCCGCCACTCCCGCAACCGGCTCTCGGCCCGCTCGCCATCGACCTGGCTCACGTGTGCCTTGAGCGCCTTCACGGCGGTACTCAGGTCTTCCTCGGTCAGCTCGACCCAGTGGTTAGCGTTGCCGCCCATCGTGATCCAGACCTCGCGCACCTTGTGCGGCTCGAGGCCCTCCTTGATCAGGTCGGGGTACGTGAGGCGGTCGCGCGAAGTCGGGTACGCAGCCGACAGCGCGGCCTCACCCGCCGCCAGGTGGTCCGGGTGGCCCAGATACGAGTTCCCTTCGAGACTGCGGTTCGGGTTGGGGCAGATGAGGATGTCGGGCCGGTGGACGCGGATCGCGCGGACGATGTCTTTGCGCAGCTCCAGGCTGGGCGTCAGATACGAGTCCGGGTAGTTCAGGAACACCACGTCCTTGAGCCCCAGGATCTTCGCGGCGTCGAGTTGCTCTTGCCGCCTGATATCCGCCAGCCGCTCCGGCGTCATACCGGGCTCGTCTGAGCCTTTGCTTCCGTCGGTGCAAAGCACGTAAACGACGTCCCACCCCTTGCGGGTCAACTGGGCCACCGTGCCGGAGCAGCTGTACTCGGCGTCGTCCGGGTGTGCCATGACGACCATGGCACTGCTGTAGGGCTTCTCGTTATCTTCTCCGGTCATGCGCGCTCCAGTAAAAAAACGGATTCTAGTCACTAGCTCCGGGCGCGGGCAACCTGCTGCGGCCTGGCCGTTGGCCGCTTGAACATGTCGTCAGCCGACTCGCCGGCCGCGCTGCGAAGCGCCCGGATGTTGCCGTCGTGCATCTCGTAGACCTCGTCGGCAAGGTCAAGCAGAGTCTGGTCGTGGGTGGTCGCGACGATCGCAAGGCGGTCGCGATGGACCATCTGCTGGAACAGCGAAAAGATCGCGTGCGCGTTGGTCGAGTCGAGCTCGCCCGTGGGCTCGTCGGCGAGGATGACCGCGGGCCGGAGGGCGACCGCGCGGGCGATGGCGACGCGCTGCTGCTCACCGCCCGAGAGCTCATAGGGGCGGTGGCGGGCGCGGCGCAGCAGACCGACCATCTCGAGCACCTCCTCGGCGCGGGCCGAGCGCGTGCGGGCGTCGATGCCGGCGATGCGGAGGGGGAGCTCGACGTTCTCGTAGGCCGATAGCAGCGGCAACAGGCCGAACGACTGGAAGACGAAGCCGAGCTTGTGCCGGCGGAGGTCGACCAGGTCCTTCTCGCCGAACTTCGCGAGATCCCGGCCTTCGAAGAAGACCTGTCCCGATGTCGGGCGGTCGAGGCCGGCGAGCAGGTTGAGGAGCGTCGTCTTGCCCGACCCCGAGCGTCCGACCAGCGCGATGAAACGGGCGGGCAGCACATCGAGGCTGACGTCGCGCACCGCGTGAATCTGCTCGCCGGCCAGCGTGTAGACGCGGCTCGCCGCCTGGGCGGAAATCAGCGATTCTGGTGTGCTGGGCATCTACTCCTCCGACGGCCGCAGGACGACCGTGCCGTTCGAAGCTTCGACAATTACCCGCTCGCCCAGCCCGGCTGCCTCCATCACGCTCTTCGGCACCTGCACCCGCCCGCTGGCGTCGACGATCTGGAACTCGCGCGTGCGCTCGGCCTTGCCGCCTATCCGGCGCTCGTAGTTCACGACCCGCCGTATCTCGGTGCTCGTCTTGCCGTCGCGGATCGCTACCGCCCGCTCCACGCTCGCCGCGATGGCCGGGTCGTGCGTGACGATCACGATCGTGGTGCCCAGCTCCTGGTTGACGCGATTCAGGAGCTGGAGCACCTCTGCGCCCGTGATGTCGTCGAGCTCGCCGGTCGGCTCGTCCGCCAGCAGGAGTGGTGGCCGGTTGGCCAGCGACACCGCAATCGCTACCCGTTGCTGCTCGCCACCTGACAGCGTTTCCGGCCGGTGCCTCAACCGCCGTCCCAGACCGACCAGCTCCAGCAGCTCGGTGGCGCGCGTGCTCCGCTCATCGCCGGGGATCCCGGCCAGGATCATCGGAAGCTCGACGTTCTCGATCGCCGTCAGATACGGAAACAGGTTGCGAGAGGTCTGCTGCCAGATGAACCCGACCTCCCGCCGCCGGTACTCGACTATCTCCTTCGCGGTCATGTTCAGCAGATCGTACTGGCCGACTCTGACCGTCCCGGCCGAAGGAGCGTCGTAGCCGGCCAGGATGTTCAGCAGCGTGCTCTTGCCGCTGCCGGACGCACCGACGATGGCGATTATCTCGCCGCGAGCCACCGTGAGGTCGAGCCCGCGCAGGGCCACCACCTCCAGGTCCGCCACCTTGTAGATCTTGAAGACGTCGTTACAAAGGATGTACGGCGCCGAATCCATCGACTGCATCGACCGCTACCTCTCTCCGAGCCGCAACACACGGTGAACCGACATCCGGTACACCGAATAGAGGACTACCGCAATGACGCCCGCAAACACGGCGGCAACCAGTCCAAACGTGATCGCCAAGGCTCTCCAGTCGATCTCGAGGATCATGGGCGGCACCACGCGCAGGCCCTCGCCCGAAGTGCCCAGATACGGCATGATGGTCGCCCCCAGCCGGGCGCCCATGAAGGCGCCGATCGCGATCCCGGCGCCGATCACCAGCAACTGCTCGAGCGTGACGAGGGCGAACAGCTGCCGCATCGACAGACCGGTTGCCCTCAGCAGCGCGAGCTCGGTCTGCCGCGTGCGGAATGTCACCTCAGCGTGGACGATGAAACCGATCGCGCTTACGAGCAGCACCGTGAAGAATGCGATGGCGAGAAGCGCCCGCCAGCCTGCCGACACCAGCGGATCGACCGCGGCCGCCTTCAGTTCGTCGTCCAGGCTGATCACATTGCCCGCCCGGACAGACATGGTCGAGAGGGCGGTATTCAGTTCCGCGCGGCCGACGCCATCCACCGTCCTGAGCCAGACTTCGTTGGGCACGAGCCCGTCGGTCGTGCGGCCGACGCTGGTCGCACGGGCGAGCGAGCGGCCGTCGATGATCACGAATGGCGCCTGGTACGGGTCAAGGGTCGGGAAGTACGGTACGACGCCGGCGATCATCACGGCGAAGCTGTCCTGGCCGACCGAGACGTCGACCAGGTCGCCGATCTCGTAGCTCCCTGCCTCGATCAGCGACGGGCTGACGAGCGCGGTCATGGGCTGCGGACGGCCGCCGGGCACCGGCCCGCGTAGCTCGCCGACCGTGCTCGAGGACCACGCGAATCGCGCGATGCCCGGCTGGGCGGCGCCGCTCCGGTCGACGGCAGCCTCTAAGGTATCGGCGACGGCCTCGTCTACCTTCACCAGCACGCCCCAGCCCGACAGGTCGTCGAAGTCCTCGATGACGAGGTCGCCGCCGCTGCCGGCCACGCTGACGCGCAGGTCGTCGATCTCGAACGCCCCGCCGCGGATCGTACGGGACCGCCGGGGGTCGGCGGGCGTGACGCCGATCGCTTCCAGACGGAGCGGCGGGCTCGGCGTCGTCGTGCCGAACGACGGCCCGCCGACCAGCCAGGCGCCGACCCGGCACCACGGCGGCGGCGCCTCGGGGTCACCGGCTTCGCACGGGAACCGTGCGCCGCTGTTCGACGACGGCGCGAGCGTGCCCAGCGTATAGGTGAAGAAGCGGCCGTCGCTGTCGGACACGCGGGCGACGAGACTGGCATCCACCCTCCGCTCCGTGGGCCGCACGAGGGCGGAGATGTACTCGGCGCCGTCCGGCAGGGCGATGCCCTTCGACTCGAACGAATCGACCCGGGCGACCGTGTCAGCGAATGCGCCCCCGGTGAAGTCGCTCCTTGACCACGCGACGTCTGCGAACGTCCTGGGATCCACGCCCAGCACCTGCACGAAACCCCCGCTCTGCTGGGACACGACCGACCCGTTCCCCCTGAACGCCGGGGAGACGACACTGGCCACTCCCGTTCGCTCGATCTCGCCGGCCGGGTTCATCGACTGGCCGCGCCTGATCGGCGAGAAGTTCCGGATCCTGTATTCGGCGCCGGTCTCGTAATGGACCCGGTCGGAGAAGCTGCGTTGAAGCGTCGCTCCAAAGCTGGCAGCGAACACGCCGAGCCCCGCGGTGAGGATCAGCAGCAGCGAGAGCCGCGCGTGGTGGGCCGGGTTGCGGGCCATCTGCCACAGGCCGAGGATCATGGTGGGCGACGCGACCCGTGAGAGCCACCGGCTCGACAGCAGCCGCCCGAGCCAGTCCATCGCGATCGGGAATAAGCGGAGCAGGACGATGCCTGCCGAGACGAGGAACATCGCCGGCACGGCCAGGACCAGCTGGTCGACCACGACGTCGCCAAGCAGCCGCACGGCCACGAACGAGCCTTGCTTCGAAAGCTGCCAGAAGAAGAACATCACCACCCCGAGCACCCCGAGGTCGAGGTAGTACCGCTGGAAGACCGGAAGCCGCGGGGGCCTGGCCGCGCCCTGGCGGAACGCCAGCAGCCCGACGCGCGCGGCCCGCAGGGAGGGCACGAGCAGGGCGACGAGGCCGAGGGCGGCCCCGATGGCGCCCATCCGGTACACGGACCAGGTGAGGCGCACCGGCAGGAGCGCGCCATCGTTGAGGGCCGAGAACGCTGGTATCACACCGATGAGCGCGACCGACGCCATGGCCAGGAACGGGCCGACCGCCAGCGCCAGCAGCGCCAGGGCGAACGACTCGACCGCATATACCAGAATGATCTGCCGGGAAGTGGCGCCGCGGCTGCGCAGCAGCGCGATCTCCCCGCGCTGAGCGTCGACCAGCAGGCCGCCGATCGCGAGCACGTAATAGACGAGCACCGCCACGATCAGGATCACGACGACGAACATTGGCAGGCGGTTGAAGAACAGCCTGGTGCCAAATCGTTCGAGCACCTCAGGAAGCGTGGTCGTCTGCCGGTAGCCGTCGACGACCGAGCGCAACTCGGTGTCGTTGAACAGGACCTGCGCCCGTACGGTCGGGGCGTCGGCGGCGTGGATCGCGTCGATGTCCGTGTCGACCAGCCAGAAGAAGGTTGCCCCCATCTTCGGGAGATAGCCACCGAGTGGCCCCTGGAAGGTGACTTCGTCGATGAGCAAGCTGGCGAATATGAAGTTGCTGCCCTTGACCCCGAAGCCGTCGTCATGGACCCGCCAGAACTCGGCCTCCGTCGGATCGGGTCGCAGTATCGCGACGACCCTGGCGTCCAGGTGATCGTGCCGGTCGTCCCAGTAGGGCACCGCGGTTATCACCGAACCGAGCTTCAGGCCAAACGAGGCCGCGGCCTCCTCGGTTACCGCGACGTCGACCGGGAACCTGGGATCCAGGGCCGCCCGCTTCGGCTCGGGCATGGTCCCCTCAACGACTGTCGAGTGCTCCTCGATTCCGGGCATCGACGCAAAGAGGAGCCGGCGCAGGTGGTCGTTTGTCGGTGGCACCTCGGCCCGTTCGTCGACTACGCCGTCCGTCACTCCGCCGTAGTAGAACGTGTCCGATCTCACCCCGAAGAGGACCCGTGCGGCGAATGAGGAGAACCT
>Ga0233424_10002209_pt1 | contig 14434 bp, 12 predicted proteins | sample Watercolumn_Towu_FD_181011 | JGI IMG/M metagenome (GOLD analysis project Ga0233424, IMG submission 181011) | Freshwater microbial communities from Lake Towuti, South Sulawesi, Indonesia - Watercolumn_Towuti2014_125_MG | ecosystem: Environmental > Aquatic > Freshwater > Lake | place: Indonesia...
GAGATGCAGTCCGACTGGATCGACCTTGTTCACCTGCACTCCTGCCCGCTGGCGGTGCTGCAGCAGGGCGAGGTCATCCGCGCCTTGGCCGACTGCCAGGCGGCCGGCAAGCTGCGCGTGGCCGCCTACTCGGGCGACAACGACGAGATCGACTTCGCCATCGGCTGCGGCGCCTTCGGCAGCCTGCAGACCTCGGTCAGCCTGTGCGACCAGGCCCACCTGCGCCAGCGCGCCGCGCTGGCCGACCACGCCGGCCTCGGCGTGATCGCCAAGCGGCCCCTGGCGGGCGCCGTCTGGCGGCATGTGCAGCGGCCCGACGACGCCGCCGAAGGGGCCTACTGGGACCGCTTCCGGGCCATGTGCCTCACCGGCGCCGAAGACTGGGCGGACGTGGCCCTGCGCTTCGTGGCCTTCCACACCGGCGTGGCCAGCGCCATCGTCGGCACCGCCCGGCCGCAGCACCTGCGGCGCAACCTCGACGCCCTGGCGCGCGGCCCGCTGCCGGCGCCCCTCGTCTGCGGCCTGCGCGACGCCTTCGCGCGCCACGGCGCCGCCTGGCCCGGCCTGATCTGAGCCTGGGCTTGCGGCCCACCGGACCGGCCCGGCCGCTTCAACACATCCCCTCACACAGCACAGGCTGCCGCAAGCCGCCCAGCCACGGCCGGAGCTGCCGCCGGCCGCGCCCGCACCCTTCTGTTTTTGCAGATTAATGCACGCTTCAATCGTTTGATCTCGGCTCACCGCCGTCCAAAGGTATCTTTTCTATCAATTCAATGGTGAAATTGATTCACAGACAGCACGACAGCGAGCGATCCGCGCTCGGTGCCCGAGCGATCAACCCAACGGAAGGAGAGTGGCATGTCGCTGGTGATGAAGAACAAGGAAGCGGTGCAGGCCAGCAGCGCACCGGCCGTGGTGGCCAAGGGCCTGACCCGCAACATGAGCCGCGAGGCCGAGACCTACCGCCGCCGTGCGCGCACGCTCGCCAAGCAGCAGCAGGCGGCCGAACGCGTCGCCAGCGCCAGCGCCCAGCTGGCCGCCGGCATCAATGAAGCGGCCTCCGCCGCCGAAGAGCTCAAGCGGGCCTCCGACCAGATCGCCAGCGGCGCCGAAGAAGCAGCCGGCGCGGCGCAAGAGTCACTGGCCGCGCTGACGCAGGTCAGCGGAGCGCTGGAACGGCAGCTTGCCGGCAGCCGCGAGGCCCAGGTCAAGGCCGAGGGCATGCGCGACCTCGCCGGCCACATCAACACCGAGATCAGCGCCACCATCCAGGCGGTCAGCGTCGCCGCCGAGCGGCAGGCCACTTCGGTCGAGATGGTGGGCGAGCTCGAGCGCCAGGCCGCCAACATCGGCGACATCGTCAAGGCCGTCGTGCGCATCGCCGACCAGACCAACCTCCTCGCGCTCAATGCCGCCATCGAGGCCGCCCGCGCCGGCCTGCACGGCAAGGGCTTCGCCGTCGTTGCCGACGAAGTGCGCACCCTGGCTGAAACCAGCGAGAAGAGCGCCAAGCAGATCCAGGACCTCGTCGGCCAGATCCAGACCGAGGTCACGAGCATCGCCTCGGGCATCAACACCTCGGCAGAAAGCATCAAGTCCGAGGTCGAGAAGAGCCAGATCATCACCGAGCAGCTCGAGCGCATCCGCGTCGACGCCGCCGAGATCGTGCACGGCGCCACCAGCATTGCCACGGCGGCCGCCCAGAGCAGCACCGCCGCCCGCCAGGCCCTCAAGGGCACCGAGCTGATCGCCGCCGCCTCCACCGAGCAGAGCTCGGCCTGCGAGGAGTCGGCCAAGACGGTCGAAGAACAGTCCGCGGCGCTGGCCGAATGCGAGCAGACCGCCGCCAGCCTGTCCGAGATCGCCGAGGAGCTGAAGAACTCCACCGACATCTCCAAGAGCGCCGAGGAAGTGGCCTCGGCCGCCGAGGAACTGAGCAGCACCGTGCAGGAGATCACCCGCTCGGCCAGCCAGATCATGGTGGCCCTGGATCAGATCCGCAAAGGCGCGCAGACCCAGTCCAGCGCCACGGCTGAATCGGCTGCGGCCATCACGCAGATCAGCCAGTCCGCCCAGGTCGCCGAACAGCGCGCCACCGAAGCCCGCGAGCGGGCCGGCGGCATCCGCACCGTCATGGCGGAGAACAAGAGCCACATCGATGCCCTGATCGCCAGCATCGGCGCCGGCGTGCAGTCCACCCGCACCAGCATGCAGCAGATCAAGGAGCTGGAGCTCGTGAGCCGCAAGATCGACAAGATCGTCGACGCGATCACGCAGGTGTCCGTGCAGACCAATATGCTGGCCGTCAACGGCAGCATCGAAGCCGCCCGCGCCGGCGAGTACGGCAAGGGCTTCGTCGTGGTCGCGACCGACATCCGCAACCTGGCCCATGACTCGGCGGAGAACGCCGACCGCATCAAGGACCTCGTCAAGAGCATCCAGGACCAGATCGCCCTGGTCGGCCGCGACCTCGCCGAGATCATGAGCGCCGCCCAGATCGAAGTGGACAAGGCGCGCAATGTGACGCAGAACCTGCTCAACATGGAGCGCGACGTGCAGGCCGTGGAAGCCGGCAATGCGGCCGCAGCGCAGACGGCGGTCGAGATCGCGGCCGCGCTGATGCAGGTGCGCACCGCGGTCGATCAGATCTCCGCCGCCGCCAGCCAGGCCGAGAAGTCTGCCGAGGAGGCTGCCGCAGCCGCCAAGCAGCAAAGCCAGGGCGCCGACGAGTTGAGTGCCGCCATCGAGGAAATCTCCTCGCTGGCCGACGAACTCCAGAGCAACTGAGCCCGAGGGAGAGCGCCACATGGACGCCACCGCCCTCGCGCCCTCGGCCGAGGTTCAAAACCAGGCCGAAGGCCAGTTCGTCAGCTTCGAGCTGGCCGGCGAGAAGTTCGCCGTGCCCATGGGCCCGGTGCAGGAAATCATCCGCCTGCCCGACGTGGCTCGGCTCCCGCTGGCGCCGCCCGCCCTGCTGGGCCTGGCCAATCTGCGCGGCCGCGTGCTGCCGCTGCTGAGCCTGCGCCGCCTCGTCAGCCTGCCCGACCTGCCCCATCACGAAGCCTCCCGCGCCCTGGTCATCCACTGCGGTGGTCAGGCCCTGGGCTTCCTCGTGGACCGCGTGTGCAGCGTGCTGCACGTCGAGTCGGGCGAGCTGCAGCCGGCAGCGGGCATCCAGTCCGTCGTGCAGGCTGACAGCCTGACCGGCCTGATCCGCCGCCCCGCGCCTGATGGCCGGGACGAGCTGCTGATGGTGCTGGACTTCGAGCTGCTCGTGCAGCGCGCCTTCCAGGCCGTCGCCCGCGCCACTGCCCAGCGGGCCGATTCGGCCGCGCACGACCTGGCCCCGCCGACCGATGCCGAAGCGGCCAGCGCGCAGGATCTGCGCATGGTGAGCTTCACCGTCGCCGGCCAGGAATACGCCCTGCCCATCGAGGACGTGCAGGAGATCGTGCAGCTGCCCGACACCCTGACCATCCTGCCCCAGGCGCCCGCCCATGTGCTGGGCGTGATCTCCCTGCGCCAGCGCCTGCTGCCGCTGGTGGACTTGCGGAGCCTCTTCCACCTCGGCAGCGCCGCCCCGGACGCCCAACGCCGCATCGTCGTTGTGAGCCTGCCCGGCTGCGGCCCGGTCGGCCTGGTGACCGACGCGGTGAAGGAGGTGCTGAGCGTGCCGCGCCAGCACACCGATGGCGTGCCCGAGCTGCTCACGCGGGATGACCAGCTCTCTGAATTCGATGCCATCTGCCGGCTGGAGGACGGGCGCCGCCTCGTCTCCGTGCTGTCGTCGGCGCGCCTGTTCGGCCTGGAGGCCGTGCGAGCCGCCGCCGCGCTGGGCCAGGGCGCCTCGCCTGACGGGGACGCCACCGCCGATGTCACCCTCACCCCGGAGGCCGCCGTGCACCTCACCGATTCGAACGCCCCCACGCAGGACGACCTGCAGCTCGTGATCTTCCGCCTCGGCGCCGAGGAGTTCGGCGTGCCCATCATGGCCGTGCAGGAGATCGTGCGCGTGCCCGAGCAACTCACCAAGGTGCCGCGCACGCCGGCCTTCGTCGAAGGCGTCATCAACCTGCGCGGCGCTGTGCTGCCGGTGATCGACCAGCGCACCCGCCTGGGCCTGCCGCCGCTGGCGCGCAACGACCGCCAGCGCATCATGGTGTTCACGCTCAACGAGCAGCGCACCGGCTTCATCGTCGACTCGGTGGCCGAGGTGCTGCGCGTGCCGCGCACCTGCATCGCCCCGGCGCCGGCCCTGTCCGACGCACAGAGCCGCATGATCCGCGAGGTCGCGCGCCTGGACGGCCAGCGCCTGATCATGCTGATCGACCCGCCCCAGCTGCTCAGCTGGCAGCACGAAACCGCCCCGGTGGACACCCTGGCCACCGCCGAGCCGACCGCCGAGGCGCTGCTGCAGCGCCTGGCGGCCTGACGAACCGGAGGCGGGAGGAGACACCCCATGGGCAACAAGGTGCTCGTCGTGGATGACTCGGCGCTTATGCGCAAGGTGCTGCGCCAGGTGCTGACCGAGGCCGGCTTCGAGGTGGAGTCGGCGCGCAGCGGCCGCGAGGGCGTGGAGCTGGCCCTGGCCTTCGAGCCGGATGTGGTGACCCTGGACATCAACATGCCCGAGATGGACGGCCTCACGGCGCTCTCGCTGCTGATGGCTGCACGGCCGACGCCGGTGATCATGGTCTCGTCCCTGACCACGGCCAGCGCCCTGCCCACGCTCGAAGCGCTCGCGCTGGGCGCCGTGGACTACGTTGCCAAGCCGGGCGGCACCATCTCGCTGAACATGGATGTCGTCGCGACCGACCTCGTCCGCAAGGTGCGCGCCGCCAGCAAGGCGCAAGTGCGCAGCCAGCGCAGCCGCCCCGTGCGCAGCGCGCCGCGCCCCACGCCCCGGACCCGTCAGGTCACAGCCGCGACCGTGCCGGCCGTCGCGCCCCCGCCCGTGGCCCCCGCGCCTGGCCGACCCGAGGGGCTGGTGATGATCGGCGTGTCCACCGGCGGCCCACGCACGCTGGAAGACATCCTGCCCCAGCTGCCCGCCGACTTCCCCTGGCCCGTGCTCGTGTGCCAGCACATGCCGGCCCAGTTCACCACGGCCTTCGCCGAGCGCATGAACCAGCTCTGCGCCCTGCAGGTGCAGGAGTGCGACGGCCCGACGCCGCTGCGCGCCGGCCAGGTCGTCATCGCCCAGGGCGGCTACGACATGGTCGTGACCGAGCGCCTGGGCCGCCTCATCGCCCAGCCGGTGCCCGAAGCCGCAGCCGAACCCTGGCACCCCTGCGTCGACGTGCTGGTGGACAGCGCCATGCGGCTGATGCCGCCGCAGCGGCTGGTGGGCGTGCTGCTGACCGGCATGGGCTTCGACGGTGCGGCCAGCATGGCCCGCCTGCGCGGCCAGGGCGGCCGCACGATCGCCGAATCGGCCGAGACCGCCGTCGTCTTCGGCATGCCGCAGGAACTGATCAAGCGCGAGGGCGCCGACTGTGTGCTGCCCTCCCCCCGCATCGGCGAACAGCTGCGCCACTGGGTCTTCCCCCACTGAACGCGGACAACACCCCCCTTACCGAGCCCCACCATGCCTCTGCGCCCGACCACGACCCCGACGCTGCATTCCGTGCAGCCCCGTCAGCATCCGCGCGACCTGCTAGGCCTGCAGCAGCAACTCGGTGACCCGGACCCGGCCCAGCGCCGGCTCGCAGCGCGCGACCTCGCCGCCCATCCCCAGGCCGCCCTGGCCCTCGGGCAGGCGCTGGCGGTGGAAACCGACGCCGCCGTCCGGCAGGCGCTGTTCACCAGCCTGGCCGCCCATGCCAGCGACGCCGCGGTGCAGGCCCTGCTGCCGCTGCTGCGCAGCGAAGAGCCCAGCCTGCGCAATTGCGCGATCGAAGCCCTGGCGGCCATGCCGCAGGCGGTCGCCCCCTGCGTGGACCAGATGCTGCGCGACGCCGACCCCGATGTGCGCATCTTCACCGTGAACCTGCTCGGCGAACTGCGCCACCCCGGGGTGCCGGGCTGGCTGGTGCAAGTGCTGCTGCACGACAGCCACGTCAACGTCGTGGCCGCCGCGCTGGAGGTGCTGGCCGAGGTGGGCAGTGCCGCCGAGCTGCCGGCCCTGCGCGCGGTGCGCCAGCGCTATGACGACGACGCCTTCATCCAGTTCGCGGCCGACCTGGCCATCAGCCGCATCGAGGCCGCATGAGCACCAGCCTGCGCGCCGCTCCGACCCGCGCTGCCCGCGTGGTGAGCGACGCCGACTTCCAGAAGTTCCGCGAATACTTCTACCGCAAGACGGGCATCCACTTCGACGACAACAAGCGCTACTTCGTGGACAAGCGCCTGGTGGACCGCATCGAGGCCACCGGCGCCGCCGACTTCCGCGAGTACTTCGTCGCGCTGCGCTTTGAACGCGAAGGCCAGGAGCTGCAGCACCTCGTCAACTCGATGACGGTCAACGAGACCTACTTCCTGCGCGAGGCCTACCAGTTCGACTGCATGACGAACGACCTGCTCGCCGAGTTGGTGCGCTCGCGGCCGCGTGGCGAGCGCCTGCGCATCTGGTCCATCCCCTCCTCCACCGGCGAGGAGCCCTACTCGATCGCGATGCAGCTGCTCGAACGCTGGCCCGGCATCAACGCGCACGACGTCGAGATCCTGTCCAGCGACATCGACACGCAGGTGCTCGACGCGGCCCAGCGCGGCGTCTACAGCGCGCGCTCGGTGGCCAACCTGCCCAAGTCCTGGCTGGACAAGTACTTCACCCGGCGCGGCGAGCACGAGTGGGTCATCTCTCGCGACCTGGTGGCGGCGGTGGAGTTCAGCCGCGTCAACCTCAGCGACCCGGCCGACACGCGGCGCTTCCGCGACATCGACATCGTGTTCTGCCGCAACCTGCTCATCTATTTCGACGATCACTCGCGCCGCGCCGCGGCCGAAGCGATCTACGACGCGCTGCGCCCCGGCGGCTTCGTGTGCCTCGGGCACTCGGAGTCGATGAGCCGCATCAGTGCGCTCTACCGCGTGCGCCGCTTTGCCGACGCGATGGTCTACCAGAAACCCCTGAACGGAGAGGCCCCATGAGTGCCACCCGCATCCTCGTCATCGACGACGCCGCCACGGTGCGCATGTACCACCGCAAACTGCTCAACGACGCCGGCTGGCAGACCGACGAAGCCGTCAACGGCCTGGAGGCGGTCGAGAAGGTCATCGCTGCCGGCGCCGCAGAGCGGCCCTTCGACCTCTACGTCGTCGATGTGAACATGCCCAAGCTCGACGGCTACGGCTTCGTGCGCGAACTGCGCCGCCTGCCGCCCTCGCAGCAGGCGCCGGTGATGATGGTCTCCACCGAGTCGCAACTGCAGGACGCCTCCGCCGCGCAGGAGGCCGGTGCCAACTGCTACCTCGTCAAGCCGGCCCGCCCGGCCGAGCTGGTCCTGACCGCCGCCCTGCTGCTGGGCGACGCCGCCACTGCCGCACAAGCCGCGGCCGCCCACCCGCTGCCGGGAGCCGCCCGATGAACACGACCTCCGAAATCCTCGAGCAGTTCGTGCTCGAAGCCCGCGAATGCCTGGAAGCGATCGGCCAGCGCCTGCTGGACATCGAACGCACCCCCGACAACCCGGCGCTGCTCAACGACCTGTTCCGCTCGGTGCACACCCTCAAGGGCAACTGCGGGCTGTTCGAGTTCGGCGCGCTGGAGCACGTGGTGCATGCCGGCGAGGACGTGCTCGACCAGGTGCGCGCGGGCCGGCTGGTCTACGGCAGCGCCATGGCCGACGCCCTCTTCGCCGCGATGGACCACAGCGCCGAGCTGATCGATGCGATTGCCGCCACCGGCCAGCTGCCGGCCAGCGCCATGCCGCGCTCCCAGCAGCTGGCAGCCGACCTGCGCGCCTTCCTCGGCGCCAAGCGCGACACGCGCCCGGCCCCTGCCGCCCCCGCCGGCGTGGCCCCCGCCGGCGTGGCCCCTGCCGCCCCGGCCCTGCCTGACTGGGTCGCCGCCCTGCCGGCCGACTGGCAGCGGCCCGCCCATGTGCTGCTGCGCTACCGCCCCGAGCCGGACTGCTTCTTCAAGGGCGAGGACCCCTGGCAGCTCGCCCGCGCCACGCCGGGCTTGCTGGCTCTGCAGCTGATCATGCCGGCCGACTGGGGGGCCGCCGAGGCCTTCGACTGCTACCAGTGCCAGCTCGGCTTCGTGCTGCTGTCCAGCGCGCCCGAGGCCTATGTGATGGAGCACTTCCGCTACGTGCCGGAGCAGTGCGACGTGATCACGCTGCCGGAGGCCTCGACCTCGGCGGCCCTGGCGCCGGGCCACCAGGCCCTGCTGGCTGATCGCCTCGCGCAGCTGTGGAACGACCAACTGGCCCTGCTGCAGCGCCACCTGGGTTACGGCACGCTGGCCGCCGTGCGGCAGGTGCTGGCCCAGCTGCTGGCCGTGCGCGAGCACCTGCCCGGCACCGATCTGCACGCCTGGGCCGAGGCCCACGCCAGCCTGCCCGACACCGAGGCTGGCGCCGCAGCGCTCGCTGCCTGGGCCCGCCAGCACCACCCCCACGGCCCCCAGGCGCAGGACGCCTCGCCACGCGCCACCCCCACGGCCGCAGTGCCCGCTGACGACAACACCGGCGACCGGGGCAACCACAAGGTGCTCAAGGTCGCCCAGGACAAGGTCGACCGACTGATGGACCTGATCGGCGAGATGGTCGTGGCCAAGAACGCCCTGCCCTACCTCGCCCAGCGCGCGGAAGTGCACTTCGGCCAGCGTGAACTGGCCCGCGAGATCAAGAACCAGTACAGCGTCATCAACCGCATTGCCGAGGACATGCAGCACGCCATCATGCAAGTGCGCATGCTCCCGGTGGGCACGGTGTTCCAGCGCTTCGGGCGCCTGGTGCGCGACATCTCCAAGCGGCTCGGCAAGGAGGTCCACCTCGTCATCGAGGGTGAAGACACCGAGGCCGACAAGAACGTCATCGAGAGCCTCGCCGACCCGCTGATCCACATCCTGCGCAACAGCCTGGACCACGGCATCGAGACGCCCGAAGTGCGCCTGGCCGCCGGCAAGCCGGCCCACGGCACGCTGCGGGTCAGCGCCCACCAGGACGGCGACCGCGTGGTGCTGGACATCGCCGACGACGGCGCCGGCGTGGACACCGCCCGCGTGCGCGCCAAGGCGGTGGAACGCGGCCTGATCCCGGCCGACCGCGCCGAAAGCCTGAGCGATGCCGAGGCGGTGCAGCTCGTCTTCCTGCCCGGCTTCTCGACGGCCGACAACATCTCCGACCTGTCGGGCCGTGGCGTGGGCATGGACGTGGTGCGCGCGGCTGTGGAGCGCGTCAATGGCACGGTGCAGCTGAGCAGCGTGCGCGGCCAGGGCACGACGCTGCAGCTCACGCTGCCGCTGTCGATGGCGGTGACGCACGTGATGATGATCCGCTCCGGCGGCTGCCGCTTCGGCGTGCCGATGGACCTGATCGTGGAAACCGTGCGCGTGCCGGCCGACGACATCCACCGCTTCAAGCAGGCCCAGACCGTGGTCCTGCGCGGCCGCATCGTGCCGCTGCGCTCGCTCAACGAGCTGCTGGGCATGGAAGAACCGGCACGGCTGAATGCCGAGGGCGAGCATGCCGTGCTCGTGCTGCGCTGGGGCGGCGAGCCCATCGGGCTCGTCGTCGACGAATTCGACGGCACCTCCGACATCATCCTGCGCCCCCTCGAAGGCGTGCTCGGCGGCATGACCGGCTTTGCCGGCTCGGCCCTGATGGGTGACGGCAGCGTGCTGATGATCCTCAACCCCAAGGAGCTGCTCTGATGGGCATCCGCTATCTCAAGACCCATGCCGCCCTCGAGGGCCACCTCGGGGCCGAGGATGCCGAAGGCCTGCTCACCTGGCTGCGCAGCCAGACCCGGCCGCTGGTGCACCTGGGCCGCTGCGAGACCCTGCACACCGCGCTGCTGCAGACCCTGCTCGCCCTTCGCCCCGGCATCAAGGTGCCTCCCACCGACCCCTGGCTGTGCCTGGCCCTCGGCCTGCCGGCCCCCACTCCCAGGACCCTGCCATGAACAAGACCATCCTCATCGTCGACGACTCGGTCACCATGCTGATGAGCCTGCGCAACTCGCTGACCATCGGCGGCATGACCGTCGAGACCGCGAACGACGGCCGCTCGGCGCTGGACAAGCTCAAGGCCGGCCTGAAGCCTGCGCTGATCATCACCGACATCAACATGCCCAACCTCGACGGCCTGGGCCTGATCCGCGAGGCGCGCAAGCTGCTGCGCTTCACGCCCATCCTGGCCCTCACCACCGAGAGCCAGCAGGCCAAGCGCGACGAAGCCAAGCGCGAAGGCGCCACCGGCTGGCTCGTCAAGCCGGTGGGCGGCAACGAGCTGCTGCAGGTCATCCGCCAGATCATTCCCGGCCTGTGAGGAGGCGATGCCATGGACACCGATGAGAGCAAGCCCAGCGGCCTGCGCCGCTGGTTGAAGGCCCATGCGGGGGCTGCGGCCGCCGCGGGCCTGTGCGTGGCCGGCGCGGCCTTTGCCTGGCAAGGCGCCCAGGAGTGCGGCAGCCTGAGCGTGCCGCTGGCCTGGGCCCTGGGCGGGGGCCTGGCTGGCTGGGCGCTGCGGCGCCACCAGGAGCACCGCCAGCGCGACTCGCGCAGCCGGCATGCCGAGACCGGCAGCGTCGTGGCGCAGGACATCTCGACCCTGCAGCAGGCCTTCGCCGTGCTGGGCCAGCAGGTGAACGCCACCATCCAGACCTCGGAAACCGCCGTGATGGCCATGGGCGAAAGCCTGGCCCGCGTGCACCAGCGCAGCACCGGCCTGCGCCAGCAGGTGGTGGATGCGGTGGCCCGGTCGGAGCAGCTGTCGGCAGCCTCGCTGCAGCAGTCGACCGAGCATGCGGCTGCGGTGGCGGACCTGGCCAGCCACCAGACCCTGTTCGAGCGCACGCGCCTGGACTTCCTCGGCCGCGTGCGCAACTCGGCCGACCAGGTGCGCCACCTGCTGCCGCTGGCCGAGCTCATCAGCGACATCGCCCGCCAGACCAATATGCTGGCCATCAATGCCGCCATCGAGGCCGCCCGCGCCGGCAACGAAGGCTCCGGCTTCAAGGTGGTGGCGGCCGAAGTGCGCCGCCTGTCCACGCAAACGGCCGATGCCGCCCGCCAGGTGACCAACGGCATCCAGCAGGCCGCCGAGGCCATCGAGCGGGAGGCCGCCCACCTCGCCACCGAGGTGAGCGGCACGCCTGCAGCCCAACTCGACGAGATCGCCCACCACATCCAGGACATGAGCCGCACGCTCGCCGAGGTGGTGCCCTACCTGGGCCAGCTCTCGACGGACATGGACCTGGGCATCGCCGACGTGTCCTCCGACATCGTGGACATCCTCGGCCACATGCAGTTCCAGGACATCAACCGCCAGCTGCTGGAGCAGATCAACAACGCGCTGGCCAGCCTCTCCAGCCACTTCTCGCAGCTCTACCAGCTGATCGACGGCCAGGCGCCGCCGCCGCCGGTGATGCTGGAGGAACTGCTGCAACGCTGGACGCAGGACTACGTCATGCAGGCCCAGCGCGTGGCCCACGTGCTGGCCACCAGCGGCCCCGGTGCCGAGGTGCTGCCCCTGCACGCCAATGCCGCCGGCGAGGCGCCACCGCCCCTGGCCGTGGCCAACGGCCCGCGCATCGAGCTGTTCTGACGGAGGCCCCCATGCACACCCTGCCGCTGACCGGACTCGTGCTGAGCGGGGGCGGTGCGCGGGCCGCCTACCAGGTGGGCGTGCTGCGGGCAATCGCGCGCATCCGGCGTGAGCTGCAAGCCGACGCCCCGGTCGGCGCAGGCAACCCGTTCGCGGTGATCTCGGGCACCTCGGCGGGTGCGATCAACGGCGCGGGCCTGGCCTGCCATGCGGACGATTTCGATGCCGGCGTCGAGCGCCTGGTGCAGACCTGGTCGGGCTTCCATGCGGCGCAGGTCTACCGCTGCGACACCCTGGGCCTGCTCACCAACGGCCTGCGCTGGATGGGCGTCATGTCGATGGGCTGGGCCCTGCGCCGGCTGCGCCCGCGCTCCCTGCTGGACAACTCGCCGCTGGGCGCGCTGCTGCGCGAGGTGGTGCCCATGCACCGCCTGCCCACGCTGCTGGCCCGCCGGCATCTGCACGCCCTGGCCATCAGTGCGTCGAGCTACTCCACGGGCCAGCACGTCACCTTCTACCAAAGCGCGGTGCCCATCCCGCCCTGGGTGCGGACGCAACGCATCGCAGCCCGGACCATGCTGGTGCACGAGCACCTGATGGCCTCGGCCGCCATCCCCTTCATCTTTCCTGCCACGCGCCTGCACCACGAAGGCCGCGGCGGCTGGTATGGCGACGGCTCCATGCGCCAGGCCTCACCGCTGTCGCCCGCCATCCACCTGGGGGCACGGCGCCTGGTGGTGATCGGCGCGGGCCGGCTGCACCAGCCGGCCGACGAGCTGGTGGACGACGCCCGCTACCCGAGCCTCGCGCAGGTGGCGGGGCATGCGATGGCAAGCATCTTCCTGGATGCGCTCTCGGCCGACATCGAGCGCATGCAACGGGTGAACCGCACGCTGGAAATGCTCACGCCGGAACAGCGCACCGGCCACCCGCTCGCCCCCATCGACGCGATCATCATCGCTCCCAGCCAGCGGCTCGACGACATGGCGGCCCGGCACATCCACCGCTTGCCGCGCTCGGTGCAACTGCTGCTGCGCTCCAGCGGCGTGCGCGACGGCCAGCGCCAGGGCGCGGCCCTGGCCAGCTACCTGCTGTTCGAGAGCGCCTACACCCGTGAGCTGATCGACCTCGGCGAGCAGGACGGCCTGGCCCAACGCGACGCCCTGGCCGCGATGCTGCGGCCAAGTGAGTTCGCCCTGGCCCGCGCGGCGCGCCGGCAGGCCGGATTCAGGGACAGCCAGGTGTCGTGAGCGGGCCGGTGTGCGGCGACACCGTGATCCGCAGCCTCAGCCCAGCGACCAGCCCCAGGGCGGCAGCGTGTTGCCGCCCCAGGCTTGCGGCTGGGTGGACAGGTTCACGGCCACGCGCAACACGTCAGCGCCGCGCCGCCGCTCGAAGGCAACGACATCCTGCGGCGCCGGCAGCAGCGTGAGCGTGCCGCCGTGCGTGCCGGCGGCGAGGCTCGGGTGCCGGTGCTTGAGGCCGGTCAGGCGCTGGTAGAAGGCCGTGAAGTCATGCGCCCGCCAGTCGATCGGGTCCTTCTCGAAGAAGGCCAGGCGCTTGGCCAGGCCGGCCTCCTGGCCGTTGTAGATCAGCGGCATGCCCGGCAGCGTGAAGCTGAGCACGGCCAGGGCCTGCCAGGCCGCGCCGTAGAGCTCGGTGTCGGTGCCGTGCCAGGAGTTGAAGTCGTGGTTGCTCGTGAAGCGCATGCGCCAGGCTTCTGCCGGGTGCTGGCCCGGCTGGCGGGCGAGCCAGGCCTTGAGCAGCGGTGCGCCGGCCTCGCCCTTGCCGATCTTCTTGAAGACCTCGTCGGGCAGGGTCCAGTCGTAGGTCATGTCGAAGGCGCCGCTGGTGTGCAGGTCCACGGCGTCGGACTCGGCCAGCATGAACAGCGGCTTCACACGCTCCAGCTCGTGGCGGGCACGCACCCAGAAGTCGGTCTGCACGAGGCTGGCCACGTCACAGCGGAAGCCGTCCACCCCCACCTCGCGCACCCAGTGGCGCATGGCCTCGATCATCGCGGCGCGCAGGGCCTCGCTGCGGTAGTCCAGCGCAACGACATCGTCCCAATGCTCTTCGCCGGGCTGGCCCTCGTTGAAGGTGACGGGGTAGATCTCCCCCTGGGCGTTGAGCTTGTACCAATCCTTGTGCGCCACGGTCCAGGGGTGGTCCCAGGCGGTGTGGTTGGCCACCCAGTCGAGGATGACCCTGAAGCCGAGCTGCTGCGCAGCGGCCACGAACGCCTTGGCGTCGGCCATCGTCCCGAACTCCGGGTTGACGGCGGTGTAGTCGCGGATCGAGTAGTAGCTGCCGAGCGTGCCTTTGCGATTTCGCTGCCCGATGGGCTGCAGCGGCATCAGCCACAGGATGTCCACGCCGAGGGCCTTCAGGCGCGGCAGGTCGGCCTGCACGGCCGCCAGGGTGCCGGCCGGCGAGTACTGGCGCACGTTGATCTGGTAGATGACGGCCTGGCGGGACCAGGCAGTGTGCGGGCGGTCGGCAGGGGTGGCACTCATGGCGGGCAAGGCGAAGGAGCTGGCGGCGGCGAGGACGGTGCGGCGGTTCGGCATGGCGTGATCAGTTCGCGTCAGGCGGCATCAGGCGGCGTTCGGCGCCGCGCAGTGGGCCGCGATGTAGGCGGCGTGGTCGGGCATCACGTCCACGCACTTGGCAATCACCTGCCTTACGCGCTCCAGGTGCTCCTGCGCAGCGGCATCGTC
>Ga0233424_10002210_pt1 | contig 14433 bp, 16 predicted proteins | sample Watercolumn_Towu_FD_181011 | JGI IMG/M metagenome (GOLD analysis project Ga0233424, IMG submission 181011) | Freshwater microbial communities from Lake Towuti, South Sulawesi, Indonesia - Watercolumn_Towuti2014_125_MG | ecosystem: Environmental > Aquatic > Freshwater > Lake | place: Indonesia...
CAAAACAGCGCACAAGTTGCCTGAATTTAGCCTCTGTGATTTTAGAGCGACTGTAGTATCTATTTTTATTAACCATTTCAGGAAGTTATCACACTTTAACAAGTGCTTTGCTTCCTAAGACCCTTAATTATAAACTATTTTTAGGTAATAGTTCGGATAAAGTTTTTTCCAATAACGGCTTGGAAATTTTACCCAGATAGGTTTTGATGATACTCCCATTCGCATCAATAATAACGGTGTAGGGCAACCCGCCCTGACTGTTACCCAAGCTACTGGCGAGTTCCATCCCTTGAATTTCTGCTGAAAAAAGCGGGTAGCTAGTGGGATTTTCTTTTTGAAAAGTCAGTATGGTTTCAACATCGTCAATCGCCAGGCCTAAAACCTGCACGTTTTTGGACTGATATTGTTGATTTAACGCCGACAATTCCGGCATTTCCTCGCGGCAGGGCGGGCACCAGCTTGCCCAGAAATTCACCACCAGAATCTTCCCTTGATAGGCTTGCATGGACTGTTGCACGTTTTTTTCATCGGCAAAACTGGCTTGAAAGAACGCCTTGCTGGATAAGCCATCGCCTGTTTGCGTGTAAGGGCCGAGAAAGTAGTAGCGAATCGCAAACCCCAGGACAGCAACCAGCAGCAGGTAGCCGATAAAGGACAAAGTCTTTTTAACCATACTCGTTAGCACACTACATTTAGCATACGATGAGCGGATTGCATTCGTCCGCCTTGAGCGTTTTGACGCGATGGATGGTGGCCAGAAAACTCTCGGCTTCTTCAAAACCTATTACCCGAACAGGCCGGATTTCCTGCCCATTTTTATTGAAAAAGATGATGCCAGGCGGGCCGAACAGGCTGAAGCGTTGGAGCATTCCCAAGTCTTCCGGCGTGTTTTCGGTCACGTCCGCCTGCAGCAACACAAATTCATTCAGTGCTTTTTTCACGCGCGAGTCGCTAAAGCTTAACTGTTCCATTTCCTGGCAGGACACGCACCAGTCGGCGTAAAAATCGAGCATCACGAACTTGCCAGCAGCTTGCTTGATTGCCTGTTCCAGCTCGGCGGTGTTGCGTACACGTTTGAAAGGCAAGGCCGAGGTGCTTTCTGCCGATGCCTGTCGCAAGCCTGCAAGCGGCTGCCAAGGCGATTTCGCACCGGATAAGGCGCCCACCAGCAGTGCCAGGCAGACCCCCAGCAGGATGATGCCGATACCTTTCAAGAAGCGCATCCACGGGTGTGATCTACCCAGTTTTTCGTCAATCGGTAGCGGATCCAGCGCGTGCAGATACATGGCCGGAATGATGAACAGGGCTGCCCACAGCAGCATTTGCAATGCGCTTGGAATCACCGGGGAAACCAGGTAAATCGCCACCGCCAGCATTATCACGCCAAAAAAGTTGCGTACAGCCGTCATCCAAGGCCCGGCTTTGGGCAACACATGGCCCGCGGAGGCACCAATCAGTAACAAGGGCACGCCCATACCCAGAGACAAGCAGAACAAGGCGAGACCACCTAGCACGACATCATGGGTCTGACTAATGTATAACAGTGCACCGGCCAGCGGCGCTGCCACGCATGGGCTGACAATCAGTGCTGACAGCACACCCATTAAAAACACGCCTAAAAACTGGCCGCCTTTCAATTTATTGGTGGTGTTTACCATACGTTCTTCAATAGCATGCGGCAAGCGTAACTCGTAAAAGCCGAACATCGAAAAAGCCAGCGCGACGAAAATCAGTGCCGTGGCGCCCAATACCCACGGGTTTTGCAGGGCATTGCTCAACAGTTGGCCTGACAAGCCCGCCGCGATGCCAGCCAAGGTGTAGCTGAGCGCCATGCCCATGGTGTACGCCAAAGAGAGGTTAAAGCTGTGCATGCGGCTGGTGGCGTGATGATGTGCTTTCTCATCGCCGACGATAATGCCGGACAGGATAGGAATCATCGGCAATACGCAAGGCGTAAGCGCCAGCAGCAGGCCAAAGCCAAAAAAGCCGATGGCGATCAGCCATAATTTGCCGCCTTTCAGCAAAGTGGTCGCCTGGTCATCCGAAGCGCCAGATACGGATGCGGCAGGGATGTCGGTGACGGTTTTAGTGTCGGTTACGGCATTCGCAAGCGTGATTTGATAACTTTTGCGTTGCGGCGCGTAACACAAGCCTTTTTCGCTACAGCCCTGGTATCTGGCGTTTACGGTGATGTCGCCTGCCGCGCCTTGCGTCACAACGGTGGCGTTAAAGTCATGGTGATACACTTCCATTTTGCCAAAGTTCGGGTCATCCTTGATTTCGCCGGCGGGCAAATCTACTTGTGTGATCTTGCCGGTTTGGGTGTTCGCCAGCTCGAACTTGATGCGGTCTTTGTAAAGATAATAACCGGGCGCAACCTTGAAATCGGCGCGGATGGTATGGTCGTCCTGCGCCGCCAACACTAGGCTGAATGCAGCATCCGGTGACAGGAATTCCGCTTCTTCATCAGCATTTTCCGTCAATTGCAGTTTGCCACCTGCCAGGGCAGGCAAGCTGACAAGCACTAGTAAAAAGATACCTAAAAGGCGCCTTAGCATATTCATTTCAGATTTTTTGTGCATTTAGCCATTGTAAATAGGGTTTGTAGCCATCATGTATGTGGAGCGCGATAATTTCAGGAAGTTCGTAAGGATGAGCTGCTAGAATAGCAGTTTGCAGCGCTTGGTACTGGGCTTGCGTGGTTTTGATCATCATTGGCGTTTCAGCGGTATGCTCCAGTTTGCCTTGCCAATGATAGAACGATTGGCATGGACTCAGGACATTGACGCAGGCGGCCAGCTTTTGCTCCACCAACGCATGCGCCAGTTTGGCGGCAGATTGGCTGTCGGGCATGTTGGTTAAAACAACGAGTGCATCCGGATTGTCGGCATGTTTTGACATGATGTTAGGAATAGAATGCGTTTATTTGCAATGTTGATTTTACTCGCTTTTCCATTTGCAGAGATATTTCTGCTGGTGAAGCTTGCTCACCTGTATGGCTGGTGGCTCGGTTTATACTTAGTCGTGATCACCGTGCTGGGCTTACGCTTGATTAAAGAAGAGCGCACTTTGTTCTCGGCCAAGATGATGCAAAGCGTCGGCGCGGGTCAAAACCCGTTTGGCGCCATGATGGGCAGCGCGCGCAACCTGTTTGCAGGCGTGTTGCTGCTGATTCCTGGCGTCATCACCGATGCGATTGCCGTGCTGTTGTTGCTGATCCCGATCCGGCAGCCCAAGCTGGATGGCGGCCAAACTTACCAAAAAACCAGCCATTCCCGCTATGATGCTGCGGCCAATGACGACATCATCGAAGGCGAATTCGTCGAAATAAAAAGCGAGATAGAGAAAAAATGACCCAAGTCACGATCAAGAATACCGGCCACCAATTCAGCGTGCGTCCAAGCCAGACTGTGCTGGAAGCCGCCATCGAGGCGGGCGTTAATTTGCCTTACGGTTGCCGCAACGGCGCATGTGGGGCATGCAAAGGCACGGTGGTATCCGGCAAGGTGATGCACGATGATTTCCAGGGCAGCGCCTTAACCGATGTGGAGCAAGCGGCGGGCCAGGCTTTGTTTTGCTGCGCCCGTCCATTGGAAGACCTGGTGATCGAATGCCGCGAGGTCTATGACGCACAAGGCATCCGGCCGCGTATCATGCCGGCCAGGGTGCAGAAGCTGGAAAAGCTGGCACATGATGTCATGGCCTTGTATCTGCAATTGCCCGCGAGTGAGCGCTTACAATTTCTGCCTGGGCAATATGTGGAATTCATCTTGAAAGATGGTAAGCGCCGGGCGTTTTCCATTGCCAATGCGCCGCACGATGATGCGGTGATGGAGCTGCATTTGCGCCTGATTCCCGGAGGGCAGTTCACTGAATATGTGTTCAATGAAATGACGGAAAAAACCATTCTGCGCATCGAGGCGCCGTTTGGCAGCTTTTACCTGCGCGAGGAATCGCAAAAGCCGGTGATACTGGTGGCGGGCGGAACCGGATTCGCCCCCATTAAAGGTATTATCGAGCACATGCTCTATACGCACAACCCGCGCCCCGTTCTTCTGTACCGGGGGGCGCGCAGCCTGCGCGATTTGTATATGGACGAGCTCAGCCAGCAATGGGCGGCACAGCATCCGCATATCACCTATATTCCCGTGCTTTCCGAGCCGATGCCGGAAGACAACTGGCAAGGCAGGACGGGTCTAGTACATCAGGCGGTGCTGGAAGACATTGCGGACTTGAGTCCCTATCAGGCTTATGTGTGTGGTGCGCCTGCGATGGTGGATATAGCGTTCGAGACTTTCCAGCAGCAGGGCCTGCCCAGGGACGAGTTTTTCTCGGATGCGTTTACGTTTGCCAATCCGTTGCCTAAAATTTAGGCAGCGCTTTCAGTAAGGCATCCAATACGGCACTATCGCCCGGCGCGCCGGCAATCGCCACTTTCAATCCAAGCTGCTGCGGCAGTTCCGCAATACGCGCATGGTTGACGCACAAGATGACGTGGCGCAGCCATTCCGAGCTGCCGGCCATATCCAGCAGATAGCGCATCGCCTCGCTGCTGGTGACAATGATGGCCTGCAGGTTGCCCTGTTTCCACAAATCGCACAGCATATCTGCGTTGGCTTGAGGGTTCACACGGCGGTAGCACTCGGCAAAATACACGTTTGCGCCGCGCGATTTCAATGTGTCCGCCAGTAGCTCGCGGCCACCCACGCCGCGGAAAATTGCGATTTTCATGCTGGCGACATCATGCATCTCCGGCAGCGCCAGCAGGGTTTCGCTGTCAAAGCGTGTGTGCGGAATGAGCACATTGCGCACGCCATAAATCCCGAGTTCCTTGGCGGTTTGGTGCCCCAGTGCGGCAAAGCGCAGGTTCTCCGGGATATTGCCGTAATGTCGCAAGATGCGCGGCATGGCGTTGTCTACCGCATTGGTGCTGATGAAAATCGCCCAGTCAGTGGTTTCCAGTTCTGCAAGCTGCTGCTCGAACGCGCGATAGTCTTCCAGCGGCTGGATTGCCAGTAGCGGGTAGGGGATAGGCGCGCCGCCCAAATGCGTGATGAGCGTGTTCATGGCTTCGGCCTGGCCAACCGGGCGAGTGACGGCGATATGGATGCCGGATAAAGGCTTGGTAGTCATTTTACATGGTCGAGCGCGGCCAATATTTTATCGGCACCCTTTGCGACGAGTTTGTCGGCCAATGCCTTGCCAAGCGCTTCCGGATGGGCTTTCGGGCCGGTCATTTTCTCGCGCAGCATTTGCGAGCCATCCACACTAGCCACGAAACCGGCAATTTCCAAAGTGTCGTTTTTGGCAACGGCAAAAGCGCCCAGCGGCACGGTACAGCTGCCCGCCAGCGCCCGGCTGAAAGCGCGCTCCGCCAGCACGCAGGCTTCGGTGTCGGGGTGGTTCAGCGGAGCCAGCACTTCCAGCAAATCGGTTCTATCAGCCCGAATCTCGATACCTAATGCGCCTTGCCCCACAGCAGGGATGCTGTCTTCCGGTATGATGAAAGCGCGCACTCTGTCACCCAGGCCTAGGCGTATCAAACCTGCCGCGGCGAGGATAATGGCGGCGTATTGGTCTTCATCCAGCTTGCGTAGACGTGTTTGCAGGTTGCCGCGCAGCGATTCGATTTTCAGATGCGGAAAGCGTGCCTGTAGCTGGCTTTGGCGGCGTAAACTGGATGTGCCCACCACGCTGCCATGCGGTAAATCCTGCAAGCTGGCGAACTGGTTGGAGACGAAAGCATCACGCGGGTCTTCGCGCTCACCGGTGGCTGCCAGCATAAAGCCTTCCGGCAGGTTCATCGGCACGTCTTTCATGCTGTGTACCGCCAGATCGGCACTGCCGTTCTCCAGAGCGATTTCCAGCTCTTTGACAAATAGCCCTTTGCCGCCGATGCGTGCCAGCGGCGAATCCAGAATCTGATCGCCGGTAGTGGTCATGCCCAGGATATGGACATCACAATCGGGGTATAGACCTTGCAACCGTGCCTGTATATGTTTGGCTTGCCACATGGCAAGCGCGCTTTCGCGTGAAGCGATAACTAATTTGCTAGGATGGGGTTTTTGGGGCGTGTTTTGCATAATGGTGAAATTTTAACATATGGTGTCTGGTTACAAACTGTTACAAGATAGCCTAAAAAATTGGTTTAAGATGGATTTGCACATACAAAAAACATATAACACAATTGTTAAACATCACATTTAAAGCAACGTAAATAACAAGGGGTTTTTTGGAGAAGCTTATGCAAAATCAAGTGGATATTTTTGTTGAATCCTTAAATCAATTCTGGCTGCAGCTGGTGATTTTTATCCCGAAACTGCTGGCGGTGATCGTGATCCTGTTCTTCGGCTGGTTGCTGGCCAAGCTGGCAAGGTTGGGTGTCAAGCGCCTGCTGGAGGCTGCCAAATTCGACCGGTTTGCGCAGAAATCCGGGCTGGAGGCGTTTATGACGCAAGGCGAATATAACCTCACCTTGAGCGGCATCATCAGCCAGGTGGTCTATTGGCTGGTGATTATCCTGTTCGTGATTGCCGGAGCCAATACATTGGGCCTGACCGAAGCAGCCAACTTGCTTCAGCAGCTCGCCGGATATTTGCCCAAGATCATCATCGCCATTCTAGTGGTAATTTTTGGTACCTTGTTGGCGCGTTTTATCAACCGGCTGGTGTTCGCCTGGCTATATAGCATCAAGTTCAGCCATGCGCTAGTGGTCAGTACCTCGGCGGAATACGGCATTCAGCTTCTCGCAATCTTTGTGGCGTTAGAGCAGCTGGGCATAGGCATGCAAATTCTGCACGCTTTGTTCATCATCATTTTCGGCGCGATTTTTCTGGCACTGGCTATCGCGTTTGGCCTGGGCGGCAAGGAGTGGGCGGCGAAAGTGATTGCCGAGATGGACGCCAAATCACAGCAGAAATAATCCATTCCCAGTTTTCATTGTACGGACACATGCCCTGGAGGCCAGGCTGGATAAGGCTTTCAGGAAGAGGTTGCAATAATGAATGCGCGTGCGAGGGGCAGAGGGCGTTTTGGGCGCCTTTTCAGCTGGACTTAATGAGATGCTGTTGGCGGCGGCTGACGGCAATCGTTTCCGGGATGTCTTTTAACAGGGCAACCCACTGGTTTTCGCCCTCGCCGCTGTTTTTTTCATAACCCACTATATATTGTGGTGCCACCAGGCAGTTACGGTGCAGACGCAGAAATTGCCCGGCGAATTCTGTTTCCAGATGTGTTAACGATTCTTCCAGCAGATATTCACGGCTCGCAGTGCGCACCGTCAGGTATTTCAGCTCGGCGCGCAGATAGATGATGTCCTCAATCGCTAGCAGAATCACCTTGCCGCGTTCGTGGATGCTGAGATGTGTGCGCTTTTTCTGCAAAGGCTTAAGCGCATCCAGCTGTTTCGGTAGTAGCGCCTGCGCTTTGTGCAGGGCCGTTTGCAGACGCTCCGCGCGGATAGGTTTCAACAGGTAGTCAATCGCGTTCAAATCAAACGCCTGAATCGCGTGGGCGTCATACGCGGTGGTAAAAATCACCAACGGTGCAGGCTGCAGCTTTTGCATATGCGCTGCGGCCTCCAGCCCGTCCATCACCGGCATGCGTATATCCAGCAGAATCAATTGCGGCTGGTGCAGTGCGGCCAGTTCAATCGCCTCTTTGCCATTCTTCGCCTCTGCCACGATATGCGTATCCGGCAGCTCTGCCAGTAGGTCGCGCAAGCGGCTGCGCGCCGGCGGTTCGTCGTCTGCAATCAGGATACGAAGGGTGGTTGCGGCTTCGGTCATGGCTGGGTGTGCTGCGGCAGGCGGATGAATACGTGGTAGCGACCACCCTGGTGATGCGTCACGAGGCTGGCTTCCAGATCAAAATGCAGCTGCAAACGTTCCTTGATGTTTTTGAGTGCCATTTTGTTGCCGCTGTGATGGTCTTTCTCCGGCGCGTACGGGTTGCTGATGTCAATCAGTAAATCCTGATGCTTGCTGGAGATGTCGATGATAATTCTGCCCCCATCCGCCAGAGGTTCGATACCATGGTACACGGCGTTTTCCAGCAGCGGCTGCAATATCAGCGGAGGGATCAACGCATCCAAGGTCGCCTCATCAATCTGCCAGTCAAGCGCCAGGCGTTCATCCAGCCGCAGTTTCTCGATGTTCAGATACTGCTTGCACAATGCGATCTCCTGGCTGAGGGGCACCAATTCACGGTTATCGGCCATCAGCACGCGAAACAAGTCGGAAAGATCTTCCAATGCGGTTTCTGCACGTTTGGGCTGGCTGCGAATCAACGACAATACCGCATTGATGCTATTGAACAAGAAATGCGGGCGGATACGGGCTTGCAAGGCCTGCAAGCGCGCTTCGGCAATGGCCGGGGAATAGGCGCGTTGCATCAGGTGAAAATAGTACAGCACCAGGCCGGCGGCAATCAGCGCCAGCAATACGGCACGCGGCATGCTCAGTATGGTGTCAAAAATAAAGTAGCGGTTGACCAACAGGCAGAATGCGGCAGAGATGAACGCTACCACCAGCAGGATGCCGATGATACCTTGCCAGTAGGGGCGCTGGTTGAGTAGCGGAAAAAGCAGGTACAAACTGACCATGCTCAATAGTAGAATCGGTTCGACGATGGCCGCGAGCGTAGTGAGTGTGGGCAAGAACTCTGCAAACGTCTGGCTCAAAACCACGGCGGCGAATGCCATCAGCAGATTAACTGCCAGCAACGCGCGCAGGAAAATGCCCAGATTGAGCAGATTGGGAAGTCGGTTGTTTTTACGCGCTTGGTACCTTGGTTTTTCCTTTTTCGCGTTTATGACGGATATATTGCTATAATATCGTGATTGATATATGGCGTAAGTATATTATTATTAAACAAATTTTCACAATCACAGCAAACGAAAACATTCACCCGTGACATCATCCAACGACAACACGCCAGCCAAAACATGGTCGGGCCGCTTCAGTGAGCCTGTGGCCGAATTGGTCAAGCAATACACCGCATCGGTCAATTTTGACAGACGCTTGGCACCATTTGACATACAGGGTTCCATCGCCCATGCGCAGATGCTGGGCGCACAAGGCATTATTTCGGCGGATGACGTGCAGGCGATCGAGCGTGGTCTGGGCGAGATTTTGGCTGAGATTCTGGCGGGTACGTTTGTGTGGTCGCTGGATCTGGAAGATGTACATCTGAACATCGAAAAGCGGCTCACGGAGAAAATTGGCGACGCGGGTAAGCGCTTACATACTGGTAGAAGCCGTAACGATCAGGTGGCGACCGATGTGCGTTTGTGGTTGCGCGCCACGCTGGATGAGGTGCAAAACGCGATACGCGCACTGCAAGTGAGTATTCTGGATCTGGCCGAAACGCATGCCGATACCATCATGCCGGGGTTCACCCATTTGCAGGTGGCGCAACCGGTGACCTTTGGCCATCATCTGATGGCTTATTTCGAGATGCTGCAGCGCGATGCTGGCCGGTTTGCCGATTGCCGCAAACGTACCAATCAATTGCCTTTGGGGGCGGCCGCCCTGGCTGGAACCAGTTACCCGATAGACCGCGTAAAAGTGGCCAATCTCCTGGGGTTTGATGGCGTGTGCCAAAATTCGCTCGACGCGGTGAGCGACCGCGACTTTGCGATTGAATTCACCAGCGCCAGCGCATTGCTGATGACGCATCTGTCGCGCTTTTCCGAAGAGCTGATCCTGTGGTCGTCGCCACGCTACGGTTTTGTGGACATCGCCGACCGGTTCACGACCGGCTCATCCATCATGCCGCAAAAGAAAAACCCCGATGTGCCGGAACTAGTACGCGGCAAAACCGGCCGGGTGAATGGCCATCTGGTGGCCTTGCTGACCTTGATGAAAAGCCAGCCGCTGGCCTACAACAAAGATAACCAGGAAGACAAGGAACCGCTGTTTGATACAGCGGATACGCTATTGGTGACGCTGCAAATCTATGCCGACATGCTGCGTGGCATCACGGTGAACAAGGCCAATATGCGCCAGGCGGCGTTGGAAGGCTTTTCCACTGCAACTGACCTGGCGGATTATCTGGTGAAAAAAGGCATGCCATTTCGTGATGCGCACGAGGCGGTGGCGCTGGCAGTGCGGTTTGCTGCAGTCAAAGGCTGCGATCTGGCAGATTTGTCCTTACCCGAATTTCGACAGTTTTCCGGCATAATAGACGAAGATATTTACAAGGTATTGACGCTAGAAGGTTCTGTCGCCAGCCGCAGCCATGTGGGTGGGACGGCGCCAGAGCGAGTTAGATGTACGATTAAGGAAGCAAGGAGTAAGCTGGCTTAGAAATTGCTTCCTTAAAATAGTCGTTAAAACCATCCATTATTGTGACTATTTTAAACTACAAGCAAATTAGGGGAATGATGGCAGCATTGTTGCTGATGCTGCACATCAGCGCGTCTGCTGAAACTGCCGCCATACCGGAAATTACTCTCATTCATGAGGATAGAGACAGCATGGCATGGCCCATGTTGCCCCACGAAAGTCTGCGCGATCTGGCGCAATTGTTCTATCCCAAACAGGCTGACATGCAGCATTTGTTTGTACAGAAAGCCTTGCGTCTCAATGCCAGAGAATACCCAGATCTTAGTGCAGATGACCGCTTTGCCGTTTTGACCCCTTTGCGCGTGCCGACGCTCAAGTCACTTGCCCACGCGCGTCCCATCCATAAGAAACCCACCACCCATAATTTGAAGATGAGTTATGGGATTAAGTCATTGCAAAGCAAGGCCATGTCCGGCTTGCTGGAACAATATCAACATTTACTTTCCCGCAACGGTTTTCTCAAAGAAGAGATCGCGGCACTGAACCAAAAGCTGACACACTTGCAGCAAAAAATGCAGGGTTTGAAACAGCTATTTGACAACACCTTGCGGGGCTCCTCAAAGCCTGAGCAGGGCAAGCCCACGAAAACCGCCAAGGTTGAAACTGAGCTAAATACACAGGCGGCGTCCGCAGACACGGCACTTGCCGCAAACTGGCAGGATTATTTGCGTGCGCCATGGCTGCTGGCATTGCTTGGCTTGAGCTTGCTGGGTTTGGCCATGTTTTTCGCATTGGAAAAATCCCGGCGCAAATTGAAGGACTTTTCGCTGGAGCAGGTTAGCCGCATGGACGACGGGGGGATGGCTTCAGGCAAGGCCTGGCAAGACGATGGATTGACGGATCTCGATCCGGATACCATGCTGGACGCGGGTATGGCGGTGAAAGAGGTCGGCGATGACACGAATACACTTACCCATGAAGCGCTGGAAGAAGCCAGGCTGCTGGCAAGTGTCAGCCGTTATGAAGATGCAATCGCGCATTTGACAGCGCACATTAGTGCTAGCCCAAAACTTTCTATTCAGCCTTGGTTGTATCTGTTAGAAATTTTCAGGCAACTCGACATGAAAGAAGATTTTGAGCGTTATGCCGAAGCCATGCACCAAGCCTTCAATGTCATCACTCCTTTGTGGGCGGCGCGTGAAATGGCTTTGGTGGTGCCACAATCGCTGGAAGATTTTCCCCATTATGGAAAAACTTTACAGTGTTTGGCCGGATGATGACGCCAGGCGATATCTGCAGAATCTGATTAACGACAACCGCAATGGCGAGCGTGGCGGCTTTGGCCAGGCGGTACTGGATGAAATCCTTACTTTGATAAGGGTGCTGGATGTGCGCAAGGACTTGGCAAGCGTCTGACTTAGTTTAAAAACAATTCCAGTAAATCGTTTAAGAAGCGTTGACCCAGCAATGTGGGTCGCACCAAGTCGGGCGATACCTCCAGCAAACCGCGTTTCGATGCCTCTGCAAGCCGCATGGATATTGCTTCCCAGGGCATGCCTGTGCGCTGCTGGAAGAAGGCCGGGTCGAAACCTTCAGTCAAACGTAGCGCGTTCATCATGAACTCAAAGCCCAAATCCGCAGGTTCAATTACCCACACTTGCTCGCGCGCATTGTCCGCCAGCGCTTGCTGTATGTACTGTTTGGGGTGTTTTGGGCGGGTTTCGCGCGTGATTTTGTCGTGGTAGCTTAATTTGGAGTGCGCGCCCGCGCCGATGCCCAAATAATCGCCAAACGTCCAGTAATTCATGTTATGGCGCGCCTGCTGGCCGGGTTTGCAAAACGCGGAAGTTTCATAGTGTAAGTAATCGTGCTGGGCCAGCAGCTTCTCGATTTCCACTTGCATTTCGGCTGAGGTGTCATCGTCCGGCAAGGGCGGCGGTGTGCGGTGAAAAGGCGTGTTCGGCTCCAGCGTCAAATGGTAGAACGACAAATGTGAAGGCGCGAGCTCGCATGCCATTTTTGCATCGGCCAACGCCTCATCCAGCGTCTGGTTGGGCAGCGCGTACATCATGTCCAAGTTCACGCGCGGGAAAACCCGCATAGCAAAAGCCGCTGCTTGCAAAGCCTGTTCGTGGTCGTGGATGCGCCCCAAGGCGTGCAGATGTCGCGGGTTGAAGCTCTGGATGCCGAGCGAGAGCCGATTCACGCCCGCGTCGCGGTAGCCCCGGAAATGAGTAATATCCACCGTACCCGGGTTGGCCTCCAGTGTGATCTCGGCGCCGTATTCCATTGGAGTGAGCGCTCGCACCTGGCTCAGGATGCGGTCGATGGACTCGGCTGAGAACAGACTGGGTGTGCCGCCGCCGAAGAACACGCTGCGTATCTTGCGGCCCCAGATATTGGGCGTGGCTTGCTCCAGGTCGGCAATCAGCGCGTCCACATATTGGCTTTCTGGTATCTCCTGCTTGGCTTCGTGCGAGTTGAAGTCGCAATACGGGCATTTGCGCACGCACCAGGGGATGTGGATGTATAAAGACAGTGGCGGTGGGTTGGCCAAGCCGCTTAAAGTGAGGGTGTCTTTTAGCGGCGCGGCAGAAAGGCTGCTGGCCGGATAAATGGGAATCATCGTTTTTGGTAAGGATTTACCAGACTTTCCACCAGCACATGCAAGGCTTCGCGCATCTGCTGCTCGCTTACTTCCATCAGCAAGCCATCCTCCAGCGCGTCCTGAGCGATTTGTCTTAGCTCGTCAAAGTTCTCAGCCATCACTTTGACTTTCTCGGTACAGGACACGATGCTGCCATCGTCGCGTACCCATTTTGGCCATTCAGTACCCAATTTTTTAGGCTGATTCATGCGATAGCCTTTCCAGTTTTTGCAGCAGCTTTTGCAATGCCTGTCCACGGTGGCTGATGCGGCTTTTCACTTCCAGTGGCAGCTCCGCGATGGTTTTGTCGGTTTTCAGGTCAAGAAACAGCGGGTCATAGCCAAAACCGCCATCGCCGCGATACTCGCGCAAAATCTCGCCTTGCCAGATGCCTTCGGCAATAATGGGCTGCGGGTCTTGCGGGTGGCGCACCAGCACGATTACGCTGTAAAAATGCGCATGGCGATCTGCAATATTGTTCATTACTTGCAATAGTTTGTCGTTGTTGCGCTCATCCTGCGTCAGCAGGCTGTTGGGCTGGTTCTTGCCGGCATAACGCGCAGAAAGCATGCCCGGCGCGCCTTGCAGGGCGTTCACACACAGGCCGGAATCATCCGCCAGCGCGGGCAGGCCAGTATGTTGGCTGGCGTGACGTGCCTTGGCCAAAGCATTTTCCACAAACGTGCAGAATGGCTCTTCGCATTCCGGCACGTGGAATTGCGATTGCGGCAGGATTTCAATGTCGAAAGGCGCCAACACGTGCGCGATTTCGCGGATTTTGCCTTTGTTGCCGGATGCAATCACAAGCTGTTTGAATGGCAAAGACATGATTACAACCCTAGAGTCGTTTTTTGTATTTGCGAAAGTGTTTGTATGCCCGCCTGCGCAAGCTGCAGCATGGCCTGCATCGCCTCGCCGCTAAAAGGTTCGCCCTCGGCAGTGCCCTGAATTTCCACAAAGCCGCCTTTCCCAGTCATCACTACGTTCATGTCGGTATCACAGGCGGAGTCTTCTAGATAATCCAAGTCCAGCACGGGCAGGCCTTGGTATACGCCTACCGAAATAGCGGCGACCGAGTCTTTGAGCGGCGATTCCGCAATCAAGCCTTTTTCAAGCAGCGTGCCAATCGCATCGTGCAAGGCGACATAAGCACCGGTGATGCTGGCTGTGCGCGTACCACCATCGGCCTGGATTACGTCACAGTCAATCTGAATGGTGCGTTCGCCAAGCTTTTCCATATCAATGATGGCTCGCAGGCTGCGGCCAATTAAACGTTGAATCTCTTGCGTGCGGCCGGATTGCTTGCCCTTGGTGGCCTCCCGGTCCATGCGCTGGCCGGTAGAGCGTGGTAGCATGCCGTATTCTGCCGTGACCCAGCCTTGCCCTTTGCCTTTGAGAAAGCCGGGCACTTTTTCATCCACGCTGGCGGTACACAGCACGTGCGTGTCGCCAAATTTGATGAGCACTGAGCCTTCCGCATGCTTGGTGTAACGACGGATG
>Ga0233424_10002211_pt1 | contig 14426 bp, 16 predicted proteins | sample Watercolumn_Towu_FD_181011 | JGI IMG/M metagenome (GOLD analysis project Ga0233424, IMG submission 181011) | Freshwater microbial communities from Lake Towuti, South Sulawesi, Indonesia - Watercolumn_Towuti2014_125_MG | ecosystem: Environmental > Aquatic > Freshwater > Lake | place: Indonesia...
TGGCGGGTCGCGGCCATGGTGGGAGCGCCTTACTGCTGGGGCAGGGCCTTCTGGGGTGAGGCGCTCTTCGGGTCCGGCAGGACGGGCGTGCCGGTGTCGGGCAGCACCAGGCTCTTCTGCGGGGCCGTACCCTGCTGCAGTGCGCGGATGCTTTCGTAGCGGTCCAGCGTGAGCTGGTTGGCCGTCTCCGCGTTGCGCATGACGACCGGGCGCAGGAAGACCATCAGGTTGGTCTTCACGCGCTTGCGGGTCTGGCTGCTGAAGAGGTTGCCCAGCAGCGGGATCTTGGACAGGCCGGGCACGCCGTCATTGCCGTCCTGGTATTCGTCCTTCAGCAGGCCGCCCAGCACGATGACGTCGCCATCGTCCACCACGACCGAGGTCTCGATCGCGCTCTTGTCCAGCGTCGGGCCGGTGGTGCCGGTGGAGCCGGCCACGACGGAGGAGTTCTCCTGGTAGACCACCATGCGCACCGTGCCGCCTTCGCCGATCTGGCTCTTGATCTTGAGCGTCAGGCCCACGTCCTTGCGGTCGACCGTGGTGAAGGGGTTGACCGTGCCGCCGGTGGAGGTGCTGGCGTAGGAGCCGGTCACGAAGGGCACGTTCTGGCCGATGACGATGCGGGCCTCTTCGTTGTCCAGCGCCACGAGGTTGGGCGTGGACAGCACGTTGGCGCCGCTCTGGCCCTCGAAGAAGTTGGCCACCGCGCCCAGCGTGTAGATGCTGCCGAACTTCTTGAGCAGGCCGATGTTCAGGCCCGTGGGCGCCGTGGCACCGCTGGACAGCGCCGTTTGCACACCCGAGGTGCCGCTGGCCACGACGCCCGTGGCGTTGATGATGTTGGCCAGGCCGGTGCCGAAGTTCGTGCCGGCGCCGGTGATGGAGCTGTCCCCCTTGCTGCCGAACAGGTTCTGCCACTGCACGCCGAACTGGGCGGCCTTGGTGTTGTCGATCTTGACGATGAGGGACTCGACATAGACCTGGGCGCGGCGGGCGTCGAGCTGGTCGATGACGGCGCGCACCTGGCGGTAGAGCGGCTCGGGGGCCGTGATGATGAGGGAGTTCGTCGCCGGGTCGGCCTGCACGAAGCCGCCGGTGGACGGGCTGGCCGAGGCGTTCAGCGGCGAGGTGGCGGCGGCCGAGCTCATGCCGCCGGTGTTGCTGCTGCTGCTCGACGTGCCGGTCAGCGACTGGCCCGAGCTGGCCCCGGTGCTGGGGTTGGCGAAGGCCGAGGTGCCTGGCGAGCTGCTGCTGTTGCTGCCGCTGCTGCCCTGCGAGGCCGCGCCGAAGGCGGCGCGCAGCACGGCGGCCAGCTTCACCGCATCGGCGTTCTTCAGGTAGACCACGCGGATGTTGTTGCCCGCGTCGGCGCTGGGCTGGTCGAGCTTGTCGACCATGCTGCGCACGGCGGCCAGGCGGGCCGGGTTGCTGGCCCGCAGGATCAGGCCGTTGGAGCGTGGGTCGACCAGCACGTTGACCGCGCTGCTGCTCTGGCCCGGCACGGCGGCGCCGACCGCGCTGCCGCCGTCGGCCAGGCGCTGCACCAGGGGCGCGAGGTCGGCCGCCACGGCGTGCTTGAGCGGCACGATCTCGATGTCGCTCGTGCCCGGCGTGTCCATCGCCGCGATGATCTTGGCGATGCGCTGGAGGTTGTCCGCGTAGTCGGTGATGACCAGGCTGTTGTTGCCCGGGTTGGCGTTGATCGTGTTGTTGGGGCTGATCAGAGGGCGCAGCGTGGCGACGAGGTTGTTGGCGTTCTCGTGCTGGATGCGGAAGATCTGCGTGATGACCTGGTCACCGCGGATGCTGCTCGTCTCGACCGCGACCGAGCCGGCCTGCACCTTGGCATCGGGCTCGGGCAGCACCTTCAGGAAGCCGGCCGTCTCCACCACCGTGAAGCCCAGGCCGCGCAGGGCGGCGAGGTAGTTGCGGTAGGCGTCGGCCACCGACACCGGCTGTTCGCTGTAGACCGTGATCGTGCCCTTCACGCGCGGGTCGATGATGATCTGGCGGTTGAGCATCACGCCGATGGCGCGGGTCACGGCTTCGATGTCGGCGTTGACGAAGTTCAGCGTCACCGGCGAGCTCGCCTTGACGGCCGGCCCGGCGGGCCGGGCGCGTTGCACGGCGTCGGGCTGGGCGAGCGCGGCGCCCGAAGCCAGCAGCAGGGCCGTGGTGGCGGCAGCGGAGAGGGCGGTGCGGTGGAGATTCATGATCATCCGATCGTCAGGACGGAGCGCGCACCCTGGCGGCGCCCGATGATGTTCAGCAGGTTGTTCAGCGCTTCCTCGCGGCCCGGCGCAGCGCCGGCTTCGCCGGTGAAGCGGCTCTTGCCGCCGCTGTTGAGCACGCCCACGCCGGACAGCTGCAGCGCGCCTTCGAGCGTGGACAGGCGCAGCGTGCTGACGCCCGGGTTGGCCGCATCGGCGGTCACGGTGAAGCGGTAGCTGCCCAGCGGTGCCACGGTCGACACGCGCGAGGACATGTTGGCCAGGTCGAGCTGCAGCTCGCCGAACTGGCGCCAGCGGCCTTGCACCGATTCGAGCTTCAGGTCCCGCGCCGACAGGCGCAGCGAGCCGGTGAGTTGCAGGGTGTTCCAGGGCGTGCCCAGGCCCGAGAGCAGGCCAGCCGGCACGCGTGCGAGCCAGTCGGCCTTGTTGTCGACCGAGATGGCGATGCGGCCCAGGCCGGGCTGGATGCCCAGCAGCAGCTCGCCGTTGATGCAGCAGTCCTGGCGCGCGGCCAGTTGCAGGCCCAGGCCCTTGAGGGCCATGTGCCAGTGCAGGCGGCCCGGCAGGGCTGAGGCATCCCGGCTGCCGATGCCGCCGGTGAGCACGAGCACGCCCGAGCCGTTCCAGACGCTGCCGCGCGTGTCCACGATGAGCAGGTGCCCGTTCGTGGCCGACGCCAGGCTGCGCGCCAGCCAGCTGGCGGGGGCGAACGCGATGACGGTGGCGATCACGCCGACCAGAGCGCCCGCCAAGCTCCAACGCCGTGGCGTGAGGTGGCGCACGGCCCGGCCGCCGAGCAGGGAGTCACCCGCCACGGCAGGCGCCGAGGATGTCTTCTTGCGCAGCCAGGCCATCAATTGCCCCCCAGGGTCAGCACCAGGGTGCCGGCGAAGCCCTTGGGGCCCCGCGTCAATTGCGCCTCGACCGGCCGCGCGCGGGCCGCGGAGCGCACCTCGCCGAGCCAGGCCTGCAGGGCCTCGGGTGGCACACCGGTGAGCGTGATGACGGCGCGGTCGCCGGTCAGGTTCAGGCGCGCGGCCGGGCCGAGGTGTTCGACCGAGGCCGTCAGTGCGGCCTGGGCCTGGGCCGGTGGCACGGCCGGCGCCGCGCGCAGGGCCTTGGCCTCCTGGGCCTGGGCCTGCATCTGCTGCAGCTGGACGTCGAGTTGTTCCAGCTCGCCGGGTGCTGTCTTGAGGGTGCGCAAGGCGGGGGCCAGGAGCAGGCTCCAGGCCAGCAGCAGGGCCAGCAAGCCGCCCACGCCAGCCAGCGCCAGGCGCTCCCGCTCACCCATGGCTTCCCATTGACTGAGGGCCTGGGCCTGGAGCTGGCGCCACTGGGCGGCGAGCCCGTCGCCTTGGGAGGTGTTGGAGCGTGCCATCAGCTGCGTCCTCGGGTGCTGGCGCGGCTGATGGTCAGCTTGCCCTCGCTGGCATCCAGCTGCCAGCCTTCGCTGCGCAGCTGGGTGCGGAAGTTGTCGATCTGTGCCGGGCTCCAGCCCTGGGCCGACACGGTGAGCCGGCCCGGCTCGAAGGCCAGCGCTTCGGTGGGCGGGCGGTCGCCCGGCCAGGCCGCGGCGGCGGCGCCGAGCAGGGCTTCGAGGTCCTGCTCGCCGATGCTGCCGGCGCTGACCCGCAGCAGGTCGAGCTGCTTCTGCATCTGCACCGGCGCGTCCAGGATGGCGCGCACCTGCGGGAAGGCGCCGGTCAGCGTCGCCGTGACGGCCTCGCGGCGGGCGCTGATCTCGCGCTTCTGGTGCCAGGCCCAGAGGTTGAGGCCCACCACCTGGACAAGCAGCAGCGCGACCAGGCCGATGCGCACCGGCCGCCAGGGCTTGCGCATCAGCTCGCGGGTGACGAGGCGCAGGGCGCGCACGCCGCGGGCGCGCGGTGCGAGCTCGAACTGTCGCAGGTCCCAGGCGTTGTCGATGACGGCCAGCGCGCGCTGCGCCGGTGACTGCACGGTGACGGCCGTGCCCAGCCAGCGCTCGGCCTCGGCCGCCACGCCGGGCGTGGCCGTCCATTGCGCCGCGTGCACGAGGCCGGGCGGGAAGAACTGGCGCGCCAGGCCGCCGGCCAGCGGCAGCGTGGCGACGCCTTCGCTGTGGCTCCAGCGCAGGGCGATGCCACCCTCGGCCTTGTCGCCCTGGGCTTCGAAGAAATGGCCGCGGGCCAGGTCGTCCGGCCAGGACTGCGGGGCCACGCGGTCGATGAACACCTGGGCCGCTTCGAGCTGGGCGAGGTGCTCGGCCAGCCAGGGGCGCGAGGTGACGGCGACCCAGGCGCTGTCGCCGCCGAGGGCGTCCGGCTCCAGGGCGAAGTGCAGGGCGTCAGGCTCGTCCAGCAGGGCTTCTTCGAGCTTGCCCGCCAGCGCGGCGCGCATCTGCCGGCCGGCGCGCGGCAGCTCGACGCGGCGCCAGCTGATGTCGGACTCGGCCACCACGGCGATGACGCTGTCGGCCGCCGGCAAGGCCGCCGCCGCGGCGCGGCCTTCGGCGGTGATCTGGCGCCCGTCGGTCGTCAGGGCGTAGTCGTACTCGCGCTGCGGCCCTTCAGGCATGGCGCGGCCCGGCGCGCGCAAGCGCGTCCGCGGGGGCAGGAACAGCAGCAGGGTGTTCATAGGGTCAGGGCGCGGCGCATTCTAGGAGGGGGTCAAGGCCTTCCCGACGCCGGGTTCATGCGGGCGGTGAAAGTCTGTAGCCGGGTTCGAGTTCATGGCCTCACCGATCCACGAGCTGATTGATGCGCTCGCGTGCGAGCACCACCATGTTGAGGTTCTGTCGCTCGATGAGAGAACGCTGTTCGAGCTGGCGTTCTTCCAGCCGGAGCCGGCCGGTGACGATGAAGAAGGAGGAGATCACGGAGGCCCGTGTGGCCGTGGCCTGGGCGAGCGCGGCGGCGGGCAGGTAGGCGGCGGCGTCGGTGCTGACGTCGCCCATGGGCTTGGCCTTGCGGCCCTGCACCAGGCGCTCCGCCGTGGCGAGGTCGACGCCGTCGAAGAGCGCGGCGATGACCTCGCGCGGTGCGGTGTTGAGGTTCACGGGCGTGGCCTTGGGCAGCAGCACGACGAAAGGCTGCAGGCGCGCGATCGTGTCGGGCGTGAGGCCGAGCCAGGTGAGCTGGTCCAGGCCGGCGGGTTCGAGCGGGCCGGATTCCTTCGTGGGCGTCGTGGTGCCGCCGCCAGCACCGCTGGCAGCGCCGGCCGAGCCCGTGGCCGTGCCGGTGCCGGTCGTGCCCCCGCTGGCCGCTGCCGGGAAGGCCTCGCGCAGGCCCGCAATGATGACGGCGGCCGTGCCGGGCGGGGCGTTCACCTGGCTGCACAGGCGCTCCAGCACGCGCTGTTCCAGCTCGGGCACCTTGTTGCCGCCGAGCAGCGCGCGCAGGTTGTAGCGGCTCTGGGCGTCCTCGATGCTGCCGGACAGGAAAGCCTCCGGGCCGTCGTCCTCCGAGGCCGTGCTCTTGTCGGCGGCCAGGAAGGTCGACAGCCGCGCCTCGGCCAGGGGCACCGCCCAGGGTTCGCCGAGGTGGTCCATGGGCTTGTTGGTGCGGTGCAGGTTGGCGTCTTCCTTCAGGATCAGGCGGGCCCAGTCGAGGGCGCCTTGCAGGATCCAGGCGCTCTGCGCGCGGGCGCGGTCGGCGGCCTCGATCTGCACGGCCCGGTACTGCTGCCACACCATGCCGGCGGCCAGGCTGGCGATCAGCGTGACGATGATCATGGCGGTCAGCAGCGCGGCACCGCGCTGGCGCAGGCGCGGGCTCATCGGGCGGTCACCTCCAACTGGCGGGTCAGCGTGCCGCTCAGGCCGCTGCCCTCGGTGAACTGCAGGGCGATGCGCAGGCCGGCCGGCGTCGGGTTGGTGTTCTTGACCGGCCCGGCGTTGTTGTTGGCGTTGCTGCCCGTGGACTGGCAATTGCTCCAGGCATTGCCCCAGTAGCAGTAGAACTGCCAGCCCGCCACGCCGTCGAAGGCGCGCAGCGCCGGGTTGCGCTGGGCGAGCTGCTGCAGGCCGCGCTGGCGCTGGTCCTCCAGCTCCTGCACGGTGCGCAGGGCGGGGCTTTCCCAGCGCCAGAGGCTGCCCTCGCGCAGGCTCCACACCACCACCTGCAGGCCACCCACGCCCTGGCGGGTCAGCACGAGGTTGCCGCCGTCGAAGGCCAGGGGCTGCACGGGGCTGTGGCTGTCCTGCAGGGCGCGCAGGTCCACCTCCCATTGCGACATGACGGTCTGCAGCCGGGCGGTCTGGGCCAGGTGGCTCTGCGCGACCTCGCGGCTGCGCACCAGCGCGTCGATGCCGCGCCAGGCCATCGCCGCCATGGTGGCCATGACGACCAGGGCCACCAGCACCTCCACGAGGGTGAAGCCGGCCAGGCCGACGGCACGGGGCAGTGGGCGCTTCATCAGAACTTGCCCATGATGGTGGACAGGCTCAGCAGCGGCGTGCCGCGGTCGTCGGCCACGGCGGCATCGATGCGGCGGAAGTTCGGGTTCGGCGTCGGGCTGACCTTGAGCTTGCCGGTGTAGCTGCGGCCGAGCTGCTCGCAGCTGAAGGGGGTCTCGCCGATGTCCGGGAACTGGCCCTGGGACTGCTGCGTCAGGCGCAGCTCGGTCAGCAGGTTCTCGGCGCACCACTGCGCGGCGCTGACCTGGGTGAGCCGCTCGGCGTTGTTGCCGAGCGCACCCGCCGCCTTGATGCCCGCACCCAGCGCGATGGCGACGATGACGAGGGCGACCAGCACCTCGATGAGCGTGAAGCCGCGCGCTGCTTTCATGGGGCGGCCACCACGTCGAAGGCGCCCAGGCCGTCGGTGGCCAGCACCAGTTGCTGGCTGCCGAGCTGTAGGCGCAGGCGCTGGGCCGGAATGATGGGCTCTGGGCCGAGGGTCAGGCCCGGGTTGGTGGCGGTGGCGTTGTCGATCAGCACGGCGACCGGTTCGCCCAGCCAGCGCGTGGGCAGCTTGAGCGTGCGGGGCAGGCCTTCGAAGCGGAAGTCGTCTTCGCTTTGCAGGCCTTTGGGGATCCAGCGCACGGTGAGGCCGGACGCGCGGCTTTCGGCGCGCGCGGTTTCCAGCAGGGCCACGAGGCGCTGGGCTTCGCGCTGCAGTTGCAGCTCGGCCGGGTCGCGCAGGGCCAGCATGATGGTCGCGCTGCTGATGGCGATCAGCGCGACGACCACCAGCAGCTCGATCAGCGTGAATCCGCGTGCGCGGCGGCGCGCGGCCGCAGCGCCGGGCGAAACACCCAAGGGCTTACTGCCAGGAGCCGATGTCGGCGTCACGACCCTCACCGCCGGGGCGGCCGTCGGCACCGAAGCTGTAGACATCGACCTCGCCCTTCACGCCGGGGTTGGCGAACTGGTAGGGGTGGCCCCAGGGGTCGTTGGGGAGCTTCTCGAGGTAGGGCTTCCAGTTCGGCGGCGGCGTGCCGGTGGAGGGCTTGTGCACGAGGGCGTCCAGGCCTTGCTCGCCGCTCGGGTAGCGCTGGTTGTCCAGCTTGTACATCTTCAGGGCCTGCATCAGGTTGTTGACGTCGGTGCGGGCCGCCGTGACGCGGGCGTCTTCGGCGCGGTCGAGCACATTGGGCACGACCAGGGCCGCGAGCACGCCGATGATGACGAGCACGACCAGCAGTTCGATCAGCGTGAAGCCGCGGGCGATGGAGTAACGGCGCATGTCGGGAAGCGTGGAGGCGCGAAGCAGCAGGGACCGGGCCATCATAATGGCGCGATGCTTGCTCGATTCATGGCGTTTTCGGTGTGGCTGCTGCTGGGCGGCTCGGTGGCCTACTGGGGTTTGCAGCTGTTCGCGCGGCCCTTGCCCATGCCGGGTTCGGTGCTCTCCGCCGGGGAAGGCCGTGCGGGCCAGGTGGACCTGAGCCGCCTGCTCGGCGTGACCCCGCCGGAAGCCGCTGCCCAGCCGGAAGTCGCCGCCTCCACGCGGCTGCGCCTGCTCGGTGTGGTGGCGCCCAAGAGCCCCAAGGCCGCCGAGGCGGGGGAGGGCGTGGCCCTGATCGAAGTGGACGGCGTCGCGCGCACCGTTCGCGTGGGTGCCGTGGTCGACGGCGACTTGCGGCTGCTGCGGGTCGATGCCCGCAGTGCCAGCCTGGGCCTGGCGGGTCAGCCTGCCGTGCAGGTGCTGCAGATCAGCCCACCGGCGGCGCCGGCCACCGGCTCCTTGCCGGCTGCGGAGCCGTCAAACGTGGTGCTGGGCGGCAACCCGGCACCTGGCGCCATGGGCGTGCCCTTGCGCGCCGCCCCGCCGCCGCCTGGCGTGGTGACTGCGCCGCTGCCGGTTCAGCCGAGCGTGCCGGCCGGCGCCAACCCCAGCCTGCCTGCAGGCGCTGCGCGCGCCGAGCCCCAGGCGATGTGATCAGTCGCGTGCCGCGCCCACGAGGGGCGGCCGTCATCCAGCGTTTCAGGCGCCCAGCGTGGGAATGGTGGCGCCCGGGCCGGGCCGCGCAGGCGCGACGCGCGCTTCGGCGACTTCGTGCAGGTCGGTCAGCAGCGCACCCGCAGCGCGGATCATGGGCCAGGCCAGGGCGGCCCCGGTGCCGTCGGCGCTGTCCATGCCGAGTTCCAGCAGGGCCGAGGCGTGGAAGAGCGCCAGGGCTTCGTCCAGACCGCGGTGCACATGGCTGCGGCAGAACACCGCGTAGTCGGTGACCGGGGCGCAGATGAGCGAGGCCAGCTTCAGGGCCGCGCAGGCGGCGATGCCGTCCACGATGATCAGGCTGCGCTTGCTGGCGGCCACCAGCATGGCGCCCACCATCACCGCGAGTTCATGGCCACCAAAGGCCGCGAGCACATCCATCGGCTCCTTGGCATCGCGGTGCCGGGCCAGCGCGCCGTGCAGCACATCGAGCAGATGCACGAGGTCGTCCTGCCGCATCGTGGGCCCGGACACGACGAAGTCGCGCACCGACTGATCGGACAGCCGGGCCAGCACGAGGGCGGCGCATTCGGCCGAGCCCTGACCCATCGAAGCGCAGGCCAGCACATTGCCTGGCAGGTTGTCGGCGATCTCCATGCCCACGCGCACACCGGCGTGGGCCTGGTCGAGGCTCATCGCGTGCGCCGTGCGCGCATTGCGCGTGCCGTGCGCCACCTTGCGGGCGAGCAGCCGGGCATGCGGTGGCAGGTTGTCGGCCACGCCGCAATCCACCACCGTGAGGTGCAAGCCTTGCAGGCGCGCGAAGACGGAGACCGGCAGCTGCGCGTGCAGCGCCATCTGGACCTGGTCCTTCGTGGCGCGGCCCCACTGGGCGCCGACGCCATCCACGACGATGCCGTGGTCGGCCGCGAACAGCGCCAGCACCGGGTCGCGGAAGCGCGGCGTGAGGCTGTTCTGCACCAGGCCCAGGCGCACGGCCAGGGGCTCCAGCTCGCCGAGGCCGCCGGCGATGGCCGAGCGGCGGTCCACGCGGTCGCGCAGCGCCCGTTCCAGCTCGGGGTTGGCCGTGGGGGAGATCAGCGACTGTTGGGCAACGGTCATGGCGGGTGGGGTGGGCGACCCCCGGATTTCAACTCAACCGAGGAACAAGCGGTAGGCCGGATTGTGGGTTTCATCCTCGAACGGATAGTTCAGACCGTCGAGGAAGTCGCGCAAGGCGCCTGCATCACCCTTGGGCACCTGGATGCCGACGAGGATGCGGCCGTGGTCGGCGCCCTGGTTGCGGTAGTGGAACAGGCTGATGTTCCAGTCCGGATGCATGCTGGACAGGAAGCGCATCAGCGCACCCGGCCGCTCGGGGAAGACGAAACGGTACAGGCGCTCGTTGCGGGCCAGCTCGCTGCGTCCGCCCACCATGTGGCGGATGTGCTCCTTGGCGAGGTCGTCGTTGGTGAGGTCCAGGGTCTCGAAGCCGGCCTTGGTGAAGGTGCGGGCCAGCTTGGCAGCTTCGTCCGGCTTGCTGATCGCGATGCCGACAAAGATGTGCGCGACCTGCGAATCGGCGATGCGGTAGTTGAACTCGGTGACGCTGCGCGGGCCGAGCAGCTCGCAGAAACGCTTGAAGCTGCCGCGCGCCTCCGGGATGGTGACCGCGAACAGCGCCTCCCGCTGCTCGCCCACCTCGGCGCGCTCGGCAACGAAGCGCAGGCGGTCGAAGTTCATGTTGGCGCCGCAGGTGATGGCCACCAGCGACTGCCCCTTGGCGCCGGTGCGTGCCACATACTGCTTCAGGGCCGCGACGCTCATGGCGCCCGAGGGCTCCAGGATGGAGCGGGTGTCCTCGAACACGTCCTTGATGGCCGCGCAGACGGCGTCGGTGTCGACCACGATGTAGTCGTCCACCAGCTCGCGCGCGATGCGGAAGGTTTCCTCACCGACGAGCTTCACGGCGGTGCCGTCGGCGAACAGGCCGACATCGTTGAGCGTGACGCGCTTGCCGGCCTTGACCGAGCGGAGCATGGCGTCCGAGTCGGTGGTCTGCACGCCGATGACCTTGATCTCCGGCCGCAGGGCCTTGACGTAGGCCGCGACGCCCGAGATCAGGCCGCCACCGCCGATGGCCACGAAGATGGCGTCGATGGCGCCCGGGTGCTGGCGCAGCAGCTCCATCGCGATGGTGCCCTGGCCGGCGATGACGTCGGGGTCGTCGAAGGGGTGGACGAAGGTCAGGCCCTGCTCGCGTTCGAGTTCCTTGGCGTGGCCGAAGGCGTCAGTGAAGCTTTCGCCGAACAGCACGACCTCGCCACCATGGCCGCGCACGGCATCGACCTTGACCTGCGGCGTGGTGACCGGCATCACGATGACGGCACGGCAGCCGAGCTTCTTCGCCGACAGGGCCACGCCCTGGGCATGGTTGCCGGCCGAGGCGCAGATCACGCCGGCAGCGCGCTGCTCGGCCGACAGGTGCGCCATCTTGTTGTAGGCGCCGCGGAGCTTGAAGCTGAAAACGTCCTGCTCGTCCTCGCGCTTGAGCCAGACCTTGTTGCCCAGGCGCCGGGTCAGCTTGGGCGCTGCGTCCAGCGATGTTTCCCGCGCCACTTCGTACACCCGGGCGTTCAGGATGCGCTGCAGATAGCTGCTGCCGGGCGGCAGCATGGCGGGCACCGGGGGCGTCGCCTTGCGGGCGGTGCTACGTCGCGCGGGCGGCCGGGCGGGGCTCATCGGGTCTCCAGGCAGTCTTGTTGCAGCGCCGCATGATAGGGGAGACCCTTGGGTGGGTGGCGCAGGCTGCCTTCGGCGAAAAAAAACCCGAGCTCTTGCAAGCTCGGGTTGAATCCACCATGGAGGCGGTGGAGGAGACAAAGGGTGCGAAAACGTTTTCGCTTGGGTGTCAGTGTAGCGCCGCGTTATGCTGCGCTGCAATAAGTTTTGTGTGAACGAATTGGAGCCTTGACTCTAGATGACCATGGAATGCACCGTCAGTTGGCTGGGCCCCGAGGGCCCGAGTGGCATGAGTTTTGTCGCCGAAACCGGCAGCGGCCATGTGCTGGCGATGGACGGGGCGCCAGATGGCGGCGGCCGCAACCTCGCGCCGCGGCCGATGGAAACCGTGCTGGCCGGCACCGGTGGCTGCACGGCCTATGACGTGGTGCTCATCCTGAAGCGGGGCCGGCATGACGTGCGCGGCTGCAAGGTCATGCTGAAGGCCGAGCGCGCCACCAGCGACCCCAAGGTGTTCACCGCCGTCCACTTCCACTTCGTCGTCACCGGCAAGGGGCTCAAGCCGGAGATCGTCGAGCGCGCCGTGGGGCTGTCCCACGAGAAGTACTGCTCGGCCACGGCCATGCTGGCCAAGACCTCGGCCATCACGACTTCCTTCGAGGTCGTCGAAGCCTGATCAGATGCGGTGGGCCACGGTCGTCATGACTTTGGCTGCCGCACGCATCACGGCCGGAAAGGGCTCGGGCAGCCTGGCCGCGCCCGCCGCGAGGGCCGATTCGGCATGGGCGGCTTCTTCCGCCTTCATCTGTTCGACGATCGCCCGCGACGGGATGTCAGCTGCCGGCAGGCGGTCGAGGTGGCCGGCGAGGTGGGCTTCGACCTGGCGCTCTGTCTCCACGACGAAGCCAAGGCTCCATTTGTCACCGGCCGCTCCCGCGAGGCTTCCCCAGGCGAAGGCGCCCAGCCACCACAGTGGCGCGAGGTGGCTGGTATGCCCACCCAGCTCTGCGATCCGTTCCGCCGTCCAGGCGAGGTGGTCGCGCTCTTCCTGGGCGGCCTCCTCGAAGTGTTCGCGCAGGGCATCGCTGCGGCTGAACAGGGCCTGTGACTGGTACAGCGCCTGCGCGCAGATTTCGCCCACGTGATTGACGCGCATGAGCGCCGCCGCTTCGCGGCGTTGCAAATCGTCCATAGACGCCGCCGTCAGGCCCGCCGCCGGGTTCGCGCGGGCCGCTCGCGGTGGCACGAAGACCGTCCGCAGGCCGTCATCGAGCGCGCCGATGAAGCGATCCTGCCAACTGGATACGCGGCGATGTGGTTTGCTTGCTGCGGTTTGCATTCAGTTAATGAGTGTTTCGATGAAAGATAGGTGAAAGCCGCATGACGTTGTCACATCGCAACGACAACACACATTTTCATATCCGTGAATTCCCGAACGGCCCCGGGGTCTGGTGGAATGCGCGCACTTCCTCACAGGAGGTGAGCCGCTGCGCCTTCCAGCCCCGGCTCGGATGAATACCTAGGAGTATTGAATGAAAAAAGCTCTGATTGCCCTGGCCGTTCTGGGCCTGACCGGCGGCGCAGCCGTCGCGCAATCGTCCGTCACCCTCTTCGGCGTCATCGACGCTGACGTGAAGTACGTCAAGACCGGCGGCCTCACGGTGAAGAAGCTGGATTCCGGCGGCCTGAACACCAGCCGCTTCGGCGTGCGCGGTACCGAAGACCTCGGCGGCGGCCTCAAGGCCGGCTTCTGGCTGGAGTCGCAGGTCGACACCGACACCGGCGTGGCCGGCGGCGGTTCTGCTTTCTGGGGCCGTCGCGCCACGGTGAGCCTGTCGGGCGAATTCGGTGAAGTGCGCCTGGGTCGCAACAAGACCGTTTCTCGTCTGCACGTTGAAGACTTCGACCCGACGTCGTTCACCGGTCTGGGCAGCATCAGCGCTGTTTACAGCAACCTGGGCAGCGGCAACGGCACCTCCTTCGGTCGCGCCGACAACCTGCTGAGCTACTCGCTGCCGGGCAAGCTCGGTGGTTTCTATGGCGGTGTGGATCTGTCGGCTGGCGAAGGCACGGGCACCAACAAGGGCCAGTCCGCTCGCGTCGGCTACAAGGCCGGTCCCCTGCACGTGTCTGGCGCCTACGCCAGCACCAGCAACGCCGCTGACAGCAGCAAGTTCAAGCTGACGTCCATCGGCGCTGCCTACGACTTCGGCGTGGTTCGCCCGGCGTTCTCGTACACCGAGACCAAGTACCTGGCCCGCAAGCAGCAGATCACGTCGGTGTCCGCGACGGCTCCGCTGGGCCAAGGCCAACTGTGGGGTTCTTACACCCAGGCCAAGACCAGCGGCGAAGTCGGCTTCGCCACGGTCGGCACGCCCAAGCTGTTCGCCCTGGGTTATGTGTACAACCTGTCCAAGCGCACCGCGCTGTACACCACGTACGCCCAGCTCAAGAACGACGGCACGACCCGCTTCGCTCTGGGTGGCGCTCCGGCTGCCACGGCCAATGGCCTGAAGTCGACCGGCTACGACGTCGGCGTTCGCCACAGCTTCTGATCCGCTGCGGCCTGCGGGCCGCACCGGTCGGTCAAGCCGCCCTCGGGCGGCTTTTTCATTTGTCTCGCCGGAGACAGGGCAATTGCTGTGGGCAATCCACAACAACTACCGCATGGTGAGAGAGCGCATCGCTGAGAATCCGCTGGCTCACCCTTCTTCGCAGGAGACAACCTTGAAAAAAGCAACCTTCGCTCTCGCCATCCTCGCTGCCAGCACCTCGGCAGCCTGGGCTCAGTCCAGCGTGACCCTGTACGGCATCGTGGACGCTGCAGTGCGTTACACGAGCAACGCCAACGTTGGTTCGTCCACGAAGCAGGTCATCCCTGGCGGCATGTCCCAGAGCCGTCTGGGCGTGAACGTCACCGAAGACCTCGGTGGCGGCCTGAAGGGTCTGGTGAACATGGAGCACCGCCTGAATTCCGACACCGGCGCTGCTTCGTCGGGCACCGACTTCTGGCGTCAGGCCTGGGTTGGCCTGCAGTCCAGCGAGTTCGGCCAGGTTCGCCTGGGTCGTAAGTACAACATCCTGTTCGACC
>Ga0233424_10002212_pt1 | contig 14416 bp, 10 predicted proteins | sample Watercolumn_Towu_FD_181011 | JGI IMG/M metagenome (GOLD analysis project Ga0233424, IMG submission 181011) | Freshwater microbial communities from Lake Towuti, South Sulawesi, Indonesia - Watercolumn_Towuti2014_125_MG | ecosystem: Environmental > Aquatic > Freshwater > Lake | place: Indonesia...
CGCAGCGGACCCGGAAAGCGAAAACGGCGCGTAATAGCCTGCCGCGTTCGGATTTCTCTGCGCGCTGCGCCCAGGATGGGCGCGCTCCGAGTCAAAATGAGAATTGCTGGCAAGGCAAGGCCGGGATCATCCCCCAATGCAGCTCATGGTGCGCTCGGGCTGCACGAAATCTGGCTCGCCAATGTGATGGCGCTCCTCCTTTTGCCACACGATCCGTCGCAGCGCCGACTCAATCTCTTCGTCCGGCGCGCCGCCGCGCAGGAGGCTTTTCAGATCGTGCTCGTGCAGACTGAACAAACAAGTCCGAATCTTCCCATCCGCGGTCAGGCGAATGCGATTGCAGTGTCCGCAGAACGGCTCAGTGACCGGGGCAATGATTCCGATTTCACCGCGGCCCTCCTCAAAGGCCCACCGCCGCGCGGTTTCCGAAGGATTGTCCGATGCGACCTGTCGGAGCGTGAACTTCGCCTGCAGACGCTGCAGGATCTCCCGGCCCGGAACCACCAGATCTTTGAGCCACACGCGGCCCGAATCCAGCGGCATGAATTCAATGAATCGGAAACTGAGGTTTCGCTTCCGGGCCAGTTCGGCCAGGTTTTCGATCTCGCGGTCATTGATGCCCCGGATGATCACCGCATTCACTTTCACGGGATTCAACCCCAGTTCCTGCGCGCGGGCGATGCTGGCCAGCACTTCGCTCAAGCCGTCGCGCCCCGTGATCCTTTTGAAATTGTCTCGATCCAATGAATCCAGGCTGAAACTGATTCTTCGAAGACCCGCGGCCTTGAGAGCTTCCGCTTTCCGAGTGAACAGAAAGCCATTCGTGGTCAGCGCCAAGTCCTCGATGCCCTGGATTCGCGCCAATTTCCCCACGAGGATTTCCACTCCTTGCCGCAGCAGGGGTTCGCCGCCTGTGAGCCGGACTTTTTGGATGCCGAGTTTGACCGCGAGCCGCACGAGCCGTTCGATCTCCTCGAAGCTCAGGATTTCCGAACGCGGCTTCCAGTCGGGCAAGCGCAAGGTCGGCGGATTGGGGTTGCGCTGTGGATCGAACTTGGCGCGATAAAAATTTGCGGCTTCTTCGGTTTCGGGCAGGCAGTAAAGGCACCGAAAATTACAGCGGTCGGTCAGGCTGACGCGGAGGTCGCGCATCACGCGGCCGAAGGAATCCGAAATGGTCGGACGGGTCATTTGCGCGGTGGCAAATTCGTCGCGGGAGCGTTGGTCAGAGGAGGAATGACGCGGATGGTTCCTTCGCGCGTGAGTTCAACGTTCAGATTGTAGTTGGTCTGAGACGGCGCCGTGGCAAAGCCTTTCTGCAGCAGCTCTCCGCCCTTGGAGAAACTGCCGTAAAGCCCGCGGCGAATCCACTCCAGACGCCGGGTGATCGACAACTCATCCCGCAGCTTCCGCACCTGATCGCGGAGCAACGCCAGGTCGTTAAACTGGCGTTCCAGTTCCGCCTTCTCGGTTTGCAGGCGTTTCAGTTCCCTGAGCAGGAAATCCCGGTCTCCTTCCGAGGCTTCGAGTCTTCTCTGCGTGTCCGCGATCTGCGTTTCGAGATTTCCGATTTTGCCGGTCAAATCGGCCATCTTCTTCGTGTAGGCATCGCGATCCGCTTCCAATCGGGCGATCTCGGCATCGCGTTTGAGGATTTCGGATTTCGCCACTTCGGCCGCGGCCTTGGCATCGGCCTGGCTCTTGTCCAACGCGGCCGTCGTGGCCGCGAGGCGGTTAGAAAAACTTTTGAGATCTTCGGTCTGCGCCGCGAAATCACGTTCCAAACTCAGATTCACCAGTTTTTGCTCCTCGAGCTTCATCGTCGTTTCGGACACGGTGTTGGACAGTTGCAGAATCGTCGCCGAATCCTTCTTTTTCTCTTCCACAGAATTGTTGTGGAGATAGAACAGACCGCCTCCCAAAACCAGGGCGATGATGAACAAAAGTGCGGCCGCCGTTTTAGAATTCATAGCTCCAGCACGATGCTTGGATTGACCTCGTTTGGCAAGCCCGCATCTTCGCTTGAATAACCGACGTTTCTTTCTAAATTGTACTCATGCAATTGCCCAGCGAGATCCCGGTCATGACCCTGCCGAACGCGACGCTGTTCCCGCAGGCCATGCTGCCGCTGTATATCTTCGAACCCCGCTACCGGAAAATGCTTTCCGATGCGCTCAATTCCCACCGCATGTTTACCGTCGCGATGCAGCGAACGGGCCGAGTCCGCGAAACGCCCTCCGGCATCGGAGGCCTGGGCCTCATCCGCGCTTCGATCTCCAATCGTGATGGCACTTCTCATCTCATCTTGCAGGGCCTCACGCGGGTCGAGCTGGCCGAAGTCGTCCGGTACAAACCGTACCGAGTCCAGCGAGTCCGTCCGCTCCATACGACGGGACGGGACAGTGTGGCGGTGGATGCCCTGAGCGCCAAGGTCCTCGAACTCGTCGCCCGGCGGCTTGAACAGGGCCTCGATCTTCCGGTGCATGTCCTCAAACAGCTCCGCCAACTCGAAGAAGCCAGCGAGGATGCTTCGGCTCCCGTATTCTCCTTGAAGCAAGTGATCAAATACCTGGTCAAGCTGCGCGACCCCGACCAGCTTGCTGACCTGGTTTCCTGCACGTTGCTCCCCAAATCCACGGACCGCCAGACCATTTTGGAAACCACGCACCTCGAAAATCGCCTGAAGCACCTCGTCCATTTCTTGATCGCCGAGATTCACCGCCACCGGAAACAGGACAACGCATGAGCCCGAACGATCTGCCTGACCAGGATGCCGCGCCGTTGAGCCAGGATGAAATGACCTCGGCGCTTTTCGCGAACCTCGTGATTCAACAAACCAACATGGCGCTGATGTTTCTTGGACGCGTGCCCCATCCTGAAACGGGGGCAACAATCCAGGACATCGATTCCGCAAGGATGCTGATCGACCAGTTGGAAATGCTGGAGGTCAAAACCCGAGGCAATCTCAGCAAGAACGAAGACCATCTGCTGAAACAAAGCCTGACCTCGCTGCGGATGTCCTTCGTCCACGCGGTCGAGAATCCGCAGACCGCCTCCTCGACCGCCGAGGCCCAACCGCAGTCTCAGTCTATCCGTGAGGCCGCCCCCGCCGCGCCCTCCGCTTCCCCGGCCCCGCCCGGAGACGAGGAGTCCCGCAAGAAATTTACCAAGCGGTACTGAGCTGTCCCACGCTGGCCGCTACTCGAGGCCGCACGGAGCGCGGTCGTTCCCGCCGCATCCACATCAACCTTCCGGGTAGAGAATTTTCCCTTGAATTACGCGGGGATTTGGGTGTCCTTCCTCCACGCGCTGCATGTGATAGCGTAACGCTTCATGGACCTTCAGACTGCACGACCCAGATTCCTCCTCGATCACGACCGCCTGACGCGCCGATACTTCCTGCTTTTGGGCGCGGCCGTCACGGCCGGGGCGGCACTCAAACCGTTCGCGACACTCGCGGACACCCCCGCCCCGGAGCTGGCCGAAGCGCTGGCGAATCTTGAATCATTCCTCACACCGCTCGATCAGTTCCGCGACGTGTCCCGAGGCAAACCCCTTCCGCATTCGCTGCCAGAGGAAAAGAAGCGCGCCGTCGGACTGACGCGCGAGACGTGGCGGCTCGAAGTGATTTCCGACCCTGAGCATCCCGCGCGGATTCGCCGGACGATGACGCAAGCCGACGGTACGGCGCTCGATTTCGCGGGCTTAATGCAACTGGCCGAGAAACACGCCGTCCGCTTCATGAAAGTGATGACCTGTCTCAACATTGGATGTCCGCTCGGCACCGGTGTCTGGGAAGGCGTGCCGCTCCGGGAGGTCATCTGGCGGACCGAGCCACGCGAGGACCTTCGCCGCGTTTTTTACTACGGCTACCACAACGACGACCCGAAGCAGATGTTCCGCAGTTCGCTCCCGATCGGCCGCGTGCTGGAGGATTTCCACGATCTGCCGCCGGTGATCCTTTGTTACAAGCTCAACGGCCAATGGCTTTCCCCGGAACGCGGTGGGCCCGTGCGAATCGTGGTGCCGGAAGGCTATGGCTTCAAATCGATCAAGTGGCTCACGCACGTGGTGCTCACGAATCTGGCGCAGGCCAACGATACTTACGCCGATGCCAACAACGACATCGACAGCCCGCTCAAGACTTTCGCGGCGACGCTCTCAGTGCCGCGCGAAATCAAGGCCGGGCAGCGGATTCCGATCACCGGTTACGCCCAGGTGGGCATCTCCGGCTTTTCGAAAGTCCAGGTCTGGCTTCATACAGAGGAACAGGAATTGCCCGCCAACGACCGCTACTTCACGAAAGCGCCCTGGATCGACGCGCAGATTCTGCCGGCGCCGAAAACGTGGGGCGGCGGTTTACCTGACGATACGATTCCGCCCCACACTCAGGGTTTCGATTCCCAAGGACGCCCGCGCACGTGGCCGATGCGACTGTGCAATGCGCACTGGGCTGTGCTTCTGCCTGGGCTGCCCGCCGGAAAATACACGCTGCGATCCCGGACCATCGACGAAAAAGGGTACGCTCAGCCCATGCCCAGGCCTTTCCGCAAATCGGGTCACGCGGACATCGAGCAAGTGAACCTGGTTGTCACACGTTGAACCGGATTTTACCGAAGAAACGCAGAGAACAACGACCGCGTCGTCTGCCTCAGACTCAGCGCGTGTCTGAGGATTCGATCAGCGGTAGAACAGGCGACCCGCCTGTCCGTCCGGTGACTCGCCAGACGGAAGTCGGCCAAGGGCCAGGCAAAGCGAAAGCCGCGGACTTGCCGGTCGGCCTGCGGATTGCCAATCCGCGATACAGCCCAGCGCGGCGAAGCCGCAACCAAAGGAGCGCGGACAGCCATGTCCGCGAGTCGTCCGCAGATGCAAGCAGCGCGCGGACAAGGCTGTCCGCGCTCCGAGAATCGTCGCGGCTTGCGACGATTCTGAGCGATACTGATAGAATGCAATTCTGCGCTACGGTGGCAGTGTCAAGATGCGCCCGATTTGGGTCCCCGAACCGCTTGCGATTGGCCATTTGGCTGTTAATTTATCGGAGCCATCCAAGCGCTCTGGCGATGAAATCGAGAGTTGTCCGGTTTTCTGGTCTGTTGCTTCTTGCCCTTGGGGCGCTTGCGCCCAGCCTCCTTGCCGCAAACCAGCCCGCTCAAGTCCGGCTCTATTGTCAGTCCCTCCAGTTTCAGCCGGCGACCACGCGATTGGCCGGGCAGACCTACACGCTGGAGATTACGACGGCGGACTCTTTTTCCGAAATCAACGGCGAACTGGTTCCGCTTTACTCACCGAATTTGCCGACGCACGGCGCGTTATTTCGCTTGCAGAGCCCGCTCGCTCTCGAACCGATCACCGGAAATATTGCGTTCGATCAGCCCGAACCCGTGGACCTGAATGAAAATGGCTTCGACGATTTCTTCGAAGTCAACCAGAACGGCGGCGGAACCGCTCAAGGTCTTTTTGAAACGGCTATCGATGCCGGGAGTGTGGCGGTCACCTGGCGCCGGGTGGCCGGCTCGCCCACCGGGACCTGTCAGTTGCGTCTGGCCAGTTCCACCTTCGGGGAATACCCCACCTTCACGCACACGTTCCGACTGCTGGAATTCACGGGGACGCTTGGCTACACCCCCAGCACGAACCTCATCACCGGGACGCTGAGACTCGCTCAAACCGGACAAACGGCAAACCTCTTGTCCGGCGCCACGGCCATGACCCGGGTGTCAACGAATCGTTTCAACCAAATGCTTCTGCTGCCTGGAAGCCTGGTTGACGCCGACGGTCAGGTGTTGCTTTACGCGGGGACCGGATTGGAGCGCGATGAACAGACCAAAACCAATTACTTCGGCTACTTCCAAATGGCCGACGGCGACTCCAAGACCGCCACCGCGGATTACCTGGACTGGGTGTTGTCGATCGACGATCCAAACGACGCGAACGGCAATGGAATTCCGGATTTGACGGATGATTTCACCCCGGCCGGACCACGCCGCCCGCTGCTTCGATTGGTGCGAGCCTCGAATCAGTTGCGGCTCAGTATCAGCGGGGAAGTCGGCGTCACTTACGAAGTCGAGGCGGCCCCGTCGCTGGGCGCGCCGAATTGGGTGCGGAGCGCGTCGGTAAGGCTGACCAATGATTCGCAAGTGGTGGAGTTGCCCTGGCCGGAATCGGCGACGCAGTTTTGGCGAGTTCGCGCGCCGTAGAACTTGGCAGTCAGGTAGCGACGCACGGCTCGCGCGTCCCCGGCGCGCTCAGCGCCGGAACGATTTCACCCCGTAGGCGTGGGTCGAAGGAAGCGCCGCTGCATTTTCGCATGCGTGGAGCGCGGCCTTCCAGGCCGCAGCGGCCCCGGAAAGCGAAAACGGCGCGGAATAGTCTGCCGCGTTCGGATTTCTCTGCGCGCTGCGCCAAGGATGGGCGCGCTCCGAGTCAAAATGAATTGCTGAAACTTCTCCATCGACAGTTTCGCCTGAGAGGAGTAGAGGAGGAGCAAGCGTTAACCAATCAAACTCGCATGAAGTCCTCTGCATGCTGGCTGGCTGCCTTGGCTGTGACTGCGAACCTTCTTCCTTGCGCCCTGGCAGCCGACACCGTCGTCCGACCGGCCGTTCAACAAACCTCGATTCGGCCTCCAACGCCGTCGCGGATCAAGCCATTGACTGATTTCACCGCGCCCCCCCGCGAGCGATTCCTCGGCCAGTGTATTTGACTCCACCTTCGCCTCCGGCCATGCGTCCTGCGGCCACGCGCTCACAGTCGCAATATTCCGCTGCTTCCGGTTCTGTCTCGAGAGCAGGCCAAGTCCGTCCGACGCTCAAGACACCCTTATTTTTTCCAACGACCACTCCCGGATTCGGGCCAAAACTTTACCCGCCCGCGACCCTGGGAGAGCTGGCCAAGCCGGACGACGCAACGACCGCGCCCAAGCACGCGCTTGCGCAGGAGGTGAATCTTCAGCGCCTGGTCCGCGCTTCGGGAAAGGCAGCCAAACGACCGCCACGACCAAGACCTCCGCGTCGTTCAATCCTCCCGTGAAACCAGCCGATCTATCGGCGATACTCGCCGCATCCGTCGCAAAACAGTAGGGCAGACATCCGGCAGGCATCCGGACTGCCGCGATAAGCGGTAACTATTCCGTGCGATGAAAGGCTCGCCCTCACCCCGGCCCTCTCCCCCAGGGAGAGGGAGTAACTTTTGCACGCCCGTGGACTCATCACTGTTTAGTGCGCGCTTCCCAGTGCGGGAAAGAACGGTTTCCCTCTCCTGGGGGGAGAGGGTTAGCTAGAAGTAAATCGGTTGGCGTGTGAGGGTTCAAATCCTCGCTAATACTCCCGGTTTCTTTTCACGCCCGGTTCCGGAACCGGGTAGCGGCCATTCTCCCCCAACTGGACGGGCACCGGCGAATCCTTCGTCAGCTTGTCCAGGTCCGGAGCGAACTCGTGTTCGCAGTTGAGGATATCGTCGTAAGTGACCTCCTGTCCGGTGTGCGCCGCCATCCGCCCCATGCTGGTCACCAGACTGGCCTCCACACCGCGTTTCACTTCGTTGTAGGGCCGGTTGTTCCGGATCGCATCGACGAGGTCCTCCCATTCGAGATCGTACGGACTCGGCTCCGGCGCCGGAGGCCGCGAGAAAGCCCAGGCGACGTTTTCGCTCGTGTAGTCGCGAGGATTCGCGGTCTGGCCCTGGAAGATTCGCACGCGTCCCGGCGTATGGCTGTTCGTCGAGACGATGGCCGATCCTTTGCTCCCGTGGACGTAACTGGCGAATTCCGCTTTGCAGCCGCTCATGTTCCGTCCGTCGTAGAACAACTTCGTGCCGTCGGGATAAGTGTATTCGACCGCGTAGCTATCGAGATTTTGATCCAGTGATTCGCCGCGATAATGCCGGCCGCCCAGGGCGTGCGCCTTCACCGGCCAGGCGTTCTTCATCCAGGAACACTCGTCGATCTGGTGAATGTAGTAATCGCTGAACGCCCCGCCGCTGGCCCAGAGAAACGCATGGAACCTCTGGATCTGATAATGCAACTCGCTCAGCGGACCATTGTTCTTGCGCGCCAACGCCGACGCTCCGGACATGCGATAGGCGCGCATCGTGATGAGATCCCCGATCTGGCCATCCTGAATCCGCTGCCATAGTTCCTGCCGGCCTTTGCAATGGCGGATCATCAGGCCGACGCCGACTTTCATGTTCTTGGCGACCGATTCCTCGCCCAGCTTGAACATGCGGCGCGAAGTCGGGCCATCGACCGTCACTGGCTTTTCCATGAAAACGTTGAGTCCTTTCTTGATCGCGTAGGTGAAATGCACCCAGCGAAAGGCCGGTGGCGTGGCGAAGATCGCGACGTCGCTGGGCTGCAGACAATCCATCGCTTTCTCGTAAGCATCCAGGCCGATGAACTTGCGCTCTTCGGGCACGTCCATCTGGCTCGAATACTTCCGGTTCAAATTGTTGAAGCTGCCATTCAGCCGGGCTTCGAACACGTCCGCCATGGCGACGAGCTTGATCGGGCCTTGTTTCGAGGTCTTGAGGGCGTTCTCGGCGGCGCCTGAGCCGCGCCCGCCGCAGCCGATCAACGCCAGTTGGATCATATTGTCCTCGGCCGCGTGGACGTGCGGGAGCGCCACGCCGGCCAGCGCCGAGGCTGCGGCGAGTTTGCCGGTGGTTTTCAGGAATTCACGGCGTGAAGTGGAATGATGGAGCGAAGCAAGAGGAGTATTCATAGCTGATAGGGTAAGGATGCTGATGCAGAGCCCTTTATTCAACCGAAGATTCTGCTTCTCGCAGCAATCTGATGCGTGCGATCAATCAACATGCGGTGATCGATAAACCCTCTCCCAGCGGGAGAGGGCCGGGGTGAGGGAGAACCGTTGATCCGACCCATCGCATCGATTTGCCCCGCACGTTCACCCACTCTGCCCTTCTCCCCTCAGCACGTGTTTGGCGTCTGGACTGACGTGTTGGATCTCAGCTGTACCTGTTCAATCGGCGGGAGCGCACGCGGCTCGCGTGCCGTCGCCGCCGGCCCGGCGGCGACTTTTCTCGGCGCATTTTTCGATCCCTTAAAAGGGAGCGCGGACGGTCTCTGCTGAAGTGTTCGGCGAGCCGCCGAACACAGCCCGCGAGCCGCGTGCGCTCCCCATCGCTATTGAATTGTTACGGCTCAGAGCGTGTGCCCGGAAGGAACTGTCATCTCATGGATGCGCTGCCCTCGCAGCCGCCATTCGTTACTTGCTTGCAGAGCGCCAAAATTCGTGGAGGATTCGGCCATGATTCTCGCAGGCGACGTTGGAGGAACGAACACGCGATTGGGGCTTTTCGAATTGCTGCGCAACCGCCCCAAGCTGGTCACCATTCAGATCTTCCCCAGCCGGCAACATCAGCGGCTTGAGGACATCGTGGAGGAATTCCTGACCAAGAATTCCCTTCCCATCACTGCCGCCTGCATCGGCATCGCCGGGCCGATCAAAGACGGCGTATGCGAGACGCCGAACCTGCCCTGGATCGCCGATTCGAGGAAATTGGGCGAAGTGCTCGGACTGCACCGGGTGGAACTGATCAATGACCTGGAAGCCAATGCCCACGGCATTTCCGTGCTGGCGAAAGAAGATTTGGTTTTGCTGAACGCCGGAGAGCCCGACGCGAATGGGAACGCCGGCCTGATCTCCGCCGGCACAGGCCTCGGCGAAGCCGGCCTCCATTGGGTCGGCGAATACTATCAGCCGTTTGCCTCCGAAGGTGGCCACGTCGATTTCGCGCCTCGCAACGAGATCGAGATCGAACTCCTGGCTTACCTCATCAAGAAGCTTGGCCACGTGAGTTACGAGCGCGTTCTTTCCGGGCCGGGGTTGATCAACATTTACCGTTTTCTCGCGGAGACGAAGCGCGCCGAGGAACCCGCCTGGCTGCGCGATGAGATGCAGCAGCACGATCCCGGCGCGGTCATCACGAAGATGGCGTTGGAAAAGCGAGCGCCGATTTGCGAGTTGGCGCACAACATCTTCGTTTCCATCTACGGCGCTGAAGCCGGCAATCTCGCGCTCAAAGTTCTCGCCACCGGCGGGATCTTCATCGGCGGCGGCATCGCGCCGAAAATTCTCCCGACCTTGAAAGAGCCGGCGTTTCTGGAGTCATTCTGGTCCAAAGGACGGATGAGCTCGCTGTTGAAGGCGGTGCCAGTCCACGTGATTGTGAACGACAAGACCGCTCTGCTGGGCGCCGCGCGCGTCGCATTCTTCGGCATCCGCATGAGCCGCCACTGAGGCGTGGTGAAGGATGGCCGGTTGCTAAAATCGTTGCACAAACGGGCTTGCAGGAATATTTTTTATTGTCGCCTATCGCGACTGTCGGGTTTCCTTACCCGACACGTTGGTAAACATTGGAAATCCGATTCAGATGGCCGGCACCGCCAAAACACCCTGCGAACGCCTGAAGTTGTTATGCTCAAACTAACTGGAAAGGGATCCATCACGACTTGTGACGGAATTACGCGCCGAGACTTTCTTCAAGTCGGGACGCTGGGGGCGCTCGGACTGTCGCTCGCGGACCTGGCCGCGCTCCAGACTGCGGGCGCCATCGCTAAGGGCAATGACGAACGGTCGGTCATCATGATCTTCAATCTGGGTGCGCCGAGCCAGTTAGACACGTTCGACTTGAAGCCGGAGGCGCCGAGAGAAATTCGCGGCCCATTCAACCCGATCCGCACCAGGAGTCCGGAGTTTGAAATCTCGGAGATGTTTCCGCTCCACGCGAAAGTCGCGGACAAGTTCTCGCTGGTTCGAAGCTGTTATCACACGGCCGCCGCCGTCCACGACACGGGGCATCAAATGATGCAGACGGGTCGGTTGTTCACCGGCGGCATCAATACGCCGCACGCCGGCTGCGCGCTGACGTATCTGCGCGGCCGCCGCAGCGAATTGCCCGCGCATGTCATCCTTCCGGAGCCGATGGGACCCACCGGCGGCAACATGCCCCACGGACAAGACGGCGGATTTCTGGGGAAAGGATACGATCCCTTCGTTCTGAACACGGATCCTTCTCAATCCGATTTCAAAGTGCCGGACCTTTTGCCGCCGGCGGAAATCGGCGAAGCTCGCCTCCAACGCCGCCGCGAACTCCGAAACATCGTCGAGGACACGGTGAAACGATTCGAAGCCAGTGAGAACGCCAAACTCATGGACAGCAATTTTGAGGCGGCTTACCGGCTGATGACCAGCGACAAAGCCCGGGCCGCGTTCGATCTGAGCAAAGAACCGCCAAAAGTGCGCGAGCGCTACGGGGTGACGCGCTTCGGGCAATGTTGCCTGCTGGCGCGGCGATTGATTGAAGCTGGCGTGCGCTTCGTCACCGTAAACACTTTCATCACCGTGTTCGACGAAATCACCTGGGATATTCACGGTTCCAAGCCCTTCACCTCCATCGCGGGCATGAAGGAAATCGTGGCGCCGATGTATGACCAAGGCTACAGCGCGTTGATCGACGATCTCTACGATCGAGGCATGCTGGCGAATACGCTCGTGTGCAATCTGGCTGAGTTCGGCCGCACGCCGAAGATCAACCCGGCTGGCGGGCGTGATCACTGGCCGCAATGCTGGACAGTTTATTTCGCCGGGGGCGGCGTCAAGGGCGGCCGCGCCGTGGGCAAGAGCGACGAGATTGGCGCTTATCCCGCCGAACGCCCGGTCAGGCCCTCGGAAGTCGTGGCCACGATTTATCGCAGCCTGGGCTTGGACCTGGAAACGCATCTCCCCGGACCGAATGGCCGGCCGTTTCCACTCGTGGATTTCGGCACGCAGCCGATTACCGAACTTTTCTGAATCGTGTCTGAAAGAGCATCTCCCAGTATAGGGCAGGCTTCCAGCCTGCTGCTCATTTCCGCGGTACGTGAAGACACAAGGACCGGCCGGCAGGATGCCCGCCCTACACTTAGCCGTAAGTATTCACTGTCCACCAGGAGGCTCGTCAGTGCGCTCGGTTTGTTGTTCCAAGCACTAAGCCAATCCAACGCTTTGGCCGCCGAATCCCTCCTCCTGCTGCCACAAGACATTACGCTTAACGGCCCGACATCCTTTCACCAATTGATTGTCGAGCTCGTCCGGGACGGGGTGTTCGTCGGGCAACTGACGAACGCCCTGGCATGGGTCTCAAGCGACCCGCGTGTCGTCAGCATCGCCGGTTCGACGGCCGTTCCCGTCGCCAATGGCGAAGCGAAAATCAGGGTTCGTTCCGGTGATCGCTCGGCGGAAATTCAGGTCAAAGTTGCGAACATGGCGAAGCCAGTCGAATGGAGCTTCCGCAACAACGTCCAGCCAATTCTCGCCAAAACCGGATGCAGCTCCGGCGCGTGCCATGGCGCCGCGGCAGGCCAAAATGGTTTTCGCCTTTCGCTGCGTGGCTACGATGACGACGGTGACTATCTTTCGTTGACTCGCCACGCCTTCGGGCGACGCATGATCTTCAGCGATCCGGGACGCAGCTTGATGCTCCTCAAGCCAACCGGCGCAGTTCCGCATAAGGGCGGCAAGCGGTTCGAGACCGACTCCTTGGAATATCGAATCCTCTCGGAATGGATCGCCGCTGGAGCCCCTCCGCCCCAACAAAACGAACCCCGCATCGACCGGATCGAAATTTTTCCTCCGTCCGTTCGGCTCAAGCCGGACGACACTCAGCAGTTGATCGTTCAAGCCCGCTTCACCGACGGCCATGTCGAGGACGTGACGCGCTGGGTGAAATACACTGACGCGAATTCTTCCGTCACACAGGTTGATGAAACGGGAAACGTCAGAGTAATGGGTTACGGCGAAGGCGCGATCACCGCGTGGTATCTCAGCCGAATTGCCATCGCCACCGTCACGGTTCCGTACGAAAACGCGGTCGCGCCGGAAGTTTTCGCCGGGGCCAAGAAGCGAAATTTCATCGACGAACTCGTTCTCGAAAAGCTCCAGAGTTTGAATCTGCCGCCGTCGCCGCGCGCTTCGGATGCCGAATTCCTTCGCCGGGCTTTTCTGGACACCGTGGGCGTGTTGCCGACAGCGCAGGAGGCTCGTGATTTTCTCGACGGCTCTTCGTCCTCGAAACGGGATGAATTGATCGAATCGCTGCTTCGCCGAGCAGAGTTCGCCGATTACTGGGCTTACAAATGGTCCGATCTCCTGCTCGTCAACAGCGACCGACTCCGGCCCGCCGCGATGTGGTCTTACTACAACTGGATTCATCACAACGTCGCCGCGAACACGCCCTGGGACGTGTTGGTGCGGAGGATCATCACAGCCAAGGGAAGCACGCTGGAAAACGGCGCCGCCAACTTCTACGTCTTGCACGAGGATCCGCCCGCCATGGCGGAGACCACCACGCAAGCCTTCCTGGGCATGTCCATCAATTGCGCCCGCTGCCACAATCATCCGATGGAGAAATGGACCAACGACGAGTATTTCGGCATGGCGAATCTGTTCGCTCGCGTCCGGGCCAAAACCGGCAGTGCCGATGGCGAACGGCTGATCTTCGCCGCCACTTCAGGCGACATCAATCAGCCGCGCCGCGGACGTCCTCAGCCGCCGCGCCCACTTGATGGCAAGCCTCTTCCTCTCGACTCGCCTGAAGACCGCCGCGAGCACATCGCGAACTGGCTGGTCTCGCCCGACAATCCCTACTTCAGCCGCGCCATCGCCAATCGCATCTGGGCGAATTTCTTCGGCGTCGGCCTGGTGCAGCCTGTCGATGATCTGCGCGTGACCAATCCCGCCAGCAACGAAAAATTGCTCTCGGCGGCGGCGAGATTTCTTGCGGATAACAAGTTCGACCTCAAAGCGCTCATGCGCGCCATTCTTCAGTCCGAAACCTATCAGCGTTCGAGTCAGGCGCTGACGGAGAACGCTGCCGACACGCGGTTTTATTCGCATTATTATCCCCGGCGCTTGATCGCGGAGGTGCTGCTGGACGCGTATTCGCAAGTCACCGGCGTACCCACCGAATTCGTCACGGACTTGCGCAACGCCAACCGAGGGCTGGGCGACAAATACCCGCTCGGCTTCCGCGCGATTCAACTTCCGGACACGCGAATTGCTTCTTACTTCCTGAAGAGCTTCGGCCGGCCCGACCGCGAGAGGACTTGCGAATGTGAACGCACGTCGGAGCCAACCATGGCCCAGGCGCTCCACATCGCCAACGGCGACACCATCAACCAGAAACTGGTCGCCAAAGGCAGCCGGATCGAAACGCTGCTCGCTCAAAAGGCTCCCGCCGAGAAGATCCTTGAGGAAGCCTATCTCAGCGCCTTGTGCCGTTTTCCGACCGACGCTGAGAAATCCAAGCTTCTCAAGGTCCTGGAGGAAGGAGGCGGCAAGGACCAACGAATCCTGGTCGAGGATCTCTACTGGGCAATCCTGAGCAGCAAGGAGTTTCTGTTCAACCACTGATCTAT
>Ga0233424_10002215_pt1 | contig 14412 bp, 14 predicted proteins | sample Watercolumn_Towu_FD_181011 | JGI IMG/M metagenome (GOLD analysis project Ga0233424, IMG submission 181011) | Freshwater microbial communities from Lake Towuti, South Sulawesi, Indonesia - Watercolumn_Towuti2014_125_MG | ecosystem: Environmental > Aquatic > Freshwater > Lake | place: Indonesia...
ATCCGGCCAGGATCGATGATTCGGTGGTGCGGATCGATCTTGGCCGGATGCGTGTGATCCGCCGCGCGCGCGGCTTTGCACCCCAGGCCATCACCTTGCCGGAGGGCTTTTCGCGCGATCACCAGATTCTCGCAATGGGATCGGAACTGAAGAACACGTTCTGCCTGATCAAGGATGGGCAGGCCATTCTCTCCCAGCATATGGGCGATCTTGAAGATGCTGAGACCTATCTTGATTCGGAAAGAAACCTGTCGCTCTACACGGCGATTTATGACCACAGCCCCAGCTTGCTTGCTGTGGATCAGCACCCGGACTATCTCTCGACGCAGCGTGGCTACGCCCTTGCCGACGGTCGGCCAGTGGTAGAGGTCCAGCATCATCATGCGCATATCGCCGCCTGCATGGCGGAAAACGGGCGGGCTCTTGGTGCACCGCCTGTGCTCGGCATTGCCATGGACGGCAGCGGGCTGGGCGAAGATGGCACGTTTTGGGGCGGGGAATTTCTTATCGCTGACTACTGCGGTTATCAGCGGGCCGGATGCCTAAAGCCGGTGGCCCTGCCAGGTGGCACGGCCGCCATAAAGGCTCCCTGGCGCAATGCCTATGCACATTTGATGGCTGAAATGGGCTGGTCTGAGTTCGCGATGAATTTCCGCGAATTGCCGCTGTTCGAAAAATTCAACAGGCAATTTGAAACCGTGTCGCGCTCTACGCTGGACAGCATGATCCGGCAAGGCCGCAATGCGCCGGTTTCCTCTTCCTGCGGCCGCCTGTTCGATGCGGCGGCGGCCATTGCCGGTCTCGCCTGGGAGGCGCAGGCCTATGAAGGCGAGGCGGCGATGCGGTTCGAGGCCGCAATTGACCGGGATGCCCTGTCCGAGCCCGATGAGCTTGCCTACCCCTTCTCCATTCCGCTGCTGAAGGGCAATGGCCTGCCCTATATCGAGCCGCTGGCCGTCTGGCGCGCCATGCTGGGCGATCTTATCCTGAAGACGCCGGCGGGTGTGATGTCGGCGCGCTTCCATCGCGGGCTTGCCAACGTGATTGTTGCCATGGCGGCGCGGATCACCGCTGATACCGCGATCGACACCATCGCTCTATCCGGCGGCTGCTTTCAGAATGCCACCTTGTTCACGCTCGTCCATCAAGGGCTGGAGCGCGCGGGCAAGATCGTTCTCTCGCATGGCAAGGTGCCCGCCAATGATGGCGGGCTCTCGCTGGGCCAGGGGGCAATCGCGCTCGCCATCACCCAATCGGCCAACCAAAGAGCGGAGGAAACATCATGTGCCTAGGAATCCCGGGACGGATCGTGACGATCGCAGATGCTAGCCGCAAGCTTGCTATAGTTGAGGTGATGGGGGTGAAGAGGCAGGTCAATGTTGCCTGCATCCTCAAAGATGACGAACTGATCGAGAGCCTTGTCGGTGCCTGGTCGCTGATCCATGTCGGTTTCGCGATGAGCCGGATCAACGAGCAGGAAGCGGCGATGACGCTGGATGTGCTCCGGCAGCTTGGCGAAGCTCAGGAGGAGATTGAGGCGATGCGCGCCACCGAGCGGATGATGGCGGTGGCCTTATGAACTATACGGATGAATTCCGCGATCCGGTCGCGGCACGCGGCGTGCTCGCCGCCATTGAACGCGTGGTCGACGAGATCGGCGCGACCAAGGACAAACCGCTGCATATCATGGAAATTTGCGGCGGGCATACGCATGCGATCTTCCGCTACGGGCTCGACAAGCTGACCCCGCCTGGACTTGAATTCATCCACGGTCCCGGCTGCCCGGTCTGCGTGCTGCCTATGAGCCGGATCGATGAATGCGTCGATATCGCCGAACGCCCGAATGTGATCATGACCACCTTCGGCGATGCGATGCGTGTGCCCGGCCGGCGCAAGTCCATGATGCAGGCCAAGGCGGATGGCGCGGATATCCGGATGGTCTATTCCCAGCTCGATGCGCTGGAACTGGCCCGGCGCAATCCGGGCAAGGAAGTGGTGTTTTTTGGGCTGGGATTCGAAACGACTACGCCTTCCACTGCGCTGACCATCCTGCAGGCCCATGCCGATCGGCAGAGCAATTTCTCGATCTTCTGCAATCACATCACCGTGCCGCCGCCGATCAAGGCCCTGCTCGATGATCCGTATATGGTGCTGGATGGCTTTGTCGGCCCCGGCCATGTCTCCATGGTCATTGGCATCCGCCCCTACGATTTCATTGCGCGCGACTACAAGAAGCCGATCGTCGTGGCCGGGTTCGAGCCTCTCGATCTGTTGCAATCGGTGCTGATGGTGCTCGAGCAGATCCGCGACGGCCGTGCCGAGGTCGAGAACCAGTATGCCCGCGTCGTGCCGGATGAGGGCAATCCCGTCTCGATCGCCGCCTGCAACGAGGTCTATCAACCGCGCCCGAGCTTCGAATGGCGCGGGCTTGGCGAGATCGATGCCAGCGGCCTCAGAATCCGTGATAAATATGCCGCCTTTGATGCCGAAGTGAAGTTCGAAATCGGCTATGGCACCGGCCCGCGCTTCACCGGCGAGCAGGATGGCTGCCGCTGCGGGGATGTGATGACCGGGCGGATCAAGCCACATGCCTGCCCGCAATTCGGCAAGGGCTGCACACCGGAAATGCCGCTTGGCGCGCTGATGGTCAGTTCAGAAGGTGCCTGCGCCGCCTATTATCAATATGGCGGTTTACGGCTGGAGGCTGTGGAATGAACCAGACGGTTCGCCCCGAGCGCCGCGTGCTGGCACAGCGCGTCACCCTCGCCCATGGCGGGGGGGGCAAGGCGATGCGCGATCTCATCGAGGATGTGTTCACCTCGGTCTTCGCCCCGCCCGGCATGGAAGATCAGGCACGGCTGATGGACGCATCGCTGCTGGAGCCAGGTGCGGAGCTTGCCTTCACGACCGACAGTTTCGTGGTCTCGCCTATGGAGTTTCCCGGTGGAGATATAGGTACGATATCAGTCTGCGGTACGGTGAATGATCTGGCGGTTGGCGGGGCAAGACCGCTTTGGCTCTCCGCCGCCTTTATCATCGAGGAGGGCGTCGAGATCACGACATTGCGGCAGATCGCGGCCTCGATGCAGAAGTCGGCGTTGGAAGCCGGGGTGCGAATCGTGACAGGCGACACCAAGGTTGTCGGCAAGGGATCGGGCGATGGCGTCTTCGTCACCACCGCAGGTATTGGCGTCATCCCGCCCGGACGCCGCATGCTGGCCGAAAGCGTCCGACCCGGTGACATCGCCCTTGTCAGCGGTGTGCTGGGCGATCATGGCGCGGCGATTCTTGCGGCGCGGGGGGATATGGACCTCACATCCGATATCCGCTCAGATTGCCAGCCACTCAACCATCTGATCGAGGCCGTGCTGACAGCGGTGCCCGATATACGCGCGGCGCGCGACGCTACGCGCGGCGGCCTAGCTTCGGCGCTCAACGAAGTCGCCTATGCTGCAGGAGTCGGCATCGAGATCACCGAGGCCGATCTGCCTTTGCGGCAGGAAGTGCGCGGCATTTGCGAGATATTGGGGCTGGACCCGCTTTACCTCGCCAATGAGGGCACTCTGGTCCTGTTTGTCCCGCCGGATCAGGCGGTTTCGGCTCTTGCCGCCATGAAATCGGTTCCGGCCGGGCGCGGTGCTCGAGTGATCGGCAAAGCGGTGACGGCCCATCCTGGGACCGTCATCATGAAGACCGTGCTGGGTGGGGCACGCATCGTCGACATGCTTGTCGGGGAACAACTGCCGAGAATCTGTTGAACCAAGTCTAGCAAAAGCCAAGACGGCGTTTTGCAAAAGAGAGAGTGATGAACATGAAGAAACTGGCACTGTTTTCCATCGGCGGCCTGCTCGCGCTAACTAGTGGAGCCATGGCGCATCCTGGCCATGGTGCCGCACAGGATCTGGCTCATGGCTTCATGCATCCGCTGAGCGGGCTGGATCACTTGATCGCAATGGTAGCTGTTGGTGTCTTGGCCGCACGGCTTGGCGGACGCGCGACCTACATGGTGCCGCTGGCTTTTTTGCTGGCCATGATTGCCGGGGGCGCGGCCGGCTATGCTGGCCTACCGCTGCCTATGGTTGAGCAGGGCATTGGCCTTTCAGTTGTGGTGCTCAGCATCGCGGTTGCGTTGGACTATCGGCTGCCGCTTACGCTTTCCATGGGTCTTGTGGGGCTGTTCGCGGTGTTCCACGGCCATGCCCATGGTACAGAAGGCGCAAATGCTGAGGCCTTCCTACCTTATGCCGCCGGGTTCATCGCTGCGACATCGGCCTTGCATATCGCAGGCATCGCGCTTGGGCTTTCACTTGACCGGTTCGGGGCCAAATCCTCGATCTATCTCAAGCGCTTGATAGGCGCGGCCGGTGCTGTTGCCGGCGTGATGATCTTGGCAGGCTGAGGGCATAGGCGGGATTCAACGTCCCGCCTGTCCACCGTGCAGGAAAGGCAAGCCTCATGCATGAACTGGGCATGGCGCGCAGCATTGCCGGCATCATTGGCGAGCATGCCCAAGGGCGGCCTGTCAAAGCGGTGCGGGTGGCGATCGGTCCGCTCGCTTGCATCGAGCGGCAGGCCTTGGCCTTTTGCTGGGATATCGTGACGGACAAGACCGGACTCGCAGGAGCTAGTCTGGGTTTCATCGAGGCCGAAGGGGATACCTTCACGGTCCGGGAATTTGAATTCAGGGAGGACTGACGATGTGCGGAGTCTGCGGCTGTGCCGATACGGCCAATGAAGTGACGATGACCGATCTCGCGAGCGGCAAAACAAGCCTGCTACGCAAAGGCATGGCGCACCTTAACGATCATGTAGATGCGCATGATCATCCCCACAACCATGACCATTCCCATCCGCATAGCCACAGCGACGGGCACAGCCACACGCATCCGCATGATCACGCGCATGGGCACGATCACCATCACCGGCATCCGCACAGCCATGACGATGGGCATAGCCACACGCATCCCCATGACCATCTGCATCCGCATGCTCACGGTAACGACCACCATCATGCGCATGGATCTGATCAACGGGTCGTTGCGCTGGAAGCGGCCATTCTTGGCAAGAATGATGCGATCGCCGCGCGCAACCGCGGCTGGTTTGAAGGCCGCGGTGTGTTGGCGCTGAATTTCGTCTCATCTCCCGGCTCTGGTAAGACGGCGCTGCTCGAAGCGACCATCCGCGCGCTGAAGGACAAGGTATCGATCAATGTCATCGAGGGCGACCAGATGACCAGCAATGACGCGATCCGTATCCGTGAGGCTGGCGCACCGGCGATCCAGATCAACACAGGTGCCGGCTGTCATCTTGAAGCGGATATGGTCGCCGAAGCGGTGAAGAGCCTTGATCCGAAGCCAGGTTCGATCCTGATGATCGAGAATGTCGGCAATCTCGTTTGCCCGGCCATGTTCGATCTTGGCGAGGCGATGAAAGTCGCTGTGATCTCCACCACCGAAGGAGAGGACAAGCCGTTGAAATATCCGCACATGTTTCGTGCGGTACAGATCGTGATCATCAACAAGATGGATCTCGCTAAGCACGTAGACTTCGACGAATCTGCTTGCAGAGCTAATATCGCTTCGGTGAATCCTAATGCTGAGATTATCGGTCTTTCAGCTCGGACAGGGCAGAACTTGTCGGACTGGACATCGCGCCTAGAGAAGATGCTGTCTGACTTCAGATTATGATCAATGCCCTTAGAGGCTTTTTGGAAACTTGGTGTGAGTGTTTTCCGCATAATCGTAAACGCAGCCTTCGATGGAATATTGCTTTGGGTCTCGGCAACATCCGCGGAACACAGAATGGCCACGGCACGGCTTTCAAATAAGTTGGTTCCATGGCGCTGAAAACGCAGATCGTTGTGGTCGGCGGCGGTGCTGGCGGCTTGGAGCTTGTACGAAAGCTCGGCGTCCGGTTCGGTCGCGAACAGTTCGACATCATTCTGATCGAGCGCAACAACACTCATATCTGGAAGCCGCTGCTCCATGAGGTTGCGGCAGGCTCACTTGATGCCAATCTCGATGAGGTGGGTTATCGGAGCCATGCTTTCCGCTGGGGCTATCGCTTTTTCCGGGGGACGCTGGAGACCATTGACCGCGAGAACAAGCAAGTTGTCGTCGCGCCGCTGATTGACGAGGATGGTTCGGAAATCACTGGCCGTCATCGCATCCGCTACGACTATCTTGTCGTGGCGATCGGCGCGATCTCCAATGACTTCGGCACGCCAGGCGTCGCCGAAAATTGCCTTTTCCTCGATAGCCGAATGCAGGCCGACCGATTCCGCCAGAAGTTATTGGATCAATGCCTGCGCGTTTCGCGTGCGCTGACGGCCGATCAGGCGGCGGAGAAGCATGTCAACATTGCCATCGTCGGAGGCGGCGCGACAGGCGTCGAACTGGCCGCGGAACTCTATAATGCCGCGGCTGGCCTGCGGCATTACGGGCTCGAGGTGTTCGACGAGAAGCGCCTTATTGTCACTCTGATTGAAGCTGGCCCGCGCATCCTGCCGGCCCTGCCTGAAAAGCTTGCCGACGCCGCTACCGCCGAGCTCGAGGATCTCGGCGTTCGCGTGCTCACAGGCACTGTGGTGACGGAAGTCTCTCGGCAAGGCGTCGTGACCAAGTCGGGGGAAATCGTTCCGGCTGACCTACGGGTTTGGGCAGCTGGCGTACGCGGGCCTGACTTGCTCAAGGACATTGCCGGGCTCGAAACCACGCGCAGCAATCAACTTGTGGTTAAGCCGACCATGCAGACTTCGCGCGACGACGCGATTTTTGCCATGGGTGATTGCTGCTTCTTCAAGCCTGAAGGTGCCGAAAGGCCGATCCCGCCCCGGGCTCAGGCCGCGCATCAGATGGCGGCAACGGTGTTTTCCAACCTCTGCGCCTTAATCGCTGGGCGGTCGCTTCAACCTTTCATCTACAAGGACAAGGGCTCGCTCGTTTCCCTTAGCACGTATTCGACGGTCGGTAGCCTGATGGGCAATCTCATTGGCGGCCGGATGGCGATAGAAGGGCGTCTTGCGCGCTTCGTATATGTTTCACTTTACCGCATGCACCTCATCGCGATCCATGGCTGGCTGCGTGGCCTTGGTCTGATCGCAATGGGCCGCGTCAACCAGGTCATCCGGCCCAGATTGAAGCTGCACTGATGAGCGCGTTTTCTGTTTGCCAGCGCTAGCCGACACGTTTTAAAGCCTCGACAATTCGCACGATACCGCCGTCCGCCTTGTGCGTAAGCTGCGCGACCTCGTCCATTGTCTGGGTGATCACTTCAACGCTACTAGCGGCGTCTAGCATGGCTTGCGACGTGGCTGCGGCAACACAGGATTGCTGTTCCACGGCTGCGGAAATGCTGCCCGAAATGTCGTTGATGCTCGAGATCGTCTGGGTGATCTCATCGATTGCGTCGTGCACTTCTTTGCTTGAGGCCTGTACGGCCTGGATACGGACGTTGATTTCTTCTGTCGCTTTGGCTGTTTGGCTGGACAGGCTGTAAGCGGTGTTTTCAGGCCACGGCTTTGAGTGGCTGAGCGGCGTAGGCCCAGGGGAGGAGCTCGTCGATCTGGCTCTGCGGATGTCCGGCGACGATGCGGCTGATGACGTCGGCGAGGTAGGCTTGGGGATCGATCGCGTTGAGCTTGCAGGTCTCAACCAGCGAGGCGATCGTTGCCCAATGTTCGCCGCCGCCGTCTGAGCCAGCAAAGAGTGCGTTCTTACGGTTGAGGGCCACGGGCCGGATGGCGCGCTCGACGACGTTGGAGTCGATCTCGATGCGGCCATCGTCGAGGAAGCGGCAAAGGCCATCCCAGCGCGAGAGGCCGTAGCGGATGGCCTCCGCCAGCTTGCTCTTCTGGCTGATGAGCGCGAGCTTCTCTCTCAGCCAGGGCTGGAGCGCCCTCGCGACGGGCAAGCTCCTGGACTGCCGGGCCGCGCGGCGCTCCTCGGCGCTCCGGCCGCGAATCTCCTCTTCGATCCGGTAGAGTTCGGCAATGCGCGTGAGCGCCTCCGTCGCAATCGGCGAGGGGCCGGCATGGGCGAGCTCGAAGAACTTCCGCCGGACGTGGGCCCAGCAGAAGGCGAGGCTCACCTCGCCCCGCGACGCCAACGCGTTGTAGCCCGCATAGCCGTCGACCTGCAGCGTTCCGGCAAAGCCAGCCAGATGCCGGATCGGCTGCTCGGCCTTGCGGTCGGGCGCGTAAAGGTAGGCAACGCCGGGCGGCTCTGTTCCGCCCCATGGACGATCATCGCGGGCATAGGCGAAGAGCTGGCCTGTCTTGGTTCGCCCGCGTCCTGGATCCAGAACCGGAGCCGTCGTCTCATCGGCAAAGAGCTTCTCGGACGCCTTCAGTCGCTCGAACAACCGCTCATGGACAGGCTTCAGCAGGAAGGCGGCCTTCCCCACCCAGTCGGCAAGCGTCGACCGGTCCAATGGCACGCCCTGGCGGCCATAGATCTGCGCCTGGCGGTAGAGCGGCAGGTGGTCGGCATATTTGGCGACGAGGACGTGGGCGACGGTGCCCTCGGTCGGGATGCCGCCTTCGATGAGGCGTGGCGGCGCCGGTGCCTGCACCACCACCTCCTCGCAGGCGCGGCAGGCGTATTTCGGGCGGCGGGTGACGATCACCCGGAACTGGGCGGGGATGATGTCGAGGCGCTCGCTCACATCCTCCCCCATCACATGCAGCATCCCCCGGCAGCAGGGGCAGGTCTTGTCCGCGATGTCGAGGACCCGTTCAACCCGCGGCAGATGGGCCGGCAGCGATCCCCGGTTCGTCCGCCGCGTCCGGGCACGAGCCTCACGCCTGGTCTCGTCCGCCGCTTCCTCGCGCGCCAAACCCTCGGCCTCGACCTGTTCGACGTCCTCGAGTGCCAGAAGCAATTGGTCCGTCGGCAGCGTCTCGGCTTTCTTGCCGAAGCGGTGGCGCTGCATGGCGACGATGATGTGCTGCAGGCGATCGATCTCGGCATCGCGCTCTGCGATCATCGCCCGCAGGATCGCGGGATCATCGGTGCTGGTGATGTGATCCGCTTTGCTCACATCGCGGATTCAACCATATTCGCCAATGGCTTGCCAGTACAAAGCGGTCAGCTTGCCGCCGTCGGCGCCACCATCTCGCGCGTGCCGTGGACCCGTCGCCAGTCAAGGCCCTCGAGCAGCGCCTGCAGTTGCGCCGACGTCAGCCGAACGACGCCGTCGGTGATCGCCGGCCACTGGAACCGGCCGTCCTCGAGCCGCTTGGCAAACAGGCACACGCCGGTGCCATCCCAGTAGACCAGCTTGATGCGATCGGCGCGCCTCGCACGGAACACATAGATCACCCCGTTGAAGGGATCTGCTCCCATCTCCTCGCGGACGAGCGCGGCCAATCCCTCCGCGCCCTTGCGGAAGTCTACGGGCCTCGTCGCCACCATCACCCGGACCGCACCCGTCGGTCCGATCACCGCGAGGCCTTCAATGCACCGATCACCGCAGCGATTATCGCGGGCGCAGCCCTCTCGCCGATCCGAACCGTGATCCCGCATGCTTCGATCTCGATGGCGGCAGCCCGGAACCTTCTCGGCCGACGCTTGCCCCGCCGAGGCGGCTCTTCAGACGGTTCCGCGCGCGGCTCGGGATCAATCACCGCGGGCACGAAGACCGGAAGCGTCTCCGACGCGTTGCGAGCTTCGCGCCGCCACGTGAACAACTGCTGCGGCGTCAGGCCGTGACGGCGGGCGACCTCCGACACCACAGCACCCGGCGCCAGGGTTTCTTCCACGATACGGGCTCGGTCATCGGCGCTCCAACGGCGCCGGCCAATCACGCCGGTAATGACCTCGAACCGCCGAACCTCGCCATCCGGCTCAAGTCTATGGTCAAGTCTGGACACAAAACGATCCTCCGAACGGGATCGTCAGATTGACGTGTCACGCCCTGCCGATGAAGGTGAGGTCGGGACAGCGCTTACGACAGGCTTTTGACTTCGCTCGCAACAACTGCAAATCCTCGACCCGATTCGCCTGCGCGTGCGGCTTCGATCGTCGCATTGAGCGCAAGTAGATTCGTCTGACCTGCGATCGACGAGATCATTTCAATAACAGCGCTGATTTTCTTGGAGTTATCTACAAGGCTCAAGACGGTTTCGCTGACCTGACGAGCCTGTTGAACGGCCTTATCGGAAACACTCAAAGCTTGAGAGACTTGCCCGTTGATTTCCTGCACCGATGTTGAAAGCTGCGACGATCCCGCCGCAACAGAGTTAACGATGTTCGACGTTTCAACTGCGGCAGCAGCGGCGCTTGCCGCCCGTTCATGCGTATTGGTAACGGCCGCAGCAATATCAGGAATTCCGGCGAGAATCTGGTTTCGGGCAACGAGTTCAGCGATGCTTGCCTGCTTCATCGCCGTGATGTCCACTGCGAGCTGCAATACGCCCGACACATTGTCATCGATACCGAATAGTGGATTGTAAGAGGAATGAATCCAAACATCCTGCCCTTTTTTATTTTTAAAGCGAAATTCTCCCGAATGAAATCTTCCGGAACGAAGCCTCTTCCAGAAAGTAGCATACTCTGGAGTTTCGGCTTCAGTTGAATCGATCAAGAGCCGATGATGACGCCCCACTATTTCATCTCTGTTATAATCCATCAGCTTTAGGAAATTTGTGTTAGCTGCAACAATCTCCCCATTACGATCATATTCAATAGAAGCTTGCGACCGATTTATCGCTTCAATTTTGCTTTCGAGATTTACTCTCTCTTTTTTTTCTAGCGAAATATTCGTGGCAAACATAACGACCTTGTAGGGCTTGCGGCTCTTGAATACGACGTTATAGCTGCCTTGCAACCATATTTCCTGACCATTTTTGGTTATCCAGGGAATTTCGGATATGAAAAATTTGTCATTTTTAAGTGTATTCCAGAAACTGGTTTGTTCGTCCTTTTCGGCGTCTTGCTTTGCAGTAATTGATGAATGCTGCTTTCCCAAAACTTCATTTAATGAATAACCCAAAAGATCGAGAAACATCGCGTTCGCCGATATTATTTTGCCTTCGAGATCGAACTCGACCATTGCCTTGGAGGTTTTAAGCGCACGCAAAACGTTAGCCGAATCGATGTTGAATTCGAACATAATCTACCCCAGTAGCCTCGAGATTCTGCTGTCTCTGATCGCAGCATATAGCTAAAGCTCGGTAAATGTGGTGACTGCAGCTGCCACTTTTTTTGGCGAAATTGAACATCTGACAGCAGCAAGATTGCGTCAGCCCCAGTTTTGCCTGCCGATTCATACACCGGCGAATATCTGTGGAATGACGCCTCTTATGACCCCAAAACGGATCACATAGTGGGGCGCCATCACTTCTCAGGAGTTGAGCCCACCCGCGATCCCGGGGTAGTTCATGTATTGTGGGCGTCGATTGCGGATTGGAAGAAGGACAGAGTGTTATGGTTCAACGCTTCACCATCAGCCTAGATGCTGAGTTGGCAGCCACCCTCGACGGTTACATGGTCAAGAGAGGTGCCAGTAACCGATCGGAAGCCATCCGGGACCTTATCCGAAACGCTCTGACGTTGAACCATACGGACAAATCCAACAACTGCGTCGCAGTGGTTTCATACGTCTACGACCACCATGAGCGGCAGCTAGGATCGCGCCTGATCAAGCACCATCATGAACATCACGACCTCGCTGTCTCGACGCTCCATGTGCACATCGATCATCACCATTGCCTTGAGATGACGGTACTGCGTGGGCCGGGCGAGGCGGTTCGCCGTCTGGCTGAGGCCACCCTTGCGGAACGTGGTGTGCAGTTCGGCCATGTCAATCTCATTCCGCTTAAAGAGCATGGCGGCCATCATCAGCACGATGACGGCGCAAATCATGTGCACCAGCGACCGGCCCTTTGACTGTGCAGCCTAGGTAGCCCGCCAGGCGAGGATGCCGATTTTGACCTCACTTCGGTCGATCACGCGGCCCTCGTTTGTGCGATCCCAAAATGGAGCCTAACGACTGAGATCCGGTTAACTTGACATCAGCATCGATTGCTATTCCTTGGTCGGGCACTATCATACTTTTCAGATTAATCGTCATAAGGATCACGCCCTCATGTTGTGGGTCCGCTGGATAGTCGGGTTTCTCCTGGTGTTCAGCTCTGCCAGTTTGTCTACTGCGGAGCAAAAACCCCGGAGCGGCGGGGCCGCCATCATCGCCATCCAGGGCGATCCGGGGCATTTCAACCCGGCGATCTCGACGGCCGGGCCGCTGCATGCGGTTGCAGGCTCGCTTTATAACGGGCTCGTTGCGCTCGACCGGCAAGGCAATCCTCAACCCGATTTGGCGCGCTCTTGGATGATCTCGCAGGATGGCCGGACAGCGACGTTCACGCTGGTCAATGGGGTGCGCTGGCATGACGGCCAGCCGTTCACCTCCGCCGATGTGAAGTTCTCATTTGAGGAGGTTCTTTTTCGGTTCCATGCGCGGGCCCGGGCGGGGCTCGCGTCGGCGGTCGAAGCTATCGAGACCCCCGATCCGCAGACGGTCGTGTTCCAACTTAGGCGGCCGCATCCGGCGCTCCTGCGCCAGCTCGACGTTACCGAGGCGCCTATCATTCCGCGCCATGTCCATCAGGGCACAGACGTGATGCAAAGCCCTGCCAATCTGCGGCCGGTCGGGACGGGTCCGTTCCGCTTCGACAGCTATCAGCGCGACGGTCAGGTCGTCTTCGTTCGCAACCCTAATTACTTCAAACCGGAGTTACCCCGCCTGGATCGCCTGATCTTCAGAGTGATCCCCGATTCCGCCACGCAGGTGAGCGCGTTTCTGGCCGGCGAGATCGACATGCTCGCCCGGGTTTCGGCGATCGATGCGCAGCGTCTGCGCGGACAACCAATCACGCTCGTCGACACGACGTCCGGCGCTGGCGGCGCGAACTGCATCATGACGCTGGTCTTTAACCTCAACCGTCCGGCGCTGGCCGATCTAAGGGTCCGGCGCGCGTTGACTCTTGCTATCGACCGCCAGCAGATACTGGAGCGCGTTATCTTTGGGCAAGGACGCGTTGCAGCGGCTCCCATCGCCAGCGGGATTGGGTGGGCGCATCAGCCCGGGCTTCTCGATGGGGCGCAGGTCGATGTGGTAGCCGCGAACAAGCTTCTCGATGAGGCGGGCCTAGCCCGCGGCGCGAGCGGTGTGCGGGCGACCCTCGACATCTTGCATTTCCCGGCCTTCGCGCGTTACTCGGAGCTCATGCGCCAGCAGCTCGCGGCGATCGGCATCGCGCTCAACATGCGCCAACTGGATGCGGCGGCCTTCCCGACGGCTGTGTTCAGCGAACGCGCCTTCGACCTCGCGCTGATCTCCTATTGCAACGGCGTCGATCCTGAGATCGGCGTACGGCGTATGTATCATTCCTCCGCGATCGGCACTGTGCCTTTCTCGAACGCCGCTCATATCCGCGATGCCGAGATCGATCGTTTGTTCGATATTGCGGGATCGACCGGCGATACGGCCGTACGGGGAGAAGCCTACCGGGCTGCCCAGCGCCGAATTGTCGAGCTTCTTCCCTACTGGTGGCTGGTGGAGACGGATTTCACGGCCGCTTGGCGCAATGACTTGACCGGATTCAGCCCTTGGAGCGGCCAGTTCGCCGAGACCGCCTGGCGGCTGCGATGATCCGATACGCGGTGGGCCGCCTCCTCTTAGGGGTCGTCGCGGTCTGGGTCGCGGCGACGCTCGCCTTTCTGCTAGCGCATCTGGCTCCGGGGGGGCCGGCCATAGGGCTTGGCGGCGAGAACGGTGCACCCGGCCATATAGAGGCGGTGAATCGCGCCCTCGGCCTCGATCGGCCCTTGCCCGTCATTTATCTCGACTGGCTGTCGCGGCTCGTGATTGGGGATCTCGGCTATTCCTGGCGGGCGCAGGCGCCGGTGGCGGTCATCATCCGGGACCACGCGCCGGTCACTCTCGGACTTATGGTGCCGGCGCTGGTTCTGGCGACCCTGGCGGGACTGCCGATTGGCCTCTGGGCGGCGTCCGCTCGCAACAGCAACGGATGGTTTGCCGGCGCGCTCAGCGCTCTGCATGCGCTGCCGTCCTACGTCGTGGCGCAGGCGCTCGTCTTCGTGTTCGCGCTGGGGCTCGGGTTGTTTCCGGTTCAGGGCCTCTCCGACCCAAGGGTCAGCCTCGACGGGGTCGCACGGATGGCGGATCTCGTCTGGCGAATGACCTTGCCGGTCCTATCCTTGGCACTTCTGCAAATGGCGTTTATAGCGCTGGTCGCCCGATCGCGCGTCGCGGAAGAGATGGCGCGGCCCTATACGAAGACGGCTTATGCCAAGGGTCTGGGAACGACCGCGGTCAAGCTGCGCCATGCATTGCCGAACGCCGCGCTGCCGCTTGTAACTCTGGTCGGTTGGCGCTTGGGCGCAGCGA
>Ga0233424_10002216_pt1 | contig 14410 bp, 9 predicted proteins | sample Watercolumn_Towu_FD_181011 | JGI IMG/M metagenome (GOLD analysis project Ga0233424, IMG submission 181011) | Freshwater microbial communities from Lake Towuti, South Sulawesi, Indonesia - Watercolumn_Towuti2014_125_MG | ecosystem: Environmental > Aquatic > Freshwater > Lake | place: Indonesia...
ATGGTTCATGGACTCTCTCTCCGGCTGGCCGGAGAGAGAGTCCATGAACCATTCCACCGTGCTGCCGCTGGCAGCGCTGTCGGTCGCGCTCGGCCTGCTGTTGGCCAGTGGCCATGCCGGCGCCCAGTCCACGTCTTCGCTGCCCGCGCCGCTGAGCCAGGCTGAGCTGTCACGCCTGGTGCAGCAGCAGGCACTGCAGATCCAGCAACTGGAAGCACGCCTCCGCGCCGTGGAGGGCGGGCACGGCACCGCCGGTGCGGCGGCCGCAACGCAGGCCCCCGCGCTGGACACCCGCGTCGCCGCACTGGAATCCAGCCAGGCCAAGGCGCCCAAGGTCACCTGGTCCAAGGGCGCACCGGAGTTCAGCAGTGCCGATGGCAGCGTGGTGTTCCGTCCGCGCGGACGCCTGTTCGTCGACGCATCCAGCACCGATGGATCGTCAGTGAGTGACCGCAACATCTCCGGTACCGAGATCCGCTCGGTGCGGCTGGGCGCCGAAGGCCGCTACGGCATCCTCGGCTGGGCGGTGGAAGGTGACTTCGCCGACAACGCGGTGGCGTGGAAGTCGGTCTACGCCACCGTTGACCACCGCCTGTTCGGGCTGCCGGCCGACCTGACCGTAGGCAACCGCCTCAACGACCGGGGTATCGACGGCTCCAGCAGCACCTCCAACACGCCGTTCCAGGACCGCAACGTGGTCGGCACGCTGATGATGCCGCAGCGCGGCCTGTTCGGTGTCGGCCTGACCGAGCGCGTGTACGGCAAGAACTGGCATGCCAGCCTGTCGGTGGCCGGCAACGATCTCAACAACGCCGGCACCGACAACGACAGCCAGACCTGGGCCACGCGCGTGCATTGGAACCCGGTGGCCAACGACGCAGTCACGGTGCACCTGGGGGCCTGGGCGTTCCACGAGGAGATTGCCGCAGGCGCCAGCGGCGTCGTCCGCAGTTCGGCCATCGCCGGGCACTTCAACGACCTGGTCAAGATCGCGCCGGGCACACTGCTGGGCGCCGAGCGCAGCACGTCCCATGGCGCGGAACTGGCAGGCTTCTTCGGGCCGGCCTGGGCGACCGGCGAATGGGGTACGCGCAACCTGCGCGGGGCCGACGCCAGCGGGCGCTACGATCTGGATCACCAGGCCTGGGCGATCTCGGCGGGTTGGTTCCTGGCCGGTGCAAGGCCGGCCTATTCGGGCAAGGCCGGCACCTGGGGCCGGGTGAAAGTGGCCGATCCTGTCACCCGCGGCGGCGCCGGGGCATGGGAACTGAAAGGGCGCTACGAAGACGTGGACTATGCCGAGCTGCCCAGTGGCGGTACCGGCCACGCGTGGACGCTGGGTGCGAACTGGTATCTCAACGACTTCAGCCGCGTGATGTTCGAGGCGATCCGTTGGCAGACCCGCAACCGCAGTGGCACCGGCCAGGGCAGGGATGAAGGCACCACCTTCAACACCCGCCTGCAGGTGGCCTTCTAGCAGCGCATGCCGCTTGCGCGCCGATCAGAGCAGCAGCAGTGCTCCGATCAACGCCGGCGGCATCACCAGCGCGCCGACGCGCAGGAAGTCGAGCGCGCTGACATGCTCGCCCTCGCGGCGCAGCGCCACCAGCCACAGCATTGTCGCCAGCGAACCGGTGACCGACAGGTTGGGCCCCAGATCCACGCCGACCAGCAATGCGGCACGGGTCTGCGCCGGCAGGTCGGCCATCTGCCCCAGCGAACCGGCGGCCAGGCCGACCGGCAGATTGTTGGCCACGTTGCTCAGCAGCGCAGCCGCGCCACCGGCCAGCCAGCTGGCCTGGCGGGGAGATGCCTGCGCCAGAGCCTGCAGCGCGCTGGCCGCGCTCTGGATGACACCGGTCTGCGCCACCGCTTCCACCAGCACGAACAGTCCCGCCACCAGCGGCAGCACGCCCCAGGACACGTGTCGCAGCAGTGGCAGCGGGCTGCGCCTCTGGCGGATCGCCACCACGGCCACACTCAGCGTGCCCGCACAGAACGTGGTCAGGCCCAATGGCCCGTTCAAGGCGGACGTGACCAGCAACACGGTGCCGGTGAACAGCACGCCCAGTGCGCTCAGTCGGCCGCCGTCGGTCAACGGGCGATGCGCCGGCGCGGCCACCAGCGGCTGGGCGATCTCGCGCCGGTGCACCCAGCGCAGGACCAGATAGGTGGCACCGATCGCCGCCGCCGACGGCAGCGCGAACTGCGCCAGCCACTGCAGCAGCGGCGGCAGGTGCTGGCCGTACACCACCAGGTTGGCCGGATTGGAAATGGGCAGCACGAAGCTGGCCGCATTGGCGATGAAGGCACAGACAAACAGGTAGGGCAGGGGGTTGGCGCGCGCCGCCTTGCAGGCGGCGTAGACCGCCGGCGTCAGCACTACGGCCGTTGCATCGTTGGACAGGAACACGGTCACCAGCGTGCCGACCAGGAACACCAGGTCGAACAGGCGTCGCCCGGATCCGCCCGCATGCCGCACCGCGTACAACGCCAGCCAATCGAACAGGCCTTCGCGCCGCGCCAGTTCGGCCAGCACCATCATGCCGACCAGGAACAGGTAGACGTCGCGGCCTTCGGCCACTGCGCCCCATGCGGTGTGCAGCGACACGGCGCCCAGCAGCGGCAACACGGCGGCAGCGCCCAGCGCCCACACATATTCGGGGATGCGGAAAGGACGGAACAGCAGGCCGAGGGTGGCAACGGCGACCGCTGCCCAGATCAGGAGGGGGGCTTGGGAGGCAAGCATGGAGTGGGGCTTCAGCGGCACCTGCACCGACCCCGGCGCAGGGGGGGGGCCTGGCGCGCGATCAGCGGATGGGCGGCCGCTGCAATCATCGCAGGTTCCGGGTCGCCGCATCATACCGTGCGGCGCTGCATGGCGACCGCTGCGGTCGACCGCGTTGCAGGTGGGCCGGGGGTGGCGCCCAGCCCACGTTCAGCACGCAAGCGCGCCATCACTTCAGCCACTGCAGTGTGACTACGCATGTAGTCACACTGCACGCACACTCATTGGACGAGATTGCGATGCCAGGATCCTGCTGGTTGTCCTGCGCCCTGGCCCTGGTGTTCGGCATCGCCGGGCCCAGCCAAGCGGCGACGCGTGCCGAAGCCCTTGCCGCGATCGAGCGCAACGCGCGCGCCGCGCATTCCGATGCGATCCTGGTGATGCACGACCGGGAGACGCTGCTTGAGTTGAAGCCCGCCGCCGCAGCCAGATCTCCGCGCGCGGACTGAAGCGCGCCGATCTCTACGACATCACACGGGGACCGGTCGTCGGCTTTGCCGCCAACGGCTACCTGGGCCAATACCTGATGATCGTCCCGGAACAGCGGGTGGTCGCCGTGCGTCTGGTCCACCGGCGCGAGACCCACAGCGCTCCACAGGACGACTATCCCTCCTTCTTCGCCGATGTCCTGCAGTTGGCGCGGACACTGCGATACGCCCTGTCGCCATCATGTCCACGCGCGCTGAACATCTTCCTGGAGCGTTCTTCACTGGCGTGCCGCCTAAAGTGGGATGACATCTTGGCCGCACACCAACTTAGGCATGTTTGATTATCAGGACTGGACCTTCCACGCCAATGGCCGAACGGTAGTGGCGCGGGTAGCGCTGGACGGCGACGGTGGCGGCACCATCAACCGCTACCAGCTGGTGCCGGGGCCGGCGCAGTCGGGGCTGTGCATCAAGGTCGCCTCCCAGGACGAGGCCGCGCAGAAACTGGAGGCCGAAGTGACCAAGCTGCTCGGGCCGGAGTGGTAGCTACTACGCCATGCCGGGCAGGGATCCGCATGGTGACGTCGGGATGACCGGGCCCGGGCAACGGGCATCGCGCCGGATGCCCGTTGCGTGAGGCCGCTTACCTGGGCATCAGCACGGTGTCGACCACGTGGATGACGCCGTTGGACTGGCCGACATCTGCAATGCTGATGCCTGCCTTTCCACCCTTTGCGTCGATGACCCAGAGCTTGCCATCGTGGAGCGCCACGGTGAGAGGCTCACCCTGCACGGTCTTCAGGGTGGCCTTGCCGCCGTGCTTGCGGGCATCGGCCAGAAGCTGGGCGGAACTGTAGCTGCCCGGGACGACGTGGTAGGTCAGGATCCGGGTCAGCTGTGCCTTGTTTTCAGGCTTCACCAGTGTATCGACAGTGCCTGCAGGCAGCTTGTCGAAGGCCGCATTGGTGGGCGCGAAAACAGTGAAGGGCCCGGCGCCGTTGAGGGTGTCGACCAGGCCGGCTGCTTTGACCGCTGCAACCAGCGTGGTGTGATCCTTGGAATTGACGGCGTTCTCGACGATGGTCCTGGTGGGGTACATTTCTGCCCCGCCCACGATGACGGTGTTGGCGGCGAAAACCGAGGAGCCGGACGAAACGAGTACGGCGAAGCCGACTGCGGCGGCGATGCGCTGAAGAGCGTTCACGGTGCGTTCCTTTCTGGATGACCCGCAAGTGCGGGCATCTTTCCTACGTCGGGTGAGCGTGACCGGATGCAGCAACGGCCGAGTCATCAGCTGTTTGGCGCGCAGGCGGTTTTGCTGCGCTGCATGGTGACAACGGCGAACCTCGGTGATTACTCTCCGCTGCAACGCGATGGTAGCGCTACCAGTCGGACGGGGATCCAGGGTCCGGGAGGCTGCCTTCTTTGCCGCGTGTTTGTCCTGGCAGGCTTGAAAAGCAAGTGTAAGTCGCGGCGTGCCCGAGCACCCGTGCTGTTCGGTTTGGAATGCGGGCCACGCCCGTGCGTGCCCCTGGGAGGGGGCGGTACATCCATTCGATCGTATGTCAGAGGGGACTTTCATGAGCACCTGCAGTTTCCGTGGCACCCCGGGCCCGAGGTCCGGTTCATGAGCCGCGCGTTGGCGAAGTTCCGGTCCCGGGCCATGTTCACCTTCGTGGGTGGTGCCCTGGTCATTAATCCCGCCTTTGCGCAGGACGCCGCACCGGCGACCGGGCCGCAGCCGCAGAGCCAGTCGCAACCCACCCAGCTTGATGCAGTGCAGGTCACGGGCATACGCAACAGCCTGAGCCAGGCCATGGACATCAAGCGCGACTCGGCGGGCGTGGTCGACGCGATCAGTGCCGAGGACATCGGCAAGTTCCCCGATACCAATCTTGCCGAGTCGTTGCAGCGCATCACCGGCATCTCCATCGAGCGCCGTGACGGCGAGGGTGCGCAGGTGACCGCGCGTGGCTTCGGCCCCCAGTTCAACATGGTCACGCTCAACGGTCGGCAGATGCCGGGTGCCGATGCATTCGGTGCCTCTGGACAGGTCGCCATCGGCGGTGTCGACGGCGGCACCCGCGCCTTCAATTTCGCGCAGCTGGCTGCCGAGGCCATCAATGGTATCGAGGTCTACAAGACCAGCCAGGCGCAGGTGCCCAGCGGTGGCATCGGTGCGACGATCAACATCCTGACCTCGCGTCCGCTCGATCACGCCGGCATCGTGGCCAGCGCCGGGGCGAAGCTGGTGTCCGACCAGAGCCAGCCGTTCGACAATGACCTGACACCGGAGCTGTCGGGCATCTTCAGTTACAGCAATCCGGAAAAGACCTTTGGCGTCAGCGTCAGCGCAAGCCAGCAGAAGCGCAAGGGTGGCTCGGTGCAGGCCACGGAGAACTACTGGAACGTGCAGCCGTGGACAGGGTCGATGCCGGGCAACCCGACCGTGGTCAATGCTCCGGCCGTCGGCCAGCTTTACGCGCGGCCCAACGACCTGCGCTACGCGTTCTCCGAATTCGAGCGCGAACGCGTCAACGGCCAGGCCGTGCTGCAGTTCGCACCGACGGACAGCCTGACCCTGACCGTGGATTACACCTACTCGACCAACGAGATCACCGAGAATCGTGGCGAGCAGGGCATGTGGTTGCAGAACAGCAACTACACCAACGTCGAGTTCGACACCAGTGGCGCCGTCGCGACGCCGGTCTACATCCGTGAAATCGCCGGCACCAAGGATTTCGGCCTGGAGCAGCAGCGCAGCATGCAGGAGTACAAGCTGGGTTCGCTGGGCTTCAACGCCGTCTGGAATGTCAGCGACCGCTTCAAGCTCAGCTTCGATGCGCACAACTCGAAGAACGAGAGCCGCCCGAATGATCCGCTCACCGGCGGTGGTTCGATCTTCATGAGCATCGCCGGCACCAACAACTGTACCCGTGGCCCGCATTGCGGTGGCTCCTGGGTGCAGGAGCTGAACTTCAACAATGGCCTGCCGGTTGGCACCCAGGTCTGGTATCCCAGCACCGCCGATGCGCTCGCCGGGACCAATGGCGTGGTCAATCCGGGCTTCCAGGAAGGCGAGGTTGGCACGCAGGTGCTGCGCGTCAACGCGCAGACCCAGATCAGCGAGATCAAGCAGGCGCGCGTCGATGGCGAATGGAACTTCGACCACGGGCGCTTCCAGTTCGGCGTGGACACCAACAAGTCCACCACCCACCGCATCCAGGCCGCCGAGGCCTACTCGACCCTGGGCGACTGGGGCGTGGCCAACGTGGACCGGGATACCGCCGCAGGCCTGATGGACCTGCTGCAGCCGGTCAGCATCGTCGGCCTGTTCGACGACTACAGTGCCAACAGCTGGCCCGCCTGGCGCGGCAATGCCGGGCAGCTCGCGCAATGGGCATCGCGCGAGTACGGCGTCGGCCTGGGTGTGAACCCGCAACGCGCGGCCGACAACTTCGTCGAAGAAAAGACCAAGGCGGCGTACTTCCAGGTGGAGCTGGACGGGGAGCTGGGTGGCATGCGCACCAACACCCGCCTGGGCGTGCGCTATGAAACCACTGACGTGGTGTCGACCTCGGTCATTGCCGTCCCCGAGTCCATCGAGTGGCAGGCCAACAACGATTTCCGCATCGTGCTGTCCGATGAGCAGCAGCCCTTCACAGAGAAGGCGCGCTACAGCTACATCCTGCCCAACCTTGATTTCAGCATCGACCTCACCGAGGAACTGAAGGGCCGCGTTTCGTTCGGCAAGAGCATCGCCCGCGCGCCGTACGGCAATCTCTATGCAGGACCCGGGGCCCAGCAGCCGTTCGGCTCGGTGCTGATCGACCCCTCGTCGCGCGCCAGCGGCAACTCGCAGAACCCGAGCCTGAAGCCGCTGGAATCGGACAACCTCGACCTGGGGCTGGAGTGGTACTTCGCCGATGCCAGCTATGTGTCATTGACCTACTGGAACAAGTCGGTCAGCAACTTCATCGGCAACACCGTCGTCCAGGAAAGCCTCTACGGCCTCACCGACCCGACCTCCGGGCCGGATGCGCGGGCGGCGTTGGACTTCCTGACCAGCGGCGCCTGCGTCGCCCAGGTCGGGCCGGCCAATGCCGCTGCCTGCTCGGCCAACGACACCTCGCTGTTCACCGCGCTGGCATTGCTGCGAAACAATCCTGCCGGCCTCGGCGCCTACAACGGCACTGATGCGCAGGTGCTGGCCACCGAAGCGGCCTACGATCTGTATGGGCAGCCCAACGATCCGCTGTACCAGTTCAACGTCAATCGCCCGATCAACCAGAACAAATCCAAGCTGCATGGCTGGGAGCTGGGCGGCCAGTACTTCTTCGGTGACACCGGCTTCGGCGTGCTGGCCAACTACACCGTGGTCAAAGGTGATGTCGGCTACAACAATGGCGGCGATCCGGGCATCGACCAGTTCTCGCTCACCGGCCTGAGCGACACCGCCAACGCCATGCTGATGTACGAGAAGTACGGGTGGTCGGTGCGCCTGGCATGGAACTGGCGCGACCAGTACCTGATCCTGGCCAACCAGGGCTCCAGCCGCAATCCGTACTATGTGGAGCCGTACGAGCAGTGGGATCTCAGCGTCAACTACGCGCTGGATGACCACTGGTCCTTCAGCCTGGAGGCGATCAACCTGACCGGCGAGGATGTGCGGTGGCGCTCGCGCACGTCGCAGATGATCGTCAAGCTGGCTGACCAGAGCCCGCGCTACATGCTGGGCGTCCGCTACAAGTTCTGAGCCTGGCTGCCGATGCGTCCGGCACGGCACCGCTGCCCGCCAGCGGTGCCGTGCCGGGACGGTGTCGCCGCAGCTGTCGCGCCTGCGCTACGCTGCCGGCCAGCCACCCCGCACTGGATACCCTGATGGCCCGCTACGAAATGCTCAACAACATCGCGCATCGGGACCTGAAGGTCGCCACCGGATTCGGGCCGCAGTTCGGCGATGCCGTGGGCATGGTGCCGGCCTATCCCAGCGAGTTCGCAGAACTGCAGCGTGAGTATCCGATCTTCCTGCGCAGGGAAACCGGGACGGAAGCGTGGCAGTCCGTGGCCCTGCTGGGTTTCGAGCAACACGAGAACCTGTTCCTGCAGGACGGGCGCTGGAATGCTTCCTACCTGCCTGGCGCGGCGGCCAAAGGGCCGTTCCTGATCGGCTTCCAGGAGCACTACGTGGATGGCCTGCTCACCCAGGATGCGGTGATGCACGTGGACCTGGACCATCCGCGCGTCACCGACGGGGGCGGCGAGCCGGTGTTCCTGCCGCAGGGCGGCAACACCCCTTACCTGGACCACATCGCCAGCGTGCTGCGCGGCATCCACGAGGGCAGTGCCTTCGCGGCCGGGATGTTCACGATGCTCGACGACTGTGGCCTCATCCAGCCGGTCACGCTCGACGTGCAGATCGCGGCGCACCACCGGGTGAGCGTGAGCGGATTGCACGGCATCGACCGCGAGCGCCTGGCGGCGCTGGACAGTTCGCGCCTGGCTGCGTTGAACCGCGCCGGTTACCTGGAAGGTGCATACCTGATGCTTGCCTCTCTGCATAACATGCGCCGCCTGATCGCCGAGAAGCAGCGCCGTCTCCGCGTCCAGCACGGCACCGCGCAGGCGGCCAGGAACTGACCGGTGCACGCCAGCCTGCCGATGCGGATCCTGGAAGGCATCGATCCTGCCGCCTTGCCACTGGCGGCCCTGGTGGAGGCCGGTGACCCGGTCGTACTGCGCGGCATCGCCACCGATTGGCCACTGGTCCAGGCCGGGCTGGGCGGGGTGCAGGACGCAATGGCGTACCTGTGCAGCGTCGATGCGGGTGCGCCCATCCAGTACTCGTTCGGCGGCGCCGAGATCGGGGGGCGCCCGTTCTACAGCGCGGACTTCACCCGGTTGAACTTCGAAGTACGGCGCGGTGGGCTGGCCCAGGTGCTGGAAGAGATCGCCATGACGCTGCATGCACCGCAACCGCCAACCTACTACGTGGCCTCGCTGCCGATCGCGCGGGCACTGCTACCGGCATTCGCGCAGGCCAACGACGCCGGTCTGGCCAAGCAGGGCATCGACGCCACCGCCAGCATCTGGATCGGCAACCGGGTGACGGCCTCGTGCCATTTCGACACACCCGACAACCTCGCCTGCTGCGCGGTGGGGCAGCGCGAGTTCACCCTGTTCCCGCCCGACCAGATCGACAATCTGTATCCGGGCCCGCTCGATCCCACGCCGGGGGGACAGGTGGTCAGCGTGGTGGACTTCGAACAGCCCGACTTCGATCGGCATCCACGTTTCCGCGAGGCGCTGGCGCACGCGCGCCGCGCGGTGCTTGGGCCCGGCGATGCGATCTTCATCCCCAGCATGTGGTGGCACCATGTACGCAGCCTGGAACCGTTCAACGTGCTGGTGAACTACTGGTGGCGAAGCTCGCCGGCCTGGCTGGGATCCGCGCTGGCGGCGCTGCACCACGCGATGTGGGCCGTGCGTGATCTGCCGGCGCGCGAAAAGCAGGCCTGGGAAGGGCTCTTCCGCTACTACGCATTCGGCCCTGGCGAGCGCGCGGGGCAGCACCTGCCTGACGCCGCGCGCGGGGATCTGGCACCGTTCGACGAGCAGCGCGCCCGCCGCATGCGCGCGATGCTGCTGGGCAGGCTCAACCGTTGAGAGAGGGCGTCGTTTTGGATACCCAGAGCACGCCTTCAGGGCGCATCCGCAAGGTGGTCATTGCCGGTGGCGGTACGGCGGGTTGGCTGGCCGGCTGCGCGCTTGCGCACCAGTTCCGTGACCAGCTGCAGATCACGCTGGTCGAGTCCGAGCAGATCGGCACGGTCGGTGTCGGTGAGTCCACTGTGCCGCCGATCCGCACCTTCCACCGCTTCCTGCAGATCGACGAGCAGGAGTTCCTGCGCGCGGTGGCCGGCACCTTCAAGCTGTCGATCTCGTTCGAGAACTGGCGCCTGCCGGGCGATCGCTTCTTCCATCCGTTCGGCACCATCGGCCATGGCACCTGGGCGGCCCCCTTCCATCACTTCTGGCTGGACAGCCTGCGCCGCGGTATACCCTCGGACCTGGGCGACTTCTGCCTGGAGAGCATCGCCTCGCGTGGCGACCGCTTTTCGCTGCACACCCAGCCGCAGGCCAGCTATGCGTATCACTTCGATGCCGGTCTGTATGCGCGGTTCCTGCGCGGCAGGGCCGAGGCCCACGGCCTGCGCCGGATCGAAGGCCGGATCGCCCAGGTCAGGCAGCACGCGCACGACGGTTCGGTGCAGGCGCTGGTGCTGGACGACGGCCAGGTGATCGAGGGCGATCTGTTCATCGACTGCACCGGCTTCCGCGGCCTGCTGATCGAGCAGGCACTGTGCACCGGCTACGAGGACTGGCACGAATGGCTGCCGTGCGACCGGGCCGTGGCGGTGCAGACCGAAGCGGTGGCGCCGCCGGTGCCCTATACCCGGGCGATCGCCCACGAGGCGGGGTGGCGCTGGCACATCGCGCTGCAGCACCGCGTTGGCTGCGGGCTGGTGTATGACAGCCGCCATCTGTCCGATGACGAGGCCGCCGCGAAACTGCTGCGCGATGCCGGGGCTCCACCCTTGCGCGATCCATGGAAGGTGCCGTTCCGCAGTGGACGCCGGCTGAAGGCCTGGAACAGGAACGTGGTGTCGCTCGGGCTGGCCAGCGGCTTCATCGAACCGCTGGAGTCGACCAGCATCCATCTGACGATCAGCGCAGTGGTGAGGCTGATCCAGCTGTTCCCGTTCGACGGCATCAGTGCGTCGCTGGTGCAGCTGTACAACGATGTCAGCCGCCAGGAAATGGAGCATGTGCGCGACTTCATCATCCTGCACTACCACGCCACGCAGCGCAGCGAACCGATGTGGAAGGCCTGTCGCGAGATGCGCGTGCCCGAGTCGCTGCAGCATCGGCTGCAGGCGTGGCGCGAGCGTGCGCATGCGTGGCAGGACCCCGGCGAGCTGTTCCGCGTCGAATCCTGGACCAGCGTGCTGCTCGGGCAGGGCATCGCGCCCGGTCCTGCGCACCCGCTGGCGCGGGCCGTGAGTGATGTCGATCTGCGCACCTTGTTGAAGGGCATCCAACGGCCTGTGCAGCAGGCCGCCGCGCAGATGCCGGCGCAGGCGGAGTTCATCGCGCAGTACTGCAGGTCCGGCGTGGACGTGTGGCGTTCGACGGCAGCAAGCGCGTAGCAGGGTTTTGCGTTGCAGCACGCTTTTTCCGCTGCGGCTGGTTACAGTGCGGCAACACCGCGGGCGATGACGCGCGCGGTGGCAACGAGGGGGCCGGACACCACGCCCCCTTTTTGAGTCCACGGAATGTTAGCGCTACCTTTTTTGATCGGAGGCGGTTTCGATGGGTCTGGTTGCAGGGATCGATGCAGGGACGCAGAGCCTGAAGGTGCTGGTCTATGACCCGCGGAAGCAGGCGGTGGTGGCCTCGGCCAGCGCGCCGCTCGCGCTGGACAGCGGTGCCGATGGCAGCCGTGAACAGGCGCCGGCCGACTGGGTGTCGGCCCTGCGCGACTGCTTTGCCCGGATCGATCCCTCGCTGCGCGCACGCATCGTTGCGCTGGCGGTATCGGGCCAGCAGCATGGATTCGTGCCAGTTGACGATGCTGGCGAGGTGCTGGCACCGGCCAAGCTGTGGTGCGACACCAGCACCTCGGCCGAATGCATCCAGATCATGGACGCCGTGGGCGGGTTCCAACGAACCATAACGCTGGCGGGCAACCCGATCCTGGCCGGCTACACAGCGTCCAAGCTGCCCTGGACCCGCACCCACCGTGCCGACGCCTATGCGCGGCTGGTGACGATCCTGCTGCCACACGACTACCTGAATTTCGTGTTGACCGGGCAGCGGTTCTGCGAGCTTGGCGACGCGTCCGGAACCGGCTGGCTGGACGTGCGCACGCGCACCTGGTCGCAGGAACTGCTGCGCGCCACCGATCCTGATCGTGATCTTGCTGCCTGCCTGCCGCCGGTCGCTGCGCCCGATGCCCTGTTCGATATCGCGCCGGAGGCTGCGGCCGCGCTCGGGCTTGCAGCGGCGGTGAAGGTGGCCGTTGGTGGCGGCGACAACATGATGGCGGCGATCGGCACCGGCTGCGTCACGGAAGGGCGGCTGGCGATGAGCCTGGGAACCTCCGGAACGCTGTTTGCGTATTCCGGCTCGCCGGTGATCGATCCGGATGGCGCGTGGGCGGCGTTCTGCTCGTCCACGGGGGGCTGGCTGCCGCTGATCTGCACCATGAACTGCACCGTGGCCACCGAACGCGTGGCCAGCGCCTTCGGTTTCAGCAGCCGCGACGGCGACGCGCATCTTCGCGCAACGCCGCCGGGGGCAGGGGGCCTGGTAATGCTGCCGTTCCTCAATGGCGAACGTACCCCTGACCTGCCGCTCGGCAAGGGCGTGCTGGCTGGCCTGGACATCGCCAATTTCACCCCGGCGCATGTGTACCGCGCCGCCATGGAGGGCGCGACCTACAGCCTGAAGTACGGCTACGACGCCTTCGTCCGCGCGGGCATGCAGTTCGATCGCATCGTGCTCACCGGCGGCGGCAGCAACAGCGCTGCCTGGCGTCAGCTGGTGGCCGATGTATTCGGCCTGCCGGTGGAGGTCCCGGTGCAGGCCGAGGGTGCGGCGTTTGGAGCGGCGCTGCAGGCGCTGTGGGCGCTCGCCCGATCGCAGGGCAACGCCACTTCGATCAGCGACATCACCGCACGGCACGTCACCGTCGATCCCGCGCTGTCCGCACGACCGGATCCGGATCGCAGCGATGCCTATGCACGGGCCTACGCACGCTTCCTCAGTCATCTCGATGCCATCACGCCGCTGCAGCGCGGTTGATGGCTCCTCCACGACACCCCGTACAACGACAGGAGCACGCACCATGAGCACGCAGCCCTTCATCGGCGCCAAGGAGTACTTCCCCGGCGTCGGCCGCATTCCGTTCGAGGGCAAGGGCTCGGACAATCCGCTTGCCTTCAAGGTCTACGATGCCAGCCGGGTCATCGGTGGCAAGACCATGCAGGAGCATCTGCGCTTCGCCGTGTGCTACTGGCACACCTTCTGCAATGCCGGGCACGATCCGTTCGGCCCGGGCACCCGGCAGTTCCCGTGGGAGGCCGCCTCGCCACTGGCCACGGCAGAAGCCAAGGTGGACGCGGCGTTCGAGTTCTTCACCAAGCTGGGCGTGCCGTACTGGTGCTTCCACGATATCGACCTGGCGCCGGATGCCGACGACATCGGCCAGTACCAGAAGAACCTCTCGCATATGGTGGGCCTGGCCAAGGCACGCCAGGAGGCCACTGGCGTCAAGCTGCTGTGGGGCACGGCCAACCTGTTCTCGCACCCGCGCTACATGAACGGCGCATCGACCAATCCCGACTTCGCGGTGGTCGCGCGTGCAGCCGTGCAGGTCAAGGCCGCCCTGGAGGCCACGGTCGAACTCGGTGGCGAGCACTATGTGTTCTGGGGCGGGCGCGAAGGCTATGCGTCGCTGGCCAATACCCAGATGAAGCGGGAGATCGAGCATTTCGCGCGCTTCCTGACCATGGCACGCGACTATGGCCGCAGCATCGGGCTGAAGGGCAACTTCCTGATCGAGCCCAAGCCGATGGAGCCGATGAAGCACCAGTACGACTTCGACAGTGCCACGGTGGTGGGCTTCCTGAAGGAACACGGGCTGGACAAGGACTTCAAGCTCAACATCGAGGCCAACCACGCCACGTTGTCGGGCCATACCTTCGAGCACGACCTGCAGGTCGCGTCCGATCATGGCCTGCTCGGCAGCATCGATGCCAACCGCGGCAACGCACAGAACGGTTGGGACACCGACCAGTTCCCCAGCGATCTGTACGACACCGTGGGCGCAATGCTGGTCGTGCTGCGTCAGGGCGGGCTGGAGGGCGGGTTGAACTTCGATGCGAAGGTGCGCCGTGAGTCGACCGACCTGGAGGATCTGTTCATTGCCCATATCGGCGGCATGGATGCGTTCGCACGCGGGCTGGAGGTTGCCCATGCACTGCTGACCGAGTCGCCGTGGGAGCAATGGCGTGCGCAGCGCTACGCCAGCTTCGATTCCGGCGCCGGCCAGGATTTCGAGCGTGGCACGCTCAGCCTGCCGGACCTGGCGGCACTGGCCGCCCGCCTCGGCGAACCGCACCAGGCCAGC
>Ga0233424_10002217_pt1 | contig 14409 bp, 19 predicted proteins | sample Watercolumn_Towu_FD_181011 | JGI IMG/M metagenome (GOLD analysis project Ga0233424, IMG submission 181011) | Freshwater microbial communities from Lake Towuti, South Sulawesi, Indonesia - Watercolumn_Towuti2014_125_MG | ecosystem: Environmental > Aquatic > Freshwater > Lake | place: Indonesia...
TGGTCGAGCAGGGGCGCGTCGTCTTCGATGCCCTGCATGCCTTGTGCGGCCGCCCCGTGCGCCCACCCCACGGCCTGCTGGGCTCGATCAGCCAATTTTTCCGGAAAGGATAGCGCCACATGAAATGGATCACCCGCGAACGCCCCAAGATCGACCGCATCGCCTGCCCCTGGCTCATCGCCCGCTTCATCGACCCGGAAGCGGAGTTCATCTACGTGCCGAAGGATAAGGTGATGTCCGAGGCCGACCGCCTGGGCGCCACCCCCTATGACGTGCCGGGCGTCGAACTGGGCCATCACGGCCCGCTGTGCAGCTTCGACGCCTTCCTGCGCAAGTATCCGCGCAACGACCCGGCGCTCGACCGCCTCGCCTTGATCGTGCGCGGTGCCGACACCGACCAGCCCGACCTCGCCCCGGAGTCCGCCGGTCTGGTCGCCATTTCCTGGGGGCTCAACCACAACTTCCAGGACGACCATGAACTGCTCGCGCGGGGCATGGTGATCTACGACGCACTCTATGCCTGGTGCGCCAAAGGCTCTTGAAGAAGGTCGGACGCCCTCTCGGCCTGAAACGAATCGGCACCTGCGTGCCGCGCCAGTGATCCGCCTGTTGCTCATAGCCCGCACCCTGCTGGCCCCCGTGCGGCTGCTTCATTGGCGTCCCGCTGCCAGCCTACCTGTTGGCACTGGGGCTGGGTCTGGGAGGTGGGCGTGCTCAGCGCCCTGACCCTCCCCGGATCTGCCACCCTGACCCTGTTGCTTGGTCTTATTGCAACCCGTAGCGAAGGCTTTCACATCCATACCAGAACGTTCTTTTAACCGAGGGGTTCCGCACCCCTCAATGACCGGAGAAATTCGATGCACGATATTCAGGGCAGCTTTGAAGTACTCCAATACGGCGGGGTCATGATTTACCCGTTGCTCGCCCTGGCCCTGGCCGCCCTGGTGGTCATGCTGGACAAGGCCATCGTCTACCGCCGCCACGTCCGACTGCCCGAGCCCCTGCGCCAACTGGTGGAAACCTACGGCTTCGACTGGGCCGAGTTGGATCGCCGCCTGGCCGACCTGGGTTCTCGCAGCTATTTCGGTCGTTTCTTCAGGGTCATCATGGACAACCGTGCCAAACCCGCCTGGTGGGTGGAGTCCCGGGCCGGGGACGAAGCCCAGCAGATCGAGAAAGCCCTGGGCCGGGGCATGTGGGTGCTGGACACGGTGATCACCGCCGCCCCCCTGCTGGGCTTGTTGGGCACCATCTTCGGCATGATGCAGTCCTTCAAGCTCATCGGCCCCGATGGCCTGGTGAATCCGGGGGGCGTGACCGCCGGAGTGGCGGAGGCACTCATCGCCACGGCGGTGGGCCTGCTCATCGCCCTGGTGGCCCTGTTCGGCTTCAACTACCTGATCCGGCTCCAGGCCCAGACCCTCGACGAAATGGAGCGCCTGGGTACCCGGCTGATGGACCATATTCGTTTGGACTCCCAGGAAGCTGGAGCCGGCCATGAAGCTGCGTAGAAGCCGCCAGTCCAAGCGGGGCCGCATCGAGATCATCCCCATGATCGACGTGATGTTCTTCCTGTTGGCCACCTTCATGCTGGCGTCCATGTCGATGCAGCAACTGAATTCGGTCAAGGTCGATCTGCCCAAGGGCGCGGCGGCGCCAATGGAAAATAAACCACCGGTGACCCTGGTAGTGACCCCGGACAGCCAGATCTTCCTGGACAAGACCCCGGTCACCCTTGACACCTTGGCGCCCACGTTGAAGACCCTGCTGAATGCCGCCGATCCCCGTGTCATCGTCGCCGCCGACAATGCATCCACCAACGGCGTCCTTGTGCAGGCCATGATCAAGGCCCGGGAGGCAGGCGCGCAACACTTCCTGATTGCCGTCCAGCATGGCCGCTGAGACAGGCTTTGACTGGCGGCAGGACAGCCCCTGGCGGCGCCTGCCACTGACCCTGCCCGGCGCCGTCCTCGTCGGCCTGCTGGGCCTTTGGGCCGGGGGGGTATTGATGCCGGGGCCCATGCAGCAGCCATTCGAAATCCCCACCCTGGATGCCCAGTTCATCGAGCTGTCGCCGCCTCCGCCACCGGAGCGCGTAAAGGTGCAAGAGCGCGAACCGACGCCTCGGGACGAACCCCAGTCCGAGACGGCGCCTGAATCCCCGCCAGTGAAAACACCCGCATCCCTGGACGCGCCACCGGCGCCGACAGCCGAGGAATGGCAGCTCGCCTCCACCTACACCCTCAGGAACGGCAAGCGCTATCGCCATGCCTGGGGCCAGCAGGTGCGCAGCATGATGGGTACGGCGGTCGAGGGACCGGATCAGGGGCAGGTGCGCTTCCGCATCGAGATCGCGCCGGACGGCAAGATCGCCAAGGTCGAGGAGCTTTGGTCCACCTCCGAGAAAGCCTCCAAGCTCGCCTGGCAGGCCATCCGCAGCCTGCCGCCGCTGCCGCCGACACCCACCGGCAAGCCTTTGGTGTTCGAGCAGACCATCTCGTTCATGCCCTATGAGACGGGCTGGCCGCCCAGCTACAAGCTCGACTGCCTGCCTGAAATCGAGCCGTTCAAGAACCCGTATGCGTGGGATGGCAAATCCCCGCAGAACGTGGTGGAACGGGCGCATCGCCCCCCTCCACCCGAGGGGTGTATCCCCGACTCCACTGCGGAGACCATCGAGGAAGAGGAACAATCCTTCAAACGCCAGATGGATCAATGGCGCTGGGCGCGTTGAAACGGAAAACCCCATGATCCATCCGACCTTTCCGTCCGAAGCCCGTCTCCTTCTGCTTGCCCGCGCCCTGCGGGCCTTCGTCGACGGCTTCATCTGCATCCTGCTGCCGGCCTACCTGCTGGCCCTGGGGTTGGACGCCTTCGAGGTGGGCGTGATCAGCACCGCCACCCTGCTGGGGTCCGCGAGCCTGACCCTGGTGCTGGGGGCCCACGGGCATCGTTTCCATCACCGCCCCCTTCTGTTGGGCGCGGCCCTGCTCATGGCCGCCACCGGCCTGCTGTTCGCCGGGGTGTCCGGGTTCTGGCCCCTGCTGCTGGTGGCCTTCGTGGGCACCCTCAACCCCAGTTCCGGCGACGTCAGCGTATTCCTGCCCCTGGAGCACGCCCGTCTGGCGGAGGCGGCCCGGGGGGATGCCCGCACCCGCCTGTTCGCCCGCTACACCCTGGCGGGGTCGCTGTTCGCCGCCCTGGGCTCCCTGGCCGCGGGCCTGCCCGATGCGCTCACCGGCTTGGGTTGGGGCAAGTTGGAGGCCCTGCGTTTCATGTTCCTGCTCTATGCCCTGGCGGGGGGCATGGTCTGGCTGCTCTACCGCCGACTGCCGGAGCCGCCGCCCCATGAACGGCCCGCGCCGCCCACGCCGCTGAAGGAATCGCGCGCCATCGTCATCCGGCTGGCCGCCCTGTTCTCCATCGATGCCTTCGCCGGCGGCCTGGTGGTGAATTCGTTGCTGGCCCTGTGGTTGTTCCAGCGCTTCGACCTGTCCCTGGCCGCCGCCGGAACCTTCTTCTTCTGGGCCGGCCTGCTCTCCGCCTTCTCGCAATTGGCCGCGCCGCGGGTGGCGAAGCGCATCGGCCTGGTGAACACCATGGTGTTCACCCACATCCCGTCCAGCGTCTTCCTCATCCTCGCCGCCCTGGCCGACAGTCTGCCCTGGGCGCTTGGCCTCCTGCTGGCGCGCGCCGCCCTGTCGCAGATGGACGTGCCCACCCGCTCGGCCTTCGTCATGGCGGTGGTGACACCAGCGGAGCGCGCTGCCGCCGCCAGCTTCACCGCCGTGCCCCGCAGCCTGGCGGCGGCGCTCAGCCCCTCCCTGGGCGGCGCCCTGTTCGCGGCGGGCTGGCTGGCGGCGCCGCTGGTGGCCTGCGGGGCGCTGAAGATCGGTTACGACCTGCTGCTCTGGCGGGCCTTCCGGCGGCACGAAGGCGCCATGTCGTAAGCCGATCCGCGGGCTTGCCGGATTCTGAATGAAAAGTCAGGAACTCTTCAGTGGTGATCCGATTCCGGCGCGCCTAGTCCTGGCCCTGGCGTTGTCGCTGCTGCTACACAGCGCATTGCTGCGGCCCTGGACGGTTCCCGCCCCCCCCCTGCGCCACCCCCACCATTGCAACTCCGCTTCCTGGAACCGGCACGGGAGGAGGAGGTTCCTCCCACTCGTCCACCCAAATCCAGAAACAAGGTACGAGTGGCGGATTCCCCAGCGGAAAAAAAGCCGGCCTCCCTGCTGGCGCCTTTACCTCCCAGCGAGGCGGAATGGAAACTCGCCGCCACCTACACCCCCGGAACAGCAAGCGTTCCATCGAAGAGGAAGAACGCGCGTTCAAGCGGCAGATGGAACAGTGGCGTTGGGAGCGCTGATGGTCAGTCGGATGTCGCCCGCTCTTGCGCGGCCTATCCTTTGATATGTGATGCACCCCCAAGGAGAAACCGATATGAGCAAGGCCGCGCATTGGGAAAACGTCTACCGCACCAAATCGACCGACCGGGTGAGCTGGTTCCAGACCCAGGCCGACATGTCGCTTGCCATCATCCGCCAGACCGGCCTGGCGCCGGATGGCGCGCGCATCATCGATGTCGGTGCCGGCGCCTCGGTGCTGGTCGATAATCTGCTTGACGCGGGCTACCGGCATCTCACCGTTCTGGACATCGCCGAGCCGGCGCTTCAAGTCAGCAAGACGCGGCTTGGAGAACGCGCCGGCCTAGTCGACTGGCGGGTCGGCGACGTGACCGCCGTCGACCTGCCACAGGCCGGTTTCGACATCTGGCACGACCGCGCGGTGTTCCATTTTCTCACCGACGCGGGGGACCGTCGCCGCTATGTCGCCCAGGTCTGGAACGCGGTGCGCCCCGGCGGCTTCGTCATCGTCGCCACCTTCGGGCCGAACGGACCGTTGCAATGCTCCAACCTCGACGTCTGCCGCTATGCGCCCGAGACCCTGCACGGTGAATTCGGCGCCGGCTACGAACTGATTTCGCACCGGACCGAATTGCATGCCACGCCTGCGGGCAAGGAACAGGAATTCGTCTATTGCTTTTTCCGGCGCGCGGCCTGACACAGGTGACGTAGGCGCCTTGAAGGAGGGCATGCGATGAACCTGGAAAACTCAGTGCGAACTACAGAGGCACAGAGACACAGAGAGAAAACAAAGAGTTTGGACATTTCGACTCTTCACCCGATGGGTGGCCAGTCCACAAGCCGGAATGCGTTGATGCATCGGTGTTCTCTGTGTCTCTGTGGTGAGGAATTTGGGATGAAATGGGTGGCCCGCGAACGCCCCAGGATCGGCCGCGTCGCCTGTGCCGGGCTGATTGCCCGGATCGTCGACGTGAGCCCGGAATTTCTCTGCGTGCCGGGCGGCAACGTGCTCAAGGCAAGGAGGCCGCGGGGCTGTCTACCGGCCGGGGATGCCCATCACTTGGGACATCCGGCCCATTGTGAATTCGTAGCATCGTTCCTGGGCCGAGTCGCCCGCGTGGGGGCGGTTTCCCCGACGAACAAGGAGCCGGAAACCCGCGTCAATGCTGGAGAGGGTGCGGCGGCGTCTTTCGCAGAAACAGAGAATTTGCCGGTACAGAGAACGGAAAACAGCCCGAAACGGGGTTGCCCGGGTCGGCGGCGTCCGTCGCAGGAAGGCCCGAACCCGCGCCAGCACTGGGGGGAAAGGGCGAAAAAAACCAACCGAGAGTGGTTGGTTTTTTAAACAGTGGTGGTGGGGCCGACTCGACAATCAAACTGATTCTCGAAGGACCTGCGTGAACCTGCAAGTTCACGCAGGGGCGTTCGGAAGGTTCCCCCGGCAGCGAGCGTTAAAGTACCGCTTCGAGCCCCCTGCGTTCGATCAGGTTGAGGAGCTTCAGCGAGGGACCACTCGGCTTCTTGTCCCCAATCTCCCACTTCTGGACAGTTGAGAGGCTGGTGTTCAGTACGGCCGCAAATACGGCTTGGCTGACGTGCGCCTTCTCCCGCAGGGATTTGATTCTCTGCGGGGGCATCTCTTCGACGTCAAGGTGGCACAACGCGTCGAACTCGCGCATGCGACGCTTGTCGATCAGCCCGATCTCATGCAGGTCCGTGGCCATCTCATGAACCTCCTGCAGGACTCGACTTTTACGCTTCGTGGTTGCCATCACATATCTCCGTGAACGTGCCGCTGTCGACGGCATGGTCTAGCTGTTGCTCATCCAGAGCGAGGTACTGCTTCGCCAATTCCTGGAGCGCTTCCAGTTCATCCGCATCGATGTTGGACCGCTCGTTCTTGGCAAAGCCGAACAGGAAGAACCAGCGGTCACCCAGGTTGGTGGCGACGATCGTCCGCGCGCCACCACTCTTTCCGCGCCCAGGGAGGGCCACGCGCTTCTTCACCACGTTGCCGCCGAGGTCGGCGTCGACCAAACCCCCGGCCATCTCAGCGACAGCCTGACACAGCGCCTCATCGGTCAGCCCTGTCTTGCGTATCCAGCGGGAGAATGTCCGGGTTCGGAATGCTCTTCTCATCGATGAAGCATATCACTTAGTGCAATATGTAACCATGAAAGTTCCGGCAGATGACACGCCAGTGTTGGCCTGTGGAGCAGTCCCGGTGGCACACCCATGCACGTTCCATACACGCCGGCCAAGAGGTCGCGCACCTCCACATCGTCGTCGTAGGCATTCAATGCGCGCACCGATCGGTAATCCGCGAGCAGGTCATCAAGAAACGCCTCGAAACGTCCGGCTGCACGGTAGACCTCCGCATCGCCCGCCGCCTCGTTGGTCACGACATCATCCATCAGGCTGTTGATCCGATCCGTCAGGCGGGGGACGTTGTCCCGAAGTGACTGGAAATGATGTAGAACTACCGCGCCCATACCCACCACGACTTCGGTTTGCGGGACGCGCCGGTCGATTTCCGCCTGCACCTTCTCCCAAATGGGGCGCATGGCCTCGCCGAGCAGTGTCATGCGGGGCGGCAACATCGGTTCATCGCTCATGTCGTCCTCCTTATGGCAGCAGGTATCCGAGACCTTTCGGTGGCATCCACAGATAGCCCTGCAGCCACAGCCGTCCCTCGATGTCCTCGCCCACCTGGGGCGGGGCCTCGCCTGACCAGGCACGCCGGGTGATCAGGATGTCCAGGTCGGCATCCTCGTCGCCGAAACGCATGACCGTGGCGCGCACCCGCCAGCCGTCCTGGCCCAGCCAGTCCTTGAATTCTTCAACGGACTTCACCGGGGCATGGAAGCTGTAATCGTCCACATCCCAACCCTCGACCGGCAGAAACATGGCCGCGCCGTCCATCCGGATCATGCATGTGGCTTCGTGGGGCTCCTCTCCCTCCTTGAGGTTCCGGTTCATCCAGGCCACCTCGTCAGGATGGCGATTGATCGTCCACTCACGCTTTTCGGCGGGCTGAGCGTTGTAGGCCAGGCCGGCGAGGATGAATTCGTAGTTCCTGCCAGCCTCATACCAGGCGCGGTTGACCACGAACTGGGTGTCGAAGAACGTCACCTCGGCCTCATTCCAGCCGACGGTGATCTGCGCTTCCAGCCCGCCTTCCCAGACAGAGACCTCGCGCAGCGTCACGGTTTGCTGGCTGCCGTGGGCATTGAAGGGGAACAGGCTGATGATCATGTTCGCCTCCTTCTCGACGTGCAGGATCATCGCCAGGCCCTGGCTGCGCAGCGGCCAAACCAGCTGAAAGCCCTGTGGCCAATCTTCAGGCGTTGACCGCGACGGTTTGCGGCCATCCCCGTAACCGGTCTGAACCAGCGCATTGGGCACCATCTCCGGCAGACGCTTCATGAGATCTGCGGAATCCTCCACGAACGGATCCCAGTGCGACCCCAGGTAGTGCTGTGCATCCGTCTTCTCGGGCACGAAGGTCGAGGCGGGCCAGGGCAGCGCCTCACGCGTGGACTCGGCGGCCATAGGAATGATCGGTTCTTCCTTCTCCAGGGACTCGCGCCGGATCAATGCCTCCCCGCTGCCGTCGAAATCAATGCCGAGATAGTCCGTACCGACGAAGGTGACGATGCCCTCGCCGTGGAACGGATGGGCAACCCGACTGCCGACGACCAGTTCTTGTGTGTTCATGTGGTTTCCTCCCAGTGTTCAAAGATCGCAATCGCAGTCATCCCCGCCGAAAAGCGAAAACAGCGCCGAAATGCCCAGGGCCACCAGAGCGAACTTCAGCACCCCGCTGGAGAATGGGCGGTCGGGCCGCCAGAAGATGGCCCCAAGGACGATCAGCACCACGAACACCAGAAAACTCTGGGCGGCGATGCCGAGTACGGTCGCGAGGATGAGATCGAGGATCATGGCCAGCCTCCCTATGCTGATAACGATCAGCATACTGGCCATGAGGCTCAAATACTGCGCCTCATGAACTGATCAGATGACAGCCGTGGTACATGCTGGTCAGCGCAGCCACCTCATCGGCTACCCGTTTGCGTAGTGACTCGGGCGCTTCGACTTCGACGTGCCGACCGTGGCGCAGGATGTCCATCAGCAGTTCCCGTTCATCGGCATAGGGCACACGCAGACGGTAACTGATCGAGGCGCTGGCGCTGGTGCTGGAGCAGGTCAAGTCCGCACTGCAGGCGCCTGAGATGATTCAGGCGGTGTGGGATGAGGTCCAGAAACTGGACGCCACGGTATCGGAGCCGGCGGTGGTGTTGGCGATGCGCAATCTGTCGGTGGTCTGGAACGAGATGTTCCCGGAGGAACGCTGCCGGCTGGTGCGGCTGCTGATTGCCCGGGTGCAACTCAAGGACGAGGGGATCGATATCGAGTGGCAGCCTGCCGGGTGGTCGGCGCTGATGGCGGAACTGGCGCCGAACAGCATCGGGGCGGAATTGCGGGAAATGGAAATGGAGGCGATGGTATGAGAGGGTTGCAGCAGACCGGTCAGGCACGGTCGAACACAGAGAAGCTCGACGCGGGCATCAAGCTGACGACGTTCATCCCGGTGCGCTTCGTCAGGCACAAGGCGCACAAGGTGGTGGTCGAGCCGACGACGCCCGGTCGGATGGCATCGCCGCTGAATCCTGGGCGTCCGACGTCGGTCGATGAGAATCTGATGAGCGCCTTGGCCCGGGCATTCTTCTGGCAGGAGTTGCTGGACTCAGGCCGGGTGAAGAACATGACCGAACTGGCCAAGGCCGAGAAGATCGGTCTGGCCCGGATGCAGAAGATGCTCAAACTCGCCCGGCTGGCGCCGGACATCGTCGAAGAGATTGCACGGGGCCGGCAACCGGTCGAGCTGTCGTTGTTGTTCTTCGTGGAGAACCCGTTGCCGGATGACTGGAATGGCAGCGGGAGGTAATTGGCGGTTTGGCCGGTTGCCCGTGAGAGCACGTTCGAAACCCGACCGCTATGCGTTGTGGGGTGCAAACCACCGCCCGGAAACCCGCATGGTTACAGGGTGTCGCGCCTTGACCGGGCTAGACAAAAACAGAGAAAGAGAGGAATTCGGGTGGCTGGCAGGGCGAAATCGGCACCATCCGGCGATCAACGAATTTCGCACTGCCCGCGAAACCCCGCCACTGCTGGCCCTTCGCGGGCGTGAAAAAGCCCGGAGCATGTCCGGGCTTTGGAATGATGGTGGTGCTGAGGCGACCCAGCAAGACCGTGGTATTCGTGCTCGATAGGAACCGATAGTAATGCATCGTGCTCCTGAGCAATCAGAAACGTACCCTGGGCGATCGGCCCTTGTGCTGGCCAGTTCGATGCCTGATGGTCTGGAGTTCGATCCCTGGTTGAACTCTCGAACTACACCGCAACGATGTGGAACTCAGTTGCCCGCGCGACCGGACGGACATGGTTTTTTTCCCGCCGCATCTCGACGATGCCGTAGTTCGACATGGTCCTGAGCGTTCTGGAAAGGTTGCTCGTCTTGCGCCCCGTCATCTCTGCGAGCGACGTGATGGACTGGGGCTGGGTTTCCTTAATGACCTTGAGCAGGGCTCGATTCTCGTCACTCAACACCTCGGCGAGTGAGCGCATCGAGGTGAACCAGACCTTCGGTTCGCCGGGCCGAGGCTTGTAGTCCCCACGAGCGATCGCCAGGACCCGCTCCCGGATTCTTTCCTGGCACATGATGCCGATGACGATGGCCTTCATTTCTCTCTTGCCTCCTGCAACACGCGGTCGACCTCCGCGAAGAAATCGACCAGCAGCTGGTGTGCATCCTGGAATTCATAGGGCACACCCTTGTCCGAAACATGCCGATGCCTGTGGTCGTAGGCCAACCGCCGTCCGGCGTACTTGAACTTCTTCGGCGGCTTCACCGCGTGGGCGTTGTCGTAGCCGAGGATCCGCTTGCCATAGGGCTCATGCAGCGACAGGCAGTACCGGATTCCGTGCGGGACGTCTGGCGATGGATCGACCTGCCAGGCCTCGATCTTGACCCAGTAGCCGCCACCCTGATCGATGATCTCGTCGTGAAGGCTCAGGAGGGTGTCGATACCGGACTCGTCTCGCATGGCTTAGTGTATCATCCGTTGATAAAGTTTCAACGCGATTCCGTTGTTCGTCGCCACGCTCGGTTCCACAACCACCGCCGCATGGCCGACTTGCGGGCACAAGCGTTCAGACCGTTTTTCGGTTGAAGCCAGCGCGGCCGTGCCGGGCATTCACGGGCTTTCATCAAGGCGTGATTCCATGACGGCACCCTCTCCGTAATCAGGGGGAGGATTCATCATGCTGTTCATTCTATTGGGCTGGCTGCTGTTGGTTTGGGTAAGGTGGAGAGACACGAGACGCGGAACCCGACGCCGTCATGTCACACCCGCTCAACCGGTGCGATCCCGCGCCAAGCCGGCCTGGGTGAAAACCGAGTTGATCCACCTCAAGGCGCGCATGCCGACAGCGGGCTGCCGCGCCATCGCGGACATCTTCAACCGGCGCCATGGGCCAGACGTGATGGTGGGCAAGTCCTTCGTGGCGGATACCCTGAAACGCCATGCCCGGGAGGTGTGGGCGGAGAGAAGAGAGATGCGCCGACGCCGGCCCGGCCACCCGCCGCGCAACCTGGTCTGGGGCATGGACATGACCGGCAAGACGGATGCGGCGGGGAAGCTGCATATGATCCTGGGGCTGGTGGACCACGGTTCGCGCCTGGCCGTGGAACTGGCACGGCTGCCGGACAAGCGGGCGGTGACCTTGCTTGTCCACCTGATAGGGGTGGTGTGGCGTTACGGCCGGCCCAGGTTCGTGCGCACCGACAACGAGCCGGTGTTCTCGTCCCCCCTCTTCCGCCTGGGGCTCGCGTTGCTGGGCATCCGGCACCAGCAAACCGAGCCCCATTGCCCCTGGCAGAACGGGCGGGTGGAACGGTTCTTCGGGACGTTGAAGGAGAAACTGGACGAGCGACAAGTCGAGGATGCGAAACAGATCGACCAGGATTTGGCCCGCTTCCAGACTTGGTACAACCGGGTGCGGCCGCACCAGAACCTGGATGGGCGCACACCCCAAGAAGCGTGGAACGGCGTCGATCCTTACGCGCGCCGGCTTCGGATCAGGGGCTGGTTCAGCGCCTGGGACGGGTTGCTTCAGGGGGAGGTGTATTGGCTGTAGCGGGTTGCCGAGACAACATTGAAAGATGGACGACGCTGTCCAGGGAAAGGCGCGCCTTGACGGCTTCAAGGCGCGGATCGAAGGGGCCTTGCGATGGAGGCGTGACAAAATCAAGTCGATGGCGTGAATGAGGCGTTGCCGGTCGGTGTCAATGGAATAACGGACAGATGAAACTGGGCCGCTTCCGAGAGGGCTGGCGCCGCGTAATCGCTTCGCGGACAGGCGGACGGGACACCGGGCTAGACAAAAACAGAGAAAAGAGAGGAATTCTGATGGCCGGAGGGGCGAAATCGGCGCCTTTCGGCGATCATCCAAATTCGCACCACCCGCGAAACCCCGCCACTGCTGGCCCTTCGCGGGCATGAAAAAGCCCGGAGCATGTCCGGGCTTTAAGGTACTGGTGGACCGAAAGGGGATCGAACCCTCGACCTCCGCATTGCGAACGCGGCGCTCTCCCAGCTGAGCTATCGGCCCGTGTGTGGGCGCGGAGTATAGCGAAAACCCCGAGGGGCTCCTAGCCAGCCGCCTTCGCCCGGGCCCGGGTCCACATCCCCAGGCCGACCAGGATCATGGGCAGGGACAGCCACTGGCCCATGCTGACGATGTCGGACTGGCCGAAGATGCCGGCATCAGGGTCGCGGAAATATTCGGCAAGGAAGCGGAGCGCGCCGTAGCCGATGAGGAACAGGCCCGAGGCGGCGCCGACGGGGCGGGGACGCGCGGTATACAGCCAGAGCAGGATGAACAGGAGCAGGCCTTCCAGCCCGGCCTGATAGAGCTGGGAAGGATGCCGGGGCAGGACATCCGCCTGGGGAAAGACCATGGCCCAGGGCAGGGCGGGGTCGGCGGGGCGGCCCCAGAGTTCGCCGTTGATGAAGTTGCCCAGGCGCCCGAACATCAGGCCCAGGGGCACCAGGGGGGCGACGAAATCCCCCACCTCCAGGAATTGCCGGCCGGTTTTCCTGGCGTGCCATGCCAGGGCGAGCAGCACACCGATGAGGCCGCCGTGGAAGGACATGCCGCCCTTCCACACCGCCAGGATGTCTTCCGGGTGGCTGAGGTAATAGGCGGGTTCGTAGAAGAGCACCTGGCCCAGGCGTCCGCCCAGCACCACGCCGATGGCCCCCCAGAACAGCAGGTCGTCCAATTCGGCGCTGTTCCAGCCCCGTTCCGGCTGGCGGCGGATGCGCAGGCGGCCCAGCAGGATGAAAGCGGCGAAGGCCAGCACGTACATCAGCCCGTACCAGTGCACGGCGACAGGGCCGATGGCGACGGCGATGGGATCGAACTGTGGGTGGATGAGCATCGCGGGGACCGAAGAGGCGGGACGGGGAAGCGTCTGGGCTAAAATGGCCTGGATTATAGCCAGCCGAGGTTTCCCCATGCCCCAGTACCGTTCCCACACCACCACCCAAGGCCGCAACATGGCCGGCGCCCGCGCCCTGTGGCGGGCCACCGGCATGAAGGACGAGGATTTCTCCAAGCCCATCATCGCCATCGCCAATTCCTTCACCCAGTTCGTGCCCGGCCACGTGCACCTGAAGGATCTGGGCCAGATGGTGGCGCGGGAGATCGAGGCGGCCGGCGGCGTGGCCAAGGAATTCAACACCATCGCCGTCGACGACGGCATCGCCATGGGCCACGGCGGCATGCTGTATTCCCTGCCCAGCCGCGATTTGATCGCCGATTCGGTGGAATACATGTGCAATGCCCACTGCGCCGACGCCCTGGTGTGCATCTCCAACTGCGACAAGATCACCCCCGGCATGCTGATGGCCGCCCTGCGCCTCAACATCCCCACGATGTTCGTGTCCGGCGGCCCCATGGAAGCGGGCAAGGTGGTGTGGAACAACAAGACGGTCATGCTCGATCTGGTGGACGCCATGGTGCAGGCGGCGGACTCAAAATGCTCGGACGAGGAAGTGGCGGCCACCGAGCGTTCCGCCTGCCCGACCTGCGGTTCCTGCTCCGGCATGTTCACCGCCAATTCCATGAACTGCCTCACCGAGGCATTGGGTTTGAGCCTGCCCGGCAACGGCTCGCTGCTGGCCACCCACGCCGACCGCAGGGAACTGTTCCTGCGCGCCGGACGCCTGGCCGTGGACCTGGCCAGGCGCTGGTACGAGAAGGACGACGCCACGGTCCTGCCCCGCTCCATCGCCACCTTCGAGGCTTTCGAGAACGCCATGTGCCTGGACATCGCCATGGGCGGCTCCACCAACACCGTGCTGCACCTGCTGGCGGCGGCCCGGGAGGCCGGCGTCGACTTCACCATGCAGGACATCGACCGCCTGTCCCACAAGGTGCCGCACCTGGCCAAGGTGGCCCCCTCCACCCAGATCTACCACATGGAGGACGTGCACCGGGCCGGCGGCGTCATGGCCATCCTGGGCGAACTGGACCGGGCCGGGCTGATCCACCGCAACTGCCACACCGTGCACAGCAGGACCCTGGGTGGCGCGTTGCAGGTCTGGGACGTGATGCAGGCCCACGACGTCTCGGTGTTCGAGTTCTACAAGGCGGCGCCGGGCGGCGTGCCCACCCAGGTGGCGTTCAGCCAGAACCGTCGCTATCCGGAGCTGGACCTGGACCGGGGCGCCGGCTGCATCCGCGACAAGGCCCATGCCTATTCCCAGGACGGCGGCTTGGCGGTGCTGCACGGCAACCTGGCGCGGGACGGCTGCATCGTGAAGACGGCCGGCGTCGACGCCGGCATCCTCAAGTTCTCCGGCCCCGCCCGCATCTTCGAGAGCCAGGAGGCGGCGGTGGAAGCCATCCTGGGTGACCGCATCAATCCCGGCGACGTGCTGGTGATCCGTTACGAGGGCCCGCGCGGCGGCCC
>Ga0233424_10002219_pt1 | contig 14401 bp, 13 predicted proteins | sample Watercolumn_Towu_FD_181011 | JGI IMG/M metagenome (GOLD analysis project Ga0233424, IMG submission 181011) | Freshwater microbial communities from Lake Towuti, South Sulawesi, Indonesia - Watercolumn_Towuti2014_125_MG | ecosystem: Environmental > Aquatic > Freshwater > Lake | place: Indonesia...
CGACTGCACACGCTGGATCCGTCCCACAAGTCCGATGGCCTGCTTGCGGAACTGGTTTGGAGGTCGTGAGACGCCGATCGGATCTGACTTCCGAGCGGGCATATCGCCGGTCGGCAACAATGCCGGACGATTGATGCCATTCAAAAAAAGACGGCCGAGGCCAACGCCTCAGCCGTCGATTCGATGTGGGAGCCGGATTCAATTCGATTCTGGCTCGCGCCTATTTCGCGGCGTCGCTTGTGCCAGCGTCACTTTTCACTGCCGAGGGGGGAAGGGGTTCGACCTTGGAGGCGTCTGGAGCAGGCTTGTCAGCGGCACCACCGCAGCCAATCGAGAAGACACCCGTCAAAACGGCCAAAGCCAGCGCCACGCGAATCGAAGTCATGTTGATTGTCCTTCCAAGTTGAGATTCGAATTCTTTTCAAACCGTACATAACGAACAAGAATCGTCCCGGACGAATAACAGTCCGGGACGATTGAACAACCTTCGAAGGTTGCCGCAGAGCGTTTTTCTTCGATTAGTATTAGTAATTGCTCACCGGCGAACCATCCACCATGCCGCTCAGTTTTTGGAAGTCGCCAAACTGACTGGCACTGTTCTGAGTCGTCGTTGCATTGTTGATTGTGTTGTTGATGGCTTTCACGGCGCCGTCGGCCATCGCGAAGTGCACGATTCCCACGTGCTCGCTGCTGAACGTTCGTCGCGAGGCAAATTTCGGGTTGATGATTTCCTTGCCCCAGTACGTGATCAACTGGCCCATACCCATCCACGCGAAAGTCCTCTCAAGTTGACTGTTTCCAGCGGTCAAAGTGCCTGGGCTGTTGTAGTGGCCAATGGCTTCACCAATCATCAAGACGTTGGATGTCCCGTCTTTGGCGTCACGAAAATCGTACTTGGAACGATTGGCGAAAATGCCCTTCATGTTGGGCATGAATCCACCGTCACCGAACAAACCGGCGACTCCGCAGTAGTTCGTACGGCCAATGTCTCGAACGGAAGCCGGGTTTCCGGCATAGTCAACGAAAAACGTTGTCAGAGTACCGTTACCCACGTGGTTGAACACGTATGGTCCGAGCGTGTCGAGTTCCGGATTCGTGCTGGGGCATTTGAATCCGGCGAGTTTGGCTTGAGAAACGGCATAGGATTGTGCGTACGAACCCCACCAAGCGGGAACGCAGGTTGTCGACGTCAGCACCGTGGTTGCGCTGCAGGCGGTTCCCGTCAACGGCGCATCCATATTCAACATTTGCGCAGGAATTCGATCGTACAACGGGCCCTGATCAATATACGGAAGCAGGAAGCCCAGCAATCCGATGTTGGAAGAGTTTGTCGAACTGGCACCTTGGCTCCCCGGGGGACCGAGGATGCCGGGAGGGCACCGCAAATACGTTTGTTGGAAATTGTGGACAGCAAGCGCCAACTGCTTGAGGTTGTTCTTGCATTGTGTCCGGCGTGCCGCTTCCCGGGCCTGTTGAACGGCAGGCAGCAACAAGGCGATCAGGATGGCGATGATGGCAATCACAACCAGCAGTTCGATCAGGGTGAAGCCAGCACGTCGGCAATTCCGTCGGTGAACCAAACACTTCTGCATGACGATTCTCCAATGGTAAGGAATCAAGGAACAAGTTCTCGCGCTCAGGCAACGGACTGGCGAATGCCAGGTAATACCCTCTTTTGCGAATCGAAGACGCCAATGAGGCCCGCCAAATCGGAGCGTCGGGATTCGAGTTGGTCCTGCTGTCGTGGTGGTTGAGGTCTCGAGAGCGGCATAGATGCTAAATGCGTCCAGCACCCGAATCAAGTCCGCCCGTAGCTGGTTTGCTAAAACTGATACGGATTTCCCATTGAAGTCGTTGGCGGCGGTTGGTCGGTCTAACCGAATTATTGAAAATGAGGGCCTTCAGAAGTACTTGGCTTTTCCTACCCCGACGGAAGACCCTCCTCGTTCACGGCTGAATCGTGTATGCTGATTGCGGAAGATTGGCTGACTGCTCGGAATAAACGAGGTGACTCATGCTTGCGAGACTGGTCGATCAGCAGACGTTTCATTCCGAAGGGATTAGACTGGTGGAGTTCTCGACATTGGACCGAGTTACGCCAGCCCGCGTTGGGTCACGTCGATGGATTCTGAGGGCTGGATTGGCTGGACTCGGGGCAATTGCCGGTGGGTCGTCGGTATTTCAGGTTGCGGCAAAGGGGTTGGATCAGGTTCGCCCGCAAGGTAGCCGCAAGGCTGTCATCTTGTTCTGGCTGTCGGGCGGTCCGAGTCACATCGACATGTGGGACCCGAAACCGGACGCTCCGGCTGAGATTCGCGGGCCGTTCGCCCCCATCTCGACCAGGCTACCCGGAGTGCAGTTCTCAGAGCATCTCCCACTGCAAGCCGCCCTCGCTGACAAGTTGTCTGTGATCCGCTCCGTCGATTGCAGTGCCAGCAACCACACTCCGATCACCATGCAGGCGGGCAATCCGCTGGCGAGACGGACCGACAATGGCAAGGACGGTGACGGCTATCCGTCGATGGGTTCGATCGTCGCCAAATTCCGCGGTGCCAACCATCCGGACCTGCCGCCGTTCGTCGGTCTGGCTCCGTCGTGGAAGGCGGACGTGTACGAAGCGGGACATCTCGGCCCGACGTACGCACCCGTGAACGGGATCGAACTCGCGGGCAAATTCAAACTTCCTGACGGCGTGCAACTCGACCGGTTGCAGGACCGCGATGGCCTGCGGCGCGAGTTCGACCGGCTGCGTCGAGACCTCGACCTGGCCGAGACGCTGGAGCGGTCGCATCGCTACCAGCGCCAAGCGTTCGAGATGGTCGTGTCGGGTCAGGTCGAGAAGGCGTTCAACCTGAGCGAAGAACCCGACTCGCTGCGCGATGCGTACGGCCGCGAGAGCATCGGCGAGAAAGGTCTCCTCGCACGGCGGCTGGTCGAAGCGGGCGTGACGTTTGTGCTGGTCAGCGGTCGCTGGGGCTACTTCGATCACCACGGCGACAACGTCCCACCGTGGGGCGGTATCGAAAAAGGATTGAAACCGATCCTGCCGACCGTGGACCGCGTGATGCACGCGCTCATCACCGACCTCGAACAGCGCGGCCTGCTCGATTCGACGCTGGTGTTGATGCTCGGCGAGTTCGGCCGCTCGCCGGTGATGACCGCCGACGCCGGTCGCAATCACTGGACGAACGTGATGTCCATGCTCGCGGCCGGCGGCGGCCTGAAGCATGGCCAGGTGATCGGCAGCACCGACTCGCGCGGCTACGGCGTGAAAGACGGTTTGGTGCGCCCGCAGGATCTCGCCGCGACCGTGTTCCGCCACCTCGGTATCGACCTCACCTCCCACTGGATCAACCCGCAAGGCCGCCCCACGCCGATCGTCACCGAAGGCGGCCGACCGATCCCGGAACTTTTCGCATAGCCGGTGACGTGATCACAGATGCGCCATCGAAAGTAACCCGAAGCATGAGCGAGGGCCTCCTCAAGCCCGCCCTCGCTCACGCTTCGGGTTACTGCCCAGCCGCATCTTTTCGGCGGATACCATGCGACTCTTCGAAGGCACACCGTGGGATCGCCCCCCGCACTGCGAGCGGTGTGGGCTGCTCGAAAGCGAGTGCCGCTGCCCGCCCGAACCGCCGGTGAAACACGTCATCGCACCGGACACGCAGCCCGCGCGGCTGGCTGTGGAGAGACGCAAGAAGGGCAAGGTCGTGACGGTCGTGCGTGGCCTCACCGCCGCCGACAACGATCTCTCCGCGCTGCTGACCCGCCTCAAGTCCGCGTGCGGAGCCGGCGGCACGATCGACGGCGACACGCTCGAAATTCAGGGCGAACACCTCGACCGACTGCGAACGCTGCTGATCGGCATCGGCTACAAAGTTCGGTGACTCAATCCGGCAGCGATTGCAGTTGAGTCAGCGGTAGACGAACGGATGCAGGACCAGCCCGACGATCGCGGCGCCGAGGACGACGAGTGGTTCGGGGAGCTTCTTGAATTTGAGCAGCAAGCCAAGCGTGATGAGGAGCAGCAGGAGTTTTGGCACCTCCGGCGACCAGCCGTGCTCGAAGATCGTGCGCCGGCCGAGAACCAGCACCGCGCCGGCGATGGCTCCCACGGCGGCCGCGGTCACGCCGTCCACGAACGCGACGATCCCCGGCCGCTTGCCGTGCTTCTTGAAGTACGGCGCGGGGATGATCGTCAGCAGGTAGCACGGGAGAAACGTCGCCAGTGCGGCGATCGTCGCGCCTTCGAACCCGCCGACCAGAAAACCGATGAATCCGACCGTGATGACCACCGGCCCCGGCGTGATCATGGCCACGGCGACGGCGTCCAGAAACTGTTGATCGTTGAGCCACCCGTATTCCTTCACCACGCCGCTGTACAGAAACGGCACGATGGCCAACCCGCTCCCGAACACGAACGCCCCCGCCTTTGTGAAGAACAGGAAGATTTTCAGCAGCGTCCCCGATGTCGCGACCGGCCCTCCGGCCAGCGCGGCGAGCGGCGGAACGAACATCGAAGCCACGGCGGGCGCCTGGCCGGACGACGCGCCGCGCCCGAACTTCGGCGGCGTCTTCGCCAACCACGTCAGCACTCCCGCGCCGAGGAACAACCAGATGATTTCGGATTCGGTGATGACCGTGACCGCCGCGCTGACGAGGTAGATCGTCCACAGCAGCTTGTCCCGGCCGATCGTTTTCTGCGTGAGCTTGGTCGCGCTGATCAGGATGATCCCAATCACGCAGGCTCCCACGCCGTAAAACACCGCCTGCATCCAGGCCAGTCCGCCGTAGAGTTGGTACGCCCAGCCGAGCGCCACGACCATCGAGAACGATGGGAGCACAAACGAAATCCCGACCAGCGTCGCACCGAGCACGCCGTAGTGAACGTACCCGAGGTAAATCGCAAGCTGCGCGGCCAGTGGCCCTGGCATGAGCTGCGCAAGCGTCAGCCCTTCCTTGTAGTCGGCCTCGGAAATCCATTTCCGCTGCTCGACCAGATCGCGGTGCATGTAGCCCACGAGAGCGACCGGGCCGCCGAATCCCAGCGTCCCCAGCCGCAGGGCATACGCCGTGATTTGCCACAGGGAGTAGGTCGGGCCGGCTGCCGATTGGCCGGCGTGTGCTGATCCTTCAGCCAAATTCGTCATCGGGTCATTCCTCCTTCGATGCTACATCGCTCGGTACCGGCTGTTGGCTTCGTTCCAATCAATGTGAGCCATGAACTTGTCCACGTACTCAGCCTTGCGGTTTTGGTAGTCGATATAGAAGGCGTGTTCATACACGTCAATCACCACGATCGGCACGGCCATCCACAGCAGGCCCATCGCGTGTTCGTCGCTGACGACGTTGTAGAGTTTGCCGTTGACCGGATGCCGCACGAGCATCGCCCAGCCGGCGGCTTCTTTCGCGCTGGTGGTGAAATCGGCCGACCACTTTTCGAGTGAGCCGAATCGCTTTTCGATCGCGGATCGCACATTGGCCACCGGGTCGGCAGCTTTCGGGGCGAGGCCATCGAAATACATCTCGTGCAAGACGACGCTGTTGCCGCGACTGTTGATGAGCCGCTTGAGTTGCCCGAACGCGGCGGCATCCACAGCGGTTCCCGACTTCGTCGCCTCTTCCAGCCGGGCATCGGTCGCTGTGACCGCTTTCAACGCGCCGCCGTAGTGCGCGGTGTGGTGCGGAGCGATCTGCTCGGCGCTGAGGAATCCGGGGATGGATTTGTGTTTCAGAGGTTTGGGATTCCCCGTGACGAGGCCGCTCGCCGAGAAATCGAGCTTGTGCCCGTCCGCTTCGGCGGCATCGAGCAGCCCGGAAACAGCGAACGTGCCGGCCGCAGCGCCGGATGAGGCGAACAGAAAACTACGACGAGAAAGACTGTGCATGATGTCTCCTTGGCTTTGGAGTCTGTGACTTGAAATTCAACGGCTCGATTGTGACGACATCGGCTTACGGCACAAACGCGACGCGCTTCGGCGCTTTGCCGACCGTCGCTTTGCCGCGCGATGTCAATTTGCCGTGGTGATCAGCTTCGACGAGTTCCAAGGTTCCGTCGCCGAGGTTGCTGATCAGGACTCGCGTCGGTGACGTGCCCGGAATGCGCTCCACGCAGCAGGGTTTTGACGCGGGGAAGCGGTCCGCCAGACCCCCGTTCGAAACATCAACAACATCGACATACGATCGGCCTTCGTTCGCGGCGAGCACGATGTTGTTGCCGATCGCTTCGACGCCGTGATACGTCACTTCCTGATCGGAGCGGTTGTCGGCGGGCGGATCGAACGAAAGCAGCCGCGTGACCTTGCCCGATGTGGTGTCCATTTCAAAGATGCCGTTCACCCAGAACGAGCCGAAATAGACCTTCGATTCATCGGGCGAGAACGTCAGGCTGCGCGGGTTGACATTGAGTTGATGAAACTTGATTGCTTTCCTTTCGACGGGATCGACAATCGCGATGCCGGTGATTTTCTTGCAGGTGACATAGACATTTTTTTTGAGCGGCCCGTACTTCACGACATGCGGCGCGCTGCAACCCGTGATTCGAGCCGATTCTTTCCGACTGGCCACGTCGATGACGAACATGTCGTCGCTGTAGAAATCAGCCACATAAATTTCGCGGCCGTCCTGCGAGAGAATGATGTGGTCGTTGAACATCTTCCCGATCGGCACTTTGTCTTGCAGTTCAAAACTCGGCAGCGAGAAGAACTTCACGCACTCTTCATCCTCGACACCGACGGCCACGCTTTTGCCGTCCTTCATCACAGCGATGCCGTAAGGATGCGGGCCGACCGGATGTCGCGAGACTTCTTTCATCGTCGCCAGATCAACTCGGGAGACCGAGCCTTCTCCCGTGTTGACCACGAACACTTGCTTGGGCGAACCTCCGACCGCAGCACTTCCAGCCGCCGTTTTCGTGGACGACCCTTTGCTCAGGTCCGCGACCGAGATGTCATCGAACGAAGTCACCGCATCGGCCTTGGTCCACAATCCAATCTGTCCTGCCGCTGAGATCGCGTCGTCGTTCAGATGCAACAGTTGCTTGCCGTTGAGCGAACAATGAATGTGCTTGCCCCGATGCACGATCTTGATCGCATGCCATTTCCCCGCTTCGGCCTTCACGTCGGCGGTCGCCAGTTGCGTGCGCTGGCCGTCAATGACCTTGTAGAAACGAAAGTTGTCTTCGAGCGGATTGACGCGAGCGATGTAGTAATTCTTCGCATCCTGATATCGCCACACCGCTCCGCCACCGCGGTCGATCTTGCCGCTGACGGCTTTCAACGACAGGTTGATTTGCACATCCGCCAGCTTGGGTTCCGCGCTCACGCACAAATTGAACAGCGGCCCTTTGCCGTCACTCGATGTCTGAGCCAGCACCTTGGCGCCTGCCGGAGCCGTCGCGTCCTCCAACGCCTTCCACACGCTGCCTTCCCCCTCACCGGTCTTGGCGGACGACCAACCTTTCGGCAGCTTTCCCACCGCAGCATCCTCAAAGTCCCACCGCACAGGCACAGCTTCTGGCTGGGCTTGGGAATCTGTGACACTCAAGGCACATACAGCAATCACTACGACGGGAACCAGAAACTGTCGCATGATGTTCTCCTTCAAAACGGGACGACTGAACTCCATCAACCACGTAAAATGATGCCAAGCGTCGTGGCGAAACGCGATTAGCAGCAGATTAGAAATTTCTAACACGCTGGCGAAGTACAATCCGCATCCGGACAATCGTGACACGAGACGGTTTCAAAACCCGGAAAGTAACCCGAAGCGTGAGCGAGGGAGTCGGTGAATCCAACGTAAGAACGCCCTCACTCACGCTTCGGGTTAGTTTTGCAACCGCTTCACAGAGAAAGGCCAGTCGTTGTGATACCTCGCGTGCTCGTCATCGAAGACCGGAAGCGGTTGCTCAGCAGCCTTCGTCGCGGTTTGGAAGAAGAGGGCTATGAGATTACCACGTCGTCAACGGGCGAAGAAGGCTATTACTTGACCACGACGCAAACGTTCGACGCGGTCGTGCTCGACCTGATGCTTCCCGGCCGCAACGGCTTGCAAGTGCTGCGCGATCTGCGGGCGCACGGCTTTGGCAAGCCGGTGTTGATTCTCACGTCGCGCGACGCGGTGGAGGATCGCGTCACCGGACTCGACGCCGGGGCCGACGATTACATGGTCAAGCCCTTCGCGTTCGCCGAGCTGGTCGCTAGCCGAGTGGTCCGCAACGGCGTCGACTTGGAACTGTGCAACCGCGAATTCGAGTTGCTGGAATTCTTGTTGCACCATCGCAACGTCGTTGTCACGCGTGACATGATCGGCCGCGAAGTCTGGAAAGAACCCGACGGTGTGTGGACCAACATCATCGAGGTCTATGTCAACGCGCTGCGGAAGAAGGTCGAGCAGCCCGGACAACGGCAATTGATCCACACCGTGCGCGGCGTCGGCTACGCCTTGAGGGACCAATGAGGAAACGTCTCAACCTCCGCTGGAAACTGATGCTGTGGTACGGCGGCGTGCTGGCGCTCGTGCTGACGGTGTTCGGCACCGTGACTTACTTGATGATGCGGTATCATCTTTTGCAGCGCATCGACCAGGGCTTGCACGAAGAACTGTCCGATGTTTTGTCCGAAGTACACCGGGCGACGACATCGGACGGTCTGAAAGAGATGTTGAACCGGCGATTCGGAGGCCACGAAGGGTTCGACTTCCAAGTCACTCGCAGCACCGGCGAGCGATTCTTCGCCAATCCACGATTGATCGACAAAGCGTTGCCATTGCCGAATTCGGTCACCGTTACCGACTCGCCGAACTATACGACTGCGCCGATTGAGTCCGGGCGTTGGCGCATCGTGAGCACCCAGGCCCAAGGGCCGGACGGCTCATTGACCATCCAGGTCGGCCGTTCGCTGGCGGCCTTCGAGCACGAGTCGCGCGAACTGTTGTTGACGTTTTTGCTCGCCGGACCACTGACGCTGTTGGCAGCCATCAGCGGCGGATACTTCCTCGCGCGGCGTGCGTTGCGGCCAGTGCAGTCGATGACGCAGACCGCTCGGCAGATTTCCGCCGAGCGGCTCGACCAACGTCTGCCCGTAGCCAACCCGGACGACGAACTCGGCCCGCTCGCTGAAACGCTCAACCACATGATCGGTCGGCTGGAGCGTTCCTTCACGGAGATGCAGCGATTCACGGCCGACGCCGCCCATGAACTCCGCACGCCGCTGGCCGTGATCCGCAACGAAGCCGAAGTCGCGTTGCGTGTGCCGCGCACCGGCGACGATTACTGTCACGTTCTGGAAAACCTGTTGGAAGAAACTGACCGGCTATCGAATCTTGCCGATCAACTTCTCTTTCTCTGTCGCCAGGACGCGGGAATCTCGCCGCAGGTCCGCAGCCAGATGGCGCTCGACGACCTGTTGCGAGATGTCGTCGGCAACATGCAAGTCGTCGCGCAGGACAAACACGTCACGCTGAGTTTGGCCGAAAATCCCGCCTGTCCGTTGATGGCCGATCCGCGCCAGCTTCGCCGCGTCTTCTACAACCTGATCGACAACGCCATCAAATACACAAACGAATCCGGCCGAATCACAGTCAGCAATTGCGTCACCGATGGCCAAGCGACGATTCAGGTGTCCGATACCGGAACCGGCATCTCGCCCGAACACCTGCCGCGCATTTTCGACCGCTTCTACCGCGTGGATCCTTCGCGCGAGGGAGACGGCCACGGCGCCGGCTTGGGTCTGGCAATCTGCCAGTCCATCGTTCGCGGCTACGACGGAACCATCGCCGTCGAAAGCACGCTCGGAAACGGAACCACCATCACCGTCCAACTTCCGCGCGAGCCGCTGGTCAGCGGATGAACGTGACCGCTCACTTATTCTCCACACGGTCGAGGATGACACCTTCATCAGCCGGAACGCGCTAGCGTCCGGTTCTAACCGGGGCTAGCGCCCAGCGGCTAATAAATGTGTCATCCTCGACCGCGAGAAGAATATCTCCCAAGTGGATGTTGCTGCTGCCAGGATCAAATCCCGGACGGAAGCTCGCGCAGGTGGTCGCGAAAAACTCGGAGCATCTCCGATTGCGGCGTCCGCAGAAGGTTCTCTAGCTTTCCGGTTTCTTGCACACGTCCGTTTTCGAGCACGACGGCCGAACGACAGAGCGTCGTCGCTTCCAGCGGATCATGGCTCACCAACAGAACGGTCAGCTCACGCTGGCTGGCCAAGTCCGCAATCTCGCGGACCAGCCGAGTCTTCGTGACCAGGTCCAAGCCGGAGAACGGTTCGTCCAGAAGCAGGAAGGCGGGCCGGGCGGCGATCGCTCGGGCGAGGGCCGCTCGCTGTTGCTGTCCCCCGGAGAGCGTCCCCGGTTTACGATCGGCGAGATTCTCGATGCCACACAAATCCAGCGCTTCCACGGCTCGTGTTCGCTTCTCACGCGCGGACTGCGAGATCCCCGCGAGACCCAAGAGGACGTTTCCCAACACGGAGAGATTCGGCCAGAGGGCCAAGTCTTGGAAGACCATCGCGACGCCTCGCAAGTGGGGAGGCGTCAGGATTCGATTCGGTTCCGAGATCGGTTGACCCTTCCGGAGAATTCGGCCAGCCGACGGCACTTCGAGACCCGCCAGCAGCCGCAGCACCGTGGACTTGCCGCAGCCGGAGCCACCCAAGATCGCGGTATGCTCTCCGGCGGTGACCGTGAAAGAAACTTCGGATAAGACAGCGTGCCCGTTGTACGCCTTGGACACGGAACAGAATTGAAACGGGTCTCCGTTCATGCCGCAGCCCTCGTTACCATCGTCCAAGCGGCGATCAGAAGTCCCACCGCTAACCCCACGTAAGCCACACACAGCGAGGCCACCAGCGATTCCGGTGCGTTGGCCATGACCGTGAAAACGGTCAGCGAGAGCGAACTCTGCCCCGGTGGGTGCAGGAGCAACACGGTCCCCACGTCCGCAGTGGCCAAGAGTGCGACGAGCAACCAGGCCAGCGCTCCGGCCGGAACCAAAAAGGGAATGACCACCTTTCGCAGGTACGTGCCCAGCGGAACGCCGTGAATCCCCGCCGCCTGAGTCCAGGAGATGGATATGCTGCCCCAGGCTCGCAAGGCCAGAACAGCCACAACCGGGAAAAACCGCAGACCCAGCGTCAAACAAACGGTCGCTCGGCTGCAGAGGAGCGGGTCGGCCCAAGCGGGAGTGCTGGTGGCCGAGTCGATGATCCCGAAGGCTCCCAGCGCCGGAGGCAAAGAAAAAATCGCGAGACACACGCTGAGGCAAACCGTCCGCAGCCGTTGGTTGCGACCGACGCAGAAAGCCAGCAACAGCCCCATGAAAGTGGCCACCATCCCCGCTCCGACAGCATACAAAAGAGTATTGAAACCGATTCGAGAAACTTCGCGCCACGCCCGGTTGAACTCGACGCCGTTGAGCAGCGGAAGGACCAGACCTGCGAGCGGCGCGAGCACCATGCTGAGAACCAGAAGCGTCAAACTGGAACTGGCAATCACGGCGATCTGGCGGTGCCACAGCGGGCGGAGAGGTCGGGATTGGCGTCCCAGGATTTCGGCGGCCAACCGCGGCGCGGCGAGGTAAACCAGCGGCATCGCCGAGATGAGTACGAGTGCCGCCAGCGCCGTACACTGCCGCCTCGCCAAGCGAAAATCATACGGCGCGGCGAAGCTCGTGAGGATCGGCGTAATCAACTTGCATGGGCTTGAGATGCTCTAATCGCGTCACGTTTTCCGGCGCGATCACCTCACGACGGAGAGGTATTTGAGCGGCATCGCTCTCAGCCAGCGCCTGCTCAATTTCCGGCGTGAGCTTGCGCGATAACGCGCGCTGGCAATCCGCTCTCGACCAATGACCCGCTGGCTCCTGGTCGGAATGGCTGGGAGGTGAATATCTCTCACGGAATCAGGTCGTCAAACCAGATTTTCACTCATGATTTGCCGCGACTAAATATCAATTATGGCTCGCTGGAGAATAACCAGTGGAAGATCAGCATTCCGACAATCATTGCGGACCCAGAAAACGGGGCGGCTCACGGCGGCCTGGGAGATATCCAACTCGGTTATAAGCATCGTTTTCTGGGCGTGGACGAGAAAGGCATAATGGCCTCGGTTTATCCTCAACTCCTCGTGCCCACGGCAGACAGCCATCTCTTGCTGGGAAATGGTTGCTATGAGTTGGACTTGCCGTTGCAACTCGCTCACCGATTCTTCGATGACAAACTGCTCACGTACGCCGAAGTGGGCTGCAACCGCGTCTTTGATGAATCAAGCAACGACAGTTGGCACTACGGTTTCGCCGGAGAATTGGACGTGACGAAGAATCTGATCGTCTTGGGAGAAATTGGCGGCGTCGCCTTCCCGCGTGGGACCGAACCGGACGACACTTTTTTCAACGTCGGATTCACCTACCGTTTCCACGAGAATGTGGCGTTGCAAACGGCTTTCGGTCGGAGCTTCCACGATCGCAGCCACGGCACTCCGGAGTTACTGACTTACGTTGGTCTGCACATCACTTGGGGCGCTGACCGCAAAGACGACGAGCCGACAGAAACGAGTCCTCAGTCATCCCGGATTTCTCGACGTGCTTTAGCGCGTCTCTTTCGTCGATCCGGCTCATCATGACCGCCGTTGGGCGAGCGTCTTGTTTGTGATGCCGCGCGAACCAGCGACCTCTTCTCGGATTCAACAAATGGACCGTGACTGATTTCGCAGTCACTGCTTTCACAATCACCGCGGAATCCGCTGCGGAATCCAGTCGTGCTTTTCGTCGCGGACGAACTTCAGCCACGAGTAGAGCGCGTCGTACATCACGAAGCCGTGCCGCAATTGTTCATGGTCGTCCGTGAAATTGTGCGACAGCCCCAACGAGATCGCCAACAGTCCGGCGCACTGCGGCGCAAGGTCCGGCCGAGCGGTGTCCGCTCCGCGAACGATGACGGCCAAATCGAGCAGGCTCGGGTCATTTAGCCCATACTTTTTCAGGATCGCGTCGAAGCTGCACAGCGGCCCGTCGTGGGTCAGCTCAACCCCCGGCACGTCGTAGGGAATCGCTCCCGTCGCGTTCGCTTGCGGCACGACTTGATCGGCCGCGACGAAAATGAACTGCGGATCGTTGTCGATGAACCGAGCAATCAACCACGGGCAGGCGACTCGGTCAATCTTCGGACGCTCCCGAGTAATCCACTTCATGGGAATCCTCTCGTAGGTCAGGCTTTCCAGCCTGACGCGATTTGACTTTGTCGGATATCAGTCCAAATCAGGCTGGAAAGTTTGACCTACCGGGCCAGTTGGGTGTACAGAGCTTCGTAAATCACCGCACCGCGTCACGTCACGGACTCATCAGCGTGACGATCAACTTGCGCAGGTGCTTGTCGCCGGGAGTGACTTCGTCGCCGTCGGGGTTTCCCGTCAGACCGGTGCGGTGGCTTTTGGCTTCGCTGTCGAGGAGATCGAGCACGCGGCGATACGCCTGCCGCTCCCCTTTGCGATCACCACGGGATCGGGCTTGGCGGGCTTCGCGGAGCAGATGTTGATACGGCTTGAGATTCCCGCGCTCGTCGCCGTAGTACATGACGATCTGCCGCCGCGCCTCCGCCTTCGCCGCCGTGTTTGAATCGGAATCTCCAAAGTCGAGGAACAGCATTGCGACGGACATCAACATGCTGAACAACATGGCTCCCACGAGCAGCAGGGGGTTGGCTTTTTTCGGTTCGCGATCGGCGAGGTCTCGGACCGGGCCTTCCTGCAGTTTGAGTTCCGGCAGGTGGCCGTCGGCACCGAGGCGCACGAGCGGATCGCCCGGCCCATCCGTGATGAACCGGGCAATGGTTTTGTTTTTCTTGCCGGGCTTGGCCGCCGTGTCCGCGGCCGCCTTGGCTGATCCCGTCGGCGTCTCGGTCTCGGCCGGCTTCGCCTTCGCGCCCGATGCGGTCACCTGTGGCGGCAACGAATCGGCCCCGTTGCTCGATTGAAATTCGAACTGCAACGCCGTCCGGCGGCTGAGCTGGATGTGGCATTCGTCCGGCAGCCAGACCCATTTTTCGGACGGGATCGGCGTGCCTTCGACCACCACGTCGCGCTCGACGGGCGAGTAGATCGCGTACCGGTCGTTCCGCCGCACGATGCTCACCTCGTGATCGTGCAGCGTGGGGTCGGACAGCACGATCTGGTTCCCCGGCCCCCGGCCGATATGCACGAGATCGTCCCCCACCTCGAAGGCTTTGCCCCGATCGGGTCCCGTGGTGATCGTGATGGTGGCCGACTGCTTCATGGACGTATCGTACAGAGGTCGGTGGTCAGTTGTCAGTGGTCAGTCGTCGGTAGAGATTGGAGATGAACGATCGGAGACATCCGCCCCTCACCCCCAACCCCTCTCCCCCTTCGGGGCGAGGGGAGTTTG
>Ga0233424_10002221_pt1 | contig 14374 bp, 14 predicted proteins | sample Watercolumn_Towu_FD_181011 | JGI IMG/M metagenome (GOLD analysis project Ga0233424, IMG submission 181011) | Freshwater microbial communities from Lake Towuti, South Sulawesi, Indonesia - Watercolumn_Towuti2014_125_MG | ecosystem: Environmental > Aquatic > Freshwater > Lake | place: Indonesia...
TGGAACAGCTACCGCCTGCACCAGGCCTCGGTGCCCACCAAGGAGATCCTGAAGTACAAGGGCAACATCAACACCGAGCTGATGCGCTTCGAGCTGCACCGCGTGTGGGTGCTCGAGGGCACGCTGAAGCCGGGCTTTCGCCACCAGTACGCCAAGCGCGTGATCTACCTGGACGAGGACACCTGGGTCGGCGCGCTGTCCGACCAGTACGACGCACGCGGCCAGCTCTGGCGCGTCACGCTGCCGAACTGGCTGTATGCCTACGAGGTGCAGGGCCTGTACTACGGCATCGCCGGCCACCACGACCTGGCCTCCGACGCCTACCTGGTGGACCGCATCACCAACGAACGCGGCGGCCCGGTGCTCAACAAGGGCGACCTGTCGGCAGACATGTTCACGCCCGATGCGCTGGCGCGTGCCGGGCGCTGAGCCGACGTCCCGGCCTCAGCTCTCGTCGGAGCCCATGCCCTCGAACGGCACGGCGTGCCGGCCGTTGCCGTCGCGCAGTTCGGGGATGTAGGGGTAACGCGCGTTGGTGTTGCAGCGGCGGTCCTGCGCGGTGCGCGGGAAGACGCGGCCACAGTATTCCCTGACCACCTCGAAGCCGAGCATCGCCCGCTCGGCCTCGTCCAGGCCGGCGTAGACGTCGTCATGCAGCGAAGCCGCGTAGTTGTCCTGCGCGCGGACGAAGTGCATGCAGTAGCCGTTGAGCACCGACAGGCGCTGGCGCGACGAACTCGACGCGCCCTGGAAATGCCACAGCCGGCTCTCGAACACGATCGCCGAGCCGGCGGGGCAGGTGAGCTTGACCGGCTGCGCCGGATCGAGCGACGCGACCTGGCCGGTCTGCGGGTCCCGGTGCAGGCGCGGCGCAGGCCGGCGGTGCGTGCCGGGCACGACTTCCGTGACGCCCATGTCGGCCTCGAAGTCGCTGAGCGCCAGCATCACGTTGAAGTACAGGGGCACTGGCGTCTCGAACGGCACCGGCTGCTGGTCGCTGTGCATCACCTGGGCCCCGCAGCCGCCGTTCACCAGCAAGCCGGTGGACTGCGCGAGGTAGAACGGCACGCCCCCGAACAGGTGCCGGCCGTAGGCCAGGACGACGGGGTGCATCACCGCGTCGATGAACGCGCGGCCCTTGTTGGGCAGTGCCAGCACGGCCTGCCAGCTGGGCTGCACGCCGGCTGGCGGCCGACCGATCTGCCGGCCATCGGCATGCCGGCCGAGCCGGAAGGTCGCGACGCCCTCGTCGCACTCGAGCCGCGCCTGCTCGAGCAGCCGTTCGCGCAGCAGTGCGACCTGGGCCGGGGCGACCAGGCCTTCGTGCACGGCATAGCCGTGCGTGTCGAGGTGGTCGAGCAGGTGCGCGGGGGCCGGGGTCATGGGGCGTCCTCGAACGCCGGCCGCCGCGGGATGCGGCGACGCACCGGCGCCAGAGTTTCGGAACATATATCCCGAAAAGCCGCCGCGCAAGGCCGCCAGCGTGGGTGTTTGCCAGGAGGCGGATCAGGCCACGATCTCCACATGCGCCCGCACGGCCCGCCCGTCAGCGGAGATCCAGCCGTACGGGCGGGCCTGCTCGACCATCCGCTCCAGTTGCGTCCGCCAGCCGGGATCGGCGGCCGCCGGCTGGCGGCGCAGCCAAGCCAGTTGCACCCAGGCATGGCCATCGCCTGCCAGCGTGAAAACGGCCGCCTCGGCCTGCGCGGCGAGGTCTGTGGACGACAGCGTGGTCTGCAGCGCGAAGCTGCGGAAGTGGTACGCCTCGAGCAGCCGGGCGCCGCTGGCGGTGACGAGGACGATCATGGTGGGCTCCTGTGTCCTGATGTCTCAAACGGTCGGGTCGCGATTGTCCAGACCCATCCGATAGCCGCCCAGGTTGCGGCCCAGCGGCGCTGCATGGTTGGCAACGTGCGAGCGGGCCGTGTGCAGGTCCAGGAAACGCCGCACCAGCGGGCGGTCCAGGTACACGCCGGCGGCGCCGCACGACTGGAACAGCCGGCTCACTTGCTGCGCGCACAGGTCGGCCACGCGGGCCGATTGATAGCGGTACAGCAGTCGGTCCTCCAGCGGCGCCGCCTCGCCGCGCGCCGCGCAGGTCAGCATGTGGTCGACATTGCGGAACAGCGCGAGCTTCAGGTAGTCGAGCGTCTCCAACGTGTCGGCCACCGCCGCCTGGGCATTCGGGTCTTCGGCGGTGCGGCCGAGGAAGTTGCGGCTGACGTTGCCGCTGCCCACCTGCAGGAAGTCGTTCAGCGCACCTTGGAGCGCGCCGATGCAGCTGCTGGACACTGCCCGCACGAACACCTGGGCGAACGGCAGCGTGTACAGCGGCGAGGTGTTGACGGCCAGGCCGGGGCGCGCCGCGTGTGAGTCGTCGCGGGTGCGATGGGTGCGGTAGCCGGGCACGAAGACGTCGTTGACGACGATGTCGTGGCTGCCGGTGCCGCGCAGGCCCATCACCTCCCAGTTGCGTTCGATGCGGTAGTCGCCCTGTGGCAGCAGGAAGGTACGGTACTCGGCTTCGCCGGCACAACCGGGGGGCGGTGGCGCCATTGCGCCGAGGAAGATCCAGCGGCAGTGCTCGCAACCGCTGGAGTACGACCAGCGGCCACTGAGACGGAAGCCTCCTTCCACGTGCTGCACCCGGCCCACCGGGATGTAGGCCGAGGAGATGCGCGTGTGTGGATCGTCGCCCCAGACCTCGTGCTGCGCCCGGGCGTCGAACAGGGCCAACTGCCAGTTGTGCACGCCGATCACACCGAAGATCCACGCTGCCGACATGTCGCCTTCGGCCAGCGCCATCTGCACCTCGTAGAAGACGCCCGGGTTCAGCTCGAGGCCGCCATGGCGGCGCGGCTGCAGGATGCGGAACAGGCCGGCGTCCTGCATGCGCTGCACCGCTTCGGCGGCGATGCGGCCTTCGCGTTCGGCGGCCGCGGCGCCGGCCTTCAGCATCGGGATGAGCGCGCGGGCGGCGTCGATGAGTTCCTGTTCAAACGGGCTGCGCGGGGCGGTGGTGGGTGTCATGTCGATCTCGTGTAAAGGGTGGGGCCGGCCTCAGCCGGCCAGCCCGAGGCGCCAGTCGTGGCCCCAGAGGCTGATCTCGGTGGCTTCGAAGACACTGTGGTGCCGCCAGTCGATGACGCGGCCGCCCCAGCCCACTTCGAGCGAGAAGCCCGAGGGGGTCTGCACGTAGAACGACGTCATCCGGTCGTTGACGTGCTGGCCGAGGCTCGCCATGCAGCGCGCGCCATGGTGCTGCATGTGGTCGTGCGCGCGCCCCACTTCGGTCATCGAGTCGACCTCGACCATCAGATGGCCGCAACCCTGCGCGATCTCGGTTTCGAACAGCGCCAGGCTGTGGTGCCGGCCGTTGTCGCAGTGGCAAAAGTGCAGCCGCTGCACGAGGGGGTCGTCCGGGCCGTTGGGGCGGTGCAGATACAGGTCGGACAGGCCGAAGCCCAGCACGTCGCGGAAGAACGCCCAGGTGGCGTCGAACTTCGGGGCCGGCAGCACGACGTGGCCCATGCCGAGTTCGCCGGTAACGAAGCGCGGCACGTTCTGCGGCGAGCGGAACGGCGCGAAGTCCGATCGCACGCCCCAGAACAGCTCGTGCCGGTTGCCGGAAGGATCAAGCAGGCTCGCCATGGCCTGCACGCGACGCGAGGCCAGCTCACCATTGGACGAGGTGCGCGCCGGCGTGCTGCTGCCGGGCAGGCGCTCGATCGCCTGCTGCCAAGCCTGCTCGTCAGGGTACTCCCAGCCGCAGGCGATCAGGCCGTCGCGCGGCGACGGCTGCACCAGGATGCGAAAGGGCCGCTCGTCCATCTTCAGGTACAGCACGCCGCGTTCGCCATCGGCCACCATCACACCGAGCACGTCCTCGGCGAAGCGGCGCCAGCGTTCGGGCTCGGTGCTGCCGACGACGACGTAGCCCAGCGCGAGTGGCCCGTTCATGCGGCGCCCCGGCCGCGGAAGTGCGGGATGACGTGGCGTCCGATGTTGCGGATCGTCTCCAGCTGCGCCCACTGCGGAATGGTGCCGAGCTGGCAGATGAAGAGGATCTCGTCCGCGCCGGCCTGGCGCAGCCGTTCCACGTAGCCGATGCAGTCCTGCACGGTGCCGTAGGCATGGTTGGGGTTCAGCAGCTCGAGCGACGGGTCGCTGAAGTCGACGCTGACCTTCTCCGCCGCCCACTGCGTGTTGATGACCTGCTGGCCGCTGCCGTTGTAGGTCTCGTCGTGCAACCAGCGCTGCGGGTCGGGCTTCTCGCCGCCGGAGTACCAGTAAGCCAGCGACTCGATGAAGTAGCGCTGCCCGCGGATGCCGATCTTGCGCGCCCGCGCGCCGTCGTCGAGCACCAGCTCCGGGCACAATGCGGCCAGGTGCTGCGTGGGCCGGAAGCCCACCTGCTGCTCGGGTCGGCGGCGCGCCCAGGCCTCGCGGTAGATGGCGTTCTTCTTTGCCACCTCCTCCGGCCCGCCGAAGCCCAGCACCAGCGCCCCCATCCCGCGCTCGCCGGCCATCGCCAGCGTGTCCGGTTTGGTGCAGGCCAGGTACATCGGCGGATGCGGGTCCTGGTAGGGCTTGGGGTGGATCGGGCGACGCGGGATCTGGAGGTACTGGCCGTCGTGTTCGATCTCGTCCTGCACCATGATCTTCGGGATGAGGTACATGGCCTCGTCGATCTGCGGGTGCAGCGTGGCAAGGTCATAGCCGAAGGTGCCGGCCTCCTGCTGCGTGCCGCCCTTGCCCACGCCGAAGTGCACCCGGCCATGTGACAGCAGGTCCAGCGTGGCGATGCGCTCGGCCACCTTCACCGGGTGGTTCATCGCCGGCGGCAGGCAGACCACGCCGTGGCCCAAGCCGATGCGCCGCGTGCGGCCGGCCACGTAGGCCAGCACGGTCTCGGGCGCGCTCATGTGCGAGTAGTTCGACAGCGCAGTGTGCTCGACGCACCAGAAGACATCGAAGCCCATCTCGTCGGCCAGCACGGCCTGCTCGACGGTCTCGTCGAATACCTTGCGGTCGCCGTTGCGGCTGGCATCGACGGTCTGGGCTTCGTAGATCAGGGAGAACTTCATGGCGGGCTTTCGTGGCGGTGGGTCAGTCTTCGAAGACGTGGTGCAGCGGCGGGGCAGGCACGTCCTTGACGGTCTCGACGAGCGTGCGTTCGCGCAACCGGGCCGGTACGTCGGCGGCGTTCATGTAGAACTGCGAGTACCACTCGCGCAGCTGGTAGATCGGGCCGTCGCCCTCGCACAGCAGCGGGTTGTCGACGCGCTTCTTGGTGTCCCAGATCGCCTGGTCCTGCGCGAAGGCCTTGAACACCATGCCGGCGTAGGCTTCGGCGATCGCCAGGTTCTGCGCCTCGGTCAGGCCGCTGCGCTTCTTCACCATCACGCCGAAGCGCTGGTGAAAGCTGTTGAGGTCACGCGGCACATGCGAGTTCAGCAGGATGGATTCCACCGGCTCGCCGGCCATCTCGCCGCGCATGTACGTGATGTGGTAGGCCGGGCCGAAGTAGGTGTTGTGGGTCACCAGGCCGCCTTCGGTCAGGGTCCTGCTGGTGCCGACTGTGATCTGCGAGGCCTTGTGGCCTTCGAACAGGTTCGCGAAGTACACCACCGGCGCATCGTGCACCGGGCCGAAGTGCGCCATGTCGGCGAGGTTGTCCACCAGCTCGCGGCAGTGGGTGTTGAACAGCCATTGATTGACCACCCAGGGGGTCCACTCGCCGCTGAAGCAGGCGTCGATGCGAGGGATCGCCACCTCCGCCGGCGGCGGGTTGCCTTCGGGGTCGTGGTAGATGAACAGCAGGTGGTTCTCCTCGACCAACGGCCAGGCGCGGGTGCGCGCCTTCGGCGGGATGCGCTTGCAGTACGGGATGTCCTTGCAGGCGCCGTCCGGGCCGAACTTCCATTCGTGGAACGGGCACACCACGTGGTCCCCTTCGACGCGGCCGATGCTCAGGTCCGCGCCCATGTGGACGCAATAGGCGTCGATCACGTTGAGCCGGCCGTCGGTGCTTTGCCAGCACACCAGCCGGGTCCCGAAGATGTCCAGCGTGTGCGGCTTGCCGTCCTTGTACTGCGACGCCAGCCCGAGCGTGTGCCAGCCGCGTGCATAGCGCGGTGGGATCGGGGCGGCCTCGATGACATGTCCTGCTGCCATGGTGTCTCCTGTTGCGTGGGAATGGCTTCATTCTTCGCAACGGGGCCGCCGGCGGCATCGCGCCAACGGGGCAGCGCAGCCGTCCGCGAGCCTCCGGAGAAGCCCCGAGCGCGCCGGTTGATCTGGCGCAAGGTGCTGCGCCGTGGTCTCGCAGGTCGGCGCCTTGTGTGCCCGACGGTCCGCCCGTGGCGCTGCGCGGCATGCGACGATTCGATGTCGTCGTGTCATCCAATGCTTGCATGTCCACCTCCTCCCCATCCGATGCTGTGCGCAAGCGCGACGCGCTGCGCCAGCGCGTGGTGCGGCAGGTGCTGGCCGGGCTGACGCAGGCCGAGGCCGCGCGCCGCCACGGCGTGCCGTTGCGCACGGTGGCGCACTGGATGGCGCTGCACCGCGCCGGCGGCGAGGCGGCGTTGCGGGCGGCGCGGCCCGGTCGCAAGCCGCGTGTGCTACCCGACGCCGCGCTGCGCGACGAGCTGCTCGATCGCGTCGCGTGCTACCGGCCGGTGGACCTCGGGCTGGGGGGGCCGGTGTGGACCGGGGCTGCCCTCGCGGCGCTGGTCGGCAGCGTGCTGGGCGCGCCGCTGTCGGCCGCCCTGGCGCAGCGCTGGCTGCTGCCCGCGCGCCGCGGCGCCGCGGAGCCGCAGCCCCTGCAGCGGCTGCGCGACGAGCGCCTGGCCGATCTGGTCGGCCTGGTCTACGAAGGCGCGCTGGCGGCGGTGCCCTGGGCCCCGTGGCTCGAGCGCCTGCGGCGCATCCTGCGCGCCAACTGGGCGACGTTGATCGTCACGCCCGGCGCCCCCGAGGCCGACGCCTTGTTGATCAACGCCGGCCCCGACGGGGCGACGCTGCTGCGCGATCCGTATGCGACCTACGAGGTGTATTCGCGCGATCCGTTCATGGACCTGCCCGGCGACCGCATGCTCGGCATCGAGGATGTGGTGGACGAGGCGGCCTGGTACGCCAGCGACTTCTATCGCCGCTTCGTCGCCGTGCACGGGGTGCGGTACCAGATCGGCGCCGACCTGCGCGCCGAGGACGGCACCGAATGCCGGCTGCGGTTGTCACGCCCGCTGCAGGGCGGGCGCTTCTCGCGCGCCGACCGGGCGGTGTGCGAGCGCTGGTTGCCGCACCTGCGCCGCGCCGTCGCGCTGCTGGGGCGGCTGGCGCGGGTCGAATCGGAGCGCGAGGCCTATGCCGGGGCGGTGGAACGGCTGCAGATCGGCACGCTGCTGATGGACGAACACGGCCAGGTGCTCAGTGCCAACGGCGCGGCACGCGCGCTGCTCGACGCGCAGGACGGCAGCGGGCTGCACGACGGCCGCCTGGTGCTCGGTCGCCCGGCCGAACAACGCGAGCTCGCGCGGCTGGTGCAGGCGGCGCTGCAGGCCCGCGCCGGCGCGCCCACCGCGCCGGCCTCCTGGGCGATGTCGGTTCAGCGGCGCGGCGGCGGCACGCTCGGCATCGCGCTGCGCCCGCTGCCTTTGCGGGCCGCGGCCGGCCGTGCCGGTCAGCCGGCGCTGGCGCTCTACCTGTCGGACGCCGAGCGGCGGCCCAGCGCTTCGAATGCGGCGTTGCGCCGCCTGTTCGAGCTCTCGGCCGCCGAGGCAGCGCTGGCCGCCTGCCTGGCCGATGGCGCCACGCTGGACGCCGCCGCAGTGCGGCTGGGCATCAGCCGCCACACCGCGCGCACGCACCTGCGCGCGCTGTTCGACAAGACCGGCGTGCGACGGCAGGCGCAACTGGTGCGTCTGCTGCTGGGGCCGGCGGCGACCCTCGGCTGAGCGGTGCGCGCTTCAGGGGTGGGCCGCGGGCGCTTCGCCGCGCTGCGCCGCCACGCCGGCCAGCAGTCGCTGCAGCGCGCGTTGCCAGTGGCTGCGCGTGCCCGGGTCGGCGTAGGCGCGCTGCACCGCCCGCACGCTGGCGAGTTCGCCGCGCTCGCGCTGGGTCAGGGCGCCCAGCACGTGCTGGGCGATGGTTTCGCCGCGCGACTGCAGCGCCGCCACATGCGCCTCCACCACCGCCGCCCCGATGACGATCATCGACATGTCGTGGTACAGCGCCAGCGCCTGCATCGGCGTGAAGCCGCGGCGGCCGAGCGCGGCGAGGAAGTCGTCGGCGAACTCGATCTCCAGCGCCGCGGTCAGCGTGCCGCGCAGGTAGGCGTCGAGCAGCGCCGGCTGGGACACCAGGGAGCTGTGGATCGAGCGCGCGTAGCCGGTCACCAGCACCGGCCAAGGCTGGCCGCGGTCGGGCGGGGGCTTGCGGTACCCGGCGCGGCCGGTCAGCAGCCGCACCAGGGCGTCGCGGTCGCTGACGTAGCGGTACAGCGTGGCCAGGCCCACGCCGAGGTGCTGCGCCAGCCGGCGCATCGTCACGTCGGCGAGGCCGATCTCCTCGGCCGCGTCCAGCACCGCCTCGAGCGTGAGCCGGCGTGGCCGGCCGACCGGCCGGGCCGGTGCGGCCGGGAGGGGGTCGTCGGCGGCAGCGACGGGCGGCGGGTCGGGCAGGCGGGGCGGGGTCACGGGCGCGATTCTCGCGCGGCCCCGCGGCCTCAGTCCGGATCCGGCAGCACCACCAGCTTGCCGAAGGCCTGCCGGTCCTGCAGCCGCGCCAGCGCCTCGGGCAGGCGGCGCAGCGGCCAGCGGCTGTCGATGACCGGGCGCACGCGGCCTTCGCGGTACCAGGCCTGCAGCCGGTCCAGCGTCGCCTGTGCGGCCTGCGGTTCGTGTTCGGTGAAGGCGCCCCAGAACACGCCGGTGAGCTCGGCGCCCTTGAGCAGCGGCAGGTTCAGCTTGAGGGCCGGGATGTCGCCGGCGGCGAACCCGACCACGAGGTGGCGGCCGCGCCAGGCCAGGCTGCGGAAGGCCGGTTCGGCGAGCGCGCCGCCGAGCGGGTCGAGCACGACGTCGATGCCGCGGCCATCGGTGAGGCGGCGCAGTTCGGCGCGCAGGTGGGCGGCCGGGTTGTCGCAGCGGTAGTCGATGGTGGCGTGCGCGCCGAGCGCGGCCAGGCGTGCGCAGCGTTCGGCGCCACCGGCCGCGGCGATGACCCGTGCGCCGAGGGCCAGGGCCACCTGCAGCGCCGCCAGCCCGACCCCGCCGGCCGCGCCGAGCACCAGCACGGTCTCGCCGGGCTGCAGACGGCCGCGGTCGGCGAGGGCGTGGCAGGCCGTGCCGTAGGTCAGCACGAAGGCGCTGGCGTGCACGGGGTCGACGTCGCGGTCGAAGCGCACCGCGCGCTGCGCCGCCACCACGGCGTGGCTGGCGAAGCCGTCGCAGGGCCCGGTCACGGCGACGAGGTCGCCGGGCCGCAGGCCGTGCACGCCGGTGCCGAGCGCCTCCACCGTGCCGGCGAATTCGGCGCCGGGCACGAAGGGCGGTTCCGGCCGGTACTGGTAGCGGCCCTGCAGCACCAGCAGGTCCGGGAAGTTGAGGCTGGCCGCCTCGATGCGCACGCGGATCTCGCCGGCCGCCGGGGCGCGCAGCGGCAGGTCGTCGTGCCACTGCAGCGAGGCGATGCCCCGCGGCTCGGCGCAGCGCCAGCCTCTCATGGGTGGCCTCAGGCGAGCAGGCCGCGGGCGCGCGCCATGTCCATCGCGGTGTCCTCGATCATGTCTTCCTGCCCGCCCACCATGCGCTGGCGGCCCAGCTCGACCAGGATCTCGCGGGCCGACACCTTGTACTTCGCCTCGGCGCGCTTGGCGAACAGCAGGAACGACGAGTACACGCCGGCGTAGCCCAGCGTCAGCGCGTCGCGGTCGATGCGCACCATGTGGTCCATCATCGGGAACACCAGGTCTTCCGCGACGTCGGAGAGCTTGAAGACGTCGACGCCGGTCTCGATGCCCATGCGGGCACAGACGGCATTGAACACCTCCAGCGGCGTGTTGCCGGCGCCGGCACCCAGCCCGGCGGCCGAGCCGTCGATGCGGTTGGCCCCCACCTCGATGGCCGCCAGCGAGTTGGCGATGCCCATCGCCAGGTTGTGGTGGCCGTGGAAACCCAGCTCGGTCTCGGGCTTCAGCGCCTGGCGCACCGCGTCCAGCCGCACGCGCACGTCGTCGGGCAGCATGTAGCCGGCCGAGTCGGTGATGTAGAGGCAGTTGGCGCCGTAGCTTTCCATCAGCTTGGCTTGCTTGACCAGGCCGTCGGCGTCGAGCATGTGCGCCATCATCAGGAAGCCCACGGTGTCCAGCCCGAGCTGGCGGCCGAGCTGGATGTGCTGCTCGGAGACGTCGGCTTCGGTGCAGTGGGTCGCCACGCGGATGGTCTTGACGCCGATCTCGTGCGCCATGCGCAGGTGGTCCACGGTGCCGATGCCGGGCAGCAGCAGCGCGCTGACGCGGGCCTGCCTGAGCTGCGGGATGACGGCGCCCAGGTACTCCTCGTCGCTGTGCGCGGGGAAGCCATAGTTGACCGAGGCGCCGCCCAGGCCGTCGCCGTGGGTCACCTCGATCAGCGGGATGCCGGCCTCGTCGAGGCCCTTGGCCACCGCGACCATCTGCTCGAGGCTGATCTGGTGGCGTTTCGGGTGCATGCCGTCGCGCAGCGACATGTCATGCAGCGTGATCTTCTTGCCTTGCAGGTTCATGGTGTCGGCTTTCTCAGGCGATCATCAGGCGATCAGCGGTTCGAGGCGCAGGCGGCCGGCCAGCATCTCCTCGGCGAACATCTCGGCGGTGCGCGAGGCGGCGGCGGTCATGATGTCCAGGTTGCCGGCGTACTTGGGCAGGTAGTCGCCCAGGCCCTCGACCTCCATGAACACCGACACCCGGTGGCCGTCGAACACCGGGCCGTTCTTCAGCTTGTAGCCCGGCACGTACTTCTGCACCTCCTTCACCATCGCGTGGATCGACTCGGTGATGGCGGCCTGGTCGGGCTCGCCCTCGGTCAGGCAGTGGATGGTGTCGCGCATGATCATCGGCGGCTCGGCGGGGTTGATCACGATGATGGCCTTGCCCTTCTTCGCGCCGCCCACGCGCTCGACCGCGCCGGCGGTGGTGCGGGTGAACTCGTCGATGTTCTTGCGCGTGCCGGGGCCGACCGAGCGGCTCGACACCGTGGCGACGATCTCGCCGTAGGCCACCGGCTGCACGCGGCTCACCGCGGCCACCATCGGGATGGTGGCCTGGCCGCCGCAGGTGACCATGTTGACGTTCATCGCGCGGCTGCCGAGGTGGTCCCGGAGGTTCACCGACGGCACGCAGTAGGGGCCGATCGCCGCGGGCGTCAGGTCGATCATCAGCACGCCGAGCTCGTTGAGCTTGCGCGAGTTCTCGGCATGCACGTAGGCACTGGTGGCGTCGAAGGCGATCTGCACGCCGTCGGCCTTGACGTGCGGGACCAGCCCGTCGACGCCCTCGGCGGTGGTCTTGATGCCCATCTCGCGGGCGCGCTTGAGGCCGTCGGACGCGGGGTCGATGCCCACCATCCAGACCGGTTCGAGCACCGGGCTGCGCTGCAGCTTGGCGAGCAGGTCGGTGCCGATGTTGCCCGGCCCGATCAGGGCGCACTTGATCTTGTTCACAGGGGTCTCCGATGGATGCGAGGACGGATGCGCGCGGCGCGTCAGGCGGTGAACGACACGCTGGCCGTGCCGATGCCGCTGACGCTCATCTCGAAGCGGTCGCCGGCCACCGCGGGCACCAGCGGTGCGAGCGAGCCGGAGAGGATGATCTCGCCGCGCTTGAACGGGATGCCGAAGCGGCCCAGCGTGTTGGCCAGCCACGCCACCGCGGCGGCCGGGTGGCCCTGCACGGCCGAGCCGAGCCCGCTGCCGCAGGGCTCGCCGTTGCGCGTCATGCGCAGCTCGACGGTGGCGAGGTCGAGGCTGCGCGGGTCGATGCGCTGCTCGCCCAGCACGAACACGCCGCAGGAGGCGTTGTCGGCCACGGTGTCCTGGATGCGGATCTTCCAGTCGGCGATGCGCGAGTCGACGATCTCGAAGCACGGGCAGACGTATTCGGTGGCGGCGAGCACGTCGTCGCGGGTGATGCCGGGACCGGTCAGGTCGTGCTTGAGCACGAAGGCGATCTCGCCTTCGGCCCGCGGCTGGATCAGGCCGGCGCCGGCCAGGCTGATCGCCGCGCCGTCGGGGTAGCGCATGCGGTCGGTGAGGAAGCCGAAGTCCGGCTGGTGCACGTCGAGCATCTCCTGCACGGGCTTGGAGGTGACGCCGATCTTCTTGCCCACCACGGTCTCGCCGTCCTGCAGGCGGCGCTCGAGCAGGTTGCTGGAGATCTCGTACGCGTCGTCGATCGTCAGGTCGGGGAACCGGGCGGTCAGCGGCGTGAGGGTATGACGCCCCCGCAGGGCGCCGTACAGCGCTTCGGCGAGCGCGAGGATCTGGGGGTGGTTCATGCGCGGTGGCGTTGCAGGAAGTCGAGGGTGGCGTGGTTGAACAGCGCGGTGTGTTCGACCATCACCCAGTGGCCGCAGCGGTTGACCAGCACGAACTCGGCGTTCGGGCAACGCTCGAGCACCTTGCTGGCGCCGCTGGCGGGGCAGAACTGGTCGTCGGTGCCCCAGAAGCCCAGCACGGGCAGCGTCAATTCGGGCAGGCGCTCGGTCAGGTTCGGAACGCGCATCGTGGCGAGCACTTCCTTGGGCTGCTGGGCGACGATGGGCACGCGCTCGTCGAGCAGGTCCTCGGTGACATGCACCGGGTCGTGCACCAGCAGCTTCATGAGGCCGCGCATGCCCTCGCGGTCGAGGAAGCCGCCGGCGAAGTCGGTCACCATGCGCTGGATGCCGGGCATGCGGAAATAGGTCTCGCGTTCCTCCAGGCCGCCCGGTCCCATCATCACCAGGTGCGAGGCGATGCCGGGGTGGTCGAGCACCAGCTTCATCGCGATCGCGGCGCCCAGCGAGTTGCCCACCAGCACGACGCGCTGCAGTTCCAGGGCCTGCAGGAAGCCGTGCAGCGCGTCGACGAAGAAGTCGAGCACGTACTCGCGATCGGCCGGCTTGTCGGAGTGGCCGTAGCCGGGCAGGTCCGGCACGATGCAGCGGAAACCGCGCTCGGCGAACCACGGGTAGTTGAACTTGAAGTTGCTGTGGCCGCTGGCGCCCGGGCCGCTGCCGTGGATGAACAGCAGGGTCTGCGGGCCCTGGCCCTGTTCCTGGTAGTGAAGGGTCAGGCCATCGGGCAGCCGGAGGTGCTGGCGCAGGGGAAGGGAGGGCATGGCAGGGGGAAAGGGCCGACGTGCGGGGCATGGTCCGGCCAGGCCGCCCGACCGGCATCGTCTGTTCAGACTAAGCGCCGGGCGGCCGCGGCGGGGCATCGTCTTTTCGGACCATGTGCCGGCGGCACCGGCTGCCTACAGTGGCCCGACTTTTCATGCCAGCGAGGCGACGAGACCATGAGTGCAGCGCGCGACGATCTGAAGGGCAGGGTGGTGCTGGTGACCGGCGGCGGCAAGGGTGTCGGCCGTGGCATCAGCGAGTGTTTCCTGGAGGCCGGCGCCACCGTGGTGATCTGCGGCCGCGGCCGGCCGGAGACGCTGCCGGCCGCCGGCGGCCGCGAGGCGGTCTTCGTCGAGGCCAACGTGGTCGACCAGGCCGCGATCGAAGCCCTGATGGACGGCATCGCCCGGCAGCACGGCCGCCTCGACGTGCTCGTCAACAACGCCGGCGGCACGCCGTTCGTGCTGGCGGCCGAGGCCTCGCCGCGCTACCACGAGTCGATCGTGCGGCTCAACCTGCTGGCGCCGCTGTGGCTGTCGGTGCGGGCCCATGCGCTGATGCAGGCGCAAGCCGAGGGCGGTGTGATCGTCAACATCGGCACCGTGGGTGCCTACGACGCGCGTCCGGGCAGCGCCACCTACGCGGCCGCCAAGGCCGGCGTGCTCAGCCTCACGCGCTCGCTCGCGGTGGAGTGGGCGCCGAAGGTGCGGGTGGTCTCCGTCAGCCCCGGCCTGGTGATGACCGAGCAGGCCCACCAGCACTACGGCGACGACGCCGGCATCGCCGCGGTGTCGAAGACGGTGCCGCTGCAGCGCATGGCGCAGCCGCGCGACATCGGCGCGGCCTGCGTGTTCCTCGCCGGCGCGGGGGCCGGCTACGTCAGCGGCACCGACCTGCTGGTGCACGGCGGCGGCGAGCGCCCGTCGTTCCTCGATGCCGCCACCGTCAACAAGACCTGACCCGACCTGAAGGATTTCTCCATGACCTAAGCCGTCATCGTCTCCGTCGCC
>Ga0233424_10002223_pt1 | contig 14369 bp, 16 predicted proteins | sample Watercolumn_Towu_FD_181011 | JGI IMG/M metagenome (GOLD analysis project Ga0233424, IMG submission 181011) | Freshwater microbial communities from Lake Towuti, South Sulawesi, Indonesia - Watercolumn_Towuti2014_125_MG | ecosystem: Environmental > Aquatic > Freshwater > Lake | place: Indonesia...
AGCGGCAGTGCCACGCCCGCGCTCATGATCGTGCCCTTCCTGACGCCACTCGGATTGAGCCCGGCGCCTGCGCGCGGGATTGTATTGGCCGCCAGCAACGTGGCACTCGATCCGCGCCGGAAGCTCGAATGCCTGTCATGCGAACGGTGAGAACCAATAGTCGCTAGATGCCGACGAGTGAACGGATCGGCGGCACGAGCACCCCGAGGAAGCCAAGCAGGCGTCCCGCAACGACTGACGACATCACCGTGTCAGAGATCGACGGAATAATGGTGAGGCCTCTGAGGGGCATGATGGCGATCGCACCGATCACGCCACCGCGAATCAATCCAGGTATGGCTCCGAGAAGGGTGTCCGAGATGCCGAGCACTGGCAGCTGACCTCCAGTCGACTTCCAAGCAGAACCGAACATGCGTGCAACCACGCCGGTGAATGCGCGTGCGACGACCACCGTGACGATGAAGGCGACAACCTCCGCAAAGGCACCGGACACGAGCCACACGTCGGCATCAAGGATCGTCCCGAGGACCCGCCAGTACTGTGTCGCGCCGATGACCACCGCGATTCCGAGGGCAGCCAAGCCCAAGACTGCGTTCACTAGCCCGCGCCGCATTCCTTGGAGTGCCGCGTAGCCCAACCAGGCGATCAATGTGATGTCAACAGCATTGAGGGCGCGCAAACCGTTGAGGAGCGAGCTGAGGTCAGCCATCGGCGCATCCTCCGGCATCGAGCGTGTTGAGCCTACCCGTTGGTCAGCAGGTATGCGAGGTACTCGATTTCTATAGACAGGTCAACGCGCGACACGTGAACCCCGGCGGGTACACGAATTTTCACCGGAGCAAAGTTCAGGATCCCGCGGATGCCCGCGCTTACCGCTTGGTCGACGACGGTCTGCGCCTCGTCTGCAGGTACCGCAACGATGGCAAGGGCGATTTGCTGCTCCCGGACGGCAGACGGCAGCTCCGACATCGATCGCACCCGGAGGTGGCCGAACCGACGACCGTGCTTCGCAGGGTCAATGTCGAATGCCCCAGCGATCGCAAAACCCTGTTGCGAGAAGTTCCAGTAGCTCAAGAGGGCGGCACCAAGGTTTCCGACGCCGACAAGCGCGAGAGTCCACCCACGGTCAATGCCGAGAATCGATCTCAGGCTTGATTGCAGATCGCCGAGTGGGTAGCCGACACCTCGCTTGCCAAAGGTGCCGAAGTACGCCAGGTCTCGTCGCACTTGGGCGGCACTAAACCCGGTGAGTTCAGACATTCGCTCTGACGAAAGCGGTTCAGTTTCGCCAGACGTCTCGAGCGAACGCACCACACGGTAATACGTAGACAGCCGGCGCACCGTCATCTCAGGGATGCGCCCTGTCCGTCCCACGTGGCCTGCAGGGACCTCCGCTGCCCCAAGTTCACCCATCGAGGCATCCCACCCGGGGTCGTGGGGCGAGTCCGTGTCGCGCGTGGACCTAGACATCGGCAATCCGGCAAGGCCCTTCACGACGCGCAGGGTGCAATCAACAATTCGTGTAAACCCGGACCGAGCTGTCACCCTCGAGTCAGCGGAAGGGTACCTGAAACCCGTGTTCCCTCCGCACGGGCTGCCCCGTCGACGCCTCGAATGCCTGAACGGCACGCACCGGCGTGCGTCGGACTAGTACACACGACCGCCGAGCAGCACATCTGCGTCGGGCTTCAACAGGGTGACCCGGTCGTCGGAGTCTGGCACCCCGAGTACGAGCACCTCGCTCATGAACGGCCCAATTTGGCGTGCGGGGAAGTTGACGACCGCGATCACGAGTCGACCGACAAGCGACTCGATCGTGTAGTGCGCCACTTGGGCACTTGACCGCCTCATCCCGAGCGGGCCAAAGTCAATCTCGAGCTTGAACGATGGCTTGCGCGCTTGCGGGAACGCTTCCACCCCCACGATGCGTCCCACGCGCATGTCCACCCGGAGGAAGTCTGCAAACGCGATTGTCGGGTCAGCTTGGGTGCCAGTGGTGTCACTTGTCACCGTTTCACCTCTGGGCGATTGAGTTGCGACGCGGATATCGCCTCACGAGCCGCGTCCCGGGGCGAGCGTCCCTCGCGGAGTACTGCACGGCGTGCAGCTTCGAGCGCGGCAAGCCATGTACGGGTCCCGGGCGCAAGCGGGAGGATGCCGACGCTTCGAAGCTGCTCCATGCCGTGGTCGTGAGCCTCATCGAGCACCTTCACGCCGGTCCGGTACTGCTTTGCCATGAATCTATCCAATCCCAAGCGACCGCTATACGGCGGAAACCACCAGCGGGGACCACCAGGGAGATCCTCCGGCGCCCGGGCCATCGAGCCGGGACGCTCGATTTGGGGCAGGCGCATCGCCACCGCGCGCGCACTGGCGTACGCAGCATCCTCGCCTGTCATGTACTTGAGCAGGTCCCACGCGTCGTCGCTCGACCCGGTCATGAGTGCGTAGCCAGATACCTCGGACCAGCCGACGTTCGGTGACCCGCCGGTACGGCGAGGCAATTCCACGACCCGGATTGGGAGACTGGCGTCATGGGCCGCGATCGTGGAGACGAGGCGAGTGCTGTCAAACGCGAGGGTCAAACCTCCAGTGAGCAGTAGGTGCCTGCTCACGTCGTCTCTCCCGACCGCAACGCCTTCGGTCGGCGGTCCGCTTGAACCGTATCGAACAGCCAGTGAACGGTTTGGCACCTTGCGGGTCGGTCCGAGGTTGATTTCTTGAGCGAGTGCTGCGAGCCATCCCAGCGCGTCTGCCACCGCGTCCAACCCTTGCAGCGTCGGGCGTGCAACGGGCAGGCCCGCTTGCCACGCCCATGCAGCTGCTGGAAGTGCCTCGCTCATCGGGTCGACCGAGAACCTGTTCCTGCCAGCGGGCGAAGCGTGCGACTCGACGGCAATTCTGCGAAAGGCGTCCCACGTCATCGACGGGCGTTCGAAGTCAAGCCCGGCACGCCGGAAGTCGATGCCAGCCTCCGCCAGTAGATCAGTACGGAAGTACAGCTGACGGGCCGAAATCTCACTAGGGAGCGCCACCAGCCCGCGGTCCGGCGCGAACGCCGGCTGCAGCGCCTGCGGAGAGTACGCCTTGAGGTCGAGATGGTCCTTGGCCGCATGGGAGGCAATGGGCGTGATCTGACGATCGCGATGGAGATCACCAAGGTCGACAAGTGGCGTCCAGATCACGTCGATCCGCTGCCCCGCCGCAAGCGTTCGACGGGCAGTCGCCAGACGATCCTGATCGGGCAACTCATGGGAGAACGAGCCGAACCCTACCGGTACGACCTCAACGTCGATCCCTTCACGCAGCGCTTCGCCCCGGGTCGCCTGAAGGTCACGCGCTCGGTCGACGCGAGCGACGAAGTCGAGCGTCGGGGGCATCGCGATTCGGACGACACGGTTCGAAGAGACCGTGCGTGTTCCTGGAGCGGGTTCCAACGACGACGAACAAGCAGCTGCCACCGAGGCGATCACACTCGCCCCGAACAGGCGCCGACGGCTCCAGCCACCCGCCGCTAGGTGCTCAGGAAGGGCAACGTCGTCGTGGTGCATTCGTTCGGGATACGAACGGGCGTTCGGAGCTGGACGGCGCCGCGTCAGGCCGGGCGCAAGGTCACCGAACTCCCGCGTGCGGCTCGGGCGAGTACGGTATGATCGGAAATGAGGTCCTCAGGAGGAAGTTCCCCATGTTTGGAAGCCTCGGGTCAACCGAACTCATTATCGTCCTGGTCGTGGTGCTGATCATCTTCGGGGCGGGAAAGCTGCCATCCGTGATGCGCGACCTAGGTAAGGGCGTTTCCGAGTTCAAGAAGGCGCAGTCCGACGGCCCAGCGGTGGCCGACGGTCCAGTCCCCCCTGCACAGGTTGCTTCCGTCCCGGCACCAGCGCCCGCCCCTGCGCCCGCCCCAGTTGCAGCAGTCGCCCCCGCTGAGGTTCGGCCTCCCCAGGGTGCGGCACCCCGGGCATAGTCATTGATCCCGGGGTGACCTCCGATTGAGGCCGGAAAGTACAGAGGCGGGTCACTCACCCGCCTGTCTTAATTATCGCAACATTTGTCCTAGCCAACGACCCAGTGGTCAATCGCACGAGAGTAGTCGAGGATCTCACCGTCGCGGAAGTACAGCCCAATCTCCTCCGTCGCGGTCTCGGGCGCATCAGATCCGTGGATGAGGTTGCGCAAGCCTTCAACCGCAAGGTCGCCCCGTATGGTGCCCCCGACCGCCTCATTCGGTCGGGTCTTGCCGATCATTGACCGGACAATCTCGATCACCTTGGGTCCCTCGAGCACCGCGACAACAACCGGGCCTGAGGTGATGTACTCAACCAGTTCCCCGTAGAACGGTTTAGACGAGTGAACGGCATAGTGGCGTTCAGCAGTCGCACGGTCAATCTGGATGAGCTTGAGTCCCACGAGCTTGATCCCGCGTCGCTCAAAGCGCCCGAGGATGTCGGCCACCAGCCCACGCTGTACGCCGTCCGGCTTGACGATGATGAGGGTGCGTTCCATGCCCACGCTGCAAGCGCCTCCTGACTCCGGCGCACCCCCGGTCAGGGCGCGGCCCCGGCATCTCGCAAGGGCACGCTAGTTCTACCGTTTCGCAAAGCGCATCGTCTCAAATTGCCGAAGCGTTCGGCCGTGGAAGCTTTCGCAGCTCCAATCGGACGAGCCCCAAGTTTGCCTTTGCCTCGGTGATCACCACGGCGCCGGTGTCGTCTCCGATGGACCGTACGACCACGGAGCCGCCGGACCCTTCCATCATCGCTTCGTTCAGTACCCCAACTCCGACAGCGTCTGAGGCATCTCCAAGTGCGCCGAATACCGCAGCGAGTAGGCGGGCCACCGTCGCGTCAGGCTCCGGACCGTCGACCGGAAGCGTCGTTGTCGAGATGAGATACGCGGCCCGCACGCCGGGCAGACGACGCACCGTTGAAAGGACACCATCATCCATCAAGGGTTCTCCATGGGCTCACTGCACGGCGCGCCCGTGTGTCCTAGTTAAGTCGCAGGAGCGCCGCGTAGGCCCGCACCGCGGCGGCAAATCGACGATCACGGAATGCCGCGTCTGCGGTTGCGCGCAGCAGTTCAGGGTCAATTGATCCGCCCTGACCCGCAGGCGGGCTGGTGGCTCGTGCTGGGGTGACGTCCGTCTTGGGAGTGGTCTGTTCAGCTCCCGTCGGGGGATTGGTACGGGAAACCTCAGAAGTTCCTGCGGCGCTATCAGCAACACTGGCTTCGGCGGCAGGCGGGTTTTCGCCACGGGCCTCAATCGTCGTGCCAACTGGAGGCTCTGTCGATCCAACCGTTGGGGTTGCAGCCGATGCATGCGGGGCCATCGGCGCAGTTCCGGCGTTATCGTTATCGGCCCCCAGCGGGGCTTGGTCCGGTGCTGGTGCGGGTTGCGCGGCATGACCTGCGGAGTCCGGAACGCTAGCTTGACGGTCCACGGCGGACTGCTTGGCTACCGTTTCGGGTTGGGCGGCTGATGGGTCCTGCGCTTCGGGTGACCTGGTGATCGCCTCGGACTTGCCGTCAGATGGAGCACGGTCGGGCGGGTCCGAAGGTTCGGCCGACCGCGGCGTCTCGCTGATCGGAGTTGGCGGAGGCAGTGACGCGGGGTCCGCACCTGCAGGTCGCCTCGACTTGCTCTTGAACGTCGGCTCGTCATCGGCAATGACGCCGCTTCCCTTGAAACCGGCTGGCTTCGGTGGAGCTGCGTCGGCATCCTCGGACTTGCCACCAGCCGGTTTCGGCGGCGCATCAGAAATAACACCCGTGCCTTTGAAGGCGCCGGCCGCAGGCTTCTTTGCAGCCTCTTCGGCCGCCTTCCTTCGACGGGCCTCGGCTTCGGCCTCAATCCGTGCCCGCTCTGCGGCCTCTGCGGCAGCCTTCTCAGCCGCAAGTTGTGCTCGGACGACTGCGACCGCTCGGGGCATCACTGCGACCACGGGCCATTCGCCGTAGGTCGCGCGCGAAGCAGACCATTGATCCCCGCTCCATGCTTCATCCATTATCGGCGGGACGTCGCGCCCCGCGAACAACTGGTGCGCGATGCGGTCGAACGGGTCGGCCTGTCTCGCCCGCTCAACCTGCAGCCGTGGATCCCTCGAGACAGAGCGCCGATGGACCGCGACGAGAAGGTTGGCTGCGACACAGTTCGGGGCAGACTCGAGAATGGACGCCGCGACGTCGTGCGCCACCTCCGTCTCACCCGACCACCACCATGCCTCGGCAAGAAGCAACTGCACGTCCACGCGGCTTCGGTCTTGGCGAAGTGCCTCCATTGCGTCAAGCATCGCGTGGTGGTGCAGTCCGGCGCGCAGCCGCGCCCGTGCCAAGCTGGGGTGCGTGTGCGCAACAGGACCATCAATCGTCCCGTCGGTTGTGAACGGGAGCGTCGCCGTTCCTTCTGCGACCTGCACGCGTCGGATATCGCGCAGGCGGACGGACACCGGCTCGAACCCAGGTTCAAGCTCCCAAGCCCGTCGCCACGCCCGGAATGCGACAGCCGGCCCTTCCGTCGCTTCCTCGACCTCTGCCAGACCGATCTGCGCGACAAGGTCGAATGGGTCACCCTCAAGCGCGACCTCGAACGGGCGCCGCGCTCGAGCCGCATCCCCTGACTCAAGCAGGGCAATCGCAAGCAGGCGATGGGCATCAATTGCGGACGGCGACCCAGCGGTGATCGGTTCGAGTGCCGTAATTGCGCCGGACAGGTCGCCACTCGCGATCGATGTCTGCGCGCCGATGCACGCCTCGGCGTAGGCGCGGCGAGCCCCAGTCGCCCTCGCTGCACCTTCGGTAATGCGATCAGCGCGGCTGACCGACGCGAGTTCCCACCACGTCATCGGGCGCGCACGTACACCCATCACGCTCGAACGCACTCCTCATCACGGACCGGGATCTCAAGTCGCATGGACGGGCCCCATTCGGAACAACGATGCGGACTGGAAGGTGATGCGCCGCAGGGTCTCAGACGCCACCCGCTCACGGTGCGGCTTGCCATCTTGACCTCCGCCTCACAAGTGGCGTGGCTCGCAGCGCGGAGGCGACGCCTAACCGGTCACGGGGTCGACATCTGCGGAATCGAGTGCCCTGATCGCGGTGCAGAACGCATGGTTGATGATGAGATGGCCGTCTTCAGCTTCCTCGATCGTGGCTGCCGGGACGACAATCGAAACAGTGCAGAGCTCGCGGAGCTTCCCGCCTGCGAAGCCACCTAACCCGATCACCTCGCACCCGAGATCTCGCGCATATCTCGCCGCACGAAGCACGTTTTCGGAGTTTCCACTACCTGAGATAGCAACCAGTACATCGTTGGCTCGGAGGTGGGTCTTCGCTCCCTGAACGAAGACGTTCTCGTAGCCCTCATCGTTCGCCCATGCCGAGAACAGTGCGACGTTATCGGAAAGACAGATCGTCCGGAAACGCCCGTACTTCGAATGCTGGGTGTTCTTCGCGAGGTCCGCAGCGAAGTGCGAGGCGGTCGAGGCGCTGCCGCCATTGCCAATGAACAGCACCGTCGCGTCATGGGCGCGGGCGTGACGAAGGACGCGAACAGCAGAATCGATGACGTCACCGGGGATCGCCGTCATCGCCGAGTGTAATGTGGCCAGGTACTCGGTGACGACTGCCGACGCGTTTCGCCGACATGCTCCCGTGTTCACGGGTCCCACGTCGATCAGCCCTCAATTCCTGCCAGCTCGCGCGCGTATGCGCGCGCTGAGCCGGCGTCGTACTGGCGCAAGATCGTGAGCTTCTGCGCCTCGATACTCCCCTCGGCGTGGATCGCGAGCACCTCCTGGTAGCCGCCAAAGTCGCTGGCAGTCAGGTCCGCGGCGAGGTTAAGTGCCCGAAGCCGGTCGACAGCATCGGTACCCACCCGTCCGAGCATGGATCGACGGACCCAGTCACCGACGTCCGGAATCTCGAGGTCGGCCCCTGAGGGTGCAGTCGCGAGGGTTCCGCCGGCGATGTCCTGAAGGCGCGCGACTGCGGCGTGGTAGTTGGTCGCGAAATGCATCTTTGCAATATTGACCGTCAGCGGGTCTGGAACGGCCGTGCCGTTGGCGTGTCGACGGAACCGAGTAGCGGAAGCCTCGACCAGCGCCCGCAGGGTCTCGGCGTAGCCGACAAGCCAAGAGAGCTTGTCGCGGACGTGCCCAGCGCGTTCGATGCCATTCAAGTCGGCGAGCAAGAGCGCCGCTCCAACGAGTGCATCGACGAGCGGCAGCTTGTAGCTGATCGCGGTGAACCGATGGAACTCAACGAAAGCCAGAGCGAGTGGACCCGCCGCCTGCCATTCTCCCGCGAGGAAGACGCGTTCGTTCGGCACGAAGACGTCGTCGAAGATGGTGAGCGTCTCCATCATCTTGTGGCGACTGCTGATTGGATGATCGAACACATCGCGGTGTGCGCCCCCGTGCGGGCTCGCCACGAGCGTCAGTCCCGGCGTGTCGACCGGAATCGCGAACGACACGGCGTAGTCGGCGTCTGCCTCGGACATCGCCCTCGTAGGCAGCACGATGAGTTCGTTGACATTGGTCGTGCAGGACGTGTGGGTCTTCGCTCCCCGAACGACGACTCCGTCTGCGCGCCTCTCCACGATCCGGACGTATGCGTCCGGATTGCCCCGCGCGGCCAGTTCGGCCGGGCCAAGCGAGCGGTCTCCCTTGACGTCGGTCTGGGCGACTGCGATCGCAAGGTCTTCGGAAGCACACCGATCGTGAAACGCCTTGACGCGGGAGGCATATGACGAACCCGACCGGGCATCGACCTCCCCGGACACGTTGCCTAGCGCAAAAAGGGCATCGGTCCCGATTTCCTTGACTAGGACGACAATGGTCGCGCCGAGACGGGTCGATGCCTCGATCAATCGGCTCCGTGCGAGCAGGTCGTCCGCCGACATCGGTGTCGAGAAGTACCTGCTTTGGTCCCCACTCACCCCGGCCACTACCGCGAGATCTCGGTACCGGGGGTCATCGGCCATCCGGAAGTCGATGCTCGCGTGGTCGATGGCCCGAGTGATTACTGGGTGCGTCGTGACGTCCGTGACACGCTCGCCCCGATAGAAGACGCGGCGCCCGTCACGCAGCGACGCGACGTACTCTTCTGGCGTTCTCAGTGGCATGCCATAAGGGTACCCGTGTCACCGCACCGTTTAGGCCAACCGCGCTGCAGCAACTGTGGTTGTGACCTACCTCGGCACCTTCGCCGACACTCGCTGCTGCGTGGCAATCCCGCCGGTGGTCCTATCCCTCGCGACGAACCCGACGTATTGCCTCGGCGACGGAGGCGACCGACGGGATGAACGCGTCGCGCAGGGGCTTGGCCATCGGGAGTGGGTGGTGCGGTGCGCCGACACGCGCCGGAGGTGCCGCCAAGTCGAAGAAGCACGCTTCGGCGATAGCTGCCGTGACTTCGGCACCGATGCCGCCAACCTTCCATGCCTCGTGCGCGACCACGATCCGGGAGGTCTTGCGAACCGACGCGGCCACGGTTCCAATGTCAAGTGGGGCCAGCGTGCGAAGATCGATCACCTCGACACTCACGCCCTCGGCAGCAAGCTGTTCAGCCGCGTCGAGAGCCTTATGGACCGTCCACCCGGTTGCGGCGACCGTAACGTCAGTCCCGGAACGACGCACCGCGCCCCTCTCGAGATCATAGTCTCCGACGGTGTCAGGGACTTCGTCCCGCGCGCCGTGGTAAAGCCACATATGCTCGAACAAGATCACTGGGTTAGGGTCCCGGATGGCGGCGACCATCGCATCGCGTGCGTCCGCCGCCGTTGACGGCATAAGCACCCGCAGGCCGGGCACGTGCGCGAACCATGACTCGTAGCACTGGGGATGACCCCGGTACGGCCCGTCCCCGATGCGCGTCCGCAACACCATTGGGATGGTGAGCACCCCCGCAGTCATGTAGTGCAGGTTGGCCGCCTGTAACACCACTTGGCTCATGCACGTTGGCAGGAACTCGCCGAAGCTGATCTCGACGATCGGGCGCTTCCCAACCATCGCCGCACCCACGGCGGCGCCGACCATCGCTGATTCAGATATGGGTGTCTCGCGGATGCGGTGCGGTCCAAACTCCTCGATCAGGCCACGGCTGCCCCCCATCGCCCCGCCCATCTTACCGATGTCCTGGCCCATGAGGAAGACGTCAGGGTCGCGCCGCAATTCGTGGCGCATGCCTTCGATGAGACCCTCAACGAAGGTCAGCCGCGCCACGGGGCGCCTCCTGCGATCGGACCGATGCGGGTCGCTCTGCTCCGGTCGTCCCTGTCTGATGGCGAAAGAGCATCGCCCGATCCCAGATCCTCGTCCGTCGGGTCGGCCCCACGCCTGGCTTCATTGACCGCAGCGGAAACGGCATCCCTGGCCTCATCCCAGAGTTTGGCGGCGCCAACCTCGTCGATGATCCCTTCGGCTAAGAGATCAGCCACGGCCCGCGGAACTGGATCTCGGGTTCGCCACTCCTCCTCAATGTCCCGCACTCGGTATCCACCCGGGTCCGAGGCCCAGTGACCGCCCAGCCGATAGGTGCGCGCCTCGACTAGCGTCGGCCCACCGCCGGCTCGTGCCCGTGTGATCCCATCCCGAACCGCCCGATGCACGTCGACCACGTTGTTCCCATCAACGGCGAAACCTGGCATGCCGTACGCCGCCGCGCGCGACGCGACCGAGTCCACCGGAAGCACCTCAGACGCATGGAGCGAAATGCTGTACTGGTTGTTCTGGCACACGTAGACAATTGGTAGCTTCCACACCGAGGCGAGATTCAAGGCCTCGTGGAAGTCACCGCGATTGGTCGTGCCGTCTCCAAAACTGCACACGACCACACGGTCTGATCGTTCGTAGTGAAAGCCAAGTGCACAGCCGGTCGCCACACCGATCGTCGTCCCCAAGTCTCCGGCGACCCACGGTACGAATCCGAGGTCAGCCGGGCCGGTGAAGCCAAGCGCGCGCCCCCGAGCGTAGCCGTCTGCCTTGGCAAGTGCCTGCGCCACGAGGCGCGAGAGCGAAGCGCCTCGCATCGCGTAGGCCAAGAACGGCCCTCGGTAGTGAGGCGCGGCGATGTCGTCGGCGCGCAGACCGTAGAAGGCACCGGCGATCACGGCCTCCTCTCCTTCTGCTGGGAACCATCGCGGGTTCAGTTCGCAACACGCTTGCTCGAGGACGCGCGAGAGGATCATCGCGCGCACCAGGGCAACGCGGTCTTTCGCAGGCAGGAGCGTTATTGAGGAAGAGGCTTTCGCGTTCGGATTGGAAGGCGTGGCAGGGGCCGTCATCGCTGGCGATGGTAGCCCCGTCCACTCGAGTCGTCCACCGAGAGATGTGCGGGCCTAGCGACGTCCGGGGTGCGCGCGGACAGCCTGCTCATTCACGTCGGTGCCCCAGCCCGGACCGGTTGGCAAGTGCAGGTAGCCGTCTCGGATGTCGGGCTGTACCGTAAACAGGTCATCCTGCCAAGGCACCATGTCCGGGTCGAATTCCATGATTCGGATGTTCGGCGCAACCGCGCAGAAGGCCGCCGACTGCATCGTGGCCAGGTGCCCGTAGAAGTTGTGCGGTGCGACATTGACCTCATACGAGTCGGCCATTGTTGCGATCTTCAGCGATTCGGCGACGCCGTTCCACGGCGTGTCGATGATCGCAACGTCCATCGACTGGTTCTCGAAGAAGGGGCGGTAATCCTTCCGCCCAAAGAGGCACTCGCACGAGGCGACGGGCATCCCAACCTGGCTTCGGATGTAATGCAGGGCCTTCGGGTCGCGCGAATCGATTTCAACCCAGAACAAGTTGAACGGTTCCATCGCGCGACCCATTCGGATGTATCCCTCAGTCCTGTAGTTGAAGTTGAGATCGACCATGATCTCGACCGCCGGACCAACCGCCTGCCTGAATGCTGCAAGTTGGTCCTTGATCGCCGCGACGGCGTACCCCTCTGGATTGAGATCCGGGAAACCTTCGCTGCGGGCATACCCCGGGATGTATCCACGCGGGTTGCCGCCACCGAGCAGGAGCACATTGGTCTTCAGCGCGGTGTACCCCTTGGCAACCACTTCCTTACCGCACGCCACGATGTCGTCGAGCGTCCGCACCGGCGGGATCGACATTGATTCGGAGTGCGACACGCGATAGGACGCGCAATGCGACCAGTAGAGGCGCACGCGGTCGCGTACCGGTCCACCGAGCATCTCGTACACAGGCACGCCGAGCGCCTTGGCCTTGATGTCAAGCAAGGCATTCTCTATCGCGCCAATCGCTTGCGCAATCGCGCCACCAGATGCCTGGCGCCGCACCGCGTAGAGCAGGGCAACATGAGCCTCGTAGGGGCGCGGATCCTTGCCGATGAGCAAGGGCGCAAGGTTGTCGATGATTGACGATACGCCGAGGCCACCGAATGACTCGTTGTACTCGCTCCAACCGATGATCCCGTCGTCCGTGCTGATTTTCAGGAAGTCGAGGGTCCGCCAAGCGCCATCAGCATGCAGTCGCTCAATCTTGGTGATCTTCATTCCCACTCCTCACTCGCGCGACGTCGCGCTCCGAGGACAGGGTACCCACGGGTACCATCGGTGGAATGAATTCAGGCCAAGTATTTATCGACGCCACCTTTCGGGCACGCATGACCGGGACCTTTGGCGTTGCGGGAACCGACTGGTTGACACAAGTCGAGCCGATACTTCATGCATGCGCGCGCAAATGGAATCTTGCTGTCGGTCCTGCATACCCCGACCCGTCGTACCAGCTTGTGTTCCGGGTGACTGGGCGTTTTGGGGAACGCTACGCCCTCAAGCTCGGCGTGCCGCGCGACGAATTGCGTGAGGAGGCTACGGCGCTGCGCCTGTGGGGGGGCCGGGGAGCCGTACGGCTGATCGCTTCAGATCCCGACCGAGGCGCACTTCTGCTTGAGCGCGTGGAACCCGGAACGCAACTCGCTGAGGTCTCGGCAGTTGACGACGATCGAGCGACGGTGATCTGGTCGATGGTGTTCCGACGCCTCGCGGAAGCCACCGATTGTGCCACTGCCGCGGTCGACGTCTCACCGACCGTGATGCCATCCCTGGCCCGTTGGGGTGATGCATTCGATCGGTACCTGCATGCGCACTCGGACGGCGGACCACTGAAGCGGTCAACTGTCCTTCGGGCTAGGAGTATCTATCGCAGGCTGGACGAATCCACGACGATCCCGAGGGTCCTGCACGGTGACCTGCACCACGACAACATCCTTCGGGCCGAAAATTGTCCAGAACGTTGGCTCGTCATCGACCCAAAGGGAGTCGCCGGCGACCCGGCGTTTGAGGTTGGTTCATTTCTGCGAAACCCCAAGGTGGCATTCGGCCCAAAAGTCAACGGCGTTGCCCAGACGCGCCGGCGCATTGACATAATCGCGGAAACAACAGGTCTCGACCGCCAACGCTTCATTGACTGGGCATGGGCGGGCACCGTCTTGTCAGCGGTCTGGTGCGTTGAGGATGAGTGGCCGGCGTCCGCGTCACATGCGTGGCCGGTTCAGGTCGCCGGCTGGATCGCCGAGGCCACGCAGCGATCGTGAAATCTGCCTCGAGGAGGCCGCCAGATGGACCAAGCATCCCAGCCGTCGACCCAACCGCTCGCTGATCGCCATGCCGATGACAAGGAAATGTCCGTCTGGATCTACGTCGAGACGCCGCAAGGCAGTCGCAACAAGTACGAGTACGACTCCAGTCTCGGACGTCTGAAACTCGATCGGACGCTCCACTCGGCGGTGCATTACCCAGCCGACTATGGCTTCATCCCGGAGACCCACGCGCCCGATGGCGACCACCTCGATGCACTGGTGATCGTGCAGCAAGCGACATTTCCTGGATGCTATGTGCGAGGCCGCGTGATCGGGTTCCTGGAGATGAGCGATGAAAAGGGCGAGGATCAGAAAGTCCTAGCGGTCGCTGCCGAGGATCCGCGCTTTGACGGCATTCGCAACCTGGGTGACTTGGCGCAGCACTGGCTACGCGAGATTGAGGTGTTCTTCTCGACCTACAAGATGCTGGAGGACAAATCGGTCGAAGTTGGACAGTGGCAAGGACGCCGCGAAGCGGTGACCCTGATAAACCGCTGTCGCCTCGCCTACCTGAGCGACCTGCGTCGGATTCCTCAACTCCAGTAATCGCTGCGACGGGATCGCAACCCTAGAAGTGCAGGAACGGCATGTTTGGAAGCACAGGGTGACCAGCCGCCGCTGACCAGATCAGGACGGTGCAGATCGTGGCAACAAGGACGGTCACGATCGCGATGGCCCCACCAAACGGGCTGGAGTGAGGCTGGACCTGCATCACGAACCTCCCTGAAGACCTTTAGGCAAGCCACCGTTGCGGTTGACTGGTGGAC
>Ga0233424_10002224_pt1 | contig 14356 bp, 10 predicted proteins | sample Watercolumn_Towu_FD_181011 | JGI IMG/M metagenome (GOLD analysis project Ga0233424, IMG submission 181011) | Freshwater microbial communities from Lake Towuti, South Sulawesi, Indonesia - Watercolumn_Towuti2014_125_MG | ecosystem: Environmental > Aquatic > Freshwater > Lake | place: Indonesia...
CGGCTCCTTCTTCTCGAAGTCAGACCCGGAGTTGAAGATCGGATTCCGCGAGCTGGCGTCGAAGCTGAGCGAGACCGGCGGCCCGGTGGCAGCAGTCGGCACGGTGAACATATCGGATGCCGGAGGGGCATTCGGAGCGCACATGGTCGATGTCGAGGTCGATCCCGAGACGGGGAAGGTCGACGTCCTCCGCTACACCGCGGTGCAGGACGTGGGCCGGGCGATCCATCCGTCGTACGTCGAGGGCCAGATCCAGGGCGGTGCCGCGCAGGGCATCGGTTGGGCGCTCAACGAGGAGTACTACATGACCGATGAGGGGGTCATGGTGAACTCCAGCTTCCTCGACTACCGGATGCCGACGGCGCTCGACCTCCCGATGATCGAGACGGTCCTGGTCGAGGTGCCGTACCCCACGCACCCGTTCGGCGTGCGAGGCGTTGGCGAGGTCCCGATCGTGGCGCCGGTCGCGGCGGTCGCCAACGCGATCCACGACGCCACCGGGATGCGCCTGACCCGCACGCCGATGAAGCCGGCGAGGGTGCTCGAGGCACTGGCCGCGCAGCGGGCCGAAGCTGTCCGCAACGGCCGGAAGGGCGGCTAAAGCAGGACCGCGGGCGTCGGCGGTCGATGACGGGTTCGGGCAAGCGCCCGCTCCCAGCCGGCACAGAGGTCGAGGCGTTCGGCGGAGGACATCCGGGGCTCGTAGACGCGGCTCGCCTTCCATAGCGACGCAAGCTCCGCCTCCGAGCTCCAGATGCCCGCGGTCCGGCCAGCAAGGAACGCCGCGCCGAGCGCGGTCGTCTCCTGAACGGCGGCGACCTCGACCGGGCGGTCGAGAATGTCGGCCTGGAACTGCATCAGGAACTCGCTGGCCGACTGGCCGCCGTCGGCCCGCAGCGGCCGGTCATCGCGTGACGCGCGAAGAGCGGGGGCCATCGCGTTCACGACGTCCCTTACCTGGTAGGCGGTCGCCTCCAGAGCGGCCCTCGCGAGATATGCCCGGTGGGCCCCTCCCGTGAGACCGACGATGGCGCCCCGGGCGTCGGGGTCCCAGTGCGGGGCGCCGAGGCCGGCGAAGGCGGGCACGAAGTAGACACCGCCGTTGTCGGGCAGGGACGAGGCGAGGGCGTCGCTGTCGGAGGCCGCCGCGATGATGCCGAGCTCGTCGCGCAGCCACTGCACGGCCGCGCCGGTCGTGAATACGCTCCCTTCGACGGCGTAGACGGGCCTGCGACCGGTCCGCCAGGCGACCGTCGTGATAAGGCCGGGCAGTGCATCCTTTGCCGCGCCACCAGCGTTGGCCAGGACGAACGCGCCCGTCCCGTAGGTGCACTTCGCCATTCCGGCCGCAAAGCAGGCCTGGCCATAGAGAGCCGCGCTCTGGTCGCCCGCAATCCCCATCACCGGGAGTGCCCGTCCGAAGATGGCGGGCGCCGTGCTGCCGAGCTCCGCGACCGACGACCGTACCTCCGGCATGAGGCGCGCCGGGATGTCGAAGAGTTGCAGCAACGTCTCGTCCCACGACAGGTCGTGGATGTTGAAGAGCATCGTGCGCGATGCATTAGTCGCATCGGTCGCGTGCTTGGTGCCGCCGGTGAGCCGGAAAAGCAGCCAGCTGTCGACCGTGCCTGCGCAAAGTTCCCCCGTGGCGCCTCGCCGTCGACCGCCGGCCGTTCGGTCCAGCAGCCAGGCGATCTTGGTCGCCGAGAAGTAGGGGTCGATGACGAGCCCCGTGCGCCTCCGGATGTCGTCGCCGTGCCCCTGAGCCTTGAGCGCCTCGCAGGCGTCGGCGGTCCTGCGGCACTGCCACACGATCGCGTTTGCGACCGGGCGGCCCGTTGCCCGCTCCCACACGACCACCGTCTCGCGCTGGTTGGCGATCCCGACCGCCGCTATGTCGTCGAACCACACTCCCGCAGCAGCGACCGCCCCGCGTGCGGCCGCCACCGCCCCGTCGAACAACTCGTCGGGGTCGTGCTCGACCCAGCCTGGCTTCGGGTAGATCTGGCGGACCGGCACAGTGGCCGATCCGACCGGCTTCGCCTCCGGCGAGAAGACGATCGCCCGCGTGCTCGTCGTCCCCTGGTCGACGGCGAGGACGTGCTCGGGCAGGACCTACGCTCCCCTCGAGTCGAGGATCGCGGTCACCTCGGCCATCTCCTGAAAGGTCAGCTGCCACTCGCACGTGGCCGCGTTCTGTTCGATCTGGGCCGGCGAAGTCGCGCCTGCGATGACCGACGAGACTTCGGGGTGCCCGAGCAGCCAGGCGACGGCGAGGTCGACCACCTTCCGATTGCGTCCCTTCGCGAAACCCTCCAGCTTCTCGACAACCGTGAAGTTGGTGTCGGTGAGCCGTCGCTGCCGGGCCAACTCAGAGAGCGCCAGGCGCGTCCCCTGGGGCGGAGGCTGACCGCGGCGGTATTTGCCTGTAAGGAACCCGTGCGCGAGCGGATAGTAGGGGAGTATGCCGAGACCGAACCGCCGGCAGGCGGGCAGGACTTCCCTTTCGATTGCGCGGTCAAGCATCGAGTACTCCGGCTGCGCGCTCACCATCTTCACGAAGCCGTTGACCTCCGAGACCCACCACGCCTCGGCGATCTGCCAGCCCGCGAAGTTCGAGCAGCCGACGTACCGGATCTTCCCGGCGTCGATCAGATCGTCGAGTGCCCGCAGGGTCTCCTCGACCGGCGTGTTCGGGTCGGGCTGGTGCATTTGCATCACGTCGATGTAGTCGGTCCCGAGACGTTCCAGGCTGCCGTTCGTCATGTCGATGATGTGCATGCGCGACCCGCCCATGCCGTGCGGTCCATCGCCCCACTTCATGCCGAACTTCGTCGCCAGGACCACCCGGTCCCGCTTGCCCTTGATCGCCTTGCCTATGTACTGCTCCGAGAGCCCCTTGGAATAAACGTTCGCGGTGTCAATCATGTTCACGCCGAGGTCGACGGCGCGGTCGATCACCGTCGCGGCCGCCGCGGCGTCCATCCGTCCGCCGAAGTTGTTCGTGCCGAGGCCGATCTCCGAGACTTCCAGCCCGGAGTTGCCAAGGTGGCGGTAGCGCATCAGTACTCCGTTCCCATGTCCGATCTCGTGCCTGAAGCCGGCCTCGCCAAAGCTCGAGGATTATAGGGGGGCTGATGGACGGGACACTGCTGGCGGGCCGCAGGTGATGTCGGACCGATGATCACCCTCGAGATGGTCGTGGTCGGCGCAATCCGCGTCGCCGGCTCGCTCCCCGTCCTTCGATGGCCCCTCGCGGGCGCGCTCATCGCGATCCTCGTCGATTTTTCTGACCTGTTCTTGATGAACCTGCTCGACCTCGGTGGGCTTGGCGACTACCAGGCGTTCGACAAGTGGTTCGATCTCGTCTACATGGTCAGCTTCCTGGTCGTCGCGCTGCGGTGGGTGGGAGTGGAGCGAACGCTTGCGATCTGCCTGTTCGCGTACCGGATCGTGGGAGTCGCGGTGTTCGAGGTCGTCCAGTGGCGCAGCCTGCTCCTCGTGTTTCCGAACGTCTTCGAGTTCTGGTTCGTGTTCGTCGCCGGTCGCAACCGGTTCCGGCCTTCGTACGCGCTGACCGTCCGCCGGACCTTATTCTGGTTTCTAATCCTGCTGGCGGCGAAGGAGGGGCAGGAATTCGCGCTGCACCAGGGCAAGTACCTCGACCGCTACCGGGCTGTCGACGTCGTCGTCGACTGGTGGAACTGGGTAACAGCGCTCTTCTGAGTCGAATCTGCGAATGAAACCCCTGTGCTAGCGTCGCTTGCGCGATGACGATGGTGACGCTCTGGGACTGATTCGAGGACCGGCATGACCACACACGGCCACGCTCACGGGCACTCGCACGCATCGCCTGCGTCGGCGCATCACACGCCGCACGGACGGAAATCCGACAGCTATTCGGCGCCGCGGCTTGGCCTCAACGGCGCGGTCGTCGCCAACCACCCGCTCGCCGCCCTGGCGGGGATGACCGTCCTCCAGCGAGGCGGGACCGCGGTCGATGCCGCAGTAGCTACCGGCTTCGCGCTCGGTGTCGTCGAGCCGTCGGGCTCTGGGATCGGCGGCGATGGCTACGTGATGGTCTACAACCGGGAGGCGGGCACGGTCGAGGTCGCCAACGGCACCGGCGCCGCGCCCATGGCGGCGACTCGTGAGCGGTTCCTGCCGGGAGGGATCCCGCCCAACGGCATCCTGTCGGTTTCCGTGCCCGGGATCCTCGACGCCCTTCTCCTGGCACACGGCAAGTACGGCAAGCTGAAGCTCGCCGAATGCATCGAGCCCGCGATTGCCCTCTGTGAAAACGGCGTCGTCATCTCGCATCGCCAGGCCGACCTGATCGCCCACGAGAAGCTCCTTAGGACGTTCCCGGCTTCTGCAGAGGTGTGGGCGCCGAAGGGCCGGCCGGCCGCCGCAGGCGATGTGGTCCGCCAGCCGAACCTGGCGAAGACGTACCGAACAATCGGCGATGGTGGGCGGGACGCCTTCTATCAGGGACCGATCGCCCGCGCGATCGTGAGCTTCTCCGAGGAGCAGGGCGGACTGCTGTCACTCGGGGACTTTGCGCGGCACAAGGTAATGTGGCAGGCTCCGATCAGCTCTCGCTATCGGGGCCACACCGTCTACGAGGCGCCGCCCAACAGCAGCGGCCACGTGTTGCTGCAGGAGCTGAACCTCGTCGAGCTGTACGACCTTAAGTCGATGGGGTTCGCCAGCGCCGACGCCATACACGTGATGGTCGAGGCCAAGAAGCTGGCGTTCGCAGACCGCGAGGCCTATCTGGCCGATCCCGAGTTCGTCGACGTGCCGATGGAAGGCCTGCTGTCGAAGCAGTACGCAAAGGACCGGGCGAAGTCGATCGACATGGGACGGGCGGCAACGGGCGTGCGAGAGGGTGACCCGTGGGCGTTCCAGGACTACGCTCCGGACCGCAAGAAGCGCTTCCGCAGGGCCTGGCAGAAGGTGACCGAGCGGGCGACCGGGACGACCCACTTCTGCATCGTCGATCGCTGGGGCAACGCCGTGAGCGAACTGCAGTCGCTCCAGACGAACTTCGGTTCCTGCCTGGTGGCGGGAACTACCGGCATTCTCCTGAATAACAGGATGACGTACTGGCATCTGGAAGAGGGGCATATCGACGCGCTGCACCCCGGCCAGCGGGTGCGCCACACGATGAACCCGGTGATGGTCTTCAGCGGCGCGGCCGATCGCGATGGACGGCTCGAGATCGTCTGCGGCACGCCGGGGGGAGACACCCAGGTACAGACGAACATGCAGATGGTGACCGGCGTGATCGACTTCGGGCTCAACCCGAGCGAGGCGGTCGAGGCTAACCGCTGGACTCACCTGCAGAACCCGATGCAGTCGACGTACCCGCACACGACCCACGACGCCATCCAGATCGAGAGCCGCATCGACCCCGCCGTGCTGGAAGCGCTCCGGAGGAAGGGGCACACCGTTGAGCCGCTGGGACCATGGGGCGGAACGGGCAGCGCGGGCATGATCCAGATGCTTCGTGACTCGCGGGCGCTGGTCGCCGGCGCGGACCCCCGACGGGACGGCCTCGCACTGGTCTGCTAGACCGTCGCCTATACTGCCGCCAGGCGAACCTGGAGGCGATATGGCGAAGCGATACGAGGCCGGCGACCACAGATACGAGGTCGTGGCTGGCTGGCCCTCGGCCTCGATCAAGGGGATCGTTTCCGACGTCGCGTGCGACTCGGCTGGCCGCGTGTACGCCGCGGTCCGCTACACGCCGGACGGGAAGCCGCTGGGCGTCGGTCCGGGAATGGAGAAGATCAAGAGCTCGATGCTCGTGTTCAGCCGGGACGGCAAGCTGCTGAACACCTGGGAGAACGCGTTCGCATGCTCCCACGGGCTCTGGATCGACCGCGACGACCTGGTCTTTCACGCCGACGTCGGCACTCACACGATTGGCATCTACACGACAGCCGGGAAGCTGGTCAGAGAGCTGGGCACGCGCGGGCGGCCGGGGACGCCCGGCGCGCCGTTCAACATGCCCACGCGCGCCAAGCGCGGGCCGAACGGCGACATCTTCGTGTCCGACGGCTACGGCCAGAACCGTGTGCATCGGTTTTCGGCCGACGGTCGCCACATTCTGTCGTGGGGCAAGGGCGATCCCGTGTTCCGCCAGGAGCGCTTCGACGGCAAGGTGACCGGAAAGCCCGGCACCGGGCCCGGCAAGTTCAACATCCCGCACGATGTGATCGTCGACCCGCAGAGCCGCGTCTACGTCATGGACCGCACGAATCACCGCTGCCAGGTGTTCTCCGTCGACGGCAAATACCAGTCCGAGTGGACGGACGTCCGCAACCCCAACGATTCCTTCATCGACTCGCAGGGCGTGATGCACATCACGAACGGTCAGGCCCCGCGCGTGGAGCTCAGGCGGCTCGACGGCACGTTGATCGGGCGGTGGGGCGAGGCGGGCGTTGAGCCCGGGCAGTTCGCCAACTCGCCGCACGGGATGTGGATCGATGATCTTGGCGACGTCTATATCGCGGAGGTCGGCGGCATCGGCCGGCTGCAGAAATTCGCCCGGGTCTGACAGGCGCGGGATACGCCTCGACGTGAACGTCCCCGGGACTGAGGGCCTGAGCGAGCGGACTCGGGAGAACCAGCGTCAGTTCGACCGGGTCGCCGAAGACTTCTATTCGAAACCGCTGTCATTCTTCGAGACTCTAGGAGCCGGCCTGGTGAACGCGGTCGGCGTCAGGCCTGATGACCACGTGCTGGACCTCGCGTGCGGGGCGGGAGCACTGACCCTTCCCGCCGCGAGGCTGGTCGGGAGGAGGGGCCGAGTGCTCGGAGTCGACATCTCGCGGGCGATGACCGAGGTGACTGCCCGTCGCTCCCGCAACGAGGGCCTCGACTGGGTCGCCGTCAGGCAGGCAGCGATCGAACGCTTGGAGCTCGGTGAGAGATTCGACTTGGCGCTGTGCGGCTTCGCCGTTCACCACTTCGACGATCCCGCCACGGTGCCGAGGACCATCGCGCGCCACCTGAAGCCGCGTGGCAGGTGGGGATTATCGCTCTGGGCTGAGCGATCGTGGGAGCCGCATCGCCCCGTGTTCAATCGCGTTGTCTCGAAGGTTCGACCAGACCTCGCGACTGGACCTGGCGGATCGGCTCGGCTGCAGGAGCGAGGGGCCATCGAAGCGATCGCCCGTGAAGCAGGACTGCGAGTCGGGTCCGTTCGCCCGCAACGCCTCGAGCACGTGCTCGAAGATTTCGACTCCTACTGGCACCTCGTAATGACGTCCGGCGGGAGATCGGTCTTGAGCAAGCTCAGTCCGGAGGAGCAGTTGGCCGTTTGCGACGAATTGCGAGTCGCCATCGGTCCCTACTGCGACCACGGCGGACGGCTCACTCTCTCGATGGACGCCGTGTATGTGATTGGCACGAGCTGAGGACTGCCGTCCTCCGTCAGTCGTTAACCGTTCGTTAGCGCCGCGTTAGCACTCACCCGTTGACAGTGCTAACCCACGCCCATAAGATTCTCCGTTGGCAGTCGGCTGGATCGACTGCTAATGGAGCTGTTCGGCAACAAGCCATTACTCCTCTCGGGGACTAGGAGGGACGCGGATGGCGCCACAAGCCGCAGTTGAGACGAAGCGCAAAGCCGCTGAAGGAGGGTCTGCCGTGGCCGTGAAACTGAAGCCGCTGGGTGACCGGGTGGTCATCCAGCCGAACGAGGGGGAGGCGGAGAAGAGCCCGGGCGGCATCTTCATTCCGGACACCGCCAAGGAGAAGCCCCAGAAGGGCAAGATCGTCGCCGCCGGCCCGGGCCGCACGACCGACGACGGGAAGCTGATCCCGCTCGTGGTCAAGGTGGGCGACACCGTCGTCTACTCCAAGTACGCCGGGACCGAGTGGAAAGAGGACGGCTCCGAGTTTCTGATCGTCCGCGAGAGCGACATCCTGGCCACGGTCGCCGCCAAGTAACCTTCCGGGCTTCGGCACGGAAAACCATCTGGAGAACGAAAGATGACTGCCAAGGAAATCATGTTCGGGGTCGATGCCCGGACCCGCCTCAAGAGGGGAATCGACGTCCTCGCCGACACCGTGAAGGTGACGCTCGGCCCCAAGGGACGGAACGTAATTCTCGACAAGAAGTTCGGACCGCCGCAGATCTGCTCCGACGGCGTGACGGTCGCCAAGGAGATCGAGCTCGACGACCACTTCGAGAACATGGGCGCGCAGCTCCTCAAGGAGGCCGCCAAGAAGACCAACGACGACGCCGGTGACGGCACGACCACGTCGACCGTGCTGGCCCAGGCCATCATCGAGGAAGGCTTCAAGAACGTCGCCGCCGGCGCCGACCCCATGGCGCTCAAGCGGGGCCTCGAGCTCGGCGTGCAGAGCATCCGCGACACGATCAAGACGGTCGCCATCCCGGTGAAGGGCCGGGACCAGATCTCGCAGGTCGCCAGCCTCTCGGCGCACGACAACGAGATGGGCAACCTCATCGCCGACGTCATGAACAAGGTCGGCAAGGACGGCGTGATCACCGTCGACGAGTCGAAGAGCCTCCACTACGAGGTTGAGTACGTCGAGGGCATGCAGTTCGACCGCGGCTACATTTCGCCGTACTTCGTCACCAACCCGGAGCGAATGGAGTCGGTCATCGAGGACGCCTACGTCCTGATTACCGACAAGAAGATCTCGGCCGTCGCCGACGTCCTCCCGATGCTCGAGCGAGTCCTGAAGGTGTCGAAGAACATCGTCGTGATCGCAGAGGACATCGAGGGTGAGGCGCTCGCCACCCTGGTCGTCAACAAGCTGCGGGGCACCCTCAGCTGCCTGGGCGTCAAGGCGCCGGGCTTCGGCGACCGCCGCAAGGAGATGCTGCGTGACATCGCCATCCTGACCGGCGGTCAGGTCATCTCGGAGGAGGTCGGCCGCAAGCTGGACGCCACCGAGGTCAAGGACCTGGGCCGCGCCAAGCGGATCGTCGCCGACAAGGACAACACGACGATCGTCGAAGGCGCAGGCAAGCCGGCCGAGATCAAGGGCCGGATCGAGCAGATCAAGGCCCAGATCGAGGAGACCACGTCCGACTACGACCGCGAGAAGCTGCAGGAGCGCATGGCCAAGCTCTCGGGCGGCGTCGCGATCATCAAGGTCGGCGCGGCCACCGAGGTCGAGCTGAAGGAGAAGAAGCAGCGGACCGAGGACGCGCTCGAGGCGACGCGGTCGGCGGTCGAGGAGGGCATTGTCCCCGGCGGTGGCACGATCCTGATCCGGGCGTCCGAGGCGCTGAAGAAGGTCAAGGCCGACGAAGAGGATGTCGCCACCGGCGTCAAGATCCTCCAGAAGGCCCTGACCGAGCCCATCCGCATCATCTCGGCCAACTCCGGCCAGGAGGGCGCGGTCGTGCTCGCCAAGGTCGCAGGCGGCAAGGGCAACTACGGCTACGACGCCCAAAGCGACAAGTGGGGCGACATGATCGAGATGGGGATCATCGACCCCGCCAAGGTCACCCGGGCGGCGGTCGAGAACGCGGTTTCGGTCGCAGGAATGATTTTGACGACCGAGTCGCTGATCACCGACAAGAAGGAGCCCGAGAAGCCCATGCCGGCCGGCCCGCCCGGCGGCGGGATGGACTTCTAGTCCGTCCGCAGGACAGGTTAGCTGGAGAGGCCCCCGGGAATCGGGGGCCTCTTCGTTTGCGGGAAACGCACTGGATTGTCGTGCAAACCTCCCATGCGAGATTGCCAGGGTCGGGCGCTAGAATCGGCTTCGGAGCCCCTCCCGTTGCCACGCGCATTCCGCTTCGTCCACGCCGCGGACCTCCACATCGACAGCCGGTTCGTGGCGTGGTCGGGCGCGCCCGACCAGGTCAGGCAGACCCTCCTCGAGTCCACCCACCGGGCGTTCCGCAACCTCGTCGACCTGTGCATCGAGCGGGAGGTTGCGTTCCTGGTCGTCGCCGGCGACGTGTTCGACAGCGCCGATCGCGGGATTCGCGCCCAGCTGCGCTTCCGTGACGGGCTGGCCGAGCTGGCTCGCCATGGCATCCCGAGCTTCGTCTCGTACGGCAATCACGACCCGCTGGACGGCTGGGCCAACTCGATCTCCTTCCCGAAGGAAGTCAAGATCTTCGGCGTAGCGCCGGAGTGGGCGGTCGTATCCGGCAGCGACGGGCCGATCGCGCAGGTCCAGGGGGCAAGCTATCCGACGCAGGAAGTCCGCGACAACCTGGCTGCTCGCTTCGCGCCGCCTCCCGACCCCGTCCTCTACAGCGTCGGAGTCCTGCACTGCAATCTTGGCAGCGACCCGGCGCACGCCAACTACGCCCCGTGCACAGTGTCGGACCTGGAGGCGCCGGGCATCGACTACTGGGCGCTTGGCCACATCCACAGGCGGCAGATAGTCCGCGCCCACGCGCCGGCGATCGCGTATGCCGGCAACTCGCAGGGCCGCGACATTCAGGAGGCCGGACCTCGCGGCTGTTACGTCGTCACAGTCGACGAGGCCCGCCAGGCAACTCCCGAGTTCGTGGCGCTCGATGTCGTGCGCTGGGCCCGCGTCGAGATGTCCATCGGGGACGCCGCGACCCTCGACGAGCTGATTGCCATGCTTGACCGGAAGCTGTCGGACGTGAGGGAGGCCGGCGATGGCAGGTCGATGGTGTGCCAGGTCGCGCTCACCGGTCGGGGCGCAATGCATCACGAGCTAGCGCGCGGCGATTCGACCGAGCAGCTGCTCACCCACTTTCGCGAGCGGTTCGTCGCAGAAGAGCCGTGGGTCTGGCTCGACGCCCTGGAGGACCGGACTCTGCCCGACCTCGACATCGGCCGGCGGGCCGAGGAACGCGACTTCCTGGGGTTGCTGCTGACCCGAGCCGTCGCGGGCATGACGCTGACCCTGCAGCGTGAGGCACTCGCGGCTGAACTCAATGCCGAGTTGCGCTCCGGCCGTGACCGGGAGTGGGCCGACCAACTTTCCGGAGCAGACGTGGCGGGGCTTATCGACCGGGCACGGTGGCTGCTCGCGGAGCGGCTGGAAGGCCAGGACCGCTAGGCATGCGTGTGGTCAGGATCCAGATCGAGGGATTCGGCCCGCTGGTCAGGCGGGCCATCGGCCCGTTCGGCCCCCGGGTCAACGTCGTCGTTGGCCCCAACGAGGCGGGCAAGTCAGCACTGCGGGCGTTCATCCGCACCGTGTTGATGGGCTTCCCGCGCGCGAATTCACGTGACGATCGGGCGTACGGGTTCTCGGCGACCGGCGGTACGGCTTACGGCGGGTCGATCGAGTTCGTCGACGCCCAGGGGCGAACGATGGTGGTCGAGCGCAAGCGCAAGCCGCGCGGACCATCCGCAGGCACGGTGCGGGTCGTCCGCGATGGCGATGTCGGCGACGCCCAGGCGCTCGCGGCCGCGTTGCCGCACCTCGGCAGCCAAGTTTACGACAACGTGTTTAGCCTCAGCCTCGATGAGTTACAGCGGCTCGATGAAGACGTGCAGAAGCGGATCTACTCGGCGGCCTACGGATCGACCGGGGCCGTGATCGGCGATGTGCGGGAGCGGATCGATGGGGAGCGTCGGGAGCTGCAGCGCTCGATGGACGAGGCCAGGCGGTCGCTGGCGGAACTGGTCCGCCAGTACGCCCAGGCGCGCGTCGAGCTCACCCGTTACGGGGAGATAGCGGCCGATGCCGAGTCTGCGGAGCACGAGGTCGCGGCTTTACGCCACGAAGTCGCCGGCCTGCGCGGTCAGCTATCGCACCTCGAGCTCCTGCGTGCGGCGCGGCCCGCGTTCGACCAGATGAACCTGATCCAGCGCGAAATGGCCGGTTTGCCGCGTCGTAGCTACGTGGCATTTCCGGCCCGCCTCAGGACGGAATACCAGTCTTGCCTGGAGACGCGCAACGACCTTCAGCGCGAGCTCACCCGGGGCGACCAGTTCGAGGAGCTGCGGACGGCGCGGATCGAGGCGCTCAGGTTGCAGTTGACGCCGCTCGCGCGCGAGGCGGACGCCGAGCGCCTGCTGGACCGCAAGAGCGAGTATCAGAACGCCGTGCGGGACCGGGAAGGCGTGATGGGGCAACTCGAAAAGGGCCGGGACGCACTGGCGAGAGCGCTCGAGGAGCTGGGCCCCGGATTCGACGAGGCGAAGCTGGCGAAGCTTGACACATCGATAGCATCGAAGGGCCGGATGGAGCGCCTCGACCGGGCCCTCGCCGAGACCGGACAGGCCGAGCGGGATGCCGCCGGGCGATATGGCGAAGCGGTGAGCCGCCTGGCCGAAGCGAGACAAACGCTCGCTGCAGCCGAGGCGAAGCAGGCAGGCATCGGGGCGCCGGTCGAGGGCACGGTCGACGAACTGAGGACCCGCCGTGCAAACGTGCAGCGGCTTCTCACGCTGGACCTGCGTGCGGGACAGCTACAGCGCGATCTTGAGGACGCTCAGTTGCGCCTCCGAGCCCTCCGGAGCGCGAGCACAGTCTGGGCACGAAGGATCGCCTATGGCCAGCTCGCGCTTACTTCGCTTATTTCAGTGGTCGGCATTCTCGTCATCATCCTGGCCAACCAGGCCGGGGATAACTCCGTCGTTCAGACGGGGATCGCCGTCGCCGGCATCGGAGTCGCGGGGTTCGCGCTTGCCGGCGGGCTGATCCTCGCTACGCGGGCCGGTCGCCGGCGGGAGGAGGACGCCGGGGCGGTCATCGACCTGGCGGCGACCCTGCGGTCGACGGTGGAAGCGCTCCAGAGCGAGGTGGCTCAGGTGGAGGACGAAGTGCTCAAGCTGGCCTCCGGTCTCGGCTACGAGCGGCCGCCGGCGGAGTGGGAGCTGTCGGGGGAGGCGGACCGGTTGGCGACCGAGGCCGAACGGCGAGCGGACTATGACAAATATGTCGAACAGACCGAGCAGGCGCGTCTGCGACTCCATCAGGCGGAGGCCGCTGCGAAGGAAGCCGAGACAGTTGCGGCCTCCGCCACGGCCGAGGCTGACGAGGCCCGCCAGCGGTGGCGGGAGTGGCTCGGCACGATGGGGCTTGCGGGCGACATCGGCCCGCGCGGCGCCCTGGCAATCCTGAGCCAGGCCGACGCATGTCGGGAGCGGCTGCGCACGCTGCACGACCTGTCGGCGCGCGTCGACCAGATGTCGAGGGCCATCGCCAGCGTCGAGGATGGCATTCGGGAGATCGCTCCGGGCTTCCAGCTTGCCGGGTTTCCACCGGAGCAGGCCTCGGCGGTCCTGACGAAACTGGGAGCGACACTGGCCGCCGCCCGCGAGGCCCGGTCGGACACGGCCCGCCTCGCAGCCGATACGGAAGCCTGGCGACAGCGGCGCAGGCAGATCGAGGGCGAGATCGCAACTATCGGCGCGCAGGTGGCCCGACTCGTGCGCGAGGCCGGAGTCAGCGACGAGGACGACCTGGCCCGGACGATCGAGGGCGCCGCGAAACACCGGGAGCTGTCGGAGAAGCTGCTGGCCCTGCGGATCGGCTCGCCCGGGCTGTCGTCGCCGCGTGCGCGCGACATCGAGGCCGAGCTGCGGTCGAAGGGACCGGAGGCGGTCGAGGCCGAGCTTGCGGAGGTCGAGGGCGAGATCCGGGCGCGCGAGGACCGGCAGGCGCGGCTGAACGCCAGGCTGGGCGAGCTGGCCGGTCAGCAGGCGGCGCTCCAGGCCGGAAGCCGGACTGCTGAGATGGCATCGGCGATCGCAGCGAGGCGCTCGGAGGCGTTGGAGCTGAGGGACCGGCTGGCGGTCCGGCTGCTCGCCCTGCGGTTGATCGACGACACGGTGGAGGAGTTCAGGCGCGACCACCAGCCCGACCAGCTACGCATCGCCAGCGGCTACTTCGCGAGGGTCACGGGCGGCTCCTACACCCGGCTTCAGGCGTCGATCGAGGGTGGCTCACGCGAGGGCTCGTTCGAGGGCGTCACGGTGGGCGGTGTCGCACGCGCGGTGTCGACGATGAGCAGGGGCACCAAGGAGCAGCTATATCTGTCGCTGCGCTTCGCCCTGATGGATGAGTTCGTGACGCGGCAGGAGCCTCTGCCGGTGATCATGGACGACGTCCTGGTCAACTTCGACCCCGAGCGGGCGCGGGCGGCATGCGAAGCGATCCGTGATCTGTCGCAGCGCCACCAGGTCCTCTTCCTGACCTGCCATCCCCAGACGGTCGGCTACTTCACGGACATGGCCCGACAGTCCGGCGAGGGCTGGCTCAAGGTCGTCGAGCTGGCTTCGCTGCAGCAGCAGATGCCGCTGCCCAACGCCGTCAGTTCCTGACCCGGCGCCACTTCCGCAGGCTGGCCATCTCGCGTGGCGGGTTGAGGTGCCTGCCGACCTCGACGTACGAGACCTCGGCCACGTAGATGTCGCCT